>Ga0074045_10000149_pt1 | contig 62844 bp, 64 predicted proteins | sample BogForMeECP23OM2_FD_94442 | JGI IMG/M metagenome (GOLD analysis project Ga0074045, IMG submission 94442) | Bog forest soil microbial communities from Calvert Island, British Columbia, Canada - Bog Forest MetaG ECP23OM2 | ecosystem: Environmental > Terrestrial > Soil > Wetlands ... | reverse complement strand
GCGAAGAATAAGGCATGTCCAATCCAGCCATTGAGATAGAGAATCTTACCAAGGAATACCCGTTCGGGTTTCTGAATCTGAAAAAGAAAAAATCGCTCGAAGACCTGAGCATGCAGGTACAGACCGGCGAGGTGTTTGGTTTCCTGGGGCCGAACGGCGCGGGAAAATCGACGACGATCAAGCTGCTGATGCGGTTGATCTTTCCAACGGCCGGGACAGCGCGGATCCTAGGCAAGTCCATCGATGATGTTTCGATGCACCGGGACACCGGCTATCTGCCGGAGCAGCCGTACTTCTACGATTATTTGACCGCGCCGGAACTGCTGGACTATTTCGCGCGGTTTCACGATTTGCCAGCGAGCGAGCGCCACGAACGCGTAAACAAGATGCTGAGGAAGGTTGGGCTGGATACGGCGAGGAAAATTCAGTTGCGCAAATATTCGAAGGGAATGCTGCAACGGGTGGGCCTGGCTCAGGCGATCCTGCACGATCCGAAAGTGGTGGTGCTGGACGAACCAATGAGCGGATTGGACCCCCTGGGAAGGCGGGAAGTGCGCGACATCATCCTGGAGTTGAAAAAGGAAGGGCGCACGGTGCTTTTCTCCACGCACATTTTGTCGGATGCGGAGATGCTTTGCGACCGCGTGGGCGTGATTGTGGGCGGAAAGCTGCGCGGCGTGGGCGCGCCGGAAAATCTGCTGGGGATTGCGGCGCAAGGCATGGAGATCCTGTTTGAGCTGGAAGGGGAAGGGAAGCGACCGGACCTGCTGAAACGCGCGACGCGCACGGGCGAACGTTACCGCGTGCAGCTAAAGGAAGAGGAATTGTATGGAGCGCTGGCGGAGCTGAAAGCGGAGGGGGCGCGAATTCTTTTGGTGACGCAGATCAAACCGACATTGGAGGAGTTTTTCGTGGACCTGGTGGAGGCGGACCGGGCGCAAGCGTCCGCGGTCGAGGTGCGCGGGAAATGAGAAACGTTTTGACGGTGGCAGCGAATACGTTTCGCGAGGCGGTGCGCGACCGCGTGCTGTATAACCTGGTGGTTTTTGCGTTGCTGATAATCACGGCGGCAATTTTCGTGGGGCAAATCTCGATTGGGATCGAGCAAAGCATCATCGTGAGCTTGGGGCTTACGGCGATTTCCGTGATTGGTTTGTTCATCGCGGTGTTCATCGGAGTGGGACTGGTTTCGAAGGAGATGGACAAGCGCACGTTATATGCGCTGTTGGCAAAGCCGGTGGAGCGCTGGCAATTTCTGCTGGGGAAGTTTTTTGGGTTAGTGCTGACGCTGGCGGTAAACACAGCGGCGATGGGGATCGGGTTATTTTTGGCGTTGTGGGTGGTGAAGCATCCGCTCGAAAAGGCCAATTTGTATGTATTCGTGGCGGTGTACCTGATCCTGCTGAAGCTGGCGCTGATCGTCGCGTTGGCGCTGCTGTTCTCGTGCTTCACGACGCAGTTCCTGGCAATTCTGTTTACGGCCATGTTGTACGTTGCGGGCGTGTTCGCGGCGGGTTTGCGCACGATGCAGGGAGTGAACCTGACGCCAAGCACGACGGCGATGCTGCACGGGATTTCGTACGTGCTGCCGAATTTTGAGAATTTCAATGTAATGGCAGCAGTGGCACACGGCGGCGGCGTTCCCAGGTCGCTGGTGCTCTACGCTACAGTGTATGCGGTGGTGTACGGCGCGATCGTGTTAGCAACGGCAGCGATGGTATTTTCGCGGCGGGACCTGAAATGAACCGGAGAGCATTGGGCGGATTGGCGTTGGCGATGGTTCTGGTGTTCGGTTTAACCGGGGTGTGGAAACTGCAACAGAAAATTGACGGCGAGCAGCAAGCCATACATCTGGACCGCGATGATCTGGCGCTGCGCTCGGGCAACCTGGTGAAGGGACTGAGCCTGGAATATGCGCCGTTGATGGGAGCCATCTATTGGACGCGAGCGGTGCAGTACTTTGGCGCGAAACATAAAGTGAACGATCAGAACCTGGAATTGTTATCGCCGTTGCTGGATATCGCGACGACCCTGGACCCGCATCTGATCGTGGCCTACCGGTTCGGTGCGATTTTCCTGGGTGATGCGCCGCCGCGAGGAGCGGGCCAACCGGATCAGGCGGTGCAGCTACTGGAGCGAGGGTTAAAGGAAAATCCGGAGTATTTCAGGTTTTATCAGGACTTGGGGAACGTCTATTACTTCGACAAGAGAGATTATGCGAAGTCGTCGGAGGCATTCCGCAAAGGCAGCAGCTATCCGGGAGCGCCGATCTGGATGAAAGTGATGGCGGCGAAAATTGCCGAAGAGGGCGAGTCGCTGGAGACATCGTATTTTCTGTGGAAGCAGGTCTACGACACGGCGACCGACCCACAGATCAAGAAAAACGCAGAGACGCACCTGAAACTGGTGAGCGCGCAGATGGCCATGCGGGGAATAAACCGGCTGGCAGCGGAGTACGAGACGCGAACAGGGAAACATGCGACGCATTTGAGCGAACTGGTGGAAGCAGGACTGCTGAAGGGAATTCCGCTGGATCCCGAGGGTTATCCGTACGTTCTGGGGAAAGACGGAAAAACGGAACTGAGCGTGGAGAGCCCGTTGATGGAGCAGCAGCAGATACTGGAAAAGAAGCTCGCGCCGTAGGACGCGGCGCGCAGCGCAACACTGCGCGAGAATATTCTGGCGGATTATTCCGGAACACAAAGAAGGGTCATATACGGATCGATGAGCAACTTGTGTGGCTCGGTCTGCGTGGTGAAATTGAACGAAGTTTCGTCGCCTCCGGTGACCACAGTGCCAAGAATGACGTTGTGCCCCCCGCCGGCGTTGATGTAGAGCGGAACCGGGGCAATGAATGAACGTGGAACGTCGGATTGCAAAAGTTTGCCGCGAACTTGAAAACCCTTGTCGGTGCGACGGGTGGTAAATTCCACCTTATAGTGCGGGACGCCCGTGCCGCTGACGTACTGATCAAAAAACCAATCCATGGAGCGGCCACCCTCGAGATCCATTTTCGGGGTCATGACCGCTTCGACTTCACGCTGGAACTGGGCGGTGCTGAGGGGAACCTGGGCATATTTTGCTTCGATGGTGCGCATGAGCTTTCTGAAACGAGCGTCGGGATCAGGGGAATTGGGCTGGCGCAGCATTTCGTACAGCATGTGGATGACCCAGGCACCTTTAGCGTAGACGATGACGTCGTAGGCGTCGGGTGACTTGGAGGAATTGAGGCGCGAGCCGAGGGTGAGGGGACCGATGTCGGCAGGAGGAAGATCTTCGTTGGTGGCTTTCGTCACCAGGCGCTTGCGATAGTTCTCCAGCCAAGCGTGAGCGGGGCGGCCCGAATGTTTCTGCGAGTCCGCGAAGAGGAGAGAGTAATAGCTGGCGACGGCTTCGCTGAGCCACTGGTCGTGGTAACTGGACCAGCCAACAACGTTGCCCCACCACTGATGAGCGACTTCGTGGAAGGGAACGATGTCGGTGAACTGTTCCTGGCCGGTGGCGTTGAGGCCGGCACGTTCCTGGGCTTGCGGGGGCAGAAAGGAAAGTGTGGAGAGATAGAGAAGGCCCGGCCAGCCCTGCCCGAAGGTTCCGGGAATCTGGGAAACACCGAGGTGGTGGAAGGGGAATGGCCCGGAGAATTGCTCGTAAAAATGAATGGAGGCGTCAATCTGGCGGGCCAGCTGTTTGAGGGCATCGGCAGGGCTCGGAGCGGTGGGCCGAATGGCGTTGTGAGGAGCGATTGCGCCGGCCTCGCCTGGCAAGACGCGGGAACGGATGTCGTACTCGGGTTGGGGAGGAGCGACGCGCGCGAGGATGGCCTGTTCGAGTTGGCGATTGGCGTAGACGTCGACGGTGTGATCGCCGGAGGTGATGGAAAAGGCAGCGTATTCACCAAGATTGAAGCCCGCCTCCGGGACGGGCTGGGAGGTTTCCCACTGAGCGGAGCGGAATTCGCCATCTTCACGCTCATCCGATTTTTCGCCGGTAGCCACCAGACGGAGGCGTTTGGGCCAGCGGAAGGAAAGATCGTAGAGAGCAAACTCGGAAGCGTCACCATAGTGGGGATACCAACTTTCACGAGCGCCGACATAGAGGACACCGTTGCCGGCGTCGGTGATGACATTGCCGCGATAGTGAAAGTGAAGAGTGAAGGACGTGCCGGCGGCGGGAGTTTTGGGGAAGAAGACGCAGAGGGTGTCGTCGCCGCGACTGCGCAGCTCCTGCTCCGTTAAGCCTTCGTTCTGGAAGAAGGAAAGCGGAGCGCCATCGTCGAGGGAGATGGAGTCGACCTTCAGGGAACGAGCGAGTTGAATGAAGAGCAACTGATCCGTGCCGGTGAGGGCGCGAAAATCGACCGCCGCCGAGCCGACCAGGGAGTTATCGGGCTGAATGGCGGTGTCGACGTGATAGTGCGAAGCCTTGAACGAAATGCGCAGCGGAACGGAATTGGGAAGAGTATAGGAACTCCAGACATCGTAGTAACCGATATTGTTGACGCGGCGAGGCTGCCCGATGAACATGTTTTCGTTGCGGGAATCGTCGAGAAGTATGTCAAAGGGACCGGTAATCATGCCATCGATGCCGGCATGGAAGAAGTGGCGAGGCGAGTCGTAGAACTTTTCCATAAGGATGCGGACAGAGTGGTTGGGATTGAGGCGTTCGAGTTGCGGGCTCCAGCGGGCAATGAAGTCGCTGTCGGTGGTGGGGGTAATGCCGGCGTGCTGTAGTTGATCGAGGAGGCCCTTCGCGGCGTCGCTCGTGAAACGCACATACATGGAGAGGAACTGCTGGTCGAGGACAGGCGCGTCGAGGAAGCGCGCCAGTTGCTGCTTTTCGACAGGATCGCGAGGCAGAGCCAGGGCGTGCCCGAGGCCGGCAAAGACGAAACCGGTGATGCGGCCCTCGAAAGGTTGAAAGAAAGCAATTTTGCCTTCGGTGAAATAGAGAGTGACATCCGATTGGTGGATCTCGATGCGGTCTTTGGAAGAGATGGAATAGACCGCCTGGCTGTCGAGCTGAAGCGCATTGAGAGCAGCGAGGATGTCGCGAGGGGAGGGACTGGTGGCGGGGGAATCGGAGGGAATTGCGCGGGAGGCCGGTGGAAGCAGCCACGCCAGCAAAAGAAATACAAAGAGCGAGGGGCGGAACCTCATACACGAGTGTAGTCACATTCGGCATTTGGGAACAAGGCCACCCGAATACAATGATGGAGTGGATTAAAATGAAGGGATGCGAGCGTGGAGCAGGGCGAAAATAGTCTGCGCGCTGGCGGTGCTGCTGATGGCAGCGACGCCGGCGACAGCCGACAAGATTGTCCTGAAGAATGGCCGGAAGATTCTGGCGTACAACGTGGTGGAAGTAGGAGACAAAATCCAGTACGAGACGTCCGCGGGGACTTTGACGATTCCGAAATCGATCGTGGATCATATCGAAAAGGGTGGGTTGATGCCGATCGCGGAGTCGCCGGCGGCAGCCGCGGCAAGCCTGAACATCACGCCGCCTGAAGTGGAAGCAACGGCAGCTACGGCCGAGATTGATCAGGCGGTGGTTCACGACGGGTCGATCGACCGGGCGTATATCGCAGGATTGGAGTCCGAGGCGAGAGCAGGCGGGGCGAACGCGAGTGAGCGCGCTGCGCTGGCGCATCATGACGCGGCGCAATTTGAGCTGGCGCATGGAGACATGGAGCACGCGCTAAGCGATGAGCAAACGGCGCTGAAGTATCAGCCGGAACAGGCAACGTTCCTGATGAGCATGGCTTATCTGCATTTGCGGCGGAGCGAATTCAAGCAATCGCTGGACTATCTGGAGCGCGCCAAGAGGGTGGCCCCGAAAAACGCGGACGTCTACAAGTTGGCGGGATGGGCGTACTCGGGAATGAACCGGCCCGAGCAGGCCGTGGCGGAATGGAAAAAAGCATTGGAACTGCGGCCTGATGCGGACACACTGGCGGCGCTGGAGAAGGCACAGCGCGACAAACAAGAGGAAGAGAACTACAAAGAAAACGAGAGCGCGCATTTTCAGCTGAAGTACAACGGCGCGGCTGCACCGGCGCTGGCGCGGCAAGTGCTGCGAGCGCTCGAAGGGCACTATGAGCAGATCGAATCGCAATTGAATTATTCACCGCCGGAACCGATCGGCGTGATTTTGTATACGCAGCAGAGCTTTGCCGACATCACGCGAGCGCCGGGCTGGGTGGGAGCGCTGAACGATGGAAGAATTCGCGTTCCGGTGCAAGGACTGAGCGGGGTGGATTCCGAATTTTCGCAGGTACTGCGGCATGAGTTGACGCACAGTTTTATTCAGCAGAAAACGCACGGGCGGGCGCCGACGTGGATCCAGGAAGGCATGGCGCAATGGATGGAAGGGAAACGCAGCGATGAAAACGCGGCGGTGCTCATCCAAATTTATGATGCCGGGCAAGCGGCACCGCTGGGACGGCTGGAAGGATCGTGGATGGGCTTGTCGGGAGATGTGGCGCGGTATTCGTATGCGTGGTCGCTGGCCAATGTGGAGTACATCGTAGAGACACAAGGCATGGGCGATATGGAGAGAATCCTGGACCGGCTTGCGGCGGGGAGCGAGACAGAAGCTGCGGTGAAAGAAGTGTTGCGGGATGATTATGGGGAATTGATGAAGGCGACGGAACAATATCTGAAGAAGAATTATGGAAGGTAGGGTGGTGGATAGAACCGGAGTCTTCAGGGGCTGAAGCCCCATTCTCGCCTGAGATTCAATGTCGGAGCGGAAGCTCCGACCGCCTACAGAGGGACCCAGGAGCGGGCGGCCTCAGAAGGTGGCCGTTACACAAAAGAGTAGCGTCCTCACACCTAAGGCAACAGCCTCACCCCTGAAGGAGTGAGTTACACTGCGCCACTTAAGAGGTGGCCAGGATGGCGGCCAGGAGGGCAGCGCGCTGCGGCATGGTCTTGAATAGCACATGTTCGTGGGCGGAGTGGGCGCCTTCGCCGACGGCGCCGAAGCCGTCGAGGGTGGGAACGCCGAGGGCGGCGGTGAAATTGCCATCGGATGCGCCGCCAGCCGCAGCTTCGCCGAGAGCAAAGCCCATCTGTTTGGCGAGAGATTTGGCGCGAGTGTAGAGTTCGGCGCTGTGCTTGCGTTCGAGCGGAGGGCGATCGAAGCCGCCGCGCAGTTCCAGCTTGGCGCCGCGTCGAATGGGTTTCAGAGTGCGGAATCTCTTTTCCAGGGCGTGCATATCGGCGTGACGCCAGGCGCGAAGATCGAAATTAACTTTAGCGCTGTCGGGAATGACGTTGGTGCGCGTGCCGCCATCGACGAGGTCGGCATTGACGGTAACGCCGTGACGGGGATCGTTCCATTTTTCAATGCGAGCGATTTGCGCGGCTAGTTCGTGAATGGCGTTGATGCCCCGGTCGGGATCCAGTCCGGCATGAGCGGAGCGGCCATGAACGAGGAGCTTGACCTCACCGACGCCCTTGCGGGAAGTCTTGACCATGCCACGCGGTCCGAGCGACGGCTCAAGAACAAAAACGGCGTCGCTGCGCTTCGCTTCCGCTTCGAGAATCTGGCGTGAAGACTCACTGCCGATTTCTTCATCGGAAGTCCACAGAAAAACCAGCCGCTTGCGAAGCGGAACTTTCGTCTGCTGCAAAGCTTCGAGAGCATAAAGAGCCTGGACAATACCGGCTTTCATGTCGAAGGTGCCGGGGCCGTAAGCTTTATTGCCAACGATGCGGAACGGCATCTGCGCAAGTGTGCGAGAAGGATAGACGGTGTCGTAATGGCCGAGGACCAGCAATTGCGAACTGGTGCGCAGAGTATCGGGAGACCAGGAAATGCGGAGATGATCGCCGCGATGCCGCTGCTTGAGTATCTGAACGGTGCCGCCGCGGAGCATCCACTCATCGGCGAGGTGATTGCAGCAGCGATCGGCGGGCTCTTTTTCGAGACTGGGCGATTCAATGAGAGTGAGCTGGCGCAGACTCTCGAGCATGTGAGAAAGGCGCGGACGCAACAGAGCAAGCAGGGTACGGGGAAGAGAAGTTTGGGCCATAGTGAGGTTCATCCTAGCAACGCCATAAAATTCCGGCAATGATCCTCGTCACCGGGACGCCAAGAGAAGTTAAGAGAGATGGCGAACGCGCGTTTCAGCGCCCGCTCAAGGCGTTGCTGAGGGCCGCGGATTCGCCATGGTATTCCTTGCGATTCCCGTCGAAGGAGACCAGAACGGGCCGATCAGGCAAAACCTTTTTCAGGGCTTCGATTTCGGGCTCGCCGGCGGCCAAAGGCAACGCAATCTGACCACGCTGCACGACGGACCGCAGCATCGCCATGGTGATCTCGAATCCTTCGTAAGCACGTTCGCCATGGCAGGGATGGACCTGCTTGTCGTCATCAAGCCAGCGAGCTATATCTTCGACGTAGGGAGGCATTTCGACGTCGTAGTTCATGCAGCCGGTGCCGGAAGTTGCTGCTTGTTTAGTGACAGCTCTCCAGCCGCCGCCGGTGAGGACTTCGGCGAAACCTTCGGTGCCGAACACGCCGATTTTGTTTTTGCGCCACCAATAATCGACTTCGGGAACATCCGGGGCGCCCGCACCACATTCAATGATGCCGCGGACGCCGTTGGCGAATTGAATGAATCCTGCAATGTAATCTGGAGAACAGTGAAGGTCGGAGAATTTACCGCGCCCGGCAGCCTGGCCCATCACCCATTCAACGGGCGCGTAATTGTTGTACCAGCGCATGTATTCGAGCAGATGAGTGAAAAGATGAAGGAACCAACCTGCCGAGTGAGCATGGATGGTGTGGACGCGGCCGAGCGCGCCGCTTTCGATGATTTCCTTGACCTTCTGATAGTGCTGGTCGTAGCGGTGCTGGTGGGAGACAACGGTTTTGACGCCCGCGCCGTTGACGAGCTTGCGAATTTCGATGGCCTCGTTCATGGAAAGGGCCATGGGCTTTTCGTAGGCGATCAGCTTTGCGCCGCACGCGATGCCCGTTTTGATCAGCTCCAAACGGATTGCAGGAGGCGTGCAGAAGCAGAAAACATCCGGCTGGATTTCTTTAGCGAGAGCGAGAGGTTGCAGGGAGGTTTTCTGGACACCGAGTTCGGCGGCGGCCTTGGCCAATTGTTCGGGGCTGACATCGGAAAGTCCGGCAAGTTCAAAGCGTGGATTATTTTTGAAAGCCTGGGCGTGGTGCTTGCCGCGCTTGCCTGCTCCGATAACCAAAACCTTATAGACTTTTTTGGCGCTCACAGCGATCGCTCCTGGTGTGCGTTAGGTTGCATTTACCAACCGAACTGCGCGTCCCATTCTTTGAGTTTGGCGATGGTGTAATCGACTTCTTCGGCGGTAAGTTCGGGGAACATGGGCAAAGAAACGCATTGCGCGGCGTTGCGCTCAGCATTGGGCACGTGGGGCTTCAGGTCAGCGAGTTTGCCCCAGGGATATCCCTCTTGCTGGTGGATGGCGATGGGATAGTGCTGCTTGGCGTCGATACCATGATCGACGAGGAACTGAGTGAGATGATCGCGCTTGTGATGTTCGATGACATAGAGATGGTAGACATGACGGTAGCCGGGCAATTCCGTGGGAAGGCGGAAGCTGTTGCCCTTGAGGCCGTCGGTGTAGCGCTTGGCCCAGGTGCGGCGCTGATCAGTCCACTTGCCGATGTGCTTGAGCTTGACGCTGAGGAACGCGGCGTGAAGATCATCGAGGCGGCTATTGAAGCCGAAGGAGTGCACCGAGCGTTTCAGGGATCCGTGATTGCGCATGCGGCGAACGGCCAGTTCGATGTCGGGGCGATTGGTAATGAGGGCGCCACCGTCGCCAAAGGTGCCGAGATTTTTCTGGATGATGAAGCTGGTGCAAACCGCGTCGCTGAGTTCGCCCTGCTTGAAGCCGCCGCCGTGAGCGTCGATGGACTGGGCGTTATCTTCAACGACCCAGAGCTTGTGCTTTTTGGCGATGGCGCTGACGGCCTTCATGTCGGCGCAATGGCCGTAGAGATGCACGGGAACGATGCCGACGGTGCGCGGCGTGATGGCGGCTTCGATCTTCGTGGGATCGATATTGTTGGTGACCGGGTCGGAATCGACGAACACAGCTTTGCCGCCGGCAATCCAGATGGCTTCGGCGGTGGCGAAAAAAGTGTTGGCGGTGGTGATCACTTCGTCGCCGGGCTGGATACCGAGGGCGAAAAAGGCGAGCCAGAGAGCGTCGGTGCCGGAGTTCAGGCCGACGGCATGCTTCATGCCAAAATACTGGGCCAGCTCCTTTTCAAAGCGAGCGAGAGCGGGGCCCATAACATAAGCCTCGCTTTCCATGACGGAATGGAAGGCGTCGTCGATTTCGCGTTTGATGCTGTGGTATTGACGGGCGTGGCCGTAAAAAGAAACTTTCAATTTTGCCGATATTGTGGACGCAGGCATAGCATCCTCCTCGCTGGTGAAAAATCCGGAAGCAAAGGCTCGTGGCGTTCCTCGGAGGCCAGGCATGGGGGCTGGTCGGATTGTTTGCTGATGAGCCGAATGGTCCCGGAGTCCGATTACTCGTCTCGCGCGGATTTATTGTATCCCGAATTCGGAAACCCTGCACTGAAACGTTTTAATGACGTGAATGCAGGGAGCCAGGGCCGGGTCCCGGTTAGCAGCTTGCGGCGAAGGAAAGGGCCCGCTCCCTTCGGAGCGCAGGGTTGCTCCCGCGGATCGGGGTAGAAATGAAGCCGCCACAAAGAAAGGAGCCAGCAGCTGCGATTGATGTAGACTCGGTTAACGAACACGCTCACCAAGCTGCTGGTTCGGAAGTTTTCCGTCTGAAGATTCTCGTGCCAGAGGAGAGATCGGATGCCGCCGTTTACGAAACGACTCGCGTTTGTCGTTGTTGTGATTTTGGGATTTGCCGTGGGAGGTTCGCCGTTGCTGGCGCAAAATGCCGCGCCTGCGTCCAATGTTCCCTATCTGAATCCATCGCTTCCTATCGATCAGCGGGTGAATGATCTGATCTCGCGGATGACGCTGGAGGAAAAAGCGTCGCAGTTGGTGAATCAGGCGCGCGCGATACCGCGGCTGCAGGTGCCTGCGTACGACTGGTGGAGCGAGTCACTGCATGGTGTGGCGGTGAACGGAACGACGGAGTTCCCTGAGCCGATTGGGTTAGCCTCTATGTTCGACGCGCCAGCGATCCACGAAATGGCTATCGCCATCAGCACCGAGGCGCGCATCAAGCACGCGCAGGATGTCCGCGCGGGGCACAGCAACATTTTTGAGGGACTGGATTTCTGGGCGCCGAACATCAACATCTTCCGCGATCCGCGCTGGGGCCGGGGCCAGGAGACTTATGGCGAAGACCCGTTTCTGACGGCGCGCCTGGGCGTGGCGTTTGTGACCGGGATGCAGGGCGACGACCCGCGGTACTACCGCACGATTTCTACGCCGAAGCATTACGCGGTACACAGCGGGCCAGAGCCCACGCGGCACACCGCCGACGTGAAAGTGAGCAAGCACGATGAAGAGGACACCTACCTGCCGGCGTTTCGCGCGACGGTGACGGAAGGCAAGGCGGGATCGGTGATGTGCGCGTACAACAGCATCAATGAACAGCCGGCTTGCGCGAACGAGTTTCTGCTGGTTGACCAGTTGCGGGACAAGTGGAAGTTTCAGGGCTACGTGGTTTCAGATTGCGGCGCGGTGCAGAACATATTCGACGGGCATCACTACAAGCCAACGCAACCGGAAGCGTCAGCGATCAGCCTGAAGCTGGGGATGGACAACGAGTGCATCGACTTTGTCGACAAAGTCACGGACAACCACGACTACGTTGCGTATCTGGAGGCGGTCAAGAAAGGCTATTTGAAGGAGAGCGAAATCGACGTGGCGCTGAAGCGTTTGTTCACTGCGCGGATGAAGCTGGGAATGTTCGATCCGCCGGAGATGGTGCCGTTCACGAAGATTGATGAGGCGCTCCTGGATGGGCCGCAGAATCGCGAGCTGGCTCGCAAACTGGCCAATGAGTCGATGGTGCTGCTGAAGAATGACGGAGTTTTGCCACTGAAGACTTCGGGCGTGAAGATAGCCGTGATTGGGCCGCTGGCCGATCAGACCAATGTTTTGCTTGGCAACTACAACGGGATTCCTACGCATTCCGTGTCGGCCCTGGAGGGGATGCGGGCGGAGTTTCGCGGGGCGCAGATTCGCTTTGTGCCGGGCACGCAATTCTTGAGCAAGGAGGTGTCGCCCGTTCCAGTCGAACTGCTGACCACCGATGGCAAGCCGGGCGTGCGAGCCAGCTACTACTCGATGAAGAACAAGTTCGCGTTTGGGCCGCCAGCGACGAAGCCGACGCCTCTCGTGACGCGAATGGAACCGGGCATAGGCGTTGCTGCCTCGGCACTGCCGCCTGAAGTTGCCAAGAGCGACGCGGTGATCGTGAGTTGGGAAGCGACGTTTACGCCCAAGGAGACCGGCGAATACGATCTTGGATTGAAAGGTGATGGGTTCTTCCGCGTGTCTCTGGATGGCAAAACGGTGGTGCTGGCGTACCACACCAACGGCGTGGAAGCGAAGGTGGGGCGCGCGCACCTTGAGCAAGGTAAGGCCTACGCGTTGAAAGTGGAGTACCAGAGATCTGGGGGTGCGACAGAGCCAGGGCAGTTGGTGTGGAACAAGATCGATCGGCGCCCGTCACCGGAAGCGCTTGACGCAGCGAAGGACGCGGATGTGGTGGTGGCGGTGGTCGGCATCACCAGTGAACTCGAAGGCGAGGAGATGCCGGTGAGCGAGGAAGGTTTCAAGGGTGGCGATCGCACCAGCCTGGACCTGCCAAAGCCCGAGCAGGATTTGCTGGAAAGCGTGGCCACAGCGGGGAAACCGCTGGTCGTGGTGCTGATGAATGGCAGTGCGTTGAGCGTGAATTGGGTGAAGGAACACGCCAACGCAATTCTGGAAGCGTGGTACTCCGGAGAGGAAGGCGGCGCGGCCATCGCGCAGACGCTTGCGGGCGAGAATAATCCCGCGGGCCGTCTGCCAGTCACGTTCTATGCGGGTGTGTCGCAGCTTCCGGCGTTTGAGGACTATTCGATGTCGAACCGCACGTACCGCTATTTCCAAGGCACGCCGCTGTATCCATTCGGTTATGGGCTGAGCTATTCGAAATTCGAATACAGCAACGTGAAACTTTCGGCAAACAACCTGCACGCTGGGGATCCGTTGAATGTGGATGCAGACGTGAAGAACACCAGCGCGCGCGATGGCGACGAGATCGTGGAGCTTTACCTGAATTATCCAAAGCTGGCCGGTGCGCCGATCCGCGCGCTTTGCGGCTTCACGCGAGTGCACGTCCGCGGCGGGGAAACGGCACACGTGCACGTGGCACTGAACCCGCGTGACCTGAGCCACGTCAACGAAGCCGGCGATCGCATCATCGCGCCAGGGTCGTACAAACTCTCTGTCGGCGGAGGACAGCCGGGAACGGGCGCGCCGGTTGTGGAGACGAACCTCACGATCACGGGCGAGGCTCATCTGCCCGAATAGCGCGGAAAGTCGCACATTCCGCTGAATCCCCATGACCGATTGTCCTTCTAACGTTCGGAGGAAAAACGCATATGCCAAAAATTGTTCGTTTTCATGAGGTTGGGGGACCCGAGGTTTTGCGGATCGAAGAGGAGCCGCTAAAGCTGCCGGGTAAGGGAGAGGTGCGGCTAAAGGTGCAGGCGGTAGGGTTGAACCGCGCGGAATTGCTGTTCATGCACGACCAGTACGTCGAACATCCAAGGCTGCCTGGTGGTCTTGGCTATGAAGCGGCGGGCGTGGTGGAAGCGGTTGGCGCCGACGTGGACAAGGGCTGGATCGGCAAGCGGATGTCGACGATTCCCTCGTTCTCTATGAACGACTACGTCATGCTGGGCGAAGAGGTGATCGCTCCGGCTGCGGCGGTGAGTGAGTATCCTGCGAACCTGTCCCCGGCAGAAGGCGCCGCGATCTGGATGCAGTACATGACGGCGTATGGGGCGTTGATTGCGATTGCGCAGGTGACAAAAGGCGATTTTGTAGTGATTACGGCGGCGTCAAGCAGTGTGGGGATTGCCGCGATCGAGATTGCCAAGGCGGAGGGCGCTGTTTCCATTGCGACAACGCGCAAGAGCAATAAGAAAGCAGAGTTGCTGTCTCTGGGCGCGAATCACGTTGTCGCCACGGAGGAAGAGAACATCGTGGCGCGTGTGAAGGAGATCACTGGCGGGAAAGGCGCGCGCGTAACCTTCGATCCGGTTGGTGGGCCGTTGGTGGAAAAGTTGGCCGCGGCTGCTGCAATCGGCGGAACTATCTTTGAGTATGGCCTGCTTTCGATGCAACCTACACCCTTCCCGCTATTTTCGGCGCTTCCCAAGGGGCTATGCATTCGTGGCTATTCGTTGATGGAAGTCACGCGCGACCCGGCGAAACTGCCAGCGGCGAAGAAGTATGTCTACGACCGATTGGCGGATGGGCGGTTCCATCCGAAGATCGCGAAGGTATTTCCGTTCGCGCAGACCGTGGAGGCTTACAAATATCTCGAATCGAATGCGCAGGTGGGGAAAGTTGTGATTACGGTTCCTTAGTTCACGAATTCGCGGGGATGGATAATTGGAAGGCCCGCCTGTGTCGATGCATGTGGGAACTTGAATTCGAGCTATCATGAGTTCGGCCGCGGCAGCGCTCTGGAGAATAATCGCTGAGCGCCTCCTTTTCTTCTGAGTTCGAACTCAAGATGAATGAGGTTTTCGCGGAATGCCGAGGGACACGAAACGGACAGTCGCTTTTCTTTTGATTGTTATCGCAGCAGCGGTCTTCATCGCGCGAACCATCGTCACGAATGCTGCGAGAGGATCGAATCGAAGTGACAGCCTGGAGCAGGGGAAGTACCTGGTGGAGTCGGTGACGATATGCTTCGAGTGCCATTCGGAGCGTGACTTTTCAAAACCGGGCTGGCCAATACCTCCGGGGCGAGCGGGTTCCGGACGGATCTTGTGGGGTGAAGGCAGCGCAAACCAAATAGTTGCTCCCAACATAACCCCGGACGCGGCTACGGGAATCGGTGAGTGGAGTGACGAGGAAATTGTCAAAGCGATCCGGGAAGGCATAGGGAAGAAGGGAAGATTGTTGAATCCCGAGATGCCGGCGCGCTATTTTCGCAGCTTGCGCGATGACGAAGTACATTCCATCGTGCTGTACCTTCGCTCAATTCCAGCTGTCAGGAATCCGTTGCCTGAGATGACTAAGTACGTTCCGGGAAAACATCCACCCACAATCGCGATGGATGGGATTCGCCTTACCAAATTATCAAGCACGATCACGAGGGGAGCACATCTAGCAAGGCTTGCCGGCTGCGAGACTTGCCACACGCCGTCCAATGAAGAGGGTTTTATACGTGGACTAGATTTTGCCGGCGGGAAAGTTTTTCGTCACGGAGAGCAGGCGGCCGCCAGTTCCAACCTGACTCCTGACCCGTCTGGCATTGGTTACTACGATGAGGAGCTATTCCTGAAAGCAATGAAAACAGGAAGAGTGGGAGTTCGCGAACTATTTTCAGCAATGCCGTGGCATTTCTATCGCAATTTAACAGACGCAGACCTGAAGGCCATATTCGCGTACCTGCAGGCTTTGCCGCCTGTAAAGCACGACGTGGAAACTAGAGTTACTGATAAGCGCGGTCACCGGTAAAGTTCATTCTGGTACGCGGCTTGTGGAGTCTTAACTCCGCGAGTACAGCTGCGCTCCACTGATTGAAACGGACACTGCGGGTCGTGCTTAAATAGGCGAAGAGCAGCTCCGAAGGAGGTTGCCACTGCGTACGATGCGGTCTTTCGGTGTCATGAAATCGACAAGCGGCTTCGAGCGGTATTTGCGCCCACCCATGCGGAGTCGTGAATTTCTATCGAGCATGATCGCGATGATTGCGGTATGTGCTTTTTCTGCGATTATCGTGGTGATGGCAGGGTCCGATATTTCGGTCTATGTAATCGGATGGATCGCGTTTTCGATCTTTTGGGAGATCCAACGGCGGCGCACGATGGCCCGATTCCACGGGTCCTTGCAGACGCTGCTCGCAACCCAGCAGGTGGACCGCGACAAATCGCCGATTGGAGCGGTTCTTGATCTTGTCGCGGAGGTCTCAAATCAAGCGTTGATTTTTTAATTTCTTGACCGTGTGCGGCTTGTTATCGGCCGTTGCCGATGTATTGTCTCATCGTTGATCTTCAGTGAATGCCGGTTCGATTGCAGGTTAAGTCCTGAGTTTTATAACCATGAAGCGTCGCAAGCGAAAGCGGAAGCTCAAACAAGACTCGAGGCCAGCGCAGCAGGTCGTGAGCTATGGAGAGGGCGCGGAGCCTGCGCGTCGCGTCGAGATACGGGTGGAAGTCAAAAACTCTGCGGGTCCTGAGGAGATTCACGAGGAAACCGAGAATCCCGCCAGTGCTGTCGCGACATCCGCTGATAGGGAAAAGCCTGTTCCGGATTGCGCGGCGCCAGCCGGGGCCGACAGGCGCGTGCATCCACGATATGCCTTTACCGCGGCCATCGAGGTCGTCGCAGCCGAGCCTAGCGAGCGGTTCAAAACGCGGGTGCGGGATTTAGGCCAGCAAGGCTGTTACGTGGACACGGATAGACCACTCGCTCTAGGAACAGCCACGGATATTTGCATCACCAAGGGCACAAAATCGTTCAAGGCCCGCGCTAGAGTCGTCTACAACCAGCCGGGCAAAGGCATGGGTCTGACGTTTACCGACATGGAGTCGGAACAGGTCGGGACATTGAACATATGGATTGCCGAGTCTCGCGAAACCTCGTGGCTCGCGGACAATCGCCGCAGGAGTCAGCGGGTCCTGATGAAAATCCCTGTGCGAGTCGCAGGTCAGGCCGGTGCTGGGTTGCCCTTTGAAGAAGAGACTCACACTTTGTCGATCAGTGGCCATGGAGCATTGATTGTCGTCGCGGCGCCGGTGTACCGAGGGCAGCGCATCACCCTGTTAAACGTCCAGACGAAAGCGGCGATGGAGTGTATTGTGGTACACGTCGACAGGTTTCCGGGTGAGCAAACTCATGCGGGAGTGGAGTTCCTGTTGCCCAATCCGTCGTTCTGGCGCGTGGCCTTCCCGCCGAAAGACTGGACCCCACACCACCCCGACGCGAAATCCGGGTAGAAGCGGCGACTGGTTCAAGTGCCTACCGAGGTGGAGCGCTTTTGGCTGAGAAAATCGCCGACAATCCACGCCGCTCCGGTTATCGCCAAATTCTGCGCGTTGCCGGCCCAATTGATCATTTTATGTGGATCGGCGAAAGGCGCGGGCAGCCATACCAACAGGCCGAAGCCGATGAGCATGGCTGTAAGTAAGCGTGCGCCCAGGAGGGCCGAACGCCCGGAAAGTAGAGCGATGGCCGCGAGTGCAAACGCAATCGTGGTGACTATCGCCCAGAACATTTGGCCCGGAGGAATCCATTTAGGAACGAAGGATGCGGTTCCAGAAAGATAAAAGAGTTGTTCGAGCGTGAATGAAACAACACAGATTCCGAAAAATATGTATCCGAGCTGAGCCAACATCGACGGTCGTTGCGAATCGCGCGGGCCAAACGACGCGTAAACGATCAGCGCTCCCGAGACCAGGGAAAATTGCTCGAAAAAGTTGCCCCAGCGGTCAAAAACGCGAGGTTCCACCACGATGTGCGGCACCCGGAGCAACGCAAAGATAAGGTAGAGGCAGCCTAGAGCGACGGCCCCGGCTCGCGCGGTTCTCGTCCATTGAATTGCCACGCCCCCAAAGATCTCGATGGCAGCGGCAATGTACACGAGAACCTCGCGGTGAGGAACGTTGCCAAGCGCCCTGATCTGTTGCCAGGTGTTAAAGTCATGCCAGAAGAGAGTGATGATGCCAAAAGCGACAGCGGCCAACCCGTATACGTGACGTCCGAGATAAATTCTCGCCATCTGAATCCTAAGTACTGATGATGTCCGAGGAGTAACACAAAAACACCGTCGGGTCCAGATAGGGTTAGGGATGGGCGGGAAGGAGATTGCGCCAGTTTTGGAGGAGGGTTAGGGGACGATTGCTTTCGTCGGCGGCTACGACCAAGAGGAACGGTTTGCCATCGGGGCTGACGTCGTAATTGATCAAGCCGAGGCGATAGACGCGAGGCGACGGGCGAAAGGCAAAAAGCGGAACAGGATGGCCGATTTCGAGGCCGTCTCCTTTCTCCCGGATTTCGACGGAATTCATCGTGTTGCGCATATTGACGTAATAGAGTTGCTTGCCATCGCGGCCCCAACGGGACCAGTGTCCACCATCGGTCGAGACCTGCCACATGCCGTTGCCGCCGGCAAACGGAACGACAAAAATCTCGGGTCCGGAAGGAAGAAGAACAGTGACGGCGGCGAATTTGCCGTCGGGAGAGAACTGTCCGCTGGAATTAGGACCCGGGCTGTTCGAAGAAGGAATAACGGGGCGGGGCGGCTCGCTCGACTGGACGGGAACGGCGGCGACTTCGTAGGAACTGGGAGTGTTGTGCTCGGTGAGAAGGAAGCGGCCGTCAGGAGACCAATCGGTGACCGCATTGTTATTTGCTTCTTGCTGAAGGGTGACGGATGGCCCGGAACCGGCGGTAGAGCGAGTGACGATGTGAAAGGTGCTGTTGGCCAAACCGAGGATGGTGGTGAAGCGGGAATTGTCGGGAGACCAAGTGGGTTCACCGTAGATGGTGTTGTCAAAAGTGAGACGGGTTTTGTTACTGCCAGCCGAATCGAATAACCAGATATCGTGAGAAGGGTCGCCATAGGAGACAAGGAAACGCCGGCCGTCTTTGGAGAGGCGCGGGCCGTTGTAAACGCCTTTGTCGCCGATGTAGCTGAGGTGCGCGCCGGAACGATCGACGCACTCGAGGCGGGTGAGAGCCATGGCAGAGCCGGTCTGGTAGACGAGATTGTCGGCGGAGGAAGAAACGGTGACGGTCGAACGCGTCGGCGATTTCGGTGCCAATTTTGAGAGCTTGTTCGGTGGGAATCGGGCCCTTGGCGAGACGGTCAGCGAGGCTCTCGCCCTCGATGCATTCCATGACCAGGAAATCAGTGCCGTCCTGCGAGCCGACGCCGAAGAGGGAACAGATATTTGGATGATTCAGCGCGGAGACGGTTTTGGCTTCGCGTTCGAAGCGGAGCTTGCGCGCAGGATCGGCAGAAAGACGTGCCGGAAGGGTTTTGACGGCAACAGAGCGGTCGAGACGCGCGTCGCGAGCGCGGTAGACTTCACCCATACCACCCGCGCCCAAGGGAGATAGTATTTCGTACGGACCGAGCTTAGCACCTGGAGCGAGGGGCATGGTTGGACGAGATTATAGAACGGAATACGAGGCCAGAGCCAAGGCGGCGGTCGCGATGGTAGCAATTTGGCGATGTGGATTTTCGGGGAGCAAGTATAATCCCGCGCTGAGCGAAACGCGTTCATGGCTGTGGAGTCTCCATCCGACCACGAGGCTAGATCGTCGCGACCCGTCAGTCTTGAGAGGCGGTGGAGAATGTAATCTCTACAACGGCTTGGGGTGCTCGGCGAGTGCCTCGCGATACAGCCTGAGATTATTCTTGTCCACAACCACGATGCCAGTATCGACGAATGTAGGCATGGGCGGGGCGAGGGCGGTATGCCAATCTTTGAATTGGTGAACCGCGTTGTGGTGCAGGTCGTCGAGAAACTCTAGCCCGTAGTAACTCATGACGTATGGCTTTTGCGTGATCGTGGCCGAGATTGCGCCGACGTCAATCCAATCAAGTGCCTCCGGATCGTCGTCGAAAGCCACAATCGGCAGCTGACCTTCCATGTGCAGGCCGTGCAGCGCTCCGGCAGCGCCGGAACCGCCTGCCGCCTCCAAGCAAATAATCCCGTCCAGTTTTTCCTTCTTCTGAATTAGCTCGGCAACCTGGTCAGACGCACTTTCCACATCGCCCTTGTCGTCCAATATTTTTGTCAGCTTGATAGCAGGAAAATTCTTCAGGGCGTCCGCCACGCCGGCCACGCGATCATCGAGGTTACGCTGTCCCGGAATGGTGATGACCGCAATGGTTCCATGATCCCGAATGAGCGCCGCCATCTGTTTCAGGCTCTCTCGGCCGGCCTTAACGTTATCCGTTCCGATGTACAGCACGCGCCTGGAATCCGGCACATCCGCATCGACGCAGATGACAGGGATGCCCTGCGCCACTGCCTTGTCAATCTCCGTCTGGAAAATCTCAGGCCGCGCTGCAGAGAGGCAGATTCCGGCTGGGTGCTCGTCCACGATCTGGCGAAACATCACTAGTTCCGCGTTTGGGGCGTATGCCGTCGGGCCAACAAGTTCACCTTTTACCCCAAGAGCTTTGGCCGCGTCCAAAAACCCTGCTTGCGCCTCGTGCCAGTAGGGCAGGTTAATATTCGTGGCCACAAACACGTAGCGTTCGTTTTCCTGGTGGTAGGGCTTCGCACACGACGCTATGAGCGCTGCAACTAAGAAAATATAAACAGCTACAAGACTGGCCCCATGTCTCCTCATTGAAATTCTCGTTTCGCGGCGTAACGATGATTCCGCAGCCGCACTCCCTGAACCGTAGAAGGATACATCGGAATCCCCCAGATGTTCCCACATTGTGCCACCTATTGTTAGCAGCGTTCATCTACTCCGCTCCAGCAGGGATCACTAGCGATGCAACTGCAGCACTTGCCAAGGACAGCCCTGCACAGATCAACATTACAGTTCGGAATCCAAAAACAAACGCGTGAGAAATGGACGCGTGGATCAGCCTAGCCACGTCAGAGTCCAGGCCGCGTGGTAGGTCAAGGCCGGCTAGCTCGATCTGGTTCGACCGAATGTACTGGAGAACACCGGGCGGAAGCACTACGCCCGTCAAGCTGCGATTCAAGCTGGAACTGAATACTTTCACCATGACGATCCCGAGGACTGCAACGGCAAGTACGCCCGCAACCCGGGCAACTGCGTTGTTGATGCCCGAGGCGGTGCCGGCACGGTCCTGCCCTACTGAGCTCATAACCACGGTGGTGAGCGGGGCGACGCTGATTGCCATTCCAAAACCAAGAACAATGAACGCCGGGAAGAATGCCTTCCAATAACTAGCTCCCACACCGGCCACCGCGAACAGAACGAACCCTGTTGCCGCAATCAGCGGCCCGATGACCAGCGGGACTCTCGGCCCGTAACGCGCCACCAGTCCGCCAGACCAGCGCGAAAGAGAGAACATCAGCAGAATCAGGGGGAGCGCGGCAGCACCGGTCGCAGTTGTCGAGTACCCCTGCGCCTGGATAAGGTTCATCGGGAACAAGAAAAAGAAGATTCCCAGAGCGGCGTAGAGAAATAGAGTGAGCAAGTTCGCGCCACTAAAAGTGCGTGACCGAAATAGCGTAGGCGGGACCATGGGTGAACTTGCCCTGGCCTCAACGAACAGGAAAGCAATCAGGCAGGCGAATCCGGCACTCAGGCTTCCGAAAACCAGGGGATGGCGCCAACCGAAACTTACAGACTCGATGAGCCCAAAGACCACGCCACCTAATCCGAGAGTTGCGAGCAGCGCTCCCAACCAATCCACATGTTTAGCAGTGGCGCTTGCCATAGCGAAATTGCGATCACTGCGGCCGCAATCGGAACATTGATAAGGAACGCCCAGCGCCAGGAGGCATGCTGAATAAGCCAGCCGCCGAGAACCGGCCCCACTGCTGTGGTGATCGAAGTGAAGCCCGACCAGCTACCGATCGCTTGGCCCCGGGTTTTCTCGTCAGAACATGCGCTGATGATCGATAGGCTGCCTGGCACGAGAAAGGCAGCTCCTATACCCTGAACACTTCGTGCCATGACGAGTTGCTGTATGCTGGTGGCAAAACCACAAGCGATAGACGCAGCCGCGAAAACCGCTACGCCAGCCAGGAACATCGACCGGCGGCCAAGCAAGTCGCCGAGGGACCCACCGACTAGAATCAGACCGCCCAGGAACAATCCATAAGACTCGACAACCCATTGCACACCGACGACGGTTGCGTGCAGGCTCGCTTGCAGCGCTGGTAAAGCGACATTGACGACGGTGCTGTCGATAAAGGCCATGCTGGAACCGAGAATTGTCGCTGCCAAGATCCAACGTCCGGCTTGTGCTGTGCATGGAACATCAGCGCTGACCGATCGGACCACGGCTTCGTCGCAGGGCGGTTTCATGAAGGATATGGATGCATTCTTCGTCCGGATTAGATTCTGGCAACGCCCCGATCGTTTTGCAGCTGCCGACGACACGCCGGCAGTCGTTGCGTCAACGGCAAGCCAGGAACGACGAAAATTGGGTAAAGGCAGTCAGGATTCATATTTCCAGATTCCGCCAGCCATGGTGCGCTCCACCTGGATCTTGGCCAGTTCGGATGGATCAGCCTTGAATGGATCTTGTGCGAGCACCGCCAGGTCTGCGAGTTGTCCGTGCGGGTGAGTTGTGATTGCAGCCACATCAGGGGATCTGCAGGGCTGGCCGTGTAAATCAGATGAATCCGTTGGGCGCAATCCGGCGTCAAGAAAACTCCGCATGGGGAACATGTGTTGAGTCCGCTCCTGACCGTAGAAATGCATGACATCGCCGTGAAAGTAGACGTAACAGGAAAAGGCCGCGGGAATAACCTGCAGCGTTGCACAAAATGGCGTCGGGAAACTGGTTGCACTGCGCCACCTCCAGGAAATTCCAGCGCGATTTGCGCCTCGGCTGCGGCGCTTGCAGAGCTCCAGTTTTCATCAGGCCTGCAAAGCCTACGCAACAAACAGTAGCGATTCCTGCTCTTGTGAGACTATGGCGCAGCCGCAGCGTCGCGGGCGCGTTCCAGCAGAAACTCAGCGAAGTCCGTGGCGAGAGGTTTGGCGGCAACCTGCCTGAGCATCAGTGCGATTTGACCTCGATGGTAAGTGGAATGGTTCGCCAGATGCTGCATCAGGTGCGCCAAGCTGATTTGTGTTGCACGAACCGGAAGCAGTGTTTCCAGGGATTCGTCTGTTACACGATTGACGAACGCTGCCTGTTCATTCTCGACCTCCGCCCACTTTAACTGCGCAGCAGCGACTTCGGGAAACACATTCGAATTGAACAGGGCCTCGTGTTGCGTCCATAAGTCTGCCAAGAAAGCGGAGCTAGGGGACGGCTCCTTCCAATAGGTAAGCCAGCCCCACCCGGCGCCGATGATGTGCACGAGCGTGCCTCGCACCGAACGAAGGCTGGCGCTCAGATCGCGCGTGAACTGCTCAGGGCGGAGCGCGGAGACCGCTTGAAAAACCCGGTTGCTCGCCCAGCGGTCGTATTCGAAGAGCAGCTGAATGTCGTTTTTGATCATGGTGATGAGACGCGCTGCTACCTTTCCGCCGCACTCTTCAGGTTCTTGAGGCCAGACTCCATGTGCTTTGCAAATTGAGATTCGATGTTAATGAAGATTCCGATGAGCTTCACGCAGTAGAGGTTCGAAGCCAGAATGCTCCATGTAACTTGTGTCTCGCCTCCCTGGCCATGAATGGTAAACTCGTTGAGATTGTGCGCTTTGAATGGCTTGAGCCAATCCACCTTTACGGAAACTTTGCTTGGCACCAGGGATTCAGTGATCACCATTTTTGCGGCCCCGGCGCGGCCGCTACCATTCCATTCTGCCGCGGCACCCGCGCCACTTGCAGGACCGCTGTAAGTCTTCTGCACCGTTGCGGCTCCGGCGTTGTCATCGGACCATGCATCCCAGGCGTGAAGATCATTGATCAAGGAGAACACCTTTTCTTGAGGAACGTGGATCGTAATCGACCTTTGCACGCGGAAAAAGTCTGGTTTTGTAGCGGCGAAGATGAGGAGAGCTACAATTACGAGCAAGACCGTGAGCGCTATTTTGAAAAGCATTTTTCGCGAACGTTGCTTTCCCGCCGCATTTTGGAATCGCGCAACTTGGCGGCAGTGAAGTTTGGCAATTCTACTGTGTTGCCGGTTGACCTACAATCGCTAAGGAACCGATCGTAACTTCTGGGTTCACCGGCCAGTTGATTCGCGATGATTCCTGGTTCTTCGCTTGACACCCCGCAAGCAAGGGAGCAGTATGTGCCCCTGCTGTATTAAATGGATTTAATACAGGCCATCCCCGCGGCAAGGAGGAAGTTATGTTGCCTTCCAGCGCCCGCCTTTCGATGCAAATGCGACTTGTCTCACTCGGGATCATGTTGACCGCAGTGCTTGCGTGGTCTTCTGCCGCGCGAGCGCAGTCGGCGCGCGTGCGCGTCAGTCAGGTTGGCTACGAAATGGGTGCGACGCCATTTCGTGCGTATCTGATGTCCACCGAGGCGGAAACCGGCGCGACTTTCAGGGTATTAAACCTGAAGGGCGCCAGTGTCTTTTCGGGACACGTCGGTAGCTTGCTTGGCACCTGGAGCCACAGTAAGACGGTGACGTACGACGTGTACGCGCTCGACTTCTCCGTATCGGAAAGTGGCCTCTACAGGATTTCGGTGTCCGGTCCAGTGGCGGCGGATTCACCGCGTTTCGCGGTCGATTGTACGGAGGTGCTGTACTCCGGCTTGCTGCTGAACACGCTTTTTTTCTATGAAACGGAACGCGACGGCGCGAAATTTGTTCGCAACGCGCTGCGCACGGAACCTGGGCACTTGAAGGACGAGAACGCTCACGTTTACCAAACGCCTCTGCTTGACTCTAACGACTTCATCAACAACGTTCCTCCCGCAGCCCCTTTGGTTTCCGCAAAGCTGCCGAATATCGATGCGTCCGGAGGATGGTGGGACGCCGGCGACTATGAGAAATACGTCGAGACGACCAGCTATACGGCAGCCCTCATGCAGATTGGCATTCGCGACTTTCCGAGACAGATGGGCGCGTTCGCGCAAGTGAATCCTCCCGCTCCTCCTGGCTCCATTTCTTTTGCCGGAACTAGCGGGCCAGGAGCGCCTTCTTCGTCCGACTTCACTGCCGAAGCTCAGTTTGGCGTCGACTGGCTGTTGAAAATGTGGAATGAAAAGACGCGCACCCTCTACTATCAGGTCGACAATACTCAAGAGTGGAATTACTACGGGCAAGGTGCTCCAGCTTCGGCGATGGCCAACTGCGGCGGTACCTATCCCTCTCCGTATTGCCTGATCACCGAGTACGACATCTGGACGCTTCCCCAGGCAGCGGACAACTACCAACAACCAGGCGACCCGCAGCCGTGCGACCCGTTCACGACATTCTTTATCTGCAATCGCCCGGTGTATGTAGCGGGACCCGCCGGCTCGCCCATCAGCCCGAACTTGGCGGGCCGTTTGGCGGCAGATTTTGCGCTTTGCTACCAGCTCAACCGCAGCACAAATCATTCTCTCGCCAATCGCTGCCTTAAAAACGCCGAGGACATCTTTGAGCTCGCGGATACTTCCTTTCCGGATCCCGCTCCAGCGGTAGGTTCCGGCACATGCAGCAACTGCCTGCTCACCGTTGCTCCCTTTGACGCTTATCCCGAAAACGTCTGGGAAGATGACATGGAGCTTGGCGCGACGGAACTTTACTTCGCGCTGCAATCCGCCGACGGAGCCAAGAATCTTCCTCCGGGCTTGCCGCACTCCAATCCCATGGACTACCTGCGGCAGGCCGCGCAATATGCCAAAAACTACATCACAAATATCTACGACGCAGGGTACACAGACACGCTGAACCTCTACGACGTTAGCGGCCTCGCGCATTTCGAGCTTTACCGCGCAATGGCAATGGCCGGTAATCCGGGCGGCTTGACAGTTTCGTCGTCCGACATACGCAAACAACTCTTGCAGCAGGTGGAAGACGCAATCACCCAGGCCGGCACGGATCCCTGGGGTTTCGGATACCAATGGAGTTCCGGCGATAGCACGTCGCACGGCGCTGGCCTTTCGGTGATGGCCAGCGAAGCCCACCACCTCACCGAGGCCGAAAGATATGAGACCTACGCGCAGAGATGGCTGGCCAACATTCTGGGTACAAATCCGTGGGGTTCTTCGTTCATCGTCGGGGACGGCAGCACGTTCCCGAATTGCATTCAGCACCAGGTTGCGAATCTCGCGGGGGCACTCGATGGAACTTCTGGAGGCACGCCCGTTCTCTGGGGCGCAGCTTCCGAGGGTCCGGGAGGTTACACCACTTCCGGCACGCTCGATGGCATGATCCTGTGTCCGGCAAACGGAACAGACACGTTCAAGAAATTCAATGGCAACGCTGGCGCATTTGACGCCTCGCAAACAGCGGTCTATCAGGACAACGTGCAATCCTTCAGCACCACCGAGCCTGCGATTGACCTGACGGCGACTTCGTTCCTTATGTGGTCCTGGAGATTGGCTCAACACCCCAGCTTCTGAGGCGACGGGTACTTGTCCTCCCAATTGAGCGAACGCCACTTTGCACGATAGCGCCACGACGTGGCATAGCAGTTATTTCTGGCTCGAAGCTGCACTTCGCACTGAACTGGATGCGAGGAACATTTGTTTTTTCACCGTTTTGCAGCATTGTCCAGCCCAGAAACTCTGCGGCCCGACATTGAGCGAGCCATAGGGATTCCAGATCAGGTTGGCGCCCGTGTACGTCGCGTGATTGTACGTTGTAGGCGCAGCTAAATCGGTAATTTCATTGCATGCCTCCTGCCGCTCCGTGAGCGGTGCCTGAATGAAAGACACCGATGTTGCAATATAGGAAGCAAACCGGGCTTCGCTCCAAAGGGGCAAGTAGTCCCATTGTGGGATTGCAGCGATGCTAGTTGGCGTTCTAGCGGGTGAAAATCCCGTCGGTGGAACTTTCCCAGTTGCCACTGTAGTGATATCCGGCGGCGGAGCGGGTGACCAATCCGTCGAAAGCCCGGAAGTAAAAGTCCCCGTCGGCTGGGTGAAAACCTAGTCAGCTCCGACAGGGGGGCGAGCAAATCGACAGGTCGTAAACGAAAGCGAACCGTAGGCAAGCCCCGAAATGGGACTCCCCACGAGAATCGGAGTGTGGGGGCAGTGGGAAGTGCCGAGACCTTTCCCACAGGTCGAAGGCCAGCGACATCGGCGAAGGAACTGGGTGCATGCAGCCGATGAACTTCCCGGGGTCTCCGAGGGCGACATGTCGATAAAGAATGGCCAACGAAAGCACGGAACCACTCGCGGGTCGCCTAGGCGTCGAGGGTATGACGCACAGCGAGGGCATCTCGTATAAACCGCAGTGCGGCGAAGTCGAGATGTGCCCGCAAGTGGGGCGCATGGGGCCGATTAAGCGTTGATGGACCAGGACACTATAACCTGGACCGGAGCGAGGGCCCCTGGGGTAGAGCGGCACAAGCCGCTCGCACGGAAGTGCACAAGCGCGTTGCGTCCCCCGACACAGAACGGGGCAGAGACGTGGCAAGCGATGAGCACGAAGGACGGACGCAAACCGGCCGACGCGAAGACCTCGTGGAGGACGGGAAGGCCCCGTCTGAGATACCGGCCTTGAAACCGTACTGAGGAAAACTCACCGTACGGGATTTTAGGGGGAGCGATGGAAACGTCAGCATCATTCGAAGCCTGGTCCGCGCCATCGCCCTACCCGGCGTCGGGGCTCCCCGATTGCGGACGAACGGCGAGAAGTGACTCGCTTGTTAGTAAAAGTAGGAGACGCGGGCTAGCACTAGTCTTTGGTTATCGACTTCAAACTGAATCAGGATTTTTCCATCTTTGCTTTTAGCCGTGAAGTAGACCTGATCGCCATTGGCGTATTTTCCGCCGTTGAAATCGAAGCGGTCGGCGCGTTGAAGGACTTCGTTGACATCCAGATCATCGGCGCGTGAGGCGACTACGGCGAAGCCGACGACTTGGCGCTCGGGGCCAAACAAAAATTCGGCGCGCTTACAAAAGGCCGGGGCGTCGACTGAGGTCAACAAGAGGTGATCGGGAGTCCTCGTGATTTTTCGCGGGCCCGAATCGGATTTCGCAAGCACCTGTTCTTGTGTGAGGTGCGCAAAGCCTGCGTAGACGGGGGTGACACCGCACATCAGAATGTCGCTCAGCGTCCACTTCGTGATCTGGCCTTCGATTTGCGCGCGAAGTTCGTCGATCAAGTCCTTGGTGGCGCTGCTGACGCGCCAGCTACCCCAGCGCCTTGAATCGGACCAGAGAGTCTGACCGGTGTGCGGATCGATGACGGTCATAATCGTAAAATCAACTACGACAGGGCGTTCATCGGGGCCGTCGCGGGTGATGTAATCGCCCAGATAGGGATTCCCGGAAAAGAGAAAGACCAGATCGGTTTGCCGGCGGTTGTCGGAAATCTGGAAGCGTCCCCAGCGGCGGAGCTGCTGCAAAGCGGTTTCGCGGGCGGCAGCCAATCCTCGTGGGCAGACGCAATCGACGTAAACGGAATAGGCCTGCATGATTTTCGCAGGAACAGCCGGCCGCTCGGTGTTCCGGCCAACTGCTGGAAGGACAAAAGCCGCCGCGCAGAAGAGAATCGCGAGCAGTGGAATCAACTTTCTCATGAGGAGTCTAACCGTACATTAATAGGCGCACGCTGGCGCCGTCAATACGGGGCAAGCGGCGCAAGATTTCGCCCAGTGCGGCGGATTATGATGCATTCGGAAAGCATCCTTGGGCCGGCTGAATCTACGGAGAGGAGGACTCTGATGGAACCGTATGACTGTGACCACGACGATTTGAACAACGCTATCTTATGCGTTTGGAAAGAAGCGCGAGGCGACGGATACGCGGCGATGAATGCGGTTGCTCATGTGATTTTTAACAGGATCGTCACCCAGGGTTTTGCAAGCACGCTGCACGAAGTGAATTACGGGAAGAACCAATTTTCGTCGATGAGCATCAGCTCGGATCCCGAGTACAACCTCGCTGCTCCGAGCGTGACCGACCGTGAGCACGCGTCTTATCTGGCGGCCACGAACATCGTCAATGCAGTTGCCGCTGGAACCGATAGCGATCCGACGAATGGCGCGTTGTACTATGCAAACCTCAAGGAAAGCACGAGCGGATGGTTCTTTCGCCAGGTCGTGAATGACCCCGTGAATCATCCATTGCGCGCGACTGTCGGCAGCAGGTGTTTTACGCGTAAGCGAGAGGTTGTTTACGCGCATTTTTCGAGGTAATTGATGCTTTGTTTTGGTATTGATAAGTTCTAGAATGAGCACCCATGAACGCAGCGATTTCGAACTCAGTTCCGGATCCCATCATTGAGCGCCTTGAGGACCAGATTGGCTGGTACGACGTACGCAGCAGATCCAACATGCGATGGTACAAGCGGCTCAAAATTTCGGAGATCGGCGCCGCAGCGATGATTCCGTTCCTGGCAGCGTCCGGGATTCCGCGTGCAGTCATCGTGACTGGCGTTCTCGGCATACTGGTTACGCTGTTTGAAGGAATGCTGCAACTAAACCAGTATCACGAGAATTGGATCAGGTATCGTTCGACGTGCGAGTCCCTCAAACACGAGAAATACATTTTCTTGGCGAACGCGGGACCGTACGCGGGCGTGGACAATCCTCGCGCGATGCTGGCGGAGCGGGTGGAGTCGCTGGTCTCGCAGGAGCACGCGAAGTGGGCTACTGTTCAACAACAGGAACCCCAAAGAAAGCCGGGAGCCTAATGGGTGGAACGACGATGATGCCGCCTAGACTCGCCAAATTAAACTCGCCAAACCGAAGCTGCCCTGCGCACGGGTTAAGAGATCCTGAGGTCCCATAGGGAATCGCAAGTTGGGCGGCATCTTTGTCAGCTATCGGCGCAGTGATTCGCAAGGCGAGGCTGGTCGTTTGTTCGACGACCTGGTCAAGCACTTCGGCGAAGACACGGTATTCATGGACGTAGCCGCTATCGAGGCGGGACGCGACTTCCGTAAAGCCATTGAAGAAGGCGTCACGAAATGCGGCGTGCTGCTGGTGGTAATCGGCTTGGAATGGGTCGAAGCGAAAGACGAACGCGGGGCACGCCGCCTGAACGATCCCGCGGATTTCGTTCGTATCGAAACAGCTTCCGCCCTGAAGCGTGACATCCCTGTTATTCCGGTTCTGGTGCGTGGCGCCAAGATGCCAACCGCGGAGCAGCTACCTGAGGAACTCAAGGAGCTGGCTTTTCGCAATTGCATTGAGTTGACGCATGCCCGATGGAAATCCGACATTCAGTTGCTCGTGGAGTCGCTGCGTCGCCTGTTGGGAAATTCGAGTCCAGCTGGAACAAACGCTGAACGCAACGAAGCAATCGCTGCAACACATCCAGGCACTCCTCAGCAAGAAGCGACAGTCTCATCGAAACTGGAGGATGCCGGTTCAGCGCGATTCGATGCCACCACGCTACAACGAATGAGCCGGGAACTTGCCGTTCATATCGGACCGATTGCCAGCATCGTAGTGAAACGCGCAGTCTCGAGTTGCAACTCCATCGACGATCTATATCTGAAGGTCGCGGAGGAGATCGACTCCCCGGAAGAGCGAGGGAAATTCCTTCGAAGAAGAACTGAGGCGCCGTCGAGTCCGATCCTCAAGGCGGCGGAAACCACAGCCCTCCGCGATCATTCCTCAAGAACTTCGGAATTGCCTCGGTCTTCAGAACGCGATGATGTGCGGCCTAAGACTGCTCTCCCCGCAACCCATGTCCAATCGTCGAATCGACGGAAATATTGGCTACTCGCGACCGCGGTGGGCATCATCTTGATCCTGCTGGTCGTTCGCCTTACACATTTCGCATCATCAAAATCACCAGATTCGCGTAAGACGGCCCAGACAGTGGCCCAAAGGGCGCACATTGCGGAATCTGCTTCCGCAAAATCGGACACTCCTACTCCATCCGCGGAAACGCCCCCCGAAAATGACAAATCTGTACCCGCGACACATGGCACCGGCAAAAGCGAAGGGGCATCTTCCCCACCGGTCCATATCTCAGAAGAAGTAGCCAGCGGCCTGCTAATTAATAAGGTTTCACCTGCTTATCCAGCCCTGGCGCGGCAGACCAAGGTCCAGGGAACGGTAGTTCTCGACGCCAATATCTCCAAAGAGGGAACTGTCGAGAGTCTTAAAGTGCTGAGTGGACATCCACTGCTAATCCAGTCAGCGATCGATACCGCTAGACAATTGCGATACAAGCCTTACCTGCAAAACGGCCAGCCGGTGGCGTTCAACACTCGAATAGCGGTGCGCTTCACTCTTATCGCTCAATAGAGCCGGTGGCAGATTCCAAAAAATGCGGGCGCTAGCCCAGCATCTTGAACGCCTTCGCCAGACTGAGCTGCATGCGATTGAATGACGCGGTCACCGCAGCGATCTCATCGCTCCCCTTCACCGGCAACGGCGGCTGGTTTGTTTCTCCCTTACTGACGCGGTCCGCCGCGTCCGACACCAGCTTGAGCGGCCGGATCACGATGAAGTACACGGCGGCATCGAGAACAATGATCGTCGCGATTAGAGTGACGATGAGGTAAGTGAGCAGAAGACGAAACGCCTGCTTCGCTTTTGCCAGCGGCACCGACATGGGAACGGAAACAATCTGCGCACCTACGACAGAACTTGGCTGCCATCCAAAGCCATTGTTTGACCCATAAGTAGCGAGCATGCCTGGCGGAGCGGCGGCGGGATTGCTGTGACACTCCAGGCACGGCGGAGCCGCAGAGATCGGCGTCGCCAGGTACATCAAAGGTCCCATCGGTGTCTCGCGCTGTCCTTGAAATTGCTTCTGGTCCGGATGGTCCCGCAGATAAGCAATGATGTCGCGTTCCCAGTCGGTGGCACGATGCTCGGGATTGGTGGGGTTCAGCGTCGCTTCCCGGTACGAGTAGTCCGGGTAGCTCTGCTTCAGTTTATTGAAAGTACTCATCGCTCCGAAAGCCGGCACGGTCTCCGGCAAGAACCTCTTCTTGTGTTCTGGGTTGAGCTCGAGCAAGGGCCTTAAATCGGAAGAGGTGTAGTCCCGAACCGACGTCGCACTGGCCATCATTAACTCCGCCTGTTGCCGCACTTCGCGTTGGGCGTTGTCGATAAGGAAGCGATAGATGACCTGCGAAATAATCAGCCCGCCGGCTCCGAACAACACCAGCAAGATGATATTGAACTTCGTTAGCAGTTTCATTGTCGGACCTCTTCGAACCTTGGGGAGTCTGGTCAACAAGTATCACCTGACCAATTTGTTCCGCCAGAAAAATATTAGCGTAACCTCGTTACCTTGCGTGGTCGATATTTGGCTGCCGTTTCGTGAGGCGGGCGAGAAGCCCGGTTCGAGCAGCTGCGGTGGCGCATGAATGTTTCAATCGACCTGGTCTCGAGTTACAAATTAAGGGTGAAGGCGCGTTAGCGATAGGGATTGAATTCGAGCGAAACCGTTGTGGTGGTAGCGGTTTCAGCGGACGCATATTTCCATTTCTTGACGGCTGCGACCGCGGATTCCCCGAGGATGGGGTTTCCTCCAAGCACCTTTGCGCTTTCCACAGTTCCTTTGGGCGTGATCGTAACTTGCAGGCGCACCGTCCCGCCAATCTGGCGCATCCGCAACACCGGGGGATAGTCAGGCTCTACGCGAGTGACGAGTTTTCGATCGGCCTTGGAATCTTGCTGAGCCTGCGATGGAGGTGCGAAGCAACAAGTCATCGAGAAACAAAGTAGAAACCACAAAGAAAGATTCTTCATACTCACGCGTCTCCGTGCCACGCGAATGCTGTTCCCTTTGCCGCACGCTTGGCTACGGCAAATCCACTTGAAGTTCGTAAATTTCACGAACGCTGGCCTCCTGGATGAAGAGTGCCGAGCCATCTGGAGCGCGGCCAGACCAGAGTCCAAATGGGCCAAGGTATCGCTCGATACCTTTTTGGAGAAACACATGTTCGTAGTGACTCTCGCCGACCTTCGCGCGGCAATAAGCGCCCGCGCCGCTGACGAGGTCATCGAAGTAGATGGACTTGCTGTCCGGGGACCATACTGGATAGTTCAGTGCTCCCGACTGTAACGTCTGCCATTGCGACCATTTTTGGGTTCGCGTGTCATACCGCATCAGCTTGGTCAAGTTTGCTGAAAGAGCTGCGATGTAGTGGCCATCAGGCGATAAGCGCGGACTGAAGAGGCCCTCAGAACCAGGAATCGCGGAAAGTTCGTGGGTCTTCAGGTCATAAACCTGTATGCGAAGACCTTCCGGCTTGCGCTCGGTGATACGGCCAAAAATGATCTTGTCGCCGTCAAGAGACCAGTTGACGTCGATCTGCGTGAGTTTCTCGGAAACCAGAATCCGGGACGCGCCGCCATCCGTAGGCACTATATAGATCGCCCAGGGTGTCCCTTCTCGTACATTTACATAAGCGATCTGCTTTCCATCAGGAGACCATTTCGGAAGGGCGGCCCTTGCAGGCGAGAAAGTTAACTGCTTTTGTTGCGATCCATCGATACGGCAACGCCAGAGGGTGCTTTCCGGAATAGAAACGTAGGTGACCCATTGGCCGTCGGGCGAGAAATCCACGTCGCTGGCAGAAATGCCGGTGAGGAAGGGCACATATTTGCCGGATGCCGGATCGTACTTCACGACCGCTCCACGGATACTTAGCCCCAGAGTCCAGATTCGTTTGTTATCCGCGGCAGGTACGGGGCGCGAAAATGAGATTGAACCTTGGGTGAGTTTGACCGGCTGTTCAACTCTTTTCTTTTCGAAGCGACCGGCGGGTTCCGCCAGCCCAAAAAGGTTTCCGCTGCTGCCCATGGCGTTTTCGGTGGCCTGGAAAATGTAATACCGCCCATCGGCGGTCCAACTGCCGCAGCATTTGGACGAAACATCATGCCAGTCCGGGAGCAAGGCATGGAGCCCTGAACCGTCGCTGTTCACCTCCCAGATCGAGGATGTGTTCTGAGAAATATCGCCGATGCTGAAGCGGACGCGCTTGCCATCAGGTGAAAATCGCGGGTAGTAGGGCGTGCCCTGTACGTTCACAAGTTCATTTACCGGTCCGCCGTTGGCATCCGCAATCAATAGACCCGACCCTTTCACCAGCAGTAGGTGCTGCCCATCGGGGGCCCATACAGCTTCCTGGCCGGTCAGATCGCCAAAACGCTGAGCAGGGCCGCCATTCAGCGGACACATCCAAAAGGGATACTCCGAGGAGGGTCCCACTTTGTTTTCAGCCGCCAGCAAAGAAGAATGCACAGGTGAGACGTCGAGTAATTGGACGCTGGGAAAGTTGGCTTGAAATTTGGAAATGTCGCCGCCCTTGGCCGCTACTTTTGAAATGATGGAACTCTTTTCTGACAATTCCGTGAAATACAGGTTCGAGCCATCGGAAGCCAAATTGATTTTCACTAAGCCGTCGTGAGTTATTTGGCTGCTGCCAGTGACGCTCGGTGGGACCGGGGCAGCATGCGACCACAGGAACCAGGATCCAACGGCGAGTAGCAGAACTACAACGAAAAAGAGCGCGGAAAAAGGTTTTCGCGGCACAGGGCGGTCTCCGTTAATTTATGTCTTCCAATATGCGCCGGTATGCGCCACAGTCAACAAGAGTTCCCAATCTCCAATAACCGATATAGCACCATGTACTGGGCATAAAACGACAATGGATTTGCGGCTCCTTTCCTGGTGGCCGACGGTCCATGCTGAACTCGTTTTCTTGGTTCTTGCAGACTGAGTTTCGCGCGCCTTGATTTTGGGCAAGAATGTGGAGATGCAGCCACAGTATAAGTACGACAGGGTAGAGCGCGAGCGCCGGTTCCTTCTGGAGCGGTTTCCAAGCCATGTCAAGGTGGTACGAATTCGCCGCATTACCGACAGTTACATCGACGGCACGACTTTGCGCTTACAGCAACAGAGCGAAGACAGCGCCCCGACCATATTCAAGCTAACCCAGAAGGTTCCAGCGCCGGCCAACGGCGCACAGGAAGGGGTAATCACAAGCATGTACCTCACCCAAGACGAGTTTTGCGTGCTCGCACAACTTCCGGCGAAAAAGCTCAGCAAGACGCGTCGCAGTGTGCCGCCGTTAGGGATTGACGTTTTCGAGGGCGCGTTGGAAGGGCTACTCCTTGCCGAAGCTGAATTTGATTCGGCGGCCGCTGTTGATGCCCTGGCGATTCCCTCGTTCATTGCGCGGGAGTGTCTGCCGACAAATCGATTTACGGGCGGTCGGCTTGTCCGCGCGTCGCGGGACGACTTACAGACTTGGCTAATGGAATATGGGATCGGGCTCGAGTCATCCTGATTCGCGACATTCCTTGAGATCGCATATCCCAGGAGGTGGCCAGCCAGCACTGCCGGTCTTCGGGCCCTTATGCTGGCCAGTCGCAAACCTGCCGCTCATCTAGTTTTGGGGGACGAGCACCTTCTTCCGAAGAATGCCTGCCGACACCAGAGTGACCACCAGGCCAATCGGGAAAACCTCCAGGAACGTCATGGCCACGTTGATTGCTGGATTGGCGTACATTTGCTTGAACTGATCTGCCTGGCGCTGGGTCTCGTCCAGTTTCTGTTGGGTCGCTCCGGAGGCCTTCGCGCGCTCCACCATGTGGGCGGCATATTTCTCGGAAAAGTCGGGCATGAGTTTGTAGTAGACGATTTCCCACGTGCCGACGTAGCACGCGCTGGAGATCAGCGTAATAAGGATGCCGACGGCGAAACCGCGGCCGAACGTCAAGCGCCCGCCGGCGACATTCTCGCGATACGAACGCACCCCGAAGAACACCAGGAGCGCCGAGAGCACGATGGTGGTATAGCCAAGGACTTCCCCTTTTTCCCAGCCGACCTTGTCGACGAACGGGATGGTAATCAGCATCATGGTGGCGGATATGGCGCCGGAAATAAGCCCAAAGGTCAGAACGGTCTTTTTCATGGAATTTCGCGTCTCCTTTTTCGTGAACTTGCGTTTACGTGCGGCGAAATGTAGCGGGGATCGGGCGCGCTGTCGTCACACTTTCGGATGATTCTGCATTGAGGAGCGAAAAATCACCCTTTTGGGTGGGGCGGACGCGTCACGGGATTAGCCGGGCAGTCTTGCCGATCTGCACGGCCTGGGTGCGCCGCTTTGCGCCGAGCTTATCAAATAGCCGGCTCGAATGGGTCTTCACCGTGTTTTCGCTGACGAATAGCCGGCCAGCAATCTCCCGGTTGCTCAAGCCGGCCGCGATGAGCCCGAGAATCTCCAGTTCGCGGGCGGTGATGCCGAGCTGGTTCAGGCGCGCCTCGTCGACGACGAATGGTTGCGCGGCCTGCGCCGGGACTTCCTTGATGATCGTGACCGGTTTTTTTCTGGTGAGGGTCAGCCCCAGCCAGATGCCGAGCGCGGCAAACAGCGCAGCGACCAGCGCGCCGTAAATCTCCACCGAATGCTCGACGACCAGGAAGCGGTACTCGGTGAGTTTCAGGACTACGATGAGCACGCCGCCGCACACGCCATAGAGCAGGATGTTGCGCAGGGCGCGGCGGCGCGAACTGGGGGCGGATTCGGTTGGCAAGTTCATGAACGGGCCATGATATCTGAAGACTGCAACGTTGGGGAGCACCCAGCCACCCGCTCATGACCCGGGACATGTGGTCGATACGGTGCGACCGGGGAGGCCCGAGAAACAAAGTTCCACCGACCCTGCGCGTGGAGCATCTATAGGGTATGAATTCCCTCCCGAAAACGGACCGAAGGCCAGCAGCGGTTGAGTCAATCCGGCCAGGGAGGAGGAGTCATGGCAGTGAAACTAAATGGGCGAGGCTACGACCACGCCAAGAAGCTCGTACAAGAAGGCCGCTTCGTCAGGGATGAGAGAGACGCGTGGAGCGAAGACCAACCGTCGACCGAAACAGAAAATCAGATCATAAGCGAGCGCGGGTTTCGTGAATATGCAAAATGGCATCTCGGGATCAATGACGAGAAAAGTGAGGACACCAAAGGCAGATACGAGTTTCCCTACGGCGACTTTCAGAACGTCCACCGCTGTGGAGCGATTTCGGCCGAGAGCCGCGCCGGCCAATACCAGCACCCGGACATCGAAAAAGCGGCGGCGCACCTACACGGGATGATCGACGAGAAGCAAGGAAAAAAGGCCGGAAAGACAAAACGCCGGAGGACACACGTAACGCGGCACCCTCGGCAATTCCCCCCTAACACCCCGACAAAACCCGCGGCGCTTCACTGTCTTTCTACGTCCGGCATTTGACCGGACAATGCTTCTTCGGCCCCGCCGATAGCACCGGCACGCTGAACCGTAACAGGCGCAGAACAAGCGTCCAGATACGCGCACGCCGCAATAATCAGCTCCCTGCGCAAGGGGTCGAGTTGCTTTTCGGGAGCGCCGGATTCGAGCATTCTCCGGCTGACTCCGGTTATTACGCCTAGTAGCATGGAGCCAACAACTTGTGGGTCGGTCGTGAGCGGTTCGCGTGCGGTGGCTAACATCCGGACGATCGCTTCCTGAATGTGGGTTGCCATCTGCCCGGCGATTCTGGCTCCGTCGACGTCGGAGCTTACGGAGTAGCGAGCAACGCTGGTCTTCGCTTCGCGCATTTTAGCTTGAAGAAATGTGGTGATGAGAGCGGTGACCATTTGGCGGAGCGTTCTACCGTGCTGTGCCTTAGAGACGAGTTCGACAGCTTCCGTGACCTCAGCCAGGTGGCGCTTTAAGGCCGCCTGTAAGAGCGCACTTTTGGTTGGGGAAGTATTGATACAGGTTCCGACCGAGACGCCGGCTCGCGAGGCCACTATTGGGGTGGTCAGCCGCTCTTTTCCGACGTGTAGCAAACCTTGAAGAGTGGCCTGGAGAATCGCGTCCACACTGGCGGCCGAGCGGGCTTGCATCGGCGATTTACGGGGCTCCGAGGGAGGTTGGGAACGCTGAGGCAAATGCGAACTCACAATCTGAAGCTTCCTTCATCTAATCACCAGCGGTGCAATTACTACAAGCGATGACAAATTTGAGGAGAAAAGGAATGACGACGAAACGGATGGAACTTGGCGGCAGGTTCACGCTGCCCGGCACTTCGATGACCTTGAACCGCATGGGCTATGGCGCGATGCAACTTGCCGGTCCGCAGGTGTGGGGACCACCGCGTGATATGGCGGGGGCGATTGCCGTTCTGCGAGAGGCCGTCGCGGGCGGCGTGAACCACATCGATACGAGCGATTATTACGGTCCGCATGTAACCAATCAGATTATCAAGAAGGCGCTGCATCCGTATCCAGATGACTTGGTGATCGTCACCAAGGTGGGGGCGCGCCGTGGTGAAGACAAGTCGTGGTTTCATGCTCTTTCGCGGGAAGAACTGGTCAATGGCGTTCATGACAACTTGCGGAATCTGGGGCTCGAGCGGTTGGATGTCGTCAATCTTCGGGTTGGTGGAATGATGGCACCGTCGGAGGGCTCGATCGAAGAACCGCTGACGGTGCTCGCTGAGCTCAAGCGTAAGGGATTGATTCGTCATGTCGGTTTGAGCAACGTAAGTCCGAAGCAGTTGGAGGAAGGGCAGGGAATTACGGAGATCGTCTGCGTGCAGAACTTTTACAATGTGGCACAGCGGAACGATGATGGATTGATTGATGACCTCGCCAGGCAAGACATAGCTTATGTGCCATTCTTCCCGCTGGGAGGGTTTACTCCGCTGCAGTCGTCGGAGCTCGACGCTGCGGCAGCGTCGTTGCAGAGCACGCCAATGCAGGTCGCGCTGGCATGGCTGCTGCAACGGTCGCCCAACATCCTGCTGATTCCGGGCACATCTTCAGGCCAGCACCTTCGTGAGAATCTTAGTGCGGCAACGCTACAACTTCCTTCTGAAATACTCGCCAACCTTGAAGCCATCGGCAGAGGTTCTGGGCGGGGATGACGGAGAGAACGTTCCCGGCTCGGCCGCATGCGAAACGATAAGGGATCCCTTTCGGTGGGCTCGACCATTTACCGAGGCGGTGCATCGTGCAACAGCTTCAGCACATTGTTGGTCGTGTCGGTTTCGCCGAGACGCGGAAAAATCTTCTCGATGCAATGACGGTGCGCGTGGGCGTCGCGGTCCGTCATGGCATCTACGACAAGCACGACGTTGTAACCGTAGTCGTAGGCACTACGGGCTGTCGATTCCACACCGGCACTGGTCGAGATGCCCGCCAGTAGGATCTGGGTTACTCCACGTCGGCTCAGGTAGTCATTTAATGATGTACCAATGAACGCGCCCCATCGTTGCTTTGTGACGGTGTGGTCGCTGGGGTGATGCTGCAATTCAGGAACAAGCTCGGTCCAATCGGCAGGGAACGAAGGCATGTTGCGAGGTCCGGCGTCGGTGCGACCCGGAGACGCGCCCGTCGCGTTGACGAGAACGACCGGCAGGCCTCGCTCGCGGAAAGCGCACGCGAGTTGAGCCGCGCGGCCGATGATCTCGCCGGCAGGGTGCACGGTCGGGAAACCGACAGTACCTTTCTGCAGGTCAATCACGACCAAGGCGGGAATGGTATCGAGTTTTGTGAGTGGCATAGTTTTTTCCTTGCAGGTGGGGTGATAAATCGCGCCGGTTCTCGTTCAGGTGGCTAGTTGGCTTGTTTCTTCGCAAATCGCACGCTCAAGATCGTGCTTATTACAACGATGCCGGCAAAGAAAATGACAAGCGTTAGGTAGCCTCCACCTGGAATCTTTCCGGCTCGAAACAGGAAGCAACCGACGATGAGATTAAATAGCGCCCAGTCGATGTTGACGGTTGGCGATGACAATCCTTTTCCGGGAGGGTTGGCGAATGGCGTGGGGAAACGGTCGCCAGAAATGCCATGCACAAAATGAGGAACGAGATTCGCGAGAAACATTCCGGCGAAGAAACAAGCGAGGTAGTTATACCAGTGCACTGTGATTTCCTTTCGCTGGAAGGCGCGGAGGAAGGTCATGTTGCGGGTTCCTGGATGTCGGCAATCCGGTCTGCGTCGCGCACAGGAAGCAGACCCATTTCCTGATAGATCGGTCGCATCACCGCTCTGACTTTGGGCAGCTCCAGCGTGAACCAAAGCGAGCCGGCAACGCAGAACGCGCCGGTAAGAATGACGGTGTGAGGCGCGCCGATGCGGTGGCCCAGCGCGCCCGCCAGCAGGCTGCCAAACGGAGCCGCGCCGAAAAATGCCGTGCTGTAATAGCTCATAACGCGGGCGCGTTTGTCTTCGGGCACGAGCGACTGGATGATGGTATTGCTGACGGACGCGCCCTGGATCATGCCGAAGCCCACGAAGGCCATCAGTACAAGCGACAGCCACAATGTATGCGACAGGCCGAAGAGAATCAGCGCGCCTCCGAGGATCGCGGTGGCGATCTGAAGCATGCGCGCAAGACCAACGACCGACTTGCGGGCGGCAAGGGAAAGCGACGACACAAGGGCGCCCATGCCCGAGGCTCCCGTCAGCCAGCCGAGCGTAGCGGGGCCGCCGTGCAGCACCAAGCCGGCGAAGACAGGCAGCAGCACAGCATAGGAGTAGCCCATCAAGCTGATCAGAGCGAAGAGCAAAAGGATGGAGCGGATGGGCCGAAATGTGCGCACGTAGTCCCAGCCCTCGCGCATTTGTTCGAGCATGCTGGTGGCGTTGCGGCGGATATTCAACGGTTTGATGCGCATCAGCAGCAAGGATGCGATCACGGCAAAGTAGCTGACTCCGTCGATCAGGAAACACCAGCCTTCGCCGACGGCTGCGATCACCAAACCGGCGAGGGCGGGGCCGATCAGCCGTGCACCGTTGGCCATGGAGGAGTTGATGGCGATGGCGTTACTGAGGTCGCTGCGATCTTCGACCATCTGAACTAGGAAGGATTGGCGCGCAGGCATGTCGAACGCATCGATCAATCCCTGCAAAACGGTGAGAGCGATGATTTCCCATAGAGTGATGACATGCGCCAGGGTGAGCGCAGCCAGGGCGAGTGACTGAATGGCGGCAGCGGCTTGCGTCCACACGAGCAACTTGCGGCGGTTGAGTCGCTCGACCCAGACGCCCGCAAATGGTCCGAGCGCAAACGAAACAATGTATCCAGCGAAGCTGACTACGCCAAGCAGCAGCGCCGAATGGGTCAGACGATAGACCAGCCAACTCGTTGCCAGGCGCGTCATCCAGGTGCCGATCACGGAGATGCTCTGGCCAAAGAAGAAGAGTTTGAAGTTGCGGTGTCGCAACGCGCGCCAGGCGTGCGAGATCGCAGCAAGGAGAGAGGCGTCCGGTGTGCCCGAACTGGTCACTTTTCCGCCAGGCGCTTGATGATTTCGCCAGCCTTGAACAGCGTTTCCCGTTCCTGTTCGTCAAGTTGGGCGATGGCTTGCGCCAGCCAGGTCCGCTTTGCATATTTGGCGCTGTTGCGCACGGCGGCGCCTTTGGCGGTCAGCGCAATATTCATCTGGCGGCCGTCGGTGGGATGCGGCTTGCGCTCGACCATGTCCATTTCCTCAAGCGCCGCGATGGTCGTGCCCATCGATTGCGGCTTCATGCCTTCCGCGCGCGCAAGGTCGGCGGTGGTTGCAGGCCCATCTTTGTCGAGGCGCGCCATGACGGCGGCCTCGGTCAAGGAAAGCTCATGCGACGCGGCCGCGGCGCGCACACGGCGCACCAATAGCCCAATGGCGTGAGTAAGATCGATTACGGCGATTTCGAGAGTCTTTCGCGGCACAGCCTGACAATAGCAAATAACAGGCAAACTTGCAAGTTCACCTTGCAAGATTAACTGCTTAGGTGGATCGATGGTCTTGCCGCAGCGATGCCTGACCGGAATCTGTGGCCCTCTCGCCTGCCTGCAGGCCATTTCCTGTACTGACGAGGATCCATCCAACAAGCTGCTTGATGTTGCAATGCAATTCGCGTGGCTGCGGGAGATTGCCTTGGATGTGGGCCGCCACTGCAAGTGGCGTGAATTGGCATTGCTCGTGGGTGTGAGTGCCCTTCAAAGATAGGCGAGATGGAGAAATCCCGCGACCTTATCGTCCCCTGGCTGCACAAATCACCATCGCTGCAGACTTCCGCTGATACAAATTGTTCAGAGGGCGATGCTCACGCTCGATCAAGTAGTTCCGTGGGACCGGTCCATCGAGGAATATCGGCGCATGTTCGCTCTGAGTGACGCAGACCTGCAGGTGAGGATTCTCGGATGCGCGGACGGGCCAGCGAGCTTCAACGCCGCAGCGACTCGGCGTGGCATCATCGTCACGTCGATCGATCCGTCGTATCGATTCGATGCCGCAACGATTGTGGCCAGATGCTGGAGCAGACCCGACAGAACAGTCAGCAGTTTGTCTGGGACGCGATCCAGTCCGCAGAGGAAATGGGGTCGCATTCGCATGCAGGCGATGCAAGAATTGTTGGGCGACACAGCACTTGTCGGAGGCACCGGTCTGCAATTCTCGAATTGTGCCGAGTTGCGCGCGAAGTCGGGATTTTTCCCTTACTTGCCTTGGACGGTCGTACCTCGCCTTGTCGCCAAGGTAGCCACACGGGCCAAAAACCGCCTCAGAGATTTCATGACAGATCCCCGGCCTTCACAACAAAGAACCGAGCGATGATCGCTGAGGTTTGTTCCCAACCTTGTGTTTCGGCCTGTAGCTGCTTACGTCCTTCGCGCGTCAGCTTATAGAAGCGCGCCCTACGATTATTTTCTGAGGCGCCCCACTCGGAGGCGATAGCGCCTTCCTGCTCCAGCTTCAACAGCACGGGATAGAGAGTGCCTTGATTCACGGCCAGGACATCTCCGCTGATCTGCTCGATGCGGCGGGCAATTCCATAACCGTGAAGCGGACCGAGGACGTCGAGAGTCTTGAGGACCATCAACGCCAGAGTGCCTTGGAGGACGTCGGTTTTTTGTTTCATAGCCTCGCCATTTTGGATACCAACAGGAGGATGGCATACTTCCTTTGGGAAAGCAACAGGTAATAACCGGCGATCTCGTGTGTGGGTCCACTGCCCGGAAATCGTGAAATGCTGTGAAAGTTGCATCCGCTAGCGGGGTTCCCGGCGCGTGCGGTAAACTCCCACGAATGTTACTGAACGCTGCAGTGGAAGCGGACTACCGTGAGATTATTGACCTCGTCAACCTGGCGTTTCGAGGCTCTGGTGCCTCCGCCAGTTGGAACATCGAGGCAGGAATCATCGAGGGACAAAGGCTCAATGAATCGCTACTGAGAGAAGACTTGGCGGCAAAGCCGGCGGCGCAGTTGCTGATACATCGGGACGAAGCGAGTGGAGCGCTTCTGGGAACTGTGTGGCTGGATCCCGGAAAAGACGGCGTGTGGAGCCTAGGGCTGTTGACGGTCAGGCCCGATCTGCAGAATAAACAACTAGGCCGCACGTTATTAAATGCCGCAGAAGAATTCGCCAAAGAACACGGCGCGCGTCGTATGCGCATGACAGTTGTCAATGTACGAAAGGCGCTGATCGCTTGGTATGAACGGCGGGGTTATACGCTGAGCGGAGAAACGCGACCTTTTCCCTACGGTGACGAACGTTTCGGCAGACCACTACGGGATGATCTGCACTTTGCGGTGCTTCAGAAGGACCTCTAAACGAGTCTTGGTTCGCGACGAACTTGAACCGCACGGAAAACCCGGACACAGGCGCGCGCCATACTCTTATAGCTCAGGCCTTCAGGCCTGAGGTTTGTTCGCGCAGCGGAGCGGCCGCGGTAGGAGCGAAAACCCTCATCCCGGGAAGGGTGAGCTACAGAATCTGGTGCACTACTCGTAGCGCAGCGCCTCGGTTGGCGCAATCATCGATGCGCGGCGCGAGGGGATGTAGCATGCTGCGACAGCGACCAGCGCCAACAAAACTTGTAACGCCGGCAAACGTAAGCGGGTCGGCGGCGGTGACGCCGACGAGCAGGCTCGATAGGAATCGAGTCAGGGCCGCGGTCTCCCAGGTACGTTTTATTGCGATCCAACTGCAGCGGCAGGAACAAAGCCAAATCCTGCATATCGAGAAACCGGAAGTTTCGAGGAAGCACGCCGATGATCTGGCGAGCCATCCCGTCGATGATGATGGTCTTCCCAACCGCGGAATGATCAGCACCGTATTTGTGTTGCCAGTAGCCATAGGTCAGGATCGCGGTAAGTGGCGCACCTGGAGAGTCGTCCGACGGAGAGAAGATGCGGCCGAACATAGGTTGTATACCCAAGACGGAAAGGACGCCGTGAGTCACGTCCAGTGCGTGCACGCGTTCCGGTTCCGCGAAGCCAGTGACGTTGACGTCCCGGTCCGTGCCGGCTTCGGCGTAAATGCCGATGTCTTGAAACGCGCGGCTTTGCTCGCCAAATATGAAATAGTCTTCCGGGGCCATGCCGTGTAATAACGCATCCAATGCGAGCGGGCTGATTTCCACGCTAGCGAGTTGCTCCGGGTGCGGATACGAGAGAGGTTTCAGGACGACGCCGTCGAGAACGCTGAAGATGGCGGTGGTGGCGCCGATGCCGACGGCAAGAGTAAACACGGCGACGGCGGCAAAGCGAGGAGATTGGCGCAGGCCGTAGCGAACGTCCTGGACCAGAGTTTCAGCCCATAGCAGCCGTCGTTCGGCGCGATATTCCGCCTTCACGGCTTACACGCCGCCAAACTTCAGCATAGCTTGGCGACGAGCCTCAACCGCTGACAGACCAGCGCGAAGATTTTCAGCGGTCTGCAGAGCGAGGTGCTCCTCAATCTCTTCGCGCAAGCGTTCGTCTTGCGTGCGCCTTGCCGCCGAGTTGAGGAAACGCGCGAGGAACCGCCTAAGGGATTTCATGACAAATCCTCCGCTAGGAGTACAAAGGGCCGAAAGAGCGCGTGGCCATTTGGGTTTCCAACAGGAAGGATGGCACACTTCCTTTGGGAAAGCAACAGGTAAGGCTCTCCGCAATGCCATCGTAGCCGAACAGCGCATCGCGTTTTATGATTCCGAATATGAATGATCGCCTTCCTTTGCCGACGCTGCTGTCCCAGGTTCTGGTTGCGTTCACGGTCGAGTTCGACAACGAGGCTGAGCGGCAGATGCCTCATCGCACGACAAGCCATGGCTCGTCCTCCGGCTCGCTTCCGGCTCCTTGGCTGGTGTCACTCGCGATGTGGGAGAACTGCATGCGATTCGTCGGCGAAGAGGGGATAAGTGTAAGTACGCTTGAAGAACTAGCGCACACGCGAACCAACTTGAATGGCATGGAAAGATGGCGGTACATAAAAGTCGCGCCGAACCCAGCGGATCCGCGGCCAAAACCGCCGCGACGCGACTGGCTGATTCGCGCCACGCCTGGTGGCCGGAAGGCTCAGGAGATATGGCGACCACTTTTCGGCACAATCGAGAAACGCTGGAAGGCGCGCTTCGGCGAAGATGAGCTCGATCAGCTCACAGAATCGCTGGTGGCCCTGATCAGCCAATTCAATACGGAGTTGCCCGATTGTCTCCCGATCCTGGGATATGGTCTGTTCAGCAGGGCGGGGGATAAAGAGAAGCCAGCGTCAGCCGGGCGCAAAGAGGACGAGGCTTCGCGGCTACCGTTGTCAGCGATGCTGTCCCGGGCGCTGCTGGCGTTCGCCATAGAGTTTGAGCGGGAGTCGGACTTGTCGCTGGCGATCAGCGCCAACGTTGTGCGAGTCCTCGACGAGAATGGAGTGCGCGCACGAGACCTGCCCCGTTTGTCCGGCGTGTCGAAGGAGCTGATAAAAGTTTCCTTGGGATGGCTCGGGAAGCGCCGCTGCGTCGTGGTCGAACCCGATCCAACTGCCGAAGCGACGAAGTTGGTTCGGCTGACTTCGAAGGGCCGCGAAGCGCAGAAGGCCTACCGCCAATTGCTCGGAGTCATCGAAGATCGCTGGGTGGCGCGCTTCGGGAAGGATGCCATCCGTAATCTCCGTGAGTCGCTGCAGCGCCTGGTCGGCGAGCCCAGCGAGGCAGTCTCCGTTGTTCCGCGGATTGGAGCCCTACCCCGACGGTTGGCGGGCCTCCGTTCCAAAGCCCGACGTGCTTCCGCACTATCCGATGATCACGCACCGCGGGGGCTTCCCGGACGGCAGTTAGCCCAACGCGCTTTATTTCTTTCCTGGTGGCGCGCGGCGTTTGAGCTCTTCCGACCAGTTGAGTATGACGCTTAGCTCTTTGGGGTTGGTCAGCGTGTCTTCTTGCTTGATCATAAGGAAATGCTGGCCGTCGGGCGCTACGTCGTAGTTTCCCGAGGCGAGGTAGCCGTTGGTCGAGAACAAGGGACGGGGCGTCCCAGCCTTGAAGGCAGGCTGAGTCTCGACGTCGACACTCATCAATTGATTCAATTGATCTCCACTGACAAAGAAAATTTCGCGGCCGTTGCGCGCCCAGCGCGAATACTGTCCCCCTTCCGTGGAGATCAACCACTTTCCGCTGGCGGCCGGAAAAGGCTGGACGCAAACCTCCCTTCTGCCCGATTCGTCCGTGGTGTAGGCGACCCAGCGGCCATCCGGGGAAAAGTGTGAGCCAGTAAGATTGGCTGGGGTTTGCAAGAAAGGCTGAATCGTATCGCTGCCATCCAGAGAGAGCGCGTGGATGGCCTGCTTCCCAGCAGGACTGTAAGCACTGAACAAAAGAGCCTTGCCATCGGGTGACACCGATACCGGAGTAGCGCCGGAATCGTCGAATTCCTTGCTGTAGAGCGTTTCTTCCTTGCCGCTGCCGTCCGCCAACTTGGAACGGAAGGATGGTGGAGAAGAAGTAGTGCGAAAGTTATAGATGACCTTGCGGCCGTCGGGAGTCCAGAGGGGAGATGAGCTACTACCCAAACCAAAGGTGAGACGGGTCAGGGTATTTCGCGCGAACTCGTAGATCCAAATAGCGAGGAGACCATTATCGTTTATCTGTACGGCCAACAGTTTTCCATCTGGAGACAGGGTTGGCGAGGAATAAACCCTGGGCGGAGCAGGAAGAGTTTTGGCCAGCCCCTTGCGGTCGACCCAAACCAGTGAGCGAGCAGGAGGTTTTGCGTTTCCGGAAACGTAGGCAAGCACGCCGGACGGCGTCACGTCAAACTCGGCACCTCCACTGGTCAGAGCGCTGGTGACCACTCCTTCCTGAACGGGCACGGGTGATCCCGGGACTTCCATGCGCGACAAATCAAAGGCCACGGCGACGAGCGATCCGGCGTGGGCGTAGACAATGTGACCGGAAGGCACATAGCGGGCGTAGGAGCCGCCCTGCAGGATCGTGCGCCACTTGCCGGATTGCAGAGAAAGCACGGCGATGCGGGCGTCATCGTAGCTGACAGCGCTGCCCACTTGAATTGTAAACAAAACCTCCGTTCCGCCGGGCAGGATCTGCGGCCAGCGATGACTGATTTCCTGCTCCTTGGAGTTCGGTGTCGTCAGTGTTTGAGGGGTGCCGCCCGCCGAGGAAATTCGCAGCAGACCAGAGCCGAAATTCGGTGCGTAGATGACGGTGTCGTCGAGGGCCCAGCTGGCTCCGTGAGGAGTGGGAGCATCGCTGAGCGGAGCCGCCGGGCCGCCATGGAGTGACACCTTACGCATCTTGCCAAGGGCGAAGAATCCCACCGACTGACCATCGGGCGAGAAAAACGGCTGCGCGGCATTCTCCGTGTTCGGAATGGGAGTGGCTGCTTGTTGGTCGAGAGGGCGGAGATAGAGCTGCTGAGGTTTGCCGGCAACGGCGGCGACAAAGACAATCTGTGAGCCGTCAGGAGAGAGCGCGAAAGGAGACCCGGGATTGGGGTCAAAAACGCCGGCCAAAGGCTCGGGAAGCGCAAGGGATAATTGCATCACGCGATGCGGCTCGGATTGGCTGGCGCGCCAATAGAGCGAGCTGAAACCGATGGCCAACGCAATTGCTATTGCCGCAATGGCCCAAGGTAACGCGCGGCGCCACAGCGATTGTGGCTGGACGGTCGTTGGTGCCGGCGCGATGATGTCTTGGGGAGTTCCGGAGATGGCGGCGTCGAGGGCGATGCGTGCTTCGCCAATATCACGGAGTCGCTGGCCGGCGTCTTTGGTCAGGCAGCGGCGCAGAAGCCGGACGATAGATGCCGGCACGCTGCCGGGAAGGGCGCTCCAGTCGGGCTCCGCACGAATCACTGCGGCCAGCGTGTCTGAAATTGTTTCTCCCGTGAATGCGGGCTTGCCCGTCAGCATCTCGTACAGGACAGCGCCAAACGACCAAATGTCTGCGCGGCGGTCGACTTTCTTCCCACGGGCTTGTTCCGGGCTCATATACGCGGCCGTGCCCAGCAGAATTCCGGCCTGCGTTGCCGCGTGGCTCAGCGTCGGCGAAGTGGATATGTCCGTGGCGCTGAAATCGTCTTCCAGAGCTTTCGCAAGACCGAAGTCCAGTACCTTGGCTGTGCCGTCCGGAGTGATCTTCACGTTGGCGGGCTTCAGGTCGCGATGAATGATGCTGCGCTCGTGCGCATATTCGAGCGCTTCGGCAATTTGCTTTGCGATCGGCAGTGCTTCATCGAGAGGAAGCGGGCCCTTCGCGATACGCTCGCCAAGCGTCGGCCCATCGACGAACTCCATGACCAGAGCGCGCACGCTGTTGGAATCTTCAAGGCCGTAGATCGACGCGATATTGGGATGATTCAGCGATGCGAGGACCTTGGCCTCGCGGTCGAAGCGAGCCATGCGCTGGGCGTCGCGCGAAAACTTGTCGGGTAGAATTTTGATGGCCACGCGGCGGCCCAGACGCGCATCTTGCGCGAGGTATACCTCACCCATTCCGCCCGCTCCGAGCGGGGAAATAATCTCATAGGGCCCGAGTTTTGTGCCCGTAGGCAGCGGCATAAGTGGCAGGATTATATCCTCGGGACTCGTTCACAGGGTATTTTCTGCGGCGATGTTGGCGCTTGCCGCTGGTGCGTGCGAGCGCGCGACGGAGGACGTGGAACTCGAGGAGGCGCGGACGCAAGCACGACCAGGCTTTTGTTGCGAGTTGATGTGCTATCTTGTGTGCGCTAATGATATTCCGCCTAACGATAATTCTCGTGGTCGCGCTGGCGATTTCGGTAGCTGCCCTTGCCCAGTCGGCTCCTGTCCTGACGCCCGACCCGGACGCGTTCTACCAGCTTGGGCCTGACTCGCTGCCGCAAGGTGGTGTCCCTAAAGGCGAAATCCGCGGGCCGTTCGCGCTTCCGAGCAGCGCATATCCAGGCACGCAGCACACGTATTGGGTTTACGTCCCCGCTCAGTACGATGCTGCCGTGCCGGCCAGTCTGATGATTTACAACGACGGCCAGGCCTTCATGAATCCGGACGGCGATATGCGCGCACAGAACGTGATGGACAACCTCATCTTCCGGCGCGAACTGCCGGTGATGATCGGCGTATTCATTAACCCCGGCCGCCGCCCCGATCAGCCCGAGCCCAACGCGAGCGAGTGGGGCGACCACACCACCAACCGGCCCACCGAATACAATTCACTGGACGACAAATACGCTCGCGTGATTGTGGATGAACTGATGCCGGTATTATACAAGGAATACAACATTTCCAAGGAGCCCGAACGCCACGGCATCGGCGGATCCAGTTCCGGCGCCATCGCGGCATTTACCGTGGCATGGCAGCGTCCCAACGAATTTCGCAAGGTTCTGAGCAACGTGGGCAGCTTTGTGGACCTGCGCGGAGGAAATGCGTATCCCAATATCATCCGCGCGAGCGACAAAAAGCCCATTCGCATCTTTCTTTGTGACGGAAGAAACGACAATCGCGGCCAGCGCGCCGGGGATACCTACAACGAGGCGCGCGACTGGTTCTATCAAAACGTGCGAATGATGCAGGCGTTCAGCGCGAAGGGCTACGACCTGAATTACGCCTGGGGGATGAACAAGCACGGCCAGAAGATGGGCGGGACGATTCTGCCGGACATGATGCGCTGGTTGTGGCGCGATCACCAGTTTTCAAGCGATCCGAAAGACACGGTGGAGCGATCCTTCAACGTTCTGAAAAAGAGAGAAGAGAAGCAGTAGATTCGCCAGCAACAAGAGGCCGCAAGATCCTGGCCTCCTGCGCGTGAGTTGTCGATCAATTCGCCTTTTGGAAAGTGACGCCGCGGGCCGGTTGTGAGAACAGAGTCAGTCCGGCGACATGAGAATTGCTGGCAACGTGGAAGACAATCGTTCCGAGATCGCCGGCCTGGAACTCGGTTGCCGCGACCGGATTGAGGTTCACTGGCGGTTGATCGCCAAACCTTAGTGCGAGGACTCCTTTGACGAGAGCTAGCTGGTAGGTCGCGTCCAGTTCGTCGCTGTGATAATTACCGGTGAACCCGCTCAGCGCCGATTCGCTCAGATGAATGTCAGGAACCCGATTGCCCGAAAAGAATATTTCGCTTTGTAAAGTGAGCGTAGCCGTCATGGCGCCGTCGGCGCTCTTGAATACAATCGGGTTTCCGACCAGGTCGGAGAACTCATTCGCGCCTAAGCGTTGCAATTTCGAACCCCATGCCATCAAGTTTCCGCTGGCAGCCGTGAACGTGAAGATCGTATGTGTGCGCGGGTCGAGATAGGTGCCGGCGAAGGGCGCAGGATCGGGAAATGTTCGGGATTCCGTGCTGGTGCCTGCTTCGGGCTTCAGTTGCGTTTCGAGATAAAGGTCAGAAATCTTTCGCGCGAGAGCGTCGACATCGGCGCTCGCGACATTGCAAAGAGTTATGACGCTGAACCGCTGCTCGGGAAAGCGCAGAAGTTTAGTCCGGTATCCAAACGTAGCTCCGCTGTGTTCCACGGTTTTCAAACCGCGATACTCACCGAGCCAAAGCCCCAGTCCGTAATTGATCGAGTGGCCGTTGTTCAACAGTCCGTGGGTTTCAAGTTCACTGACAAGCGTGCCCTTCCCAACCTTGTTGGAGTAGAAGTTCCGATCCCACAAGAGGAGGTCGTTCACATTGCTCATCAGACCACCGCTGCCGACCATATCGAAGATCGTGGACCAGTCGACGCGAAAGCGGCCCTCTTTTCCGGGATCGTAAGCGGCAACCCGATCAGGCACGACGACGCTGTTATCGTCGTAGAACAGCGTATGCGTCATGCCGAGCGGCTGGAAGATATTTGCCGCAGCGAATTCAGCGAGAGACTTTCCGGTAGCGCGTTTTACGACCGCGCCGAGCAAGAAGTAGTTCGAGTTGCTGTAGACATATTCTTCCCCGGGCACATTGTTCAGTCCCTTTTGACGAGCGATCAGTTTCAGGACGTCGTCGGGCGAGGAAAGGGCGCGCGTATCCCGGCCCGAGAGATAAGTCAAAGCCAAGTAGTCACGGAACCCGCTGGTCTGGTGCAGCATCTGTCGCAGCGTGATGGTGTTTCCGTAGGACGGGAGTTCTGGAAGGTACTTCCGCACATCATCATCCAGCGAGAGGAAGCCTTGTTCTGCAGCCAACACGATGCTGGCGGCGGTGAATTGTTTTGAAACCGAGGCCATGTAGAACGCCGAGTCCGAACTTAACGGAACGCCGAGTTCGAGGCTGGCTTCACCATAAGACTTGCGAAAGATGAAACCGCCGTCGCGAATTACACCAACAGAGCAGCCTGGGGAATGCGCGTTGTTGTAGGGAGCGAAGAGTTCGTCGATCTTCTTTGGAGCAACGTCGGTTGAGGATGCGGAAATGGCCGGGACAAGGGAAAGGATGAGTACGATTATGGTCCGCATGAAAAAGGTGCTTCCGCCCGCAAATGAGTATAGCGCCGAATCTCCGAATCGAGCCTGGAATGTAGGCGGCCAGACACCACACTCGCGGAGTTACCGGACTGCGGATCGGTATGTGAAGATTTCTTGCAATTTTTGCAGTAAAACTAATTGCCCATCTCAGCCAGAGCTTACGATTTATGGGTGAGGTGCAGATGCCACCACAAGGCCCAATTCAACACGTTGTCATTTTGTTCAAAGAGAATCATGCCTTCAATAACTACTTCGGAACGTTTTCCGGCGCAAACGGCGCCACTATGCCGCATTCGCCAAATCCGCCGACGCACGACCCCGATCACACTCACAAAAGATGGGTGAATCGCGCTACTGACGCTGTCCGTCAGCAGTTTCTGGAAGCGGACATCCCCACGTACTTCGCCTACGCCCGCCAGTTCACGCTCTGCGACAACTACTACACGGACGTTGCGGACCTTCTACTCCCAATCACCTGATGCTGCTCACGGCGGACTCTCCCATCATCGACAATCCCTCGGGAAACCCCGTGTATGATCTTCCGTCCCTGCCTGCCAGCCTGGACGCCGCGGGCCTATCTTGGGGCAACTATGGTGGCTATGCTTTCGGAATGATCAAAGCTTTGGCGGGGCGGCCGCAGCTTCCTTCCGCTCAGTTCGCTACGGACGCCGCCGCAGGAAAGCTCCCTGCCGTTTCCTGGGTCTATGCGCCTCACGCTCTCAGCGAGCATCCGCCCGACCCGCCAGATAAAGGCGCAAACCCTCCGGTTGGAAATGTAACCAACGCAATGCAGTGGACCGTCAGCCAGGTGAACGCCATAGGCTGCACTCCCACGTCACTCTCATCAAATTCTGCGAGACCATTTTTGGTTTAAAGAATCTGAATGCGCGCGATGCTGCAGCCGATGGCATGCCGGACTGTTTCGACTTCACCCAAATGCCACTGCCGCCGCCATCGGCAACCTAGCACGCAGCTTGCGGAATGCGCGAGCCATCACTGGGCCACGCTGACGCTCAATAATGCAAGCCGAACCCAAAGGGAAATAGCGGGGATTGCGAGTCGTGCGGAAGATCGCTCTTCTGCTGTTTCACGTCTTCCACCGAAGAAGGCAACTCGAACGGGAGATGCCCGCCGGGTAGTATCTCTCCAGTGACTACAGCGAGCAGCGCTTCGTCGGATATGCCGAAGTCGCCCAGAAGCGCGGTTGCCCGCGGACGAATGTTGGTGAGGATCAACGGCCGCTCAAGGGTTGTCAGGAAGACGGTCGGAACAATCGGACTCGTGCGAAGCAGCTCCGCATAGGCTGCATCTTGTTCCGTGAACACAAGCCTTCCCTCGTGCTGGCGTGATCCAAAGAAATAGTTCGGATGCTCGCTCTCGTAGGGCGCCGGAGCACGAATGATCGCCAGATCAGCTTGCGCAGGATCCGTCACCACCATAAATCCAATGGCCTGCGCGGCCTTGGCGGATACGCCAGACAAGTAAACCTTCTTTCTCTGCGGAGCGATGGGCAATAAAGGCCTGTTCGTCGAGGCAACGCGCTTATTCTCCAACAGAACGACCGCCCGGGCTTGCGCAGTTCGTCCCTCGTTCAAAAACTCTTTGTTGCCGGCGATCGCCGCGGCTTTGGTCTCATCCACGTAGGGCTGTTCGAAGAGACCCAGCTGAAACTTCTGCAGAAGGATGCGGGTTGCGGCCTCGCGAACGCGCGCTTCCGGGATCGAACCGTTATGAACATCCTCGACGATGGCTTTCGACTGCTCGGTTCCGCCCAGCTGATCCACTCCCGCGTTGATGGCCTTGGCAAAGCGCTGCGCCACGGTCAGATCTTCGACTCCCCACGGCATGCCGATGTCCTGGGCTACGGGCTTGTTCCCGGCGCTGGCCCCATTGCGGCAAGCCTCGGGGCAGTCTTTGGTAATCGCCCAATCGCTTAGAATGACACCGCGAAATCCGTATTGTTTTCGCAGCAACGCGCTCAGCAGTTGACGATTAAATCCGGCTCCTACCTGTTCCAGCGGCTTTCCATCAATCGTCACGTCCTGCAGAATCGAATAAGTTGGCATCACGCCGCCAACCTGGGCAGCAAATGCGCCGGTAAACGGAATCAGATGTTGCGGGAAGTTGTGCCCGGCAAAGTCCGCATAGCGTCCGTAGTAGTTATGGCCGTCCCAACCGTCCTTTGCCGCTCCATACCCAGCCCAGTGCTTTACCACCGCGATCACACTGCCGGAGTTCAAGCCGCTCGCACCGTTTTGCACCCCGGCGATGTAGGCTTCGACCAGGCGTTTTGCGATGTCCGCATCTTCGCCAAAAGTTCCATTGGCACGCGCCCAGCGCGGTTCTGTGGCCAGGTCCGCCTGCGGCGCGAGCGACTCGCGAATGCCAACCGATTCGTATTCCTGGCGGACCACGTCGGCGAAACGGCGCGTGAGTTCCGGATCATTTAGCGCCGCAAAGCCCAGAGGCTCCGGCCACATGGAGAAGGCTCTGTCCTGCATGGTCGCTCCCAGCACTTGCTCAAAGTGGTGCCGCGGATCGGAGGAAATGATGACGGGAATACCTAACCGCGAGGACTCCGCGATCGCCTGTACCTCATTGTTCTGCTTGGCAAAGAGCTCGGTGCTGCCATTCAGCCGGGTGATGAAAGTGGAAACGTGTTCTTCGTCGATGAACTGGCGCACTTTCACCAAGTCGTACTCTTTGCCGACACCGAGCGGCGCCATCGGGCCACTCTTAGCTGCATTTGGGGAGCACCCCTGTGGACAACAGGCATCGTACCCGAGAAACGGGGCCCTTGGGAACTGACCACCGGCAACCGAGGAGAATCGTAACTTTTCAAAAACGCGGCCGGTGATTCAGCAACCCAGGAATTGGCTCGGCATCTTCAAACACGGTTGAAACCGCGAGATGTCGCCATTGATTTTCCGCGGATCGCCTTCCGAACGGCCGGCTACGCTTGACAGCAGCTTCCATATCGAACCGACCGACGCCTCATAATCCGGCAGCAGTGCCGGCGCATTCTGACCTGCGCGACGCGCCCAGTTGGTCCGAATACCGCCGGGCTCCAGTGTGCAGACCTTAACGCCGAGCGGCGCGACTTCCATTGCGAGTGAGTCGCTGAAACCCCCCACGGCCCATTCGGCCGCGTGATACGGTGTATTGCCCGCAACCTGAAAGATGTGACCACTCTTCTGCTTACGCATTACCGGGATGGCGGCGCGCGCTGTGTACACTACGCCACAGTCGTGCCTCTCGTGCAACTCCGGGGCACGTTGCTTTTAGGATACCTGCCGAGTGACGGGCCATCCGGACGCATCGCTCACCGAGCTCACCGAGGAGAATGCTTCAGTCGCAGGTGTAAACTGTCTATAATAGTAAGTTTGCGAGAACACGGAGGGCGCTGCAGAAGGGCCAGCGGCGCGGGAGCGTGCATGATCCTGGACATCAACGAAATACAAAAATTCTTGCCACACCGGTACCCGTTCTTGCTGATCGATAAGGTCGTGGAAATGGAGCGCTACAAGCGCATCGTGGCGATCAAGAACGTGACCATCAACGAAGCATTCTTTCAGGGTCATTTTCCCGGCAAGCCCATTATGCCCGGGGTGCTGATCCTGGAGTCCATGGCGCAAGCCGGCGGATTACTGCTGCTGCAGGAAATTCCCGACCGCGACAACAAGCTGCTGTACCTGGCGTCGATGAACGACGTGAAATTCCGGCGGCCCGTGTTGCCCGGCGACCAGTTGCGAGTGGAAGTGGACATCCTGGCGTGGAAAGGCGACTTGTGCAAGATCCGGGCGAAGGCGTTTGTGGGCGAGAATCTGTCGACGGAAGCAACGCTGATGTGCGTGATGGTCGACCGGAACAAAGAGACAAGCGCGGGGAAATGAGCGCAGAGCCGATTCATCCCCAGGCAGTGGTTTCGCCGAAAGCGAAACTTGGGAAAGGTGTACAGGTGGGAGCGTTCGCGGTGGTGGGAGCGGACGTGGAGCTGGGCGAAGGTTGCGTGGTTCACGATCACGCCGTGTTGCAGGGGCCCGCGAAATTTGGCACGGGAAATGTGTTTCATCCGTTCTGCGTAATTGGCGGTGACCCGCAGGACTATACCTACGCAGGGGAGCACGTGGAATTGGCAGTTGGCGACGGAAACATTTTCCGGGAGTACGTGACGATCAGCCGAGGAACGAAAAAAGGCGGGGGCACGACGAGGATCGGCAACGACAATTTTTTTCTGGCCTACTCGCACGCGGGGCACGATTGCCAGATTGGCAGCGGGACATTGTTCGTGAACGGTGCGACGCTGGCGGGTCACGTGGCGGTGCAGGACTACGTGACGATTGGCGCGTTTTCGCCGGTGCACCAGTTTTGCCGGCTGGGGCGGTATGCGTACATCGGGGCGTGCACGGTGATCACGCAGGATGTGCCGCCATTTTCGCTGATCGTGACGGAGCGGGAGACGAGGTGCTATGGGGCAAACACGATCGGGCTGGAGCGCAAAGGTTTTTCGCCGGAGCGAATGAAGAAGCTGCAGAAAGCGTTTCGTATGCTGACGCGTTCCAAGAAGAATACCTCGCAAGCGATTGAAGAGCTGCGAAAAACGATGGGGGAATCGGAGGACGTGAAGGAGTTGATCGAGTTTGTGGAGAAGGCCGAGCGCGGGATCGTGAAGTAGGTCCAAATTCATGCCGGAAGCTTGTCAAAACAATTCAGGATGGGGACTGATCGCGGGAAACGGGCGATTCCCGTTCCTGGTGCTGGAGGGCGCGCGGAGCCAAGGAATCGAGATGGCAGTAATCGCGCTGAAGGAGGAAGCTTCGCCGGAACTGGAGCAGGTGGCGAAACGGCTGCACTGGGTGAGCCTGGGAGAATTGAGCAAGGCCATCGAGTTGATGCAGCGGGAAGGCGTGAAGCGGGCAGTGATGGCCGGGCAGGTGAAGCACAACAAGATTTTCAGCGCCATCCGGCCCGACTGGAAATTGGCGAAGTTGCTGTTTTCGTTGCCCAGGAAAAATACCGATTCGCTGATTGGCGCTGTGGCGAAGGTTCTTGAGGAAGAGGGCATTCAGTTGGTGGATTCAACGCTGTTTCTGAAGCCGTTGTTGTCCGAAGCGGGAGTGTTGACGCGGCGCAGCCCCAACGAGCACGAGGCGGCCGATATGGAATATGGGCTGGAAGTGGCGCGGCGGCTGGCGGGCATGGATATTGGGCAGACGGTGGTGATTGCGGACCGGGCGTGCGTGGCGGTGGAAGCGATGGAGGGGACGGACGAGACGATTGCCCGGGCGGGGCGTTTTGCCAACGGCAAGCCGCTGGTGGTGGTGAAGGTGAGCAAGCCGCAGCAGGACATGAGGTTCGATGTACCTGTAATCGGCTTGCCGACCGTCAAAAGCATGGGTGAGGCGGGCGCGACGGCGCTCGCCATCGATGCCTCGAGAACCCTTTTGTTTGACCGAAACAGGTTAATTGAAACGGCGGATGCCGCTGGAATCGCCATTCAGGCGTTTCCTGTGGCCCAGGTTGTGGAACCAAAGGGCAGTTCCGCGGGAATGAACAGAGAATGAGTGTGGGCGCGGGGACGACGGGGGAATCCCGGAAAGTTCGTGTGGGCGTAGTGGGTACCGGTGAATTTGGCCGGAACCACGCACGTGTGTATCGCGAAGTGCCGGGCGTGGAACTCGCCGGCGTGTTCGATCAGGACGCGGCGCGGGCCGCAGAAGTTGCCAACGAATTCCAGACTCGAAGCTTCCGGAACATCGCGGAGTTGCACGGCGCGGTGGATGCGGCATCGGTGGCCGTGCCGACGGTGCTGCATGCGGAAATCGGCTGCCACTTGTTGGAAATGGGGATTGATGCGTTGATCGAGAAACCCATGGCCAGCACACTGGCGGAAGCGGACAGGTTGCTGGAAGCGGCCAGGCGGTACGGAAGAATTTTGCAGGTGGGGCACGTCGAAAGATTTAATCCCGCGGTGCTGGCGGTTGAACCAATTGTGAAGCGGCCGCTTTTTTTTGAAGTGCACCGCTTGGGAGTGTTCACGCCGCGCAGCCTGGACGTGGACGTGATTTATGACTTGATGATCCACGACCTGGACATTCTGCTGGCATTGGTGAAGGAACCGGTGATGGAAGTGAAGGCCGTGGGCATTCCGGTGCTGACCGACAAAGTGGATATCGCACACGCGCGGTTGGAATTTGCCGGCGGTGCTGTTGCTAATGTGACGTCGAGCCGGGTCTCCACGGAGCGGGTGAGGAAGATGCGCTTCTTCCAGCACCATGAATACATTTCGCTGGATTATGCGCGGCGGGACGCGCTGAGAATCGGCGTGAAGCGCCCCGGACCGCAGCCGGAATTCGGTTTCGAGAAACTGCCCGCTCCGCCGGTGGAACCGTTGTGGGCTGAACTGGAGGCATTCGCGCAAGCGGTGCGGACGCGCAAGGCACCCAGGACTGATGGAGAGGCAGGGAGAGCGGCACTGGAACTGGCGACGCGAGTGATGGAAAGCATCCGGGAACATGAAGCGCGCGTCCAACCAGTAGCACAGCAAAACGCTCCCGAACACAGGAACCGATGATCCCGAGGATTCTAGTTCCCCCAGGTGCGCGACTGCCGTCCAAGGAAGAGACGGCAACGACCAGGAGACGTCCGTCCACGTTGGATGAGCGGACGCTGGTTCCTTCGACACTGCCGATTGTGCAGTTGGACGGGCATTCAACGATACCAGCGAATTTGCCGCTGGAATCGATTGCGACCCGGGTGGTGGTGCCGCGGGATGTGAACGTCGAGCTGGTGCAGAAGGCCGAGGAATCGGAACTGCCGCTACAACCGACGGACATGGACGAGCGGATTACGGTGCCGCAGGGTTCCGCCCCGCCGGAAATAAGCACCGATATTCCGCTGCGCGTTTCGGAAGATCTGGTCGAGCCGGACATTATTCAGACCGGCGAGGTAACGTTTCTCCGGCCGGAAGGCGCGGACAAGCGAACGATTGGTGAGCGCTTAACATCGATAGGTTCGGTGGCGCTGCACATTGCTTTCATCCTGCTGCTGATTTTTGAGCCAAAGCTCTTCGGACCGCACGTGCGTTCGAATGAAGAAGAGGAATTGGCGCGGAGGCAGATTACGGTACTGCTGCCTCCGGGAGCGCTGGAATCGCTGAGGCCGACGCCGCAGCGAGCGCCGGCGCCCCACGCACCGATGAATGTAGATCCGAAAGTGTTGCGAAGGATCGCACCGCCGATTGAAAGACCCGTGCCTCCGCCTGTTCCCACGCCGCAACCGGAACCGCCCAAGAGAGAATTGCCTAGTGCGCCAACGCCGAAACCCAATGTGGTGGCGCCCACTCCGCAGCCTGCGCAGGGGAGCAAGGGCGATTTACCGAAGACGCCGCTGAAGCTGGAAACGCCGGATATGCCAGTTCCGCAGCAAGGATTGATTCTGCCCAAGCAAGGGGCCTCGCCGGGAGATGCAATCCGCGACGCGATGAGGGGTACCAAACCCAATTCGCCACGCGCGATTGGTGGAGGAGCGGGACAGTTACCGGGTCCCGGTGGGGGCGGCAACGGGCGCGGTTCCGCGGGAGTGGGACCGATCGAAATGTTGACCGACAATCAAGGGGTCGATTTCAACGATTACCTCACGCGCGTGTACCTGAGAGTCAAACAGAACTGGTTTGCCGTGATGCCGGCATCGGTGCAGTTGGGTGACCAAGGTGTTGTGTCGCTGCAATTCAAAATCATGAGGGATGGCAGTGTGCCGCCGGGAGATCCTGCGCAGGTATTTAGTTCTGGCAAAGAGCCATTGGATCGCGCGGCGTTTTCTTCGATTCGCGCGTCGAACCCGTTTCAACCGCTGCCTTCGGCGTTCACAGGTCCTTACATCGAGCTGCGTTTCACGTATTATTACAACATCCAGCCGCCGACCCACTAGGATCACAAATGAAACTCGCCCGTTCACAGGTGCTGGGCAGCCTACTGCTGGCTCTGGTTGTACTGGCGGTAGTGTTGGTACCGGCGTGGCCGCGGCTCTTCCCCAAATGAACGACAAACAAGACTCTTCACTGGTCGCCATCTTAGGCCCAACCGCATCCGGAAAATCGGCGCTCGGAATCTGGCTCGCGCAGCAGTTGGGGGGCGACGTTGTGGCGTGCGATTCGACGCAACTCTACCGAGGATTCGATGTGGGCACGGCGAAACCGACAGCGGCGGAGCGCGGCGGCGTAGCGCACCACTTGATTGATGTGTTGGAGCCAACGGAAGAAGCGACGGCCGGGGATTACCGGGCGCGCGCAATCGAGGTGCTAGCGAAGTTGAGAACAGAGCGACGATTGCCGATTTTTACCGTGGGCACGGGGCTCTACTTACGCGCACTGCTGGAAGGGTTGGCGAACGTGCCGGTGCGGTCGGAGCCATTGCGCCAGAAATTACGCGAAAGCGCAGCGAAACGCGGGCCGGGACATCTGCACAAGGTCCTGCGGCGCCTGGATGCGGCAGCGGCAAAAAAGATTGCGGCAGCGGATGAGCAGAAATTGATACGGGCGGTAGAAGTGTGCCTGTTGACGCGAAAGCCGCTGACCGAGGTGTATCAGAGCGGCAGAAAACCACTGGAGGATTGGCGAGCGATCAAGATCGGGCTGGCGCCTGAGAGAAAGGCGTTAGGCCAGCGCGTGAATGCGCGGACAGAGACGATGCTTGCGCGTGGCTGGATGGAGGAAGTGCGCGGGCTGATGAAAAGCGGCCTAAGCGAAGATGCCAAGCCCTTCGACTTTATTGGTTACCGGGAATTGCGGCTGGTACTGGAAGACAAGTTGACGCTGGAGGCAGCACGGATGGCCATTCAGCAGGCTACGCGGCAGTATGCGAAGCGGCAGATGACGTGGTTCCGGCGAGAAGCAGCGGTCTGCTGGCTGGAAGGATTCGGCGACAGTCCCGCGATCCAGCAAGCGGCACTGGGACGGATCCGCGAGCAAGTGCGAGCGGCGGTACCTTGAGAGTGGCGAAAGGACGTATAATTCGACTGATGAGGCACGACTCTCGCACACTCGAAGTGCTGCGGCATATGAGTCCCACCTGTTTTTGCGCATGAAACTCCAACACGATACTTCAACTGCGGAACGTGTCCTGCTGGTCGGGGTGGGATGGAAGCGCGCGCCGCGTTTTCCAGGGATGCCCGCGGGAGAACAGGGCCGCGAATCGTTGAGCGAATTGGTGGAGCTGGCGAAAAGCGCTGGCGCCGAAGTTGCCGGGACGCTCTTCCAGGTGCGCGAAGCCGCTGATCCGGCCACGCTGGTGGGGCGAGGCAAACTGGACGAGATTCGCGCGGAGGCGAACGCCTACCACGCGCCGCTGATTATCTTTGACAGCGAACTGACACCGATGCAGCAACGCAACATCGAAAAGGCCACGGAGCGCCGGGTAATCGACCGCACACAACTGATCCTGGATATTTTTGCCAAGCATGCGCGAAGCCGCGAGGGGCAGTTGCAGGTGGAACTGGCGCAACTGAATTACATGCTGCCGAGGCTGACCGGGCGCGGCACGGAAATGTCGCGGTTGGGCGGCAAGAGCGGCGGAGGTGGATCCGGGGGCGCAGGCGGGGGAGCGGGGCGCATCGGGGTGCGCGGCCCTGGCGAAAAGAAACTGGAAACCGACCGGCGAAGAATCCGCGACCGGGTGCGCAGGATTCAGGAAAACATCGACGAGGTGCGCCAGCAAAGAGCGTTGCGGCGAGAAGCGCGGAATGCCGTGCCGCTGGGAACCGTGACGCTGGTGGGCTATACGAACGCGGGGAAATCGACGCTATTCAATGCCTTGAGCCGGGCGGAAGTATTGGTTTCTTCGCGCATGTTCGCGACGCTCGATCCAACCGTGAGGGCGATTCGCTTGCCCTCGAACCGCCGCATTCTCGTGTCAGACACGGTGGGATTCATCCGCGCGTTGCCGAAGGGACTGATCACTGCGTTTCGCGCGACGCTGGAAGAAGTGCAGGAAGCAGCCCTGCTGCTGCAGGTGAGCGACATTTCGAATTTGCATCACGACGAATTGGATCAGGAAGTAGACAAGATCCTAGGAGAACTCGGGGTGCTGGAGCGGCCGCGGCTGCACGTGTTCAACAAAGTCGATCAGCTCACCGCGCAGCAACGCGAAGAATTTGCCGCCGCCTGGCGCAATTCGAGCAGCACAGGAGAACCGCCGATCTTTGTTTCGGCGCTTACCGGCGAGGGCATCGAGGAATTGCTGAGGAGAATCGAGAAAGCCGTGCCGATCGATCCGATCGTCCGGCTTTTGCTGCGCATTCCGCTGAGCGAAGGGCGGACGCTGGCGTTAATCCATGCGCTCGGCCGGGTGCTGGAGTCTCACGTAAGTGATTCCGAGATGGAATTGAAGGCGGACGTGCCGGAAACCATCGCGCGGCGATTGAAGCTCAACGACTTCCTGGCTAAGGAAACATCCAGACGCGGGTCTGCGTATAAACAGATAGGGGGGTAAGACCATGGCTTCCTTTTTCCTGTGGTGCATCTTGCTGATCATCTGCTGGCCATTGGCGCTGCTAGCGCTGGTGGCTTACCCGTTTGTGTGGCTGGTGCTGCTGCCGTTTCGTCTCGTGGGGATCGCCGTAACGGGAGTTTTTGAGTTGCTGCGAGCGATCTTATTCCTGCCGGTACGCGTTTTGCGGGGGCCGCACGCGATTTGAGAACCTGAGGAAGACTCAGGCCAGTACTTTCCGGTAACCCCTGCGAAATCCCCAGTAATATGAATAGGATGTAAAAGAGATTTTGCTCTTTGCCGGGAGGGCCAAGGAGTCAATTTCTGTGGAAAACGCTGTGGAAAGTGCAAGGCGGTCTGCCGCCGCAAAGAGCGAAGGAAAGAAAGACCAGACGACCCCAAGCGTACTTGAACCCTGTAAGTAACAGACCTGCATGGAGTTAGCGGAGTTTACTGGATATTCATCAACGGCTTCGTGCATGTTTCTGGTGCATTTTGGTGCGGGAGTTTTGCACAGCTTTGCAGCAACAGTGTTACGAAAGAGTATTCAGCGATTGGGGGAAAAAGGGGCCACCCCGTAACCCAGAAGTACCGCCCAACGTCGAGCATGCAGGCGCCCTGTCAGCGTTGACGCGTGGTTGGGCGGAGACTATAGTGAGCCAAGGGGCACCAGCCGGCCTCCGAAGAGCGCGCCAAACCTCATTTCCCTTATGAACCTTCCGAACTCACTAACGCTGCTGCGAATCTTCTTCGTGCCGCTGCTGATTGTGGTTCTGCTGACGCGCAGCCCGAATGTGGAGCTGTGGGGCGTGACGATGCGCTTC
>Ga0074045_10000148_pt1 | contig 62892 bp, 45 predicted proteins | sample BogForMeECP23OM2_FD_94442 | JGI IMG/M metagenome (GOLD analysis project Ga0074045, IMG submission 94442) | Bog forest soil microbial communities from Calvert Island, British Columbia, Canada - Bog Forest MetaG ECP23OM2 | ecosystem: Environmental > Terrestrial > Soil > Wetlands ... | reverse complement strand
GCCAAGATGATTCTTGCCGAACTGGCCGGTGGCATAGCCCATGGACTTGAGAATCGTGGCAATGGTTACCGCTTCGGCGGGCAAGCCGACCGACGCGCCAGCCTGACCGACGGTGGTCATGCCGGTGCGAATCGGAAGTTCACCAGTGATGAAGTTCGCGCGACCCGCCGTGCAACTGGCCTCGGCATAATAGTCGGTGAACAACATCCCCTCTTTCGCCATCTTGTCGAGATTCGGCGTCTTACCAGCCATCATGCCGCGATGATAGGCGCCGATATTCCACATACCGATGTCATCGCCCATGATGACGACGATATTGGGTTTCTTCTCCTGCGCCTTGGCGGCCGGTGGTGTTGAGGCACCGAACAGTGTTGCCACTGTTGCCAAAGCTAGACTTATTTTTCCGTTCCACTTCATAAAGCACGCTCCTCTTTTTCTTCCCCTTAACACCGAAACTCTTGCTGCGATTCCTTGGCAGCCAGCGGGCCGCAGCCTGGAGGGATTTGGGCTGCGGCCCGTCGCGCCTCGACTAATTTAGTTGCCCTCTTTCGCGAAATCTTGAACTAGCAGACAGCAAAACCCGTGCTGGGAAACTCCGTTTAACGATTGCCTCCGTCAGGAAACTGAATTCCCGCGGAATACTCAAGCCGGGCGCAGCGATTCTCCGCGAGCCAGACGCCGGCAAATGTCTTGCACGTCCCGATCGATGTGGCGCCAATATTTCAACAATCCACTGCACAGGTAATTGAGACCTGGCTCGCCGTCGCGCGTGCGGATGAGGCGATTCTTGGGACATTCGCCATTGCAGGCAAAAAGAAAACTGCATTGTGCGCACTGCCGGGGCAGGGAATTGAACTTGTCGAATCCAAACTTTTGCTGCTGATCGGAGAAAACCATGCGCGAACTGGAAGTCTCCAGAATGTTGCCAAGCTTGTATTCGGGATAGACATAGTGGTCGCAAGAGTAGAGGTTGCCGTCGTGCTCCAGCGCCACGCCTTTGCCGCAGAATTCGTGGTAAATGCACAACTGGGAATCCATCCCCTTCCACTGGGCGACAGCCGTTTCAAAATGATTGACGAACACTCTGCCGATGTCCCGGCGATACCAGTCATCCCAGACTTTGCAGAGAAAATGCCCCCAGTCGTCAGGATCGACCGACCAGTCGGTGACGACGGATTCGGGATTACCTGGATGGGCGGCAGGCGAATCCTGCATTGGCAATGTGGAGGGATCCCATTTCTGAGGAGCAATCTGCTGGAACACTTTCGGTTCCACGCAAGGGATAAACTGAATTTCCCGGGCGCGGATTTCATTTTTGAGGAAGCGGTAGACATCGAGCGGGCGCTTAGCGTTAACGCGATTCACCACGCAGAGTGCGTTAAACGGAACAGCGAAGCGGTGGAGCAGCTGCGCTGCTGCGAACACTCTATCGAATGTGGGCTTCCCGTCTTTGGCCACGCGGTAACGATCGTGGAGTTCCTTTGGGCCGTCGATGCTAAGGCCTACCAGGAAGCCGTGTTGCTTGAGGAAAGCTCCCCATTGGTCATCGAGCAAAATCCCATTCGTTTGCAAGTCGTTCTCAATGCGCTGGTTGGGCTTTTTGTACTTGTGTTCGAGCCCAATGACTTTGCGGAAAAAGTCGAGTCCCATGAGCGTTGGTTCGCCACCTTGCCAAGAGAAAACCACCTCGGTGCGGTCCTGTCCTTCGATGTACTGGCGGATGTGGGTTTCCAGGATTTCGTCGGAAATACGGAACTTGTTGGTGGTGCCGAGGAGATCTTTCTTGTGGAGGTAGTAGCAATAGGTGCAGTCCAGGTTGCAGATGGACCCTATGGGCTTGATCATGGCGTGGTACACGCGTTGTCCACCGGCCGGGGCCGGCCACGGTGACAGGGCCGAGGATGTACCTTCGCCATCCATCACGTTCGACGATCTCCTACGTGCCTGCATTGATTGCTGAGGCGAGCGATGTGGCCGATCTTCTGACTGCACCGCTCGCCTCAGATTCTTTAGGTCAGCTCATGCTGGACCCAACCAGGAAAGAACGTAATTGTCAAAAGTGACAAGATGATGAGGATGGACCGACAGGGCGGATTGCTATTTACCATTCAGAATGTCTTGTTCAGACGGGAAATGGGAGACGAACTCCCGACCCGCCAAGGCCTCATTGATCGCGGGAATCAAGTCCGTTTCCATGAGCACTTTGACCACGTAACCCAGGCCTCCCGCGGCACGGCAGGTCGCGAGGATATCCGAGTCTTCATGGACGGTGAGGAATACGATTTTTGCGTTGCTGCCGCGTTTTTTGAGTTCCCTAGCGACTTCAATGCCGCTCATTCCCGGCATAGAAATGTCCAAGACAGCCACGTCAGGATCGAGCGTCAGGGTCGCTTCGAGAGCACTGACACCATCGGAAACCATTCCGACGATTTCGAACGAACCGTTCAAGAGTTTAGCCACTGTACTCAGCACCGGAGTAAGGTCATCCGCGAGTACAACGCGCTTGCCAGTCATCAGAACTCACCTCGGAGCTGTTTTTTCAGTTCCAAGTACGTAAATGGAGATACAGAGCAAGTTCGGCTGATAGAACCAATGTGCCGCCTAGAGCTCTTTCTATTCACCATTCAGCCAGACTTCTGCTATCAAGCTGCGCGCGTTTTGGCCCGTTGGCTATTGGTAGAAATTACAATGAGGAAGAAAAACTGAGAGAGGCTAGATCGAAATGATCCTGTGCTTGATGGCATACTGCACCAGGTCGGCATTGCTCTTTAGCTGCAACAGTTCCATGACGGCGTACTTGTGCGCGGCGACCGTCCGCTTCGTAATTTTGAGAATAGAAGCCACTTCCTTCATGGAACGCCCCTCGGCAAGGAGTTGAATCACCTCCCGCTGGCGAGGAGTTGGCTCAGCGGTGTGTTCGCGGGCTTTGGGTTCCCGTAAGGATATGTGCGCCTGTCCCTCGGCGGCACGGGGCGTCACAAAAGAGCCGCCTTTGAGCACGCGGTCGATAGCATCGGTCAACTCGAGGGCCGCCGCCTGCTTCAGTAGGAAGGCGGAAGCTCCCGCGCGAAATGCCTCCCCCACAATATCGGGATCTTCGTTCATGGTCATGAAAACAAGCTTGGTCTGTGGCAAGGTACGCTTGAGTTGCCGGGCGGCATCCAGGCCATTGAGCTGGGGCATGGCGATGTCCAGAACTACTATCTCAGGTTGCAACTTGGCGGCGGCTTCCAGGAGAGAACGCCCGTCCCGCACGATCCCGACGACCTCGAAACGAGGCTCCAGGACGCCTTTCAGTGCGTCCGCCAACATCTGATGGTCGTCGGCCAACAGTACCCGTGGGCGCCTCACGATTTTATCTCCCAGCGACTTGTGTCTTTAATTGTGTCACAACTTCGGTGGTAGCTAGAGGCACTTCCGCGACGATTACCGTCCCACAATCTGGTTGGGACTTTACGACCAGCTGGCCTCCCAAAAGGCGAAGCCTCTCTGTCATCCCGACCATCCCAATTCCCGCTGAGGAGTTCTGAAGGCGAGGATCAAAGCCGCAGCCCTGATCGGAAACCTGAAGGGTAACCCTCGCGCTGTCGGCGCGAAGGTCAACCTGCGCTTCGTTGCTTCCGCTGTGTTTTACGACATTGCCGAGCGCTTCCTGGGCGACACGAAACAGGCACAGGGCTACGTCCTTGGGAAGGTTCAGCGGAACTTCCGGATGGCTGAAAACGATGTCGAGATGGTATTTTGCACCCATTTCTTTACAGAGGCCATTCAGGGCGGGCACAAGGCCAACATGCTCCAGCTTGCTGGAGTGCAGTTGGTGGGAGAGAGCGTGCATGTCCGAGGTCATTTCCTTAATCGCTTCGAGCATCTCCATGACACTGGCGCGTTCTTTCAGATCCGACTTGGGCAGGCTTTTCCAGAGCTGTCCCAACCCGATTCCCAGCAGCGCCAACCGCTGACTGAAATCGTCATGCAACTCCCTAGCGATGCGGGCGCGTTCCTCTTCTTGAGCGTGAATCAGCCGGCCAGCGAGTAATTGCAAGGCTTCTCTTGCCTTCATTCGTTCGGTAACGTCGATGCCGATTCCGCCCACAAAGATCTGGCCGGAATCATCGTGGAAGGGGAACTTGTAGGTCATCCAGGTACATGGGTGTCCGTAATGATCTATGGACTCCTCGGTGAATTCCACGGGACGGCCCATAGCCAGGGCAACCTGGTCGTTGGCCCGGAACTGCTCGGCAATCGCGCGCGGATAAATCTCCAAGTCGGTCTTGCCCATGCGATCTTCCAAGTGGATGCCGAAATGTTTCTGATAAGTTTCGTTCAAGTAGATGTAATGGCCTTGTTCATCCTTCATCCAGGCGACCGCGGGACTGTGGTCCATGAATAGACGGAATCGCTCCTCGCTTTTGCGCAGACCTTGCTCAGCCCGCTTCTGCTCGGTGATATCCCGAGCGATTTTGGAGGCACCGACGATGGCTCCGGAGGAATCCCGAACGGGAGATACCGTCAAGGAAACATGAAGAATCCTTCCACTCTTGGTGACGCGGATAGTCTCATAGTGGTCGATGCGCTTGCCATCCTTGATGCTACGCAGGATTTCGCGCTCTTCATCGAGAATTTCCTCAGGGATAAGCATCGTGATTGACTGTCCGATAGCTTCCTGTTCGGTGTATTCGAACAGTCGCTGTGCAGCTGTGTTCCAGCTCAAAATGATCCCGTCGAGATTTTTGGAGATGATGGCGTCAGCGGAAGATTCCACGATGGCGCATATCCGACCCTGACTCTCAATTAGCTCGGTCTTGAGTTGCTTTTGGTCGGTAATGTCAACTGCGGTGCCCAGCATGCGTTCGGGCACGCCTTTTGCGGAGTAACGAAATTCGCCCTTTGCGGCGATCCAGTGCAAGTCTCCATCGGGGTAAACGACGCGGAATTCCGCCGAGTATAGCGTATGGTTTCTCTTGGCGTCCGCCACCGCTTCCGTGATTCGCTGGCGATCTTCGGGGTGTATGTTGCGGTAGAAGTCCTCCTGACGCTGTACATAGGTATCGGACTCGACTCCAAAACTCGTTTTCAGGTCGCCGAACCAGGAAACCAGGCCGGTCTTAACGTTCCATTCCCATCCGACGGCTTTGCCAGATTCCATAGCCAACTGAAGACGCTGGCTCGCTGAACCGAAGTGCGAAGCGAGTTCGCTCTTGGCAAGATGCTCCTTCAGGAAGGCAGCACCTGCCAGGCACACGATCGCAGCGATCGCGACTAACAAACGGAACGTGGGCATCCCCGTCGGCTCATGCCCGCGCAGCAACTCCCAGGCAATGGGGATAGAAATCAGCACGACTGCCAGCATGGCCCAAGCTGATACTTGTGAGCCTAACGCGGTGTCGGATCGGGGCACCTTTGTCTCGGTTCCTGCTAATGGCCTTGCGCGCAGAGGTATCCACACGAACCAGCAAACCGCCGCGGTCAATCCCATACCATAGAGTCTTCCGGGGAGGTATCCGCTGGAGTCGACGGCAAAGTTGGCAACTGCGGAACTTACGGCGTATAGAGTCGAGGCGCCCAGCAAGTGCAGATAGATTGACCTCCACGGGGCAGACGCTCGAAGGGTTAAAAAAGCGACTGCAAAGATCAATACCCAGTTTTCGAGCGGGTACAGGGTGTCAAATCCCAGAGCGTAACCGGTGCTGTGTGAAAACAATTGGTAAGGAAAGACGGCGTAAAAATAGAGGAAGCCCCAGAAGATCAGTATGAGAAACGAGTTTAAGACGATTCCGAATAGCCGGTGGCCGACAAGGTTCCGGTGAGGCAAAGTGGCCACGGCCGCCATGAGCACTGGGACATGCATAAACAACAGGGGATCGGCGATGGAATTGTCGGGCACGTCGATGTGCGGCCCAAATTGGTAATAGAGGAATATCCACTGGTTCAGCGTCCACAGGCCAAAAGCAATGGAGAGAAGTACCCAGAAAGGACGATTGCTTAGGGTCTTCTGGACACCGTTTTGGATGGCAAAGCCTGTTGCCAAAAGCAGGAGAACAAAATAAGGGATTCCGCCGTAGGAAAGCAGGGGAGATTCCGGTTTTAGGACGAGTGAGAGAACTGCTTTGAGAACAACAATTCCGCCGAGCACCGCCAGCCAGGGAGAGAATCTTAACGCTGGTCCGGGTTTCGATGAGAAACGGTCCTTCATTCCAGCAGAACCTCACGGTAAAACGAGCGATCAAATACAGGGAGGACGCCGGGCCAACTCGACGATTCGCCGGGGACTGTGGAGGCACGGACGACTGCCGCAGTAGAACGTATCACGGGCGATATCTCCCCCTTTTCGCTGATGAATAAAGCGAAAGAGAGAAATCGAGAAAGAAAAGAGCTATCCCTTGAGTTTGAAGGCTCCTGGTCGAATTGAGTGTTGAAGTGCGTGAAGCTTCAACCAATTTTTGGGCCACGACTTTGACTGCATACTAGCACATATGATGGGTCCACAGACAGGGCTGTGACGTGCGTCACATTGGGGTGAAAGTCGAGAAGCCTATAGAAAATACAGGTCTCATTCACGGGCCCAGTAGCGCTGTTTCTACGAAACGCGCACTCAAGCCAGCAATTTAGAATTATGATCTGTCATTTCGAGAGAGGACATCGATGAGCGCGAGCAAGCTGTTTTGTCTAATTCTTTTGGCGGTCAATGTCGCCGTGTGCCCTCAAGCTGCGGCACAAGTTCAGACCGACGTACCTAAACCGGTTCCGGGGGCGAAACCGGTCTCTGTGGAACACATCAGCGTGCACGGGACGGCGCTGGAGGGCAATTTGGAAGGAGACGCCGTGGACCGCGAGGTCTTCGTATTTTTGCCGCCGAGCTATGCCAAGGAGAAATCGCGCAGCTACCCGGTTGTATACGCGCTCCATGGTTACTCGATCGGCGCAGAGCAATGGACGCACGAAATCCATGTGCCGCAAACCATAGAAGGTGCTTTCGCCCAGGGCGCTCAAGAGATGATCATCGTGCTTCCTGATTCGAAAACCGTGCACAACGGGTCCATGTATTCGAGTTCGGTCACGACAGGGAATTTTGAGCAGTTCATCGCGCATGACCTTGTCGCGTACATCGACGCGCATTACCGGACGATTGCGAACCGGCTCGGGCGTGGCCTGGTTGGCCACTCCATGGGTGGGTACGGCGCGGCTCGCGTAGGCATGAAACATTCCGATGTGTTTGGAAGCCTGTACATCATGAGCCCGTGTTGTTTATCTCCGCGCCCCGCAGGTTCGCTGAAACCGGAGGATGAAAAGACCCTTGAGGCGGTCAAAACGGCCGAGGATTCGGCAAAGCTAGGGTTCTCTCAACGGGCCCAGCTTGCGACGGCGGCAGCTTGGTCACCGGATCCCAAGAACCCGCCCCTGTACCTTGACCTTCCCATGAAGGACGGTGCGGTCCAGCCCGACGTGCTCGCAAAATGGACGGCAAATGCGCCACTTGCCTTCGTGGATCAGTACATCGGAAATCTGCGAGAGTATCGCGCCATTTCGATTGATGTAGGGGATCAGGACGGTTTACGAATCGATACCGGCAAGCTGCACGAGGTTTTGGACACGTATGGAATCGCGAACAGTTTTGAAATGTACCCAGGGACGCATACAAGCAAGGTGGCTGACCGTTTCCAGAATCATGTGATTCCTTTTTTCAATAAGAATCTCTGTTTTCAGAAAGATTGCAAATAGCTACTGCAGTGAAGTGTGACGTGACGCTTTAGGTGTTTTTACTCGACCAGGTCTGCATCGTACGGCTTCAGCCGGATGACACCTTCATACGAGGTGCCGCTGATGATCCCGCGCTTGCTCCCGCGAATAGGCACGGTCTTGTGCTCGCCGGTTGTGTTCACGTAGAGCGTCCGCCCATCCACCACGCGTGCGTAAACCCCGGAGGGAGTTTCCGGCCCCTTCTCGATGTCGAGGGTTGAATACAGACTGCGCACGAGCGGAGCAAGGACCGCCATCTGCGCAGGAACCGCCACATAAATGGCACGCCCTTTCCCGTAGTTATTGACCGTGATCGCCGGCGACTTCTCCGCGGTGTTCGTGAGCGTGGCCATTGTGCTGGCAGTCTTTGGTTCAAGCACTTCGTAAAAGCCAATGGTGGTCTGCTCTGTTTTGCCATTCAGGCTAAATTCCGGAGGCGTGCCTGGCTTGTAAAATTCTGAAGTGCGAATCCCAAAGACGTCGTTCAGCCGTCCCGGAAGCGGCGTATCGAACCATTGATTATTCTCATCCACCTTGGCCGAGAGAGCAGTCATGATCACCGTGCCTCCGTTGCGAACGTAATTGCGGATGGCCGCAGCGCTTGCTTGATCCATCACATAGTCCGCCGGCACAACCAGCAGTTTGTAGTCGAGGGTGCTGTGGCCTACGTTTAGGAACGCGACATCAATGTTGTCCTCAAAGAAAGGCTTCAAGGCACTTTCGACCTGGTCGGTGTAGCTGACGGGGAAGTAGTTGCGTACGGTGTTGCTTGGGCCGGGTGGATGAGATGCCATAAAGCTGTCAAACGAGTAAGCGATGGCAACGTCTGGCTTGTGATAGCGCGGGAAGCCGTAATGCTGCAGCTTTGAAAACTCTGTCGCGATTTGCCCGAACTCCGCGTACTTCCAGGAGGGCGTGCCATCGTGATCGAGCAACCCGAATAGCGCCTGTTCTTCGCCTCCCCGATGCGTATTGAACGTCCAGGCGAGGAACGTTTGCCCATAATCGATTATTGCCAAGTATGCCCACATGCGGATAGAGCCTTTCGGGCCACCATAATTCCCCCCGCCACCTGTTACGAATTCGTTGAACCACAACGGATTCGGCAGATCACCCTTCACCAGCAGCGCACCGAGCGAGACGTGTAGCGGGTTTGCCGGGTAGAACCCCTCCGCTCCGTAGCTCACGTATTTTTTGTACGAGCTCAGATAGTCAAAGCCCCTGCGCCCGGTGTCCCAGAGGTTGGAAACCGCCGGCAGATTAGGGACATTGCGCTGGCGCACTTTTTCCAGATCTTCAAGGACCGCAATGGCTGCATCCGACCAGAAGCGTCGCAGATCAAGATAGCGTTCCGGCGGAGTAGGCCCGTTGGCGTATGGCAAATCCACCTCGTCAAAGGAATTCAAGCGGCGTGACCAGCGCTGTGCCGCCCAAGCCTTGTTGAGGTTTTCAACGGTCCGGTACTTCGCCTTGAGCCATACAATGAATCTCTGGCGATCTCCTTCGGAGTAAGACAGGAAACCATCGCCGATTTCGTTGTTATAGCCAACGGCGGCCAGCGCAGGATGGTGCGCATAGTGCTGGGTCAACTCCTCGGCAAAGCGCACCAGTTTCTCGCGGTAAACCGGATCGCTGATATCGACCATGTAGCGTTCGGCCGGGTGGACGATCGCGCCTTGCTCGTTCACGAGGTTCACCGACGGATACTTATGATGAAGCCAAATTGGCGCCGGTGATCCGCCGATATCGAGAATCACTTTTATTCCCTTCTGGTTCATCTGCTGCAGGATCTGGTCAAACCACGCGAATTCAAACTGTCCCTCGGATGGTTCAAATGCGTCCCAGGCAAGGTCGCCCATGCGGACCATGGTGAATCCCGCCTGTTGCATGAGGGCGATGTCTTGCCGGATTTGTTCGGGTGAGCGATCTACAGGCTGGTAGCAGGTGCCGACAAAAAGCTGTCCTTTCCCCGGCCATTCGGGGTGTTGCTCAACACTCTGCCCAAAAAGCAGCGTGCCGGCCAGAAGCAACGCCATGGCGATCAAGATTGGTCTCAAGGCCATCTCCTTTGCGGAAGATATTAACGTCAGTTCGGACGTATTTTCTGCGCGGGCAAGATCATTGAGACTGCTTGGAGACCCTAGCGCAAATTACAAAGATGTGGTGTGCCACACCCTTGGTTTCGAAGGCTCGGTCTTGGGTTCTCCTTCCAGACGACCTCCGACGCACGCCGCCACCTTTCATGCGGATGCGGCAAACGCAGAAAGCGTACTGGCACTGAGCAATCTCGCTGAATTCTGGTCGAGATAAATGGTGGTGTTGGGATGGGTCCGCAAAATCGAAGCGGGAGTTAGAGGGCTGATCTCGCCCTCGAAGCATGCCTGAATCGCTTTCGCTTTGCGGACATCCGGCGCGACGCAGATGATCTCTCGGGCCTTTAGGATTTGGCGTACAGACATGGAAATTGCTCGCTTGGGAACATCGGAAAGCGTCTGGAACCATCCTTCCCCGACCTGCTGCCGCCGGCATGCTTCGTCGAGATGGACGATGATGTAAGGCTCCTCGGTTTCGAAATCGGCGGGTGGATCATTGAAAGCCAAGTGCCCATTCTCACCAATCCCTACGAACGCAATATCGATGGGCGACAGTGTGAGGGCGTTACTGGCTTGGCGGATGACTTCGACGGGATCCGCGCTGCCGTTCAGCAGGTGATAGTTGGTGATCTGGGCTTTGCCAATCAACCGTTCCTGAATGAACCTAGAAAAACTGGCGGGATGGCTCATAGGCAGGTCGATATACTCATCCAAATGAAAGAGCTCGACCTGCTTCCATTCGATGTGGGGAGTTGCCGTCAGGAAGTCGAGGAACTCAAACTGAGACGCTCCAGTCGCGGCGACAACGCGAGCACGACCACGATGAGCAATCCCCGAACGGATTGCTGCAGCGGCCTGAGCGGCTGCCGCTCTTGCCAGCGAATTTTTGTCGTCAAACACCCTGAGAATCATCTGCCTTGCTCCCATCCGGGATGTTAGCGCAAACGCGCTGCGGTTTGCCGGGCGCCAAGTACCTTGACATCATAGCAGCCGCGTGATGTTCTCATCCCGCGGCCAGATTTATTCAGCGTGCACGCAATGTCACGTCGGGCGGGCGGCGGTTTGAACGGGATTGTCTGGGAGGGAAAATGAGCGAGCGGGAAGGAACGATGGACCGGAAAAAGTTTTTGACCACATCCGCCGCTTTGCTTGCCGGAGGCGCTGCGTTTGCACACACAGCCCTTTCGTATAGCAAGATTGCAGGTGCTAACGACCGGATTTCATTGTGTCACATCGGGAACGGAAGCCGCGGCCAAGACCTGGATTTGATCGCATCCCAACTAAAGTCCAGCTACAACGTGGAAATGACCACCGTTTGCGATCTGTGGCGAGTGAACCGCGAAAAGGCGATGGCAACCAACGCAAAATATTACGGCCGTGCCCCGCGCGGATTTCAATATGTAGAGGAGGTCCTCGCACTTAAAGAAGTCGACGCAGTGCTTATCTCGACACCGGAGCACTCGCACTCGCCAATCCTGAAAATGGCGGTGGAAGCGGGCAAGGACGCATACGTGGAAAAGCCCATGGGCAACGTACTGGAGGAAGTGAAAGCTGCGCGTGACGCCGCCAAAAAAAGCGGTCGTATCGTGCAAGTTGGCACGCAGCATCGCAGCGAACCGTATCCCAAAGCTGCCTACGATTTGATCCAGACCGGAGTTTTGGGAGATGTGAGCAAAGTGGAGATTGTTTGGAATTACCATGGCCCCCGATGGCGGGGACGCCCGGAAGCGAAATTAATCCGCGAAGAAGACACCGATTGGCGCAAATGGCTGCTGACCAAACCCTATCGCCCATTCGATCCCAAAGTTTATTGCGAATTTCGATTGTATAAGGAATTTTCCAGCGGCATCCCGGATCAATGGATGAGTCATGCGATCGACCTTGTGCATTGGTTTATGAGCGATAGCTCGCCCCATTCGGTTGTTGCAAACGGCGGGATATTTGCGTGGCACGACGGACGCGAGAATGCGGATACGTTCCAAGCTTTACTGGAATATCCAAAAGGTTTTCTGGTCAGTTACTCAACTAGCTTTGGAAACGACTCCCCAAGCTTCACGCGCTATATGGGGAAAAAGGCGACGCTCATCAACATCGGGGGCGAGGGCAGTCCGCGCTATCAATTGGTCGAGGAAAAAGGAAATCACGAAGACGATGCCGACATCGATCGGCAGCGTGCCTCGAAATATGTTCTGCTGCCAGGCCAAAAGGGACTTCCACCGATGGGAATCGACGACCTGACAACGGAACACATGGCGAACTGGTTTGAATGCATGCGTTCCCGTCAACAGCCCAATTGCACGGTACAGGATGGGTTCGCTCATTCTGTGGCGTGCATTATGGCAGCGGAGTCGTATTGGTCGGGCAAGAAGCAGTATTGGGATGCCACTAGCGAGACAATTCAGGATCACGCCTGATGTTCCGCTCCGAGGTCAAGAATCATGTGTATTACACGGATTGAGGTCATAATTGCCTTGACCCGTGGTCTTTTCCTCCTAGGGTAGGAATTGAAATCCAGTTGTGGGGTGGCGGCCAGTGCCAATGCTGGGTGTACCAATGCTGGTGGATCTTCGCACCGGCGAGCTTCGTGGTGATGCAGTCCTGTGCGTAACCCGCACAATCAAGGATATGAAAGGTAGTTACCGCGACGAACGGGCGCGGCAGAGTCTGGCTCAGGACATGGTCGTCTATCGAGTTCAGGCTTTCCATCCTGTCGGCGAGGACAATGAAGGTGGCTTGTTTTGGGGAACCACTTTCTTGGAGCCCGGCATGATCGGTGATGAATACTTCATGACCAAGGGCCATCACCACGCCAAACGATCTCGCAGTGAGTTTTACCTTACCCTCGCCGGAAGTGGTGCGTTGATCCTGATGGACGAGCAGCGCAGGACGGTTTTCGAACCAATGAGCGTAGGCACGTTGCACTACGTTCCTAGCTACACTGCACATCGCGTTGCCAACACCGGTGATTCTTTGCTGACTGTTCTAGCTTGCTGGCCGAGCGACTCTGGCCATGACTATGAAGCCATTGGCAGCCAAGGCTTCAGCGCACGGTTGCGCAATGTGGGAGGGATGCCTGTCCTCGTGGAGGAGCCGTGAAAGCGCTTGCCGTCGACCTCGGCGGTAGCCACGCGACTTGTGCTTTGGTTGAAAACAGAGACATCCTCGCTTCGCGTACGGTATTCGCGGATCGGACGATCGGCCTCAAACCTCTGCTGCCTTTGCTGGCCTCGACACTGAAAGCGATTCGCGCGGAAGCGTGCAACGCCAATACCGCAGGTGTGGTCTTCAGTTTTTGTGGCATCGTGGATTACGTCCAGGGTCGCATCTTGTCGACCAACGCCAAGTTCGATGATGCACCCAGCCTGGATCTGGTAGCTTGGTGCCACGAAGAACTCGCACTGCCGTTGAAAATGGAAAATGATGCGCGCCTGGCATTACTTGGCGAATGGTACGCCGGAGCGGCGCGAGGTTGCGATAATGTCGTCATGATCACGCTGGGCACGGGCATCGGAGGCGCCGCGATGTCTGAAGGCCGATTGTTGCGGGGAAAACACTCGCAGGCTGGCTGCTTGGGTGGACACTTGCCAGTCGATTTCGAGGGCCGCCTCTGCAGCTGCGGAGCCATAGGGTGCGCTGAGGCCGAGGCATCCAGCGTGTCGCTACCGGAGGTGTGTCGCAGCCATCCTGGTTTCGCGTCGAGCGCTGTTGCTGCAGAGATGCCAGTGACGTTCGAAAAATTATTTCATCATCAGGGTCAAGGCGACCGCGTGGCCCAGGACATCGCGAATCGCTGTCTCAGAGTGTGGGCCGCCAACATAGTAGGCCTAATTCACGCTTATGACCCAGAGCTAGTGATCGTGGGCGGCGGGGTCATGAAAAGTGCCATGCAAATTCTTCCTTTCCTGCAAGAGTATGTCCAGCGCCATGCATGGACCCCGTGGGGAAAAGTCAGCGTCGCGAGCGCGGCACTCGGAAACAGCGCGGCGCTCCTCGGGGCGATTCCGCTCCTTGAAGGTTTGGCGGATCCATGAGCTCACCAACTTCTTACGACAAGCAAGCCACTATTCCCATCAGTTCGAGTGAAGATGACTGCGCAGTCGGATGGGATGAAGTTCTCGAGCGACTCCTGGACAGCCAGCCAAGAGTAGTATGCGTCGAGTGCTATCCGGGTGTGCACATAGAGGAGCTGGAAGCTTTCATAACAAAGGCACTCGAGCCCGGTCATGTCTTCAGCTCCAGCGACGTCCTGAAATCTCCCGAGGAAGTCGAGAAGATGGAGTCTCCGTTTCTGACGGACGACCCTGTTTTTGGTCGGATGAACGGTTTGCGGATCGACGATTTCATGGATCCTGGGAAGCTAGCGGGTGCTCGCGACCAAATCAAGAAAGCCGAAGGCCGACTCCTGGTGGTAGGCACAGGAGCGGTCCTGTTGGTTTCCCAAGTTGATGTACTGGTCTACGCAGACCTTCCTCGCTGGGAAATCCAGCAACGACAGCGGCGGCACGAAATTACGAACTTGGGTGCTGATAATCGGGATGAGAAACCCTCACTGCAATACAAACGCGCCTTTTTTGTCGACTGGCGAGTCGCAGACCGTTTGAAGAAAAAAGTCTTCCCGAGGATGGACTTCCTCCTGGATACGACTGAACCGCGTAGGCCAAAACTTGTTTCCGGCGGGGTGATTCGACAAGCCCTTCGAACCGTCACCATGCGTCCCTTTCGTGTCGTACCTTTTTTCGATCCTGGTCCATGGGGTGGCGAGTGGATGCGCAGAGTATGCGATCTTCCGTCCGAGGCTCCTAACTATGCATGGTGCTTCGATTGCGTTCCGGAGGAGAACAGTCTGCGGCTGGGCTTTGGTGCGGTCTCGGTGGAGATTCCCGCGCTGAATCTGGTGTTCTTCGAGCCACAGCGGCTGCTTGGTGATGCGGTCCACGCGCGTTTTGGAACGGAGTTCCCGATCCGCTTCGATTTTCTGGACACATTCGAGGGCGGCAATCTGTCGCTGCAAGTCCACCCGGTGACGGAGTATATTCAGGACCAGTTCGGCATTAACTATACGCAAGACGAGAGTTATTACCTGCTCGACGCAAAAGAAGATGCCGGAGTTTTCCTGGGATTGAAGGAAGGAGTGAAGCCCGCCGAGATGTTCGAGGCCCTCGAGCGCGGGCAGGAAGGGAACTATTCTTTTCCTGCAGAGCGTTTTGTGAATCGTTGGCCTGCTCGCAAGCACGACCACTTTCTTATTCCAGCGGGGACCGTGCATTGTTCCGGGAAGAACAGCATGGTGCTGGAAATCAGCGCCACGCCGTATATCTTTACGTTCAAGCTGTGGGACTGGGATCGCTTGGGTTTGGACGGAACGCCAAGGCCCATCCACCTGGAGCACGGCCGCCGAAACATCCAGTGGGACCGAACCACGGAATGGGTTCGCCAGAACCTTGTGAATCGCGTCGAGCGATTAGCCCAAGGCGAAGGCTGGTGCGAAGAGCGTACTGGACTGCACGAGCGCGAATTTATTGAGACTCGGCGCCACTGGTTCACAGAAAAAGTTCCCCATGATACACACCATGGCGTGAACGTCCTGAATCTGGTCGAGGGCCCGGAGGTATTGGTCGAGAGTCCGGACCACGCCTTCGCGCCGTTCACAGTGCACTATGCCGAGACATTCATTGTTCCGGCAGCAGTGGGCCGTTATACGATCCGACCAATCAGGCCGGGTCGTTGCGCTACCATCAAAGCGTACGTCAGGACAAATCCATGATTTTTGATCCCGGACTCAGCATTCGTGTTGTCGATCACCCTTTAGGGTTCGACTTTGGGCCTGGAGTGTTTGGGCCGCAGCCCGAGTATCGCAGTTTAGACTCGATCCGGAAGAGCCTTCAGGATCCCGAGTGTGAGGGCCCCGATCCGGTGTACGCCATCGTAATGGACGTGGGAAAGGAGGAACATCGCGAGGAACTCAAGCAGAGGATGCTTTTGTTTGGAGTGGTCACGTACGCGGCAGGGCGTCTGGGGCAGGAACCGGTGCGCAGCCAGGGGCATACACACCGCGTCTCGCGTCACAGCGGATGGTCGCCGCCGGAGATCTACGAGATTTGGGCAGGCCGTGCCGTAGTGTATATGCAGGAATTTGCCGCCGATGATCCTGGTCGTTGCTTCGCGGTGACCGCCGAGCCTGGTGACGTTGTCGTCGTGCCTCCGAGGTGGGCCCACGCCACTCTGAGTGCTTCACCGGAGGTTCCCCTTACTTTTGGAGCCTGGTGTGATCGCGACTACGGTTTCGAGTACGAACAAGTGCGGGCGCATAGGGGACTGGCATGGTACGCCGTCTTCGATGACCAGAGCCAACTCGCTTGGCACAGAAACCCGGCGTACACGCCATCAGAACTGAATCTGGGCTCTCCTGGCGATTATCAGGAACTGGGGTTGAAAAATGGCACGCCCATTTACGTTCAGTTCGAAAATAACCCGGAGACAGTACAGTGGGTGTCTGAGCCAGCGCGATTGGCGGAGTTGTGGAGGGGCTTCACGCCCTGCCGCGTTACTTCGCGAGTTGATTCGGATTTGCGCTGATTAGAATATGGCAAACAAAGGACGCGAGATTGAAGCGCCGGCAGAGTCCATCCCTGTCTCGACCGCGCCTTCGGCTGCGTCGCGAGGGATGGTCGTGCTCATGGCTGCGGTCGCCGCATTGGGCGGGCTGTTGTTTGGCTACGACACCAGCGTGATTTCTGGAGCCATGCTTTTCCTGCGAACGGATTTTCATCTCACGGACGTGCAACTGGAATTCGCGGTCGGCATAGCCCTCGCGGGTGCGCTGTTGGGTGCCGCAGTGGCAGGCTATTGCGCCGATCGTTGGGGCCGCCGCATTACGTTGCTGGGCACGGGAGTTGGCTTCGGAGTTTTTGCGGTGCTGAGTGGACTTGCGCGAGGGCTGGTCACCTTTTCGGTCGCCCGTTTTTTCGTTGGAGTGTGCATCGGGATGGCTTCGCTGGTCACGCCATTGTTTCTTGCGGAAATGTCACCAGCGAAAATCCGGGGCGCACTAGTTTCGCTCAACCAACTGGCAATCACGATTGGCATCGCGGTGGCGTACTTCGTCGATTATGAATTAGCCGCGTCGCAGAACTGGCGGTGGATGTTCATGACGGCGGTCTTCCCTGCCTTTGTTCTCATTCTCGGAATGATCTTCCTGCCGGAAAGCCCGCGATGGCTGGCACGCACGGGTTATCGCGACCGTGCTTTAGAGGGTTTTTACAGGCTGGGCCGTGGCGCGGAGGCGGAGAAAGAATTAGAAGATGTGGAGCGAGTGCTTGCGGAGGAGCAAGAAGGTTTCGCGATACTGCTTCAGCCAGGCTTTCGTATTGCGGCGTTTGTCGGCATTGGGCTGGCGATCTTTCAGCAAATCACCGGGGTGAACACAATCATTTACTACTCACCAGAGATTCTGCGCATGGCTGGCTACCCGTCGGCGCAAGCGGCGATCGTCGCTGCCGGAATCATCGGCGTAGTGAATGTTCTGATTACGATTGTCTCCATTTTTTTGATCGATCGTCTTGGCCGGCGCTTTCTGCTTCTCTTGGGAACTGCCGGTATGGCAGTGTCGTTGACGTTGGTCGGACTGGCATTCCATAGTCACACGACAGGAAAGCCTGTTTTTTACGCTGTTATTGCCTACATCGTTTTCTTCGGGATCGGTCTTGGTCCGGTTGTGTGGCTCATCATTTCGGAAATTTATCCGACGAAGATCCGCGGCAAAGCAATGTCGCTGGCTACCCTGACTGTTTGGGGTGCTAACTGGGTGGTGGCGGGCACGTTTCTTTCACTGACGCACGGCGTGGGATTCACTGGCACCTTCTGGATTTATGCGGTGATCTGTTTGTTTGCCTTTCTCTTTTGCTTTGCGTTTGTTCCAGAAACAAAGAACAAGTCCCTGGAAGACATCGAACGTCACTGGCGCCACATCGGCGGAAATCATGTAGCGTGATTTCCGGTCCGGGGCAGTGCTGTTTGATCGACCTCGACGGCATAGTCGGATTTCACTTTCAACGCAATCTCTCGCGTGCGACCTTCAAATGCATCTTTGCGTGCGACCGCAGAGCGTAATCCGAGAGGTCCGGAAATAAACCTGTCTGTTCGTTTCTTGCAATCCTGCGGAGAGGATGGTAAAGGTTTACCTAACTGCTACAATTCGTGAAGTCGTATTTCGCGGTCGAGGGGCCATCCTAGTGGACCATCCGCCATTCTTTCTGGTAAGTCATTTTCCTCATTTTCCATTTCTTTCAATGCGAAAGGCACGGTCTGCTGAAAATGGGGTAGAGTCAAGGGTCAATGCTCCAGCCAAACCTGCGTGAACAAGTGCTCGAAGCCAATCTGGAACTAGTCCGACGAGGGTTGGTGCTGTCCACCTTCGGTAACGCCAGCGGAGTTGCCCGCGACAAAGGCCTGATCGTAATAAAGCCAAGTGGTGTTCCCTACGACGAGATGAAGCCCGAGCATTTGGTTGTTACGGACATGCACGGCAATGTGGTCGAAGGAACTTTGCGGCCCTCTTCCGATCTTCCCACGCATGCAGCTCTGTATCGTGCTTTCCCGTCCCTGGGAGGAATCGCACACACACATTCGGAATATGCCACGGCATGGGCGCAGGCCCGCAAGCCGATTCCGTGTTTCGGAACTACGCATGCCGATTATTTTCATGGCCCCATTCCCCTGACGGAAGTTATGAGCGATGAGGAGATTAAGGGAGAGTACGAGGCGAATACCGGCGTAGCGATCATCCGCACATTTGAAAAGGTGGACCCAATGTCGATTCCGGCTGTGCTGGTGGCGAACCACGGACCGTTTGCGTGGGGCGTAGATCCGCAGAAGGCTGCAGAAACCGCCTGGATGCTCGAAGCCGTGGCTCGTGTCGCGTACTTCACCGTGGGTATCGACGCGAATGCTCAGGGTATTGGCAAAGCACTCCATGATCGTCATTTCTTGAGGAAACACGGCAAGCAAGCCTATTACGGTCAAGTGAGGACAAAGGAATGACTTTGCTATTGGCTCTGGCAGGCACGCCCAGGCTGGTTCATCTTTCCCCTATCGACCTAATCATTATCGTCTTTTACTTCGTTTTGGTGCTTGCCATCGGCTTTTATCTCAAGGAACAGGCCAATACCGGCGAAGACTTTTTCATGGCCGGGAGAGAGATGACCGCATGGATCGCCGGGCTTAGCTTTCTCTCGGCGAATCTCGGCTCACTGGAACTGATGGGATGGGCAGGCGCTTCTTATCAATACGGGATTCTGGCGGCGCATTGGTATTGGATCGGCGCCATCCCCGCGATGCTCTTTCTCGCGTTGGTGATGATGCCGTTCTACTACATTTCTAAAACGCACTCGGTTCCCGGTTACCTGAAACTCCGCTTCGGAGAACCCAGCCGCGCGCTTTCTTCCGTCAGTTTTGCGTTCATGACCGTTCTGATGAGCGGCATCAACATGTATTCGATGGCCCTGGTCCTCAAGATCGTCCTCGGTTGGGACATCAACTTCAGCATTCTGATTTCATCCGTCACCGTTGCGATCTATGTGGCTCTCGGTGGTTTGCGTTCCGCCATCTTTAACGAAGTTCTGCAGTTCATCCTGATCTGGGCTGGCGCGCTTCTGATTCCGATCCTAGGGCTAATCGAGGCGGGCGGCTGGAGCGGGCTGAAGGCGCGCATCGCCACGAACGCTTCGGCCGAATACACACATCTTTGGAGCACGCTGGGAAGATTCAACGACAACCCCATGGGCATCCACTGGACCGGCATCGTCTTCGGTCTGGGTGCGATCATCTCCATGGGTTACTGGACGACGGATTTTCTTGTCGTCCAGCGCGTGCTTTCCGCTAAGGATCTGCGAGCCGCGAAAATGGCTCCGATCATTGGTGCTGGATTTAAGATGATGGTGCCGTTTATCGTGATTCTTCCCGGACTCCTCGGCTTGGCGCTTCTGGACACCAAGCTTGTTGGCGAGACCCAGGCCATCGCCACCAACGGGCACAGCTATAACGAGGTCCTTCCCTTGATGCTGGCGCGTTACTGCGGCCCCGGGTTGCTTGGCCTCGGCATCACCGCTCTCATCGCCGGATTCATGTCCGGCATGGCAGGCAACGTGAGCGCGTTCACAACCGTGTGGACTTACGACATCTATCGCGCCCTCATCAAGAAGGACGGCTCCGATGCGCACTACGTCAGCATGGGGCGTTGGTCCACGGTTGTGGGTGTGGCCATTTCGGTCGGTACAGCCTACCTGGTGATGGATTTTAAGAGCATCATGGATTATGTCCAAGCGCTATTCAGTTTTTTCATCGCACCGCTCTTCGGCACCGTGCTGCTCGGCATGCTATGGAAGCGCGCCACCTCTGCCGGCGGTTTCTGGGGCTTGCTGGCCGGTACCAGTTCGTCCGTGGGCATGTGGGCTTGGGTGAAGATGGATCCTTCCGCTCTTCGTTATGTGGCGCTGTCTCCGTATGCGCGAGATATGGCGGAAAACATGTACCGGGCGCTATGGTCCTGTCTCATCTGTGCCTTCGTAACCGTTGCCGTTAGCCTGGCAACCAAGCCGAGGCCCGACGCCGAACTGAAGGGCTTAGTTTATGGCGTAACCGATATTCCTTCGGAGGCGTATGTTTCGACGCTGCACCGGCCGTGGTTCTGGGCGGTGGTCGTCGGGATCATTTTCGTGGTCCTGAATGTTATTTTCTGGTGAGGCGCTATGAAACGGGGCGGATCGATTTCGATTTGGTTTTTTATCGGGATTTCGTTGCTGGTGAACGGCCTGCTTATCTTTGGCGCGGGCGTCTATGAATTCTTCCATCCGCCGGTGAAGCAGGTTGTGTTGTACCACTTGCACGCGAACATCTGGTGGGGCGGGATATTGGCGGTGATTGGCGCTGCCTACTGCATCCATTTCGCACCGGGCAAAGGGCGCGTGTAAAGGCGGGTTTATCCCGCCGGGCCAAGCAGTGGCGTGAACCGTTCAGCGGCGTAAAGCCGCCGCTACACAAAGGAAGATTGGATGTCGCGGAGACTCATCATGGTAAGCAAAAAGAAAATGACAATGGGGTTGATCGTAGGAAACCGGGGCTTCTTCCCGGATCACTTGGCTAAGACCGGCCGCGAAGAAATGATGCAAGCCTTGCAAAAAGCGGGTTTCGACGTTATCGCGCCAACGCCGGAGCAAAGCAAATACGGAGCGGTGGAAACGCACGACGAAGCAAAACGCTGCGCTGAACTTTTCCGCTCCAAAGCCGGAGTAATCGATGGCGTGATCGTGACTCTTCCCAACTTTGGCGATGAGCGCGCCATTGCCGACACGCTTCGCCTGGCGCGTCTGAATGTGCCGGTGCTTGTGCAAGCCACGCCCGACACCCCGGGCAAGATGGCCATCACCCATCGGCGAGACAGCTTCTGCGGCAAGATGTCCGCCTGCAACAATCTTAAGCAATACGGCATCCCGTACTCGCTTACCACGCTGCACACCGAAACTCCCGATTCAGCGGAATTCGCCAAAGACCTTGAGTGGTTCGCCGCCGTATGCCGCGTCGTGAACGGCCTACGCAATTTGCGTATCGGCGCTCTCGGTGCTCGTCCCACCGCGTTCAACACTGTGCGCTACAGCGAGAAGCTGCTCGAAGCCAGCGGTATCTCCGTGGAGACGCTTGATCTTTCTGAAGTGCTCGGCCGCATCAGCCGCATGAAAGATAACGACGAAGCCGCCACGCGCAAATTGCAATCCATCCAGAAATACGTTGCCACCACGGACATCCCCCAGGCCGCCTTGCTGAAAATGGCCAAACTCGGCGCGGTGGTGGACGATTGGATGAAAGCCACGGACCTGCAGATCAGCGCCGTGCAGTGCTGGACTTCGTTGGAAGAAAATCTCGGGATTGTGCCATGCACGGTCATGAGCATGATGAGCGATTCACTGCTGTCCAGCGCCTGCGAAGTCGATGTGTGTGGCGTTCTCGGCATGCACGCGTTGCAACTTGCCTCGGAAACTCCCAGTGCCCTGCTGGACTGGAACAATAATTACGGCACGGACCCTAACAAGGCCGTGTGCTTCCACTGCAGCAATCTTCCCAAACACTTTTTCCGCGAAGTAAAAATGGATTACCAGGCGATCATCGCCGGCACCGTTGGCAAGGAAAACACGTTCGGCACATGCACGGGCCTGGTAAAGTCTGGCCCCATGTGCTTCACTCGTTTCTCCACCGACGATGCCAAGGGCAAGATTCGCGGGTATTCCGGCAGCGGCCGCTTCACTGACGATCCGCTGGAAACATTTGGTGGCGCCGGCGTGGTGGAAATCCCCGGGCTCCAGAAACTGCTCCGGTATATCTGCGAGAACGGCTTCGAACATCACGTCGCTGCCAACTTTTCTTCCATGGCTCCCGCCGTTCACGAAGCTGCCACCCGTTACCTCGGATGGGAAATGTACGCCCACGCCGGATAGCACGCTATTTGCAGGGAGCGAAAATCCCATGGCCATCGTGGCTGGAGTTGATTTTGGAACCTTGAGTGTTCGCGTGTCGATTGTCGACAGCGAACGAGGCCTGTTGGCAACGGCTCTTGCCGAATACCCGCTGCACCGCAAACGGGAAGACCCGGAATACGCCACGCAGTCTCATGACGATCAGATGCGCGCCTTGGCGGCTGGTACCCGAGAAGCTGTACAAAAAGCCCGCATTTCCGGCGATCAAGTGCAAGCGCTCGCCGTGGATACTACCGGGTCCTCGGTTATTCCCGTGGGAAGGAATCTAGAACCGCTTGGGGAATACTATCTTTGGTGCGATCACCGCGCGAAAGGGGAAGCGGCGGAAATAACCGAAGCGGCTCACCGTGAGGGTCTTCGCGCGATCGAATGGTGCGGGGGAGTGTATTCCTCCGAGTGGGGTTTCTCGAAGCTGTTGCATTGGCTGCGTCACAATCCAGAGAAGCGCGCCCAATTCGTTTCCGCGTTCGAGCATTGTGACATGGTGGCAGCCACACTCTGCGGAATTACCGATTCACGAAGAGTGAAGCGCAGTGTCTGCGCCATGGGCCACAAGTGGCTGTGGAATCCGGCGTTGGGTGGTTTGCCTGCGGAGGAGTTCCTCGTCAAAGTGGATCCCTTGTTCGCGGGCATACGCGAGAAACTTGAAGGGGAATATGTCACGTCCGATCAAATTGCTGGCATGCTTTCTGCCTACTGGGCCGGAAAACTAGGATTGAAAGCGGGAATCCCCATCCCCGTGGGCGCGTTCGACGCCCATTGGGACGCGATCGGAGCGGGATGCCGCACCGAGGACATGGTCAATGTGATCGGGACTTCGACTTGCATCATTGGCATTACGCCGTCCATCAATCTGGTTCCGGGGGTCTGTGGAGTAGTGCAGGGAAGCGTGCATCCGCAGCGCACTGGTATTGAAGCGGGCCTCTCTGCTGTGGGAGATATATTTAACGCCATCGCCAAACGAGCCGGAACAGATGTGCCGACGCTAAGCCAGGGACTTGAGGAATATCGTGCAGGCCAAACCGGACTTCTGCGCATGACCTGGGACAACGGAGACCGGACCGTTCTAGTCAACCCGAATTTGCGCGGAATCACGCTGGGCTGGAATCTGCAGAGCACCGCCCAGGACGAATTGTTTGCCGCGATTGAAGGCACAGCGTTGCATACACGAATCATTTTGGATCGCATGGCCGAGCATGATGTGTACATCAAACGGGTCATCAATGCGGGTGGCATTCCTCAGAAGAACAACGTGCTGAATCAAGTTTATGCCAACGTCCTGGGAAGACCTGTGCTCGTACCTAGTAAGAGCGTGGTCAGCCTAGGTTCGGCAATTTTTGCTTTTCTGGCGGCAGGCACGTTCAAAACCGTGGATGAGGCTCAGGATAAGATTTGCCCGGCGCACACCGTGTTCACACCCGAGCCGGCAGCGCAAAAAGTTTATAACTCGCTATATGCGCTCTACCAAAAGCTTTATTTTGGGTTTGGGCAGCCACAGGGCGCGAGGTTCGGCGATGTGCTGCCCGCGCTGATGCATTTGGCCAAAGCCACGAATCTGACGGAGTGAACGTTTAGAAGCCTGAAACTCGAAGTTCAGAAAGCGAATTCAAGGCCGGAATGCAATTTTCCAGCCCCTCTTGACCTATGTGCCCCATTGAAGAACCGAGTAGGAACGCGCCGGAACTTCGAATTTCGTGTGTCCAGCAGAAGTCACTGGCTTTCCCAGGTCAGTTGGTACGACAAGTTTTGGTGAATCAAAGCCGTTGGATGCTTTCAGGTCGTTTCCCGTTAACACTGTGGAACGGAGTAACCGCGCGGGTAGGGCATCTTGCCAGACCACGTCAAGCTCGTGGGCATTTGAAAGGTCACGGTTCAAGATGAAGAGGGCGATGTTTCCAGTCTCCTTGGAAAAAGTTCCAACGACGTCCAGATAGGGAACTGTTCCAATTCCAGAGACCTCATAGACCGGACATTCCGATAAGAGATTGAGCACGGAGCCTCGGCCCATCTGCAGACCCCAATCGTATGGGTAATAAATCGTCTGGCGAAACAGGCCATTGGAGTTGGTCATGATTGGCGCGATTACATTTACCAGTTGAGCCAGGCAGGCCAATTTCACGCGATCGGCGTTTCGCAGCAAAGTGTTTATGATCCCACCGACCAGAAGGGCATCTTCCAAGTTATAGACTTCCTCCAACAAGTGCGGGGCTTCTTGGTGGTGGCCGTTTACATCGTCACCGTTGCGGGCGCGATACCAGACATTCCACTCATCAAAGGAGAGCCAGAGTTTTTTCGGAGAACGTTTGCGGCCGCGCACCAGATCGCAAACTGCCACTGCTTCCGCGATCTGACGGTCCATGGTCAAGTTCATGGCAAGGTACTTCGAACTGTCACTGCCTGTCTCTTCTGGGGTGTTGCCGATATAACGATGCAAAGAGAGAGCGTCCACGTAGTCGTAACACTGTTCCAGCACTTCGCGATCCCAATCTAGATAAGTTGGCATGGATGGACCGCTCGAGCCGCAGGCCACGAGCTTTAAGGACGGATCGACGTAACGCATCTGCCGCGCGGCATCGGCCGCTTTCAAGCCATACTCCGTCGCCGTCATATGCCCGATCTGCCAGGGACCATCCATTTCATTGCCGAGACACCAGTGTTCCACTTTGTACGGCTCGGCGATGCCGTTCTTGCGCCGCAAATCGCTCCAGCGGGTGCCCTTGTCGATGTTGCAGTATTCCACCAACGCGGCGGCTTGTTCAGGAGTCCCAGTCCCAAGATTCAGGCCCATGAGAGGCTGGGTGCCTACCGCTTTGCACCACATCATGAATTCATCGGTGCCGAATTGATTGGTGTTGATTGAGTTCCACGCCTTGTCAAGGATTCGAGGACGATCTTTCTTTGGTCCTATGCCGTCAAGCCAGTTGTAGCCTGAAACAAAATTTCCCCCTGGATATCGGATAATCGGCACCCCGAGGGTCCGAATCTCTTCAATGACGTCTTTTCGGAAACCGTCCGAGTCAGAGAGCTTGGAGTTTGGATCATAGATGCCTTCGTAGATCGCGCGTCCCAGATGTTCCAGGAAAGATCCAAACAGGTTTCTATCGATGGTTGCGATAGTACGCCTCGTGTCGACGTACACACGCGCCGCGGCGGTGGGGTTTGAAGGCGAGACTTGTGCCAAGATGCCGCGATGGAACAAAAATTCGGCCGAGCACGTTGCCCCGACGGCAAGAGATTGCTGCAAGAAGCGGCGGCGTTCGATCGGAGCCATGAGGCAATACCTCCGCGCGGGGAGCGCTGATGCAAGAGTTTGTAGCAAGCATACTACAGTGCTGTGCCGAGATCCGGGACCTCCGGCATTGCTGCATATATTTCTTTGAAGTTTGCAACAATCGTTTCTCTGCCGACCGTGTAACCGCTAGCGTTGAGAATGATGAGAAGCTCTCGTGCGCTTTTTCAAGTTGAGTCTATAATACTTTCGAATGATTCATTAGGAAGGTGAAGCTTATGAAATCCGCGCTGTGTCACCCAGGCAAGATGATGAGGAATCAGTTCGCGCAGGCATTTTTGGCGTTAACGGTTTTCTTTGGCATTAGCGGCCCGCTCGGGAGAGCACAGGAGGAAGCGCCGAAAATGCCGATGGAGGCGATTTACGAGGATGGCGCAGAGGCTCGTTGGTTGCAGAAAAAGGTGCTTGATTTCCGAACACTCGATTCCATGGAGGATATTTCAACCTGGTCGTTCCAAGGCGAGGGAGACATGGCCCTCGTGGATTCACCTGTGAAGGATGGCAAACACTCTTTGCGCATTCGATCGTTACAAAATGTAGGGAAGGTGGGAGGAGCGGGCGAATGGGAGGACCTCATCGCCACTCGGAAGTTTTCTTCTGAGGATTGGAGTCACTACAATCGCATTTCTATCTGGGTGTTTCCCGATGTGATTGGCGCCCCTGCAATATCCGCGTCTCTCGTCTTGCACAATCAAGGTGCGCATGTCCTTCCGGACCGTTACAACGAAGGGCGGCACGAGTCGATCATTCTGAAAAACCACGAATGGAATCATGTGGTATGGGAGATAACGCCGCTTGCCAGGGACAAAGTTACGGAGCTTGAGTTTGCGTACAGCCTACCCAAAATGCTTCCGGACCCGGGGGATCAGACGATTCTCTACGTCGACCAACTGGAACTGCAAACCGTGGAACCCGATCACGTGGAAGGGTGGGACGTTGCCGCGGGAAAGATCGCATTCAGCCACGCGGGATACACCACAGGTGCCACGAAAACGGCGATCGCCAGCGACCTGAACGTACATGACTTTACAGTGATCGACCAAGGCACAGGCAAGGTTGTGCTGGCGAAGCCGATCCAGCAGGAAAAGACACCTCTTGGCAATTATGCGGTGATGGATTTTTCCGAATTGCAGACACCGGGCAAATATCTTCTACGCGCTGCTGATACAACCACTCGCCCATTCGAGATCGGGCAAGAAGCCTGGCGGGAGAGCATCTGGAAAGCCATCAATTTCATGTACAGCGAACGCTGCGGCACGGTGATTCCCGGGATTCACGGAATCTGCCACCTGGATGACTACAGCATCCACGGCGATAAACGGATCATCGTTAATGGCGGATATCACGATGCAGGGGACCTTAGCGCGACAGGCAATACCCCAGGAATGGCATATGCAGTATTCTCCCTTGCTGAACGGCTTAAACAGCAACGTGTGGACCCTCCGTTGCGCGCGCGGTTGATAGAAGAAGGGACGTGGGGGTTGCGTTGGGTGTTGAAAACGAGTTTTGGCGATGGTTATCGCACGACCGGCCAACTGATCAGCTACTGGACGAATGGAATCATTGGCGACGCCGACGACCGCAGTGGCCAGGCGGTGAATAGTCCAGAGTGGAATTTTCGCGTAGCCGCGGTTGAGGCACTTGCCGCGCGCGTGCTTAAAGAGAGCAATCCCGAACTTGCCATCCGTAGCCTGCGTACCGCGGAACTAGACTGGAACTATGCCGTTGAAGGGCTGAAGACGGCCGCTCCTCTTCCAGAAGTCTACGGAGCCCAAGACGAACTCGAGCGAATTTCGTTCGGGGCTATCGCCTCCATCGATTTATATCGCGCGACTGGAGAGCAGCGGTATGCGGATGAAGCATTCAAATTGGGCGATCTGATTGTGGCCTCACAAGAGCAACAGCTTCAGCCGTGGAGCCTCCCAATGACGGGTTATTTCTACACCGGTCCAAAGCGCGAGAACCTCTTTCATCGCTTCCACATTGGCCAGGAAGAAGAACCGATCGTTGCGTTGGCTCATCTGTGTGAGACTTTTCCATATCATGCAGACTGGATGAAATGGTATTCCGCAATTGTGTTGCATTCGAAGTATTACCAACAGGTGGCTGCCAAGGTCGATGAGCCCTATGGTGTGTTACCGGCTGCAGTGTACAAAGAGAGCGAAGCGCGGCTGATCCCACAATCGAAGGACTGGACTCCCCTGCGCGCCGCCGATCGCGATGCTTATGCGGAGCAGGTCCGGCGCGGTGTTCCGCTGGGAGGCGAATATTACCTTAGGAGATTTCCTGTGTGGTTCGACTTTCGCGGGAATTCCAGCGTGTTACTTTCTGAGGCTAAAGCGCTGTCGACGGCGGGGCAGTTACGTGGCGATCTGGAAGCGGAGGATCTTGCGCAAAAACAGGCGGCGTGGCTCTTGGGTCGGAATCCATTTTCGGCCAGCATCATGTATGGCGAGGGCTACGATTGGACGCCACTCTATAGCGTGCGGTCCGGACAGATGGTTGGCGCGCTTCCCGTTGGCATTGAAACAAGAGAATACAATGACGCGCCTTACTGGCCGCACCAAATTTGCTGGACCTATAAGGAAGTGTGGACGCAGCCAGTGGGCGAATGGATCTGGCTGATGCAGGATCTCCATGGTGCGCCCGTGGTGGAAGGTGAGGCCGACGCAAGGTTGCAAACGCCCGTGGAGTTGCGTGAGGAAAAGACAGGCCGCGTGATTCAGCTTGCGGTAAATCCTGGCGACGGCAAATTTCACGCCCAAGTGCCGCAAGGAAGATATACGGTCCGCCAAGGAGTAGCGCATACGACAGTCACGGCACTATCCGGCGGAGTTTACCACGTTGAGCTACGGGGAGACCGCGCCCTTGATTTCCGGGTGACGGCGGAAGCTACGCAGGGAAACGAAGTGAAATTACGCGTCCATGCAGGCGGTGCAGGGAGTCACACGCTGGAAATTAGAGCCAGCAACCTTGACCTCAAAGAGCCGGGATCACAGAAGATTGAATTAAGTCCGGGCCACGACGCCGAACTAACCAGAGTCGGGCGCATTACGAACCCTGGGACGCCATGGGTAATTGTGGTGATTCCGGATGGGGAACTGAATTTGCATCAGGAGGTGACCGGGACTAGCAGCGTGAATCAAGGCAAGCTCTAAAGACTCCCGTTTATCTGCCGCTTCTCAAGATTCTCGGAGTGAGGGAGCAATTTCCCATGCCAGTCGCGCCACTCCCAATAGATTGGCGTTTCCTCCAAGACGGCTCGCAACCACTCGCACTTGCTTTCTCGAGATCGGCTGAGCTCGTTCCCTGATGCCTTTTCGCAACACATCAAGAAACAAATCGCTCGCTCTGGCCAGTCCTCCGCCAATCACCACGATTTCCGGGTCGAATAAGCTCACAAGGTTGGCCACCGCATAACCCAGAAGCCGCCCGGCTTCGAGAAACACCTCGATCGAAAGAACATCGCCTCGTCTGGCTGCTTCCGCCACTTCGAAAGCAGTGATCGACTCCGACGGTATCACTTCCAGCAAGCCGCCAATCCCTCTTGCCAGTTCCTTCTTCGCTGCGAGCGCGATGGCCGGGCCGGCAGCCAGCGATTCCAGTTGTCCGACGCGCTGCGCTTCTGCGTCATACGCTTCCGTCACGACCATCCACCCGGCGCATCCGGAAAGTTCATGCGCGCCGCGAACCAATCTTCCTCCGCTCAAGATTCCCGCGCCAATCCCTGTCCCCAGCATCAGTACAATGGCGTCGTTTTTTCCTCGAGCCGCCCCGCGCCAGGTTTCACCCAGCACCGCCGCGTTCCGGTCGCTTTCCACGACGACGGGCACGCGCAGTGCAGTCTTCAGTCGCTTTCCCAACGCCATCTTGTGCCATCCATTCAAATTTGGCGCCCACACGGTGCCGTCACGCCGCACGAGGCCGGGCACCGCCACGCCGACAGCCGCGACCTTTCCTTTGATTCCGTCTCCGCGCACCAACTCGCGCGACGATTCCACTATCTGTTCCACTGGTGCCAGGGAAGAACTAGCGTCGACGCTGACATTTTTGCGCCGCAGGAGTTTTCCGTCGCGGTTGGCCAACGCTACGGCGAGCTTTGTTCCACCCAGATCCACTGCCAGCACTTGTTTGGCTGTCATCTCTTCCTTTCACCTAACCCGGCACTCCATTCCTACGACTGGTCAGAATGACTCTCCACGCCAACACGCATATTCCCGCTGCACCTAATAGCGGAACCACCATCCCATACCGCACTCCCAGCGCCTGCGAAATGTGTCCCACGGCCCACGGAAAGGACATCCCCCCGACAAGGGCGATCGCGAACAACAAGCCAAAAACAGTTCCGGCCATTTTCCGGTAAGCGTCTCCAGCCACTGCCAGCGTCGTCGGAAAAATGCCAGCGTAGGAAAATCCAATCACAAGCACCCCGACAACCAACATTCCTTCAGAGCGATTCATCAACAGAATCGTCGCCCCCAACAGCGCACCCACCCCGCTCGCCAACACCAGTTGTTCTTTGGCCACAGATTTCAACAGTCGTGCCACCAGCAGTCTTCCCATCATCAGCGCCGCCCAATAACCCGCCAAGATGAGCGTGGCCGTCTGCGCGCTCAAACCGGTTTCTCCCACATAGGTCGACGTCCATCCACCGATGCTTGCTTCATTTCCTGACTGACAAAACAACAAGAACCCCAGCACAAGCACGCCGGGATAACGCGCCACTTGCAAGGCTTCGCGCCACGAAAAACTCCTCGCGGCACTCGCCTCCGGAAAGCGCATTGCCAAGAACAAGACTGCACAGGCTCCCGCCAAGCCCGCGCAAAAAAGCAATTGTGGCGCGATGGGGAAGCGTCCCGCGATCGCTGCGGCCAGCAAGGGAATGCACAGCGCTCCTATGCCATAAAAAATGCCCAACATGTTAAGCATGGGCCCGCGTTTTTCCCCGTACAAATCCGAAATGAGCACGTTGGTTGAGGTGTTTAGGCCACCTCCGCCGCATCCCAGAAGGACCGCGGGTATCGCTGCGGCGGCAAACGAATGCGCGAACGCAAAACCTGCCATTCCCGCAGCCACCAAAGCCGAAGAAGAAACCAGAATCACTTTGTTCCCGATGGCGTCAATCACCGGTCCTGCCAGAAGTGTGGCCAGAAGGATCCCCAGATACAACAGCAGGAACATATTTCCTTGTTGCGCCAGATCGATGTGCAGGCGCGTGCGCATTTCCGGCAGTCCGAACAACGTCCCTAGAACGGCCATTACAATTCCAAATACAAAAATTCCGGTCGCCGCGCCGCCGAACAGCACTCCCCGCCGAATGGTCTCCGCCACGGATCACCTTTTCAGTCGTTGCTGGTACTCCTCGTACACACGGTTCATCTGATCTGGCGGGATTCCCACCACATTCGGTGAAACGAATACCGGCGGAGTATGTCCCTTGGCCGCCAAATTCGCCGCCACCTGCGCGATGATCGCCATCGCGATGGTAATGAAGGCCACGGTCGAGCCCGCCGCCACGGGCGCCTTCCAGCCTTCAATCGTCACCAGCGCGTCCTCCGCGGGAGTGCAATTGTCGATGACGATGTCCGCCACATCCGCCAACTTTTTCCCGGAAGAATGGGTTGCCTGCCTTTTCCCGTAATTATCCATCGACGTTATTGCCACCGTCGTCAATCCTCGCTTCTTTGCTTCCATCAATACTTCAATACCGACGGCGTTCAGTCCTCCATGCGAAAAAACCAGCATCACGTCGCCCTTACGGATTGGTTCGTTCTCAAATAGCACTTGTGCGTAACCCTCTCGCCGTTCCAGCCACAACAATCCCTTCGCGCCACCGCTCCCAATCACATTCGTCCACATCAGCCGCATATCCATCAGCGGGCGGAAGCCCGGGTACGCTCCATAACGCGGAAACATATCCTGCACCGGCAGCACGGAGTGTCCGCTTCCAAACATATGCACCAATCCGCCATTGGAAATCGTTTCCGCCATTACCGCTGACGCTTTTTCGATCTTTTCCGTTTGTGTTTCCCAGATCTTCTCCAACACCCCGCTAATCCGTTTCTGATACGCACTTGCACTCACGATCGGCCTCCCCTGGGTTCGCTGTTCGCCAGACTAATAATCAATTCTGTAGATTTTCACTGCCTCAGCTGGTACTTCTGTCTTCACCGCAAATCGTCGACCGTCTCCCTTCAACGTTGCGCCCGTGACGATCTCATGCACGCCGGCCGTGGGCCTTTGTAAGTCCTCCGCAAAGTCCACTTCTGCCGGCTTTTCGCCATGGTTAAATAAAAACACGAGATGGCCTTTCTCGCCGTCCATCTCCCGCAACTCCACCAAAGCGGGCGCGTTCAACTCGGGTATTGCCAGGCCCGCCCATTTTGCCAAGATTCCTCCCAGCGGGTGCATGGTCACCGGTTTCGCTTCGTTCCACTGACCGGCGAACGTTCCCAGGAGAATCGCGCCGCCTTTTCCGTAAGCGTGTTCGTACCCCGCGGGTGTTCCGTCCGAGAACGTTGCAACCACCCGGGATTTCTGATCCAACACCGTGAAATGCTCAGCGAAGCTCATTCCCGAGAAGCCTGCATCGGCCCACTTCACGGGTACTTCCTTACCTGGATCGATCGAACTCTCCCGCACGCCAAACAGTTCCGTCCATCCAAATCCCGGAATGGCGCCTTCTGCGTGACCGTCTTCATTCACCCAGCCCGGTCTCGCTTCCACGAACAAGTGACCACCTTTTTCCACATACGATTTCAGTGCAGTTGCCTGGTCATTTGTCATCATCAACGGGTACGGCACCACAATGAGCTTGTATTTTTGCAGATCGTGTCCCGCCAGCTCGCGGGAACTAAGCACTTCCACCGGGAGATTGCGCTCAAAAAACATGCGGTGGTATCCCGCCACCGCTTTGTGCATGGCATTTCGAGTGTCTTCCTCGTCGTACCCGCCCAACAAGGGCACCAACGGACTGAAGATGATTGCTGCTTGCGCTTGTTTCGGTTTCGCCACCAGGAGCAGATCCGAGTTCGTCGCGATCTTTTTCGCCGTCTCGCCTGCCCGGCGGCTGCGTTCCGTGAGCGTCCCATCCAACTGAATCATCCCGTATCCGCCGCTCTCGTAGCCCGCATTCATGGGATAAAACGCGTAGTAGTTAATCGCCCGTGCGCCACGCGAGACCATTCCCCAGGTCCACATCTCCAAATCGCTCGGCGTCACCTCCGACCCGATCGTCGTTCCATGGACCCCGAAACCACTCTGTAATTCGCCCACGTAGAATCCGCGTCCTCCGGTCATCGAGGCCGTCAAATCCATCGCGAGCACTTGCCGGTTCAGCTTCCAGTTATGTTCGACCGCGGTCAGCTTGGGATAAAAACTCGTCCCGAAATAGTCCACCGAATCCTTCATCAGAAAATCGTCTGTCGGGTCGTACGGATCTGCCAGCGTCCGAACCAGGGGAGAAGGATTTGGCGCGTGGCTTGTTGTCAGATGCGCGGCGTCAATGGCTTTGACCGCGTCATTCCTCGCTTTCAGGTCCTCCGCCAGCTTGTAGCCGTAATACACTCGCCAATCCATGAAGTCCGTGTACGTCAGGATTGTTCCAAATCGAGGTGGCTCCACTTGCTTCCAATCGGTAAATGTCCGGTGCCAGGCCACGTTCAGCTTTCCCAACGTTCCATATTTCTTTTGCAGCCATTCGCGAAAGCGTTCCATGCTGGCTGGGCAGTAACAAAACATCGGTTCGGACTTATAACCCACCCGTGCCCAGTTCAGTGCAGCTGGCTCGCTCCACAAATCCCAGGCATAGAATGCGGGGCTTTGCCCGACATGCCGCGCCACTTCCTGGAAAAAATCCAGCACAGCCTTTCGCACATTTCTGTTGTCAAAACAAAATCCGGGCGCTGCTTGCGAGGGAATTGGTTGGCCATCCTGAGCTGCATACCGCCCTTCCGGATATTTCGTGCCCACCCACTCCGGCGCCGAATCCACGTAGACCTGCACGATCACCTGCAACCCCACCTCGTCCGCAAGATGCAGCAGTAAATCCAGGTTCTCCAGGTGGTATTCCCCCTCGCGGGGTTCGCCCACATTCCATTCCACCCAGGTACGCACAGTGTTGAATCCGAGTCCTTTGATGTTCAGCAGGTCTGCTTTCCAGAGGCGCGCGGAGTCTTCCGTCACCTGTTCTAGCATGGGAGCGCGAGCTTTGCCGCCGCTGTACCAAACTGACACTGGGAAAAATCCTGCTTCGCTCGTTTCCGATGCCTGCTTCTGCCAATCCCCGCATCCCTTTTCTGTTTCCGGAAATTCGGTTGCGCGAACCACTCTGTGGCCTACAAGCGTCAGCAGCACTGTGTAAACACACATTGCCACCTTACGTTTCCAATTCATCGGCAATCCTATATTCAGCTCAACTCGAGTTGCGTGCATCTTACGATAGGGCACGAGTGCAAGCAATCGGACTCAACGCTCATCTCCGGGTCAGTTGTCCCCTGGACTCAGAGACTTTCGCCTTTTACCGACAGGTGTCCACCAGACGCAAGGTCGCCAAGGTCAATCAGGATTTGAGCGATCAAGCCGGTCCACCCGGTCTGGTGGCTGGCGCCGCAGCCGCGGCCAGTATCACCGTGAAAATACTCGTGGAACGGAATCAGATCGCGCCAGCAAGGATCGTTATTGAAAAGTTGGTTGGAGCCGAAGACCGCCCGATTGCCATTAGAGTCCCGCAGAAACAGGCGAGTAAGGCGAGTCGCCAGTTCGTGCGCAATTTCGCCAAGGTTCATCTGTTTGCCTGATCCAGTTGGACACTCGATTGTGAACGCGTCGCCATAGTAGAGGTGATATTGGCGCAAAGCGAGAAGAAGCAGATGGTTCACCGGCATCCACACCGGACCGCGCCAATTGGAGTTGCCGCCAAAGAGGGTAGTGGTGGATTCACCCGGCTCGTAATCCAACCTAAATTCGTGACCATTGAGATGCAGGATGAGCGGATGCTCCAGGTGGAAGCGAGAGACGGAACGCAAACCGAAAGGGGAGAGAAACTCGCTTTCATCCAACATATACGCCAGCAGCCGGCGCAGTTGGTCCTCGCGGACAAAACCGAGAAGCAAGGTTTTATTAGCGCCCGGAGTAATCGATGGCCGGATGCCCTCGACGAGATCGGGGCGGTGTTCGATAAACCATTGACGGCGGCGCTGAAAGTCGGGATAGCGGTCGAATATATTTGCAGAAACAGCGCTGCCACCGAACATGGGCACGAATCCGACCATCGTCCGGGCGCGCACGGGAAAACCCTTGTTCTGCTCCGAGTAGACAAAATCATAGAAAAATCCATCTTGCTCGTCCCAAAGGGACGTAGCCGGATCATTGGGATTGTTCATGGAATGGGCAATGTAGATGTAGTGCTCCCAGAATTTGCTGGCGAGATCTTCGTAGACCGAATCGCGTTCGGCGAGGATCAAAGCGATGGACAGCATGTTCTTTGCGAATGCAGCCATCCAACTGGTGCCGTCCGCCTGACCCAACATATAGCCTGGGGGCAGTTTTCCGCGATCGAAAGCTCCGATATTGTCCATGCCCAGGAATCCGCCCTGGAAAATGTTCTTTCCGGTTATATCCTTCCGGTTGACCCACCAGGTAAAATTGAGAAGCATCTTCTGAAAAACGCGCTCCAGGAACGCATAATCGGGGACGCCTGTGCCTCGTCGGTCCACTTCAAAGACTGCTTGCGCAGCTAGCGATAACACCGGCGGATTCACGTCGCCAAAATCCCATTCGTAGGCCGGAATCTGGCCGTTGGGGTGTGTGTACCATTCACGAAGCATCAGAAGGATCTGTTCTTTGGCGAATTGAGGATCAAGATAGGCAAGCGCTACGCAGTGGAATCCCAAATCCCAGGAAGCGAACCAGGGGAACTCCCATTTGTCCGGCATGGAAAGAACGTCGCGAGTGAAGAAGTGCTGCCAATCACAATTGCGACCGTGGAGCCTTTCGGGCGGTGGAGGAGGCTCGGCAGGATCGCCTTGCAACCAGTCTCTGACAACGTAGTGGTAATACTGTTTGGACCACAGCATTCCTGCGAAAGCCTGACGAGCAACTAGTTTTGCATCAGCCGACAGGCCGGCGGGCAACACAACTCCGTAGAATTCGTCTGCCTCGTCCTGTCGCAGGCGGAAGTGGGCATCGAAATCAGCGAAAGGATCTTCCAGGGCACAGTGGTCGACGATTGCAGCGAGCCGCAACTGGATGGAAACGGTTTCACCGGGACTGACCTCGCGATGGTAATGCGCGGCAGCCTTGGTGCCGAGTCCCGCGGGGTTGATGGCGTTGCGGTTGCCACTAATGAGATAGGAATGAAACGCGTCCTTCACATAGGGCGTTCGCGAACCAACTCCGAATAGCCTGTCATTATTGGTTTCATTCTCCGTAAAAAGAAACTCGTCAGCGCCGGAACAATAGAGGAGATACTCGCCCAGCTGCCAGTGTTTGCCGAGGATGGACCGCACCGCAGGATCTTTGCCTGCCGCGTTCGGTTGCCGGGAAAGCGAAGGACGGCGGTCGTCGCGTCCCCATGTCCAGGTATTCCGAAACCAAAGTGTGGGAAGCAGATGGATGGGCGCGGTTTCCGGCCCGCGATTCGTAATAGCGATTCGGATCAGAATATCGTCCGGGGCGACTTTGGCATATTCCACGACAACATCGAAATAGCGGCTCTGGTTGAAAATGCCCGTGTCTACCAACTCGTATTCGCGATCGAACTTCCCACGTCGCCGGTTTTCCTCCAGAAGTTGCTCGTAAGGGTACGCGCCCTGAGGATATTTGTAGAGGTATTTCATGTAGGAGTGCGTCGGGGTATTGTCCAGGTAGAAGTAATATTCCTTCACGTCTTCGCCGTGATTTCCCTCGTGCGCGTTGAGGCCGAACATGCGCTCCTTGAGAATGGGATCGTGCGTGTTCCATAGCGCCAGGGCAAAGCAGAGATATTGGTGACGATCGCAAATTCCGGCGATGCCGTCTTCGTTCCAGCGATAGGCGCGCGACCGCGCGTGATCGTGGGGGAAATAGCTCCACGCATCGCCATCTTTGCTGTAGTCTTCGCGGACTGTGCCCCAGGCGCGCTCGGCCAGATAAGGTCCCCAACGGTTCCAGTGGCCCTGGCGCTCGCGATTCATCTGCAGGCGAACACCTTCGCGCGTGTCGTAGATGTTCATGGCCGGTTCGGATCGTTACTTGTCAGGCGAATGAAGAGCGATACGGAACGAAGTTCGAAACTCTTTGCCAGGATCCAGAACGCGCAGCCCTTTGCCCGAAATAAGCGCGTTGGTCGGAGCCGTCATCGGTTCCAGAGCGATGAAGTCCTTGTCCTTAGGAGCAAAAATTTGCGCATAGGGGAATCCCTCAAGAAACGTCACGGTGATGTTCCACCCTCCGCCGGAGAGCGAAAAAGAAGATTGCTCATCATTCAGCGCAAAACAATCGTCAAAACTGGAATCGCCGAGCACCCCGTCAAAAGGTCCGAACGATTCCTGTTCGCCCGTGGGAATCCCCCGCTGATCGAGTTGCAGCTTGCTCATTGCCGGCAGTTGCACGCGCCATTGCGACCGCGGCACAAGTGGAATCCCGAAGTAAGGATGAAAGCCGAAACTGATCGGCACAGGCGACAAGTCGTCCGCAAGGACGATAGTTTCCAATGTCAGCGAATTGGATGTAATCTGCCCAGCAATCTGCGTATGGTGGGGAAAAGGGAACAGACCGAGCAGGTCCAGACGATCCCAATTCAGGCGAGCCAGGAAAGAATCCGGTTTTGCCTCCATGATTTTCCAGGAGAGATGTCCCCATGGAACGCCGTGAATGGGCAGGCCGCGTTCGTCAAAATGCAGCAAGGGAGAGGCACGATCGAGTTCGACGTCACGCCCCGCAGCGCGGTAATGGAGAGACGCGAGCCGATTCGCCCAGGGATAGAGCAGTGGGATTCCCGCGGTGCTTCCTTTGCGCCGGGCGGCATCCAGATCATCGATACGGCGAAGCAACTCCTCGCCACAGTATTGTAGTGAGACACCCAGCATGCCAGAGCTGGGCCAAAACACCGCTCTCAGATCTCCTGCCACCAAGGACAAAGTTGCGTCGTCGTTCATTTGTTCTCCTTGGACTCTATCGGCGCGGCATCATTTTTTATCTGAAGGAGCCGGCCTTGGCTGCCGCTGGTGAGCTCGCAATCACTGGATTTTCCCATCCGCCCGGTGGAACAGTCTGAGGGGCGGCCTCGTTTGGTCCCCAACTACCCTGGTCGTACTCATACACCGGCGTGGCACTCTTCAACACCGGATCTACGATGCGCCAGGCCTCTTCCACGTAATCTTGCCGCGCAAACAGCGTAGAGTTCCCCGACATGGCATCTCCGAGGAGAACCTCATAAGGTTCAATTTCTGTCGGCCGCGTTTGATGGTGGGCCAACATTTCCGCCGGCTCACCAGACATTTTTTCCCCGGGTGCCATCACGGTTATGCCCATGGCGATATCTATGTCGGGACTGACGCGAAAGCGCAGATGATTTTGAGTCAGTTTGCAATCTTCAATGACCGTCGGAGGCCTGCGAAATTTGGCTGTGACCTCCGTGCAGGTGACCGGCATGCACTTGCCCGCCCGGATATAGAACGGAACCCCTTTCCAGCGCCAGGAATCAACTTCGAGCCGCAATGCCGCGAAGGTCTCCACTTTTGAATCCTTGGCCACGCCGGGTTCTGCACGATAGCCCCGGAATTGTCCACGAAGAAGGTCCGCTTCCTGGATAGCGGGGATAGCTCTGAGCACCTTTACTTTTTCATCGCGGACGGTTTCGCTATCGGTGCGCACTGGGGGCTCCATGGCCAGATTGGACAGAATCTGGAAGAGGTGATTCTGGATGACATCGCGGATCGCACCCGTCTGGTCGTAGAACGCCCCGCGCCCCTGCACACCGAAGTCTTCGGCCATTGTGATCTGAACACTTTCGATGTAGTTGCGATTCCAAAAAGGTTCCATGAACGAATTGGCAAAACGAAATACGAAAAGATTGTTGACCGGCCGCTTTCCGAGGAAGTGGTCAATCCGGAAAATGTCCTGCTCATCGAAAGAGCTTAGAAGGATTTTGTTCAGGGCCTGAGCGGAGGCTAGGTCATTCCCAAATGGTTTTTCGACGATGATGCGTCCGCCCTTGGCGCAGCCGGATTTCACCAGTTGTTCGACAACTGTTGCGAACAGCACGGGAGGAATGGCCATGTAGTGAGCTGGGTGTTCCGCGGTACCCAATTCTTTGCGCAGATTCTGGAAAGTCGCTGGTTCCTTGTAATCCCCGTCGACGTAGTGCAGCAATCCAGACAACTTTTCCCACGCCGGAGGGTCAACTCCCCCATTCTTTTCGAGGCTGTCCTTGGCCCGAGCCTTCAACTGATCCAGGTTCCAGCCAGCTTTGGCCACGCCAATGATTGGAACGTTTAGGTGTCCACGCTTCACCATGGCTTGGAGCGCAGGAAAAATCTGTTTGTAGGCCAGGTCGCCTGTCGCGCCAAAGAAAACCAAGGCATCCGAATGTATCGAACTCATAGTCGAATCCTTTCAATTTGGGCGGGTATTCGCCTTCCGAGCCGGTTTAGCCAAGCCACGGGCACGGCGAGATTGTGAGTTTATCAGCAAACGGACGTTCGCCACTACTAAAGGCTTTTTGCTTGAGTGTTTCTGAAGATCGGTGGAATTAAAGGCTACTTGCGCGCTAAAACCTCAGCAGGCTGCGCACCCGACGCCGGCAACAGTGCGGCATCCACTAGCGCCAAGCCCTCTTCAATAATGTCCAGTCCGCGACCGAGCTCCTCCTCGGTGATGATCAGCGGTGGACAGACCCACAACATATTAAAGCGGCTGAACGCATAAAGATGCTTGCTTTTCAAATGGCCGGCAAGCTTGGTCATTTCCGGACTGCCGCCGTTGAACGGAGCCAGCGGTTCGCGAGTGGCTTTATCTTTGACGAGTTCGAGCACGCTGAACAGACCCTTGTACCGAACATCGCCAACACAACGATACTTCTGCTTCATGGCTTCCAGGCGCGAAGAGAGATAACACCCTTGGCGGTCGACATTGGCGAAGATTTTTTCTTCTTCATACAGATTTAGATTTGCGACAGCAGCAGCGCAACAAACCGGGTGGCCACTGTAGGTGAGGCCGCCCCAAAGCATGTTCGTCTCAAAGTAATTCGCAATGGCGTCAGACACAATCACGGCACCGAGAGGCAAGTAGCCGCTGGTTAGGCCTTTGGCGCAGGTCACGATGTCCGGGCGAATCCCGTAATGCTGGGTGGCGAGCCACTTGCCGGTCCGCCCGAATCCGCTCATGACTTCGTCGTCGATCATCAAAATGCCAAATTTGTCGCAGACCGCGCGAAGCTTGGGATAGTAGTCGTCCGGGGGGACGAGCAGACCGTTTGAGCCGGTGATGCCCTCAGTCATGACCGCGGCGATTGTCTCTGGGCCCTCCATCTGAATGACTTCTTCGATATGGGAAACGCATTCGCGATGACACGTTTCCACTTTTTGGCCGAAGGGGCAGCGGTAGCAGTAGGGATCAAAAACGCGAACGATGCCCGGAATCCCCGGTTCTACCGGCCAGCGCCGGGGATCCCCCGAAGCGGTCATCGAGCCCATGGTGGCGCCGTGATAAGAGCGATAGCGCGTGATGATTTTCTCGCGACCGGTAAAAAGCTTCGCCATTTTCATCGCGTTCTCATTCGCTTCGGAACCGCCAAGCGTGAAGAACGCCTTTGCCAAGCCAGTGACCTCAGCGAGTTTTTTGCCGAGCAAGCCGCGGGGTTCCGTCGCGAAACTGGGTCCGGCGAAGCACAGCTCGTCCACCTGCTTCTTAATGGCTTCCAGCATTTTGGGGTGCTGGTGGCCGACGTTGAGATTAATCAATTGTGAACTGAAGTCCAGCCAGCGATTGTCGTCACCATCCCAGAACCAAACGCCCTGGCCGCGCTTTATGTGGACAGGAGTCGAAGCCCCCTGTACGGACCAGGAAAACATCGTGTAATCGCGGTTCTCTTGCACTACTTTTCGGGAATGGGAGTCCATACGTGAGTATCCTTCCTTGAACCTCGTGAATTTCAGGGCTGTTTCTGAATCCAGGCCATCGTTTTCGAAGCCAAGCAGTCCAGCGCTGCGACCGACATTTCGAGATGCTCTTCCCTGGTATCTTCGATTTTATTATGGCTAATGCCATTCAGCGATTGCACGAACATCATAACCGTGGGTATTTCCGCCCGTGACACCTCGGCGGCGTCGTGCAGCGGGCCGGAGGGCATGCGATGCGAAGTCCCCGATGTTTCGCGCACTGCCTGCTCGCAAAGAGCTAGCAACTGCGGATGGAAAGGGACCGGTTCGATGCTCCACAGCCGCGACCACTCCACCGTGCAGTGCTCCTCGGCAGCGAATCGGCGGCTGGCCTCCTGAGCTTCGCGATACATCTGCGCGAGAACTTTGGCGTCGAGATCACGCTGATCTAACGTGACCTCGCAGCGCCCCACAACTGCCGTAACTATTCCCGGAAACGTCTTCACACTGCCCATGGTGCAAACCGCGTCTTCGTGTTTCCTGGCAATGTTGCGAATCTCGAGTGCCAGTTTGGCGGCAGCCGCGAGTGCGTCCCGCCGTACGTTCATTGGTGTGGAACCGGAGTGCGCTTCCTGACCATGAAAGTTGATAATGTGACGCTCGACGCCTTTTGTGCCCAGCACAACGCCGAGGGGCAAACCCAAACGTTCCAAGACGGGCCCCTGTTCGATGTGGAGTTCGAGATAGGCCGCTCCGTTCTTTTGTTCTTTCTGGGCATCGGGAAACTTGCTGATCTCCACTCCGCACCGCCGCAAAGCATCTTCCAGTTTCACTCCGTCTCGATCGGTGCGAACTCGATCTGCCTCGATGGAATGCGTACCTGCAAACGCTGAGGATCCCAACAAACTGCGGCCAAAGCGCGCGCCCTCTTCATCGGCCCAGTCCACGAGCCGGACGGTCACCGGCGGATGACCAGAAAATTCCGTCGCGATCCTACGTAACACCTCGAGTCCAGCGAGGACATTCAGCGCGCCATCGAGCCAGCCGCCGTTGGGCACAGAATCAAGATGTCCACCGATGAGCAGCGTCTTCTCGGATGCGCCCTGTAGCGTGAACCAGTTGTTCCCGGCAGCATCGTAGTGATGCTCGACCGGCAGTTCCTTCACTTTGGACGCGAACCATTCGCGGGCTTTACGCCACGTGTCTGTCCAAGCCACGCGCTGTGCGCCATTGTCGTCACCTGTCAGCGCGCGGAGCTCCTTCAGTTCTGCGACAGTGCGTTTGGGGTTCAGTGCCATAGCTTATCAATCAGAAATGACTCGGTTCACGTTTCAGCAATTTTCCGCGCCCACGCTCACCGACGAATTTGCCGTCCCGAACCTGAATTTTGCCGCGCACGGTAACAAGCGATGGCCGGCCTTCAATCTCCATGCCTTCGAAGCCATTGTAGTCGTTGTTCGTGTGCTGAGATTTTGCGGAAGCCGCCCCACGATAAGCCGTGTCGTAGACCACCAAATCGGCATCGCTGCCCACAGCGATTGTGCCTTTTCGCGGGAATAACCCGAAAAGTTTCGCGGCTCGGGTACTTGCCGCGTCAACGAATCGGTGCAAATCCAATCGTCCACGTTTAACACCATGCGTATAAAGCAAATTGACGCGATCCTCGATCCCAGGAATGCCGTTGGGAATGTTGACGAAGGAATCCTTGCCGAGGAGCTTCTGCTCCGTATCGAACGGACAGTGATCTGTTCCCACGGTGTCGATTGAGCCCGCCCCCAAAGCATTCCAAAGGGCAGCTTGATTATGCTTGGCGCGCAAGGGCGGAGACATGACGTGCTTCATGCCTTCGACGCCAGGGCGCTCGGCATACGTCTTATCGAGCAGGAAATGCGGAAGAACAGATTCGATAGAAATTTTCACGCCACGTGATTTCGCACCGAGCGCGGCCTGTAGCGCTTTCTCGCACGAAAGGTGGACGACATAACCGGTTGCCCCCGTATTTTCCAGGAACGTGGCGAACCGTCCGGTGCCCTCGGCTTCGACGGATTCGGGCCGGCTCGGTTCATGCCATTCCGGGCCGGTCTTGCCCTCGGCGAGGAGTTTTTGCTGTAGGCGTGCCACAAGTTCGGCATTCTCGCAGTGCGCGGTAACGATCACGCCCAGTCGCTTAGCGAGTTCAAGAGTCTGATACATTTCTCCGTCGTCGACGCCGAAGAAATTCTTGTACGCCAGAAAAATCTTGAAAGACGCGGTTCCGTCAGCAACGATCTGCTGCAATTGCGACTCGGTTTCCTTCACAAACTTGGTCACTGACATGTGGAAGGCGTAGTCGCACGCGCTCTTTCCATCCGCCTTCGATTTCCAAAGCTGATAACCGTCCAGCGCATCGTCATTACGATTGGGGCAGCACATCTCGATGTACGTAGTCGTTCCGCCAATAAGTGCGGCAATGCTGGCGGTTTCGTGGGTGTCTTTCGCAAATGTAGCCATGAAAGGGAGATAGATGTGCACGTGGGGATCGATAAAGCCAGGGAAGACCATTTGTCCCGCAGCATCAACGATTTCCGTGTTGGCCGGCGCCTCCAGATCCTTGCCAATTCGCGTGATGGTTTCATTTTCGACGAAAATGTCTGCTTGCAAGCGTGACCCTGTATTTACAATTTCCCCGTTTCGAATCAGCAAGGCCATGTTGTACTCCCGGAAAACCCCGCAACCTCAGTGAATATGAATCCCCATTTTCTCGCGATATTGCTTCATCTTCTCCCAATCCTCCGTGACTTCGCGTTGGGAGTCAGAAATCTGTTTCCAGGTGACTGGCGGACGGCCGGATGGCTCCTCGAGCATCTGGATGCAATCTTCCACCGGGCAAACGTTATAGCAGAGCCGACAGCCGACGCAATCCTCTTCGCGCACATGAACGCTGGGACGCGTGCTGATAGCATCATCCTTGCCGCTGGCGCGAATATCGTACGAATAAGGCTGCACGACCGTCCCATCTTTCGCGATCAGGTCAATGCACTGGTGGGCCGTGTCGTTGCACGCGACATAACAAAGGTTGCAGCGTATGCATTTCTTCTGATCGATCCGCGCAACCGCGCGAAACGACAGATCAAAGTTATTGAAGTCGGACACGTGGTGAAGGCTTTGCCCAATGACATCTGAAATCTTGGCGAAACCTTTTTCATCCATCCAATTGGACAAACCGTCGCATAGATCCTCGACAATGCGGAATCCATAGTGCATCACAGCAGTGCAAACCTGCAGACTGCTGGCACCGAGCAGCAGAAACTCCGCGCCGTCCTGCCACGTAGAAATGCCGCCCATCCCGGAGATGGGCAGCTTCGAGCCACTGACCACAGGATCCCTTCCAAGCGCGGCAAGCATGTTCAGCGCGATAGGCTTTACGGCCGGCCCGGCATAGCCGCCATGACCACCTTTGCCTCCGATATTTGGTGTGATCTCCAGCGTGTTCAGATCGACGCCAATGATCGAGTTAAGGGTGTTGATAAGCGAAATGGCGTTAGCGCCGGCGGCTACGGCTGCGCGAGCCGGCATCACGATGTCGGAGATATTGGGTGTGAGCTTCACGATTACTGGAATTTTGGCCACGTCCATCACCCATCGGGTGATCTGTTCGCAGTATTCGGGCACTTGTCCCACGGCGCTGCCCATGCCGCGTTCGCTCATCCCGTGCGGGCAGCCATAGTTCAATTCGATTCCATCCGCGCCTGTGTCCTGGATACGCCGAATGATGTCATGCCATGTTTCCGGCTTGGACTCCACCATTGCAGAAACGACCACGGCGCGGTCGGTCCAAGCGCGTTTTACCTCTCGAATCTCCCGAAGGTTAACTTCCAAAGGGCGGTCGGAGATTAATTCGACGTTGTTAATCGCCAACATTCTCTGGCTGCCATAATGCCAAGCGCCGTATCGATTGGAGACGTTCAGCACCGGAGCCCCGATGGTTTTCCAGACCGCACCTCCCCATCCGGCTTCAAAAGCGCGATGAACTTGCAGTCCCGAATTGGTCGGGGGTGCAGATGCCAGCCAGAACGGATTCGGCGAGCGAATGCCGGCAAAGTTGATACTGAGGTCAGCCATGCGCCACCAGCCTCTCATGAATGGATCGAGCAGCCAATTTACCGTCCTGAACCGCCATTACCGTAGAGGCGGCGCCGCGCGCGCGGATGCAGTCTCCCCCAGCGTAGACTCCGGGCAAACTCGTTTCGAAATTAGCGCCTACCTGGATGTAGCCCTTGTCTGTCTTGAGGTTCAGCAGGGAAGCAAGAGATGGCTTTTCCTGTCCGGTGGCTTTCACAATTTGATCAACCTCGAGAAGAAACTCTGATCCCGCGACCGGTTGAGGTGATGGACGCCCTGATGCATCCGGCGAACCTAAGCTCATGCGCACACACGCGAGAGCTTGCACTGATCCATTTTCCGCAAGGACACGGACAGGTTGCGTCAGGAACGAGAATCGCACGCCTTCGCGTTTGATGAATTCATACTCGTGCGCGTAAGCTGTCATCTCCTTCTCCGAGCGGCGATAAACCATGGTGACTTGCGTGGCGCCGAGACGCTTTGCAATCGTGGCGCAATCGATTGCGGTATTGCCAGCCCCGATCACCACCACCTTGCGGCCGATCACAAGATTGTGCGCGTCCAACTTGCTTTGCTCGATGTATTCCAGCCCATCCAGAATGTATTCTTCACCCGGAATGCCCAAAGTGGTGGTTATGCCCAGACCCACACTGAGGAACACTGCGTTAAAGTTCGCCTGGAGGTCGGCCAATTTGAGATTCGTGCCCAGTTCCTTGCCGGTCTCGATGCACAAGCCAAGCTTGCTGAGCATTGCGACTTCTGCCAGGGCCACCTCGACTGGCTCGCGAAGACCGATGATGCCGTAGGTTGAAAGTCCACCGGCAAGGTCGCGCTTTTCAAACAGCGTCACGCTATGGCCGCGTTTGGCCAGTTCGCCAGCACAGGAGAGACCCGCAGGTCCGGCACCAATCACGGCGATCTTCTTGTCTGTGTCTTTTGCGGGCTGAAAAAGTGAGACGCCATTGGCATAAGCGTAGTCCATCGCATGACGCTGTAATCGGCCGATCGCAATGGGCTTATGTTCCACCCCGAGAACGCAGGCGCCTTCGCACAATTCTTGCACAGGGCATACTCGTGCGCACGTGGCACCCAGAAGGTTGGACTCCAGTATCGTCCGGGCGGACCCGCGCAGATTGTGAGTGCCAATTTTCTTGATGAATTTTGGTATGTCAATGTGCGTGGGGCACGCGTGGGTGCAGGGGGCGTCATAGCACATCAAACAACGTGCGGATTCGACGGCGGCTTCGTTGCGCGTCAGAGGCGGCAGAAGCTCGCCCAACGAGTTTGTGCTGGCTCTATTTTGTGGAATCGCGGTCAACACATCCTCTCGATCTTCGATCTCCTTAGATACATTGCGCAGGATATAGAAAAGTTAAAATCCTGCCGTTCCAGAGCCATCTACAATGACAAGCTATTTGCTTGCAACTCCGCGCCCTCGCATCAGTAGAGAATACAACCCTCCGGCAATAAAGAAGCCAACAAACCAGGCATAATCGTACAGCCAGTGCATGGGTGGAACCGCCAAGCCTATGAGCGCAAACGCCACACCTGCAACCAGAGCCACAACGGCTATTAAATTGAATCCTTTCCAGTATCCATATACACCACCGAGACGATACAGATCATTCACCTCCAGTTGCCTGTTCCGCACCAGGTAATAGTCGCAAATCATGATTCCCGCGATGGGGCCAAGGAAAGCCGAGCACCCCACCAGCCAACCGAAAATGTAGGAACTGAATGTGCTCAGCAATTTCCACGGCATCATTAGAATGCCCACCACTCCGGTGATGAGGCCGCCGGTCCGGAAAGAGATAAGGCTGGGGCGCAAGTTTGAGAAATCGTTCGAAGGCGAAACCACATTAGCCGCCACGTTGGTATTTAACGTTGCCACCAGCAATGCCACCAGCGCTATCAATGCGATCAGTGGCTGCTTAAAGCGCCCCAGCAGCACCACTGGGTCCCAGATCGCTTCGCCAAAAATCATCGCGGAGGCAGAGGTGACGGCCACGCCGATAAAAGAATACAGCGTCATCGCTGTAGGCAATCCCAGCGCCTGTCCAACCATTTGAGCACGTTGCGATTTCGCATAGCGAGTGAAGTCAGGAATATTCAACGCCACCGTAGCCCAGAAGCCAACCATTCCGGTGAGCGAAGGGACAAAGAAGCGCAAAAATTCTGACGTCGTCGTGAATTTGCTTGGCGTGTGCAGCACCGGCCCAAAACCGCCAGCCTTGCGCGTAATCCACAAAAGCAGAAGCAGTCCAACGACCAGCATGAAGGGCGCGCCAATGCCCTCAAGAAATTTAATGGTTTCGATGCCGCGCCAAATGACCAGCATGTTGATGGCCCAAAAAAGCAGGAAGCAAATCCAGTGGCTGCCGGCAATATTGGCAGCGCCGGGCCACACGATGAGCAACATCGAGTGAATGGCTTGCCCGCCGATCCATGCCTGGATGCCGAACCAACCGCAAGCGACCAGCGCGCGCAAGATTGCCGGGATATTCGCCCCGCGAACTCCAAACGATGCGCGCACAAACACGGGAAAGGGAATGCCATATCGCGTGCCAGCATGCGCGTTCAATAGCATGGGGACCAAAACAATCAGATTGCCCAGGAGAATTGTGACGATGGCCTGAATCCAATCCATGCCACCTGCGATGAGGCCGGATGCCAACATGTACGTGGGGATACAGACGCTCATGGCTACCCACAGCGACGCGTAGTTGTAAGTGTTCCAGGACCGTTTTTCCGGAGGAATGGGGGCTAGATCTTTATTGTAAAGAGAGGCATCGACCTGAGTAAGTTCCATCCGTCATCCCTGCCGCAGAGAAGTGAGGCGTCAGACTATAGCAAGAAAGATGGAAATTCCACATTGACCGCTAAGTAGCTCAATCCTTTCTTGATTAACGCAGGTAATCGCGATATCAGTATTCAAGCGAAAGTTTGCCTTGCGCTGACGGCAAGTCGGCCGATCACGTCTTTCTAAAGATTCCTACGAATCGGGCTCCCCGCCTTGCGGTCTGGATTCTGAAGAAGTTCGGTGTTTTTTCCGGAGACGATCTCATGACTATTTCGTATTATCGCGGCAGTCTGCTTTACATTGCGTCTGTCTTGCTTTTGTCGATGTTTGCAAATATCAGCGTCGCGCAGTCTCCTGCTCCGGCGCCGCCGGCGATTCTGCTGGGGACCGCGTGGTACCCCGAGCAGTGGCCAGAATCGCGCTGGGAAGCCGACCTGGTTCTGATGCAACAGGCCGGAATTCACATGGTGCGCGTGGGAGAGTTTGCCTGGAGCCGCATGGAGCCAGCGGAAGGACAGTACGACCTCGATTGGCTGGACCGTGCTATTGCCGCAGCGGCCAAACACAATATCTACACTGTGATCGGTACGCCCACAGCCGCGCCGCCGGCTTGGCTGACAAAGAAATATCCTGAAACCCTGCGCGTGTCCGAGGATGGACGTCGGGCTGAGCACGGCAACCGCCAGCAGTTTAACTGGGCAAATCCGAAATATCGGGAAATGGCGCGCAAAATCGCCGAGCAGTTGGGCAAACGTTTTGGACATAACCCGAACGTGCTTGGCTGGCAGATCGACAATGAGTACGCCGAAGTTTCTTACGATCCGGAAACCCGGGCGCAATTCCAACAATGGGTGAAGGCGCGCTACGGCACGTTGGATGACCTGAACGCGCGTTGGACAACGGCCTACTGGAGCGAAACCTACAGCGCATGGGATCAGATTCCGATTCAAGTGAGTTACGGCAACCCCGGCTTGCTGCTCAGTTGGATGCGCTTTGTCAGCGATACTTGGCGGAGCTACCAGAAGAACCAGCTGGAGGTGATCCGCACAAATTCCGATTCGCGCCAGTTCATTACCACAAACACGATGGGATGGTTCGACGGCTTCGATCATTACACCGTCGAGCAGGATCTGGACATTGCCGCATGGGATGACTATGTTGGACAAGGCCATCTCGACCCGGTCCGGAATGGGGCGACGCACGATCTGACGCGTGGTTTTAAGCAGAAGAATTTCTGGGTCATCGAAACGCAGCCTGGCTCCGTGAATTGGGCGGAGATCAATAATTCACTGGACAAGGGCGAAGTACGCGCGATGGCCTGGCACGATGTGGCGCATGGCGCAGATGCCGTCAGCTATTGGCAATGGCGAAGCGCGCTAAATGGACAAGAGCAGTACCACGGCACGTTGCTGGGCAGCGACGGCTCCCCGGTTCCTTTATATGCGGAGGTCGCCCAGGTTGGTAAGGAGTTCGAGAAAGCCGGACCAGTATTAGCGGGCACGTCCGTCAAATCTGAAGTAGCCATTCTGCATTCGTATGACAGCCGCTGGGCCATTCAGTGGCAGAAGCACAACCGCAAGTACGATCCTCAGGAAGAAATCGATAGTTACTACGGCCCGTTGCGGGCCATCTCCCAATCCATCGACATCATTCCTGCGACGGTGTCATTGACTCAATACAAACTTGTGGTTGCGCCGGGGCTGAATGTTTTGTCCGATGCCGCAGCCAAGAATCTCATTTCTTATGTTCAGGGTGGCGGGCACCTGGTTCTGGGCCAGCGGTCCGGAATGAAAGATGACGACAATTCGCTGCAACCGGACAGGCAACCTGGCCCACTTGCGGACTTGCTCGGCGGCCGTGTCGAACAATACTATGCTTTGACGCAGCCCATCCCAGTTGAAGGTAACTGGGGAAATGGCGAGTGCCAGCTCTGGGCCGAACTGTTGAGCGCGAAAGATAGCGGCACACAAGTCATGATGCGCTATGGCAGGAGCAATGGCTGGTTAGACGGTCAACCCGCCGCGATTACGCGGAAAGTCGGCAAGGGCCGGATGACTTATATCGGCGCCTGGCTCGATCCCAAGAGCATGGCAGAAGCCGCGAAATGGATGGCGGATCAGAGTGGAGTGAAGCCCGTGTTTGGCCCCGTGCCGGCCGGCGTCGAGATTTCTGCTCGCTATGGGGCGCATGGCGTCGTGTACGTGATGATTAATTTCTCAGGCGGAGCCCAAACCATTAAGTTGCCGAGCACGATGGATGATGTATTGGAAGGCGGGCGGAAACAATCGGTGAATCTGGCGAATTACGGCGTGGCGGTGCTGTCGGCGCCGCGTTAGCGCTTGTCGAGAAGCCGAATCGCGTTTTCGCGATAGACTTTGCGCAAAACGTCATCCGGCAAATACAAGCCATAAATGTTCCAGCGCCCTTGCCGGGATGCGTGCGAGGGATACTCGAAGTATTCATCACGAGTTTCCAGAAACCGGTAGTGCAACCGGTACATATTGACCTCCGGGATCAAGTCCGTGCCAAACAGAATGCGATTCGCGAATTTCAGAAAAAACTCACGCGCGGTATATGGCTGGCGGCCAAGCTCGGCACACCGCGCACCAATATCGACGTGCAGATTCGGATTCTTCTCCAGTAGGCGGGTCACGTAGGCAAGATCCTCGGGGTGCTCGGCCACATGCGCGCCGACAAATGTCGTTGCCGGATGGCGCGCGATGACTCGATCGCGCTGAGCCAAGAGCTCCAGCTTGCCGTAGTGCGAACCGTAATAACTCCACTCCGGATGAGCAGCTAGCTCCTCGTAGCGTTCATTGGAAGCATCGATGGGAAGGAAAAAGGCGTCTGGGTCCGCAATGTGATACATGATTGGAACGCCCAGTTCGGCGGCTTTTTCGTAAAGCGGGTCCAACCGGTCATCATCGATGCGCAACAGACTTCCGTCCGCATCCCGCACCTTGGTGCCGAGGTCCTTCCAGATTTTCAATCCACAAGCACCGTGCTCAATCAGCTTTTCAAGTCGTTCCACGCTGCGCTTGAAGAAACCGGCTGACTGCACATCGCTCCAATCCATCCAGCCGTATGTGGCGAACCGGTTGGGCGCCGCAGTATGAAACTTGCGGATCATCTCCAGAGCCATCTCTCCGGTGTGCATGGTGATGTTGACGATCCTCTCGATTCCACAGTCGTCCATGATGCGTAATACTTCCCGGGGTTCTTGCGCGTCCAGATGGTTGTGATAATCGATGACTGGGAATTTGGGCTTCAATATCGCATGCTCGGGAGCCGCGAGCATCGACCGCGGGTGAAAATCGCTTAGCCGGAGATCGACTTCCGCACGCGCCGTAACCATCGCCACAAACGGATCTTTGCTCGCTGTCGAATCGCCCATGATCGCTCCTGTTCAACTGACGAAAGATGATACTAGCAAATGCAGAGTCGACTTTCCTGCGGCGAAGCGCACACGTTTCAACTTCGGCCCTTCGAAGTTTTGAATCTGGAGCACTAGTGACGACGAGACCCCATCCGTCTCCTAAACACAGCATTTTTCCACTTGGCAACTCCCCCGCTTTTGTCGTCTACTTGTGGCACCAGGCAACGTGCCCCCGTCCGGTTTCGTTCCTCTGCATCCAAACCGCAGGAGACAAAGAGAATGAAAGATCTATCTCTCGTTAAAGTATGCTTCCGTACCAGCGTTCTGTGGGTTGCGCTTATTCCCGCCTTCGCTAGCGCCCAGCAGGCCGCACCCCATTGGGCTTACAAAGGTAAAGAAGGGCCAAGTGACTGGGGCAAACTCGATCCCACCTTTGCCACCTGCTCGATTGGCCATACGCAATCACCTATCGACATTAAGGGAGCGAAACCAGCCGACCTGCCGGCTCTCAAGTTCGATTACAACGCCGTTCCGCTGAACATCATCGATAATGGTCATACTATTCAAGTGAACTACGCTCCGGGCAGCACTTTGACCGTCGGCGATAAGACCTATACCCTGAAACAATTCCACTTTCACCATCCCAGTGAAGAGCACATAAATGGACACGGCTACGATATGGTCGCCCACCTGGTTCACGCGGACGCCGACGGCCATTTGGCGGTGGTCGCCGTTTTGTTGAAAAAGGGCGAGTCGAACGCGTTTATCGATTCCGTGTGGAAGAACATCCCTACGGAGAAGGAGAAAGCGATAGACGTCTCGGGAGTAACCGTAAACATTAAAGATATACTTCCGGCCGACCATGGGTATTACACTTTTACCGGTTCACTTACCACGCCACCGTGTTCGGAAGGCGTGACTTGGTACGTGTTGAAGAACCCAGTGACCCTTTCTGAAGCACAAGTGGCGGCGTTCGCCAAGCTTTATCCCAAGGATGCGCGTCCCATCCGCCCGGTGAATGGCCGCGAGATTCTGGAGACCAAGTAGACTCCACACTTCGTAGCCGTCGGATCGTGCCTGCAAGCGTCAGGACCAGTATTCCTGTGGGTTTTGCGTCCTTCTAGGCTTGCAAAAGACTGTTTGCCAAGCTGCTTTTGGACGTAGTACTGTCCCCGAATGGCGAACAAGCCGCACAGACGCAAGAAGGGGGAACGTAAAGCCATGTCAGCCGATCATGAGGAAAAGAACGCCGCCAATGGCGAGCTGCGCGAAGGCGCGAACGTAGACAAAATCCGGGACATTCTCTTTGGCGCAAATATGCGCGAATACGAGAAGCGCTTCGCCCGGCTCGAAGAGCGATTGACGAAATCCTCCGATGCGCTCCGCGATGATCTCAAAAAGCGCTTCGACACCCTGGAATCGTATGTCCGCGAGGAAATCGAGTCGCTCGGTCAACGGCTAAAAAACGAGAAAGCGGAACGCACCGAATCGTTGAAAGAGTTGACGCGGGAGTCGCGCGACTCCTCTAAGGCCCTCGAAAAGAAGCTCTCGCAACTGGAGGACGCCTTGGAGAGTGCTCAGAGTGACCTGCGTTCGCGCATTCTTGACCAATCCAAAGCACTCGGCAACCAGATCCAGAAATCCAAGGAAGAACTGGAAGCGGCGCTCGAGACCGAAGCCGAGACACTACGAACCGAGAAGACAGATCGCGCCGCGCTGGCCGACCTGTTTACCGAGCTTGCGTTGCGCCTGAAAGACGAACTGGAGCTACCGGAGAAATAACCGAGCCAGTGTATGGGCTCCGCCCCTCAACGATCTCCGGATCCCTCGGATACCGGCCCTTCCATGGCTGATGCGCCAAAAAATCGACCTCCTAACGCCCCTCGAGACGAGTCTTCTCCCAACGGCTCTGGCTCATTCGAGGAGCTGCGCCACTTGATTCTTGCCCCAGAGCAAGAAGCCCTGGAGCGACTACACGAGCGCATTGAGAACCCCGAGTCGCGGACGGACGATGTTAGCGGAGTGGTCGCGGAAGCAATTCAGCGCCGTCGAGAGCAGGGAGGCAGCGACGCCCTGAGTGAGGCCCTTGCGCCCACCATTGAAACCGCGTTGCGCGAATCCGTTCGCAAGGACCCCGCTACCCTGGCGGATGCACTATTCCCGGTCATGGGCCCGGCAATCCGCCGCTCCATCCTCGAAACTCTTCGTTCCTTCCTGGAGTCCTTCAATCAAATTTTGGATCAAAGCCTCTCCTGGCAAGGCATGAAGTGGCGGCTGGAGGCGGCGCGCACCGGGCGTTCCTTCACCGAAGTTGCGCTATTGCACAGCTTGGTCTTTCGCGTGGAACAGGTTTTCTTGATTCACAAGAAGACCGGCTTGCCCATTGCTCACGCGGTTGCGCCTGCCGTTGCAATGCAAGATCCCAGTCTGGTTTCAGGAATGCTCTCCGCCATTCAGGATTTCGTGCGCGATTCATTCCACACCGGTCAGAGTCAGGGTGTGAACCGGATGAATGTGGGGGATCTCGATGTCTGGGTCGAGATTGGTCCTTACGCTATCTTGGCCGCAGTGATCCGGGGAGTAGCCCCGAGGTCAGTACAGGACCGCATGGCGGAGACTCTGGAAAAACTTCACGCCGAGTATGCTGCCCAGATGCAATCCTTCAACGGCGACGCCGCGCCGTTTGCGAACGCAAATAAAGAACTTTCACGCTGTTTGGAAGCCAAGTTCAAAGAGGACTCGCAACCGCGCGGATATGGCTATGCCATGGTCGCTGGCCTTCTTTTACTCACCGTCATCGGAGGGTGGTTGGGTTGGCGATGGTGGCAGTATCATCGGTGGAATCAATTGGTCGAAACCCTTGACAGCCAGCCAGGCTTGACCATTACCTCGCTCGCCCGCGAGCATGGGCGTTTTGTCATCCGGGGCCTTCGCGATCCTCTTGCTCCGGACCCACAGAAATACGTGCAGGACGCTCAGCTCGATCCTTCGCGAGCAGAATTCCACTGGGGCGCTTACTATGCCCTCGATGACCCACTGATCCAGCAGCGCGCGATTGCCGCGCTTGCGCCTCCTCCCGGTGTCACTCTCTCTGTGAAAGACGGTATCCTGCGTATTGACGGCCAACCTTCGGCCAAATGGCTGAGCGATTTAGGTTCGCGCGCCATATTGGTTCCGGGAGTCCGTGCAGTTGATTTGGGCCGCTTCTCGCCGGGGCAGATTGCTTTTGATGAGGCAAAAACCAAGATCCAAGCGACAGTAGTCAGGTTTCCGTTAGCAAGCTCCGCTCTGTCCTCCGCGGAACGCGCAAACCTCCGAAGTCTTGCTCCCTTGATTAAGGAAGTGCTCAACTCCTCGGCCACAACGCAGGGAACCGTCACCATTGAGATAGTCGGGCATAGCGATTCCACGGGTGCCGAATCGGCAAATCAGAATCTGAGTCAACGGCGTGCGGATCGGGTTGCTTGGGAACTCATACAGCTGGGCGCGGCCGAGACAAGTCTGCGCGCTAAGGGCGTTGCCACTGCCGAACCGCTCCGCCCCGAAAACAATGACGAGAATCGTCAATTCAATCGAAGCGCAACATTTCGCGTAGTTGTTCCTCCCTCCAACCAGCCATGATTCAAAAAAAGATTTGCATGTTGGGTTCTTTTGCGGTCGGTAAGACAAGTCTGGTGCGGCGCTTCGTCGAAAGCATCTTTTCTGAGACTTACCACACCACTGTCGGAGTGAAGATCGATAAGAAAATAGTGCGCATCGACGGCGCCGAGATCAATCTGGTGCTCTGGGATCTTTATGGCGATGATGACTTCCAGAAAATCCGTTGGTCTTACTTTCAGGGGTCTTCCGGCTATCTCCTGGTCGCGGATGGCACGCGCCGAGCGACTATCGATAAAGCGATAGAGCTGGAAGAGCGGGCTCGCAAAGAGATTGGGGCTGTCCCGTTCGTTTTTGTGGTGAACAAATGCGATCTCGTCGATGATTGGGAATTCGATCCGGAGATGGATGCGCGTCTGGCGGCCAAAAACTGGACCGTCCTGCGCTCGAGCGCTAAAACCGGCCAAGGCGTCGATGAAGCCTTCTCGCAACTTACTCGAAAGATCGTAGGCTGAACATGCTCGAGCCTCTGTCTCAGTTCTTGCGTGAACTTGGATTTGTGCTCCTGGAGTACCGGGGCCAGGGCGTATTTGCGATGCTCTCGCCTGCTCCTGCATGGCTCACGGAAGTTTGGGGAATATCACAAGGTAACGACGTTGAGGAAATTGCACTTTCTGGGAAATCCCCCTTTCTGGAGAATTTCCTGTTAGAAGCAGACACTTTTTGGAATTCAAACAACAAGGGACTCTGCGAATCCGAAACTTGGATTGAGAAATCCCGATCGGGCAGAGAAATCCCTCTCGAGGCAATCGCGCTCCAATCGCAGGGAAAACGCCTTCTCGCAATCCATAGCCCGGAGCCACAGTTCCAGGAACGCGTACAGCTTCTTCAGACTGCCCGCAATTCACTTCTGGATCACGAACGGCTCCAGCGCGAAATCCAAAAGAAGGAAATTCTTCTCCATTGTATTATTCATGACCTGTCGCAACCCCTAAGCGTCATGAGCGCCGCCTTTGATTGCATGACTGACGAACATGTCAGTGACCGCGGAAAGGGCCTTCTGGAACTGGGAAGGAAAGCCGGCGAACAGCAGTTGATGATGATTCGCGATATCCTCCAAGTCTTTTCGGAGGACCTGAAGGCTTCGCTTGAGGCAGAGAACAAGGCTGAATCAGGTGCCAACTTACTGTCGTGCGCCAAGTCCGTGCTGAACGCATTTAGCCCCGTGTATGCTGCCAAAAGCGTTCGCCTGCTGCTTGATGATCGCATCGACCAGGACGGCCAGTGGCCAGTCCGCGGAGAGGCAACCCGTATCGAGCGAATCTTCTCCAACCTCTTGGAAAACGCTCTTCGCTATACGCCACCCAGTTCAAAGGTTACGATCGGACTCGTGGCCGACGGGGAATTTGTTAGAGCCTACGTGGATGACGAAGGTCCTGGACTTCCGTCCGATCTGTCACAAAGCCAGATTTTCGCCCTATTCTCGAAGGGGAACAAGGGTGGTGGCAAGGCCGGGTTAGGCTTGTACTTTTGTCGGTTGACAGTGGAGCGGTGGGGCGGAACCATTGGCTGTGAGTCCCTTCCGCAGAAGGGCTCTCGCTTTTGGTTTCGGCTTCCCAGATTCAAGCCGCAGCCCGCGACGTCACTACGAACGTCGGAACCAGTAGCGGCAAAAAGCAGCCGTGGAGCGCTGGCCCCAAAGCGATATCCAATGCGCATCCTTCTAGCGGACGATCAAAGCGAAATTCGCATGTTGACCACGCACCAGCTCGAGCGGAGTGGCCATCATGTGGTTGCCGTGGCCAATGGCCAGGAAGCTATAGACGTCTTGCAGCACGAATCGTTCGACGTCGTGCTTTTGGACGAAGACATGCCGGTCATGAGTGGTCTGCAAGCCTTACAAGTCATTCGTGAGCACCAGAAACCATCTGGGCCCACTGTGGTCATTGCGCTCACGGGCTATAACAGCGAACCGGATCGCGAACGACTGTTGCGTGCCGGATTCGACTCCGTCATCGGCAAACCATTTCGACTGGACGCACTCGACGCCTTGGTCCGTGGTTCCTCGACAACTGATCTACCGCCCGTGGAGGCTGAAGAGGCAGCACCATCATTAAAAACGCCCGTCGCGAGTCTACTCGATCGGGTAGGAGGGGATGAAAAGCTGGCGCATAAAATGATTGCCACGTTTTTGCGCGACACGCCACAACGCCTGTCTGGTATCCAGAAAGCTCTCGGGCAAAAGAACGGGCAAAATCTGGCTTCGTTGGCTCATGCCCTGAAAGGTTCCGTGGGCATTTTCGGCGCGCACGTGGCGCGAGACTGTTGCCAGAAGTTGCAAGACCTCGGCCGTGCAAACAACTTCAGCGAAATCCCTGCGGTTTACGACCAACTGAAGGAAGAGATTGCACAGTTGGAAGCAAATTTGAGAGGATACGCGGGACGGAAACTTTCCCCTAGCCCGGGAGCGAGTCCCAAGAATAAGCGCCGCAGTTCGAAGCTCTAGCGGCAATCGCCATAGGAGTTCCGCCAGAATCGCCGGAGCTTAGCTCTTCTCCGTCGGAGCGCATACATGTCGAGTATCCTGGTCACCGATGACGATGCCACAACGCGGCAAATGCTTCGTGGGATTTTGAAAAACGCCGGCTATTCTGTGACCACTGCCTCGGACGGCATGGCAGCTCTGCGCGCGATCCAAAAGACGAAATTCGATCTCGTACTTTTGGACATCTGGATGCCCAAGATGACCGGACTCGGCTTCCTGGGACATCTCCACGAGGAAAAATTCATTCCTAAAATTGTGGTCATGACGTCCGACCAGACCTCCGATACCCTCCTCGCGGCTCTACGAGGTCGTGTTTACCAATTCCTGAAAAAGCCGCTGGACGCTACCACCCTCTTGACCAGCGTGGAAAACGCATTGTCCACCAGCCCTGAAGTACCGGCCATTGAGGTGCTCTCCGCCAATTCCCAATGGGTCGAACTCATGGTTCCCTGTGAGCGCTCAGTGGTGAGCCGCGTGCAAAGTTTCCTTATGCACATGGATATGGACCTGCCACCGGATGTAATCGAAAAAGTGGGTTATGCATTCCGCGAGCTTCTGAACAACGCCATCGAATGGGGTGGCCACCTGGATCCCAATCTGAAGGTGCGCGTTTCTTACATCAAGACCAAACGCATGTTGATGTATCGCCTGGATGACCCCGGCCCGGGTTTCAAGCTGGAAGACCTGAAGCATGCAGCGATCAACAATCCTCAAGACAATCCCATGGCCCACATGCAAGAAAGGGAATCCAAAGGTCTACGTCCCGGCGGGCTGGGATTAATGCTGACGCAACAGTTGGTGGATGAATTGGTTTATAACGAGACCCGCAACGAGGTGGTTTTGATCAAGTACCTTTGAGTCTTTGTTACCGCGCAATTAGTGCCTCAATTCCACCCAATTCAAGGAAACAATGGATGGCGGTGCTTGGCTCCGCAGGGCAGACTAGTAGTGGCCCAGGAACTGGCCTTCGGGTCAGCTGTCATAGGCGAACCGTAGCGGTATGCTAATCCCGTTAGGCGAGGCGGCCAGCCCGACCATAAGTTCCTAAACATCCGAGTTTCACTGGGGGAAGTTCGTGGGCAGACGCGACCTGGCGCTTCGATCGTGCCAATGTTTTGTGGCCATTTTCGTAATTGCATGGTTGGCGGGTTGTGGCTCGACCCACTCATCTGGCTCCGGGACCAATTCCCAATCCACAATTCCCACAATCACATCTCAGCCCACTGCCCAGACAGTGACTGTCGGCCAAACCGCGATCTTCAGTGTTATGGCTTCGGGCACTGCGCCTCTCTCTTATCAATGGCAGAAGAATGCATCAAATATCAGTGGGGCGAACGGCCCCAGTTATGTAACTCCCGCAACCACACTCGCCGATAATGCCGCAATCTTTGATGTGGTAGTTTCCAATGCTGCCGGAAGCGTCACCAGTCAACCGGCCACGCTGACAGTGAATCCGGCTAGCACTGCTCCAACGATCACCACTCAGCCAGCAAATCAGACCGTCACCGCCGGGCAGACGGCCACTTTCTCCGTTGTCGCGGCTGGCTCCGCCCCCCTCACCTACCAGTGGCAGAAGAATGGCATTGTGATCGCTGCAGCGACGTCGAGTTCCTACACCACACCTGTAACGACCTCCGCGGACAACGGCGAGCAGTTTCGCGTAACAATCGCAAACGCAGCCGGCAGCGTGACCAGCAGCGCTGCCACTTTAACCGTGAATCCCTCGACGACCGCTTCAACAATCGACGTCATTACTTACCACTACGACAATCTGCGCACTGGCCAAAACGTGAATGAAATGACGTTGACGCCTGCAAATGTCAAGGTAAACACATTTGGAAAATTGGGAGAATTTGCGGTCGACGGGCGAGTGGACGCCCAACCACTGTTGATTGCCAACCTGACGATCCCCGGCAAAGGAACCAAGAACGTCCTGTACGTCGTGACGGAGCACGATTCTATTTATGCGTTTGACGCAGATAGTATTACGGCGACAGGCGGGATCGCGTTATGGCAAGCAAGCGCCTTGCTCACCGGTGAATCGCCTAGTGATGATCGCGGCTGTAGCCAAGTCTCCCCAGAAATCGGCATTACGTCCACCCCCGTCATCGATCGCGGAAGAAACGCCATTTATATCGTCGCAATGTCAAAAGACTCAAACGGAAATTATTACCAGCGAATGCATGCACTCGATCTCACCACAGGCAAGGAATTATTCGGGGGACCGACGACAATCCAAGCCACCTATCCCGGTACTGGCGACAACAGTTCGAACGGCTCGGTCGTCTTCGATCCCAAGCAATATAAAGAGCGCCCTGGACTGCTCGAGGTCGCCGGAACAATCTACACTTCGTGGTCCTCTCACTGCGATCACCGGCCCTACACCGCTTGGGTCATAGCTTATAGCGCTGACACACTCGCACAGACCAACGTTTTGAATCTCGTCCCCAACGGTAGTGAAGGCGCGATTTGGATGTCGGGTGCGGCTCCGGGCGCGGACGCCTCCGGCAATATCTACTTCATTATGGGCAACGGAGATTTTGACACCACTCTGAATTCGAGTGGGTTTCCGGCGAATGGCGATTGTGGAAATTGCTTTGCGAAGATCTCGTCGGCCGCGCCGCTTACCTTGCTCGACTATTTTACTCCTCTGAACACCGTCTCCGAATCCGACTCCGACACCGACTTTGGCTCAGGTGGCGAACTTCTGCTACCCGACGTCGTCGATGGTAGCGGCAATACGCGGCATCTCGCAGTCGGCTCTGGTAAAGACGCCAATATCTATGTCGTCGATCGCGACAATCTGGGCAAGTTCAACGGCAGCGCCGACAACATCTATCAACTGATCACCGGTCAACTCTCTGGCGGAGTCTTTTCCAAACCGAGCTATTTCAATGGCACGGTTTATTACGGCGCCGTCGGCGACTCCATAAAAGCATTTCCTATCGTGAACGGTCTCCTCGCAACAAGTCCCTCATCACACTCTGCAAACACTTTCGGCTATCCGGGTGCGACACCCACAATCTCTGCAAGCGGCGCGACAAATGGCATCGTTTGGGTCGTGGAGAATACCAGTCCCGCGGTTCTGCATGCATACGATGCGACAAATCTGGCCAACGAACTCTACAATTCCAACCAGGCTTCCAGCGGTGCCGATCATTTCAGCAACAACAAGTTCATCACCCCAATGGTAGTGAATGGCAGAGTTTACGTCGGCACATCCAACAGCGTTGCCGTATTTGGCTTGCATTGATCTGTTGTTTTCTGCCACATAAATTGATCGCTCCTGCCCATTCGCTTGTGTGGCGACTGAACTGCCATGTATGGGTGTAGAGTGTTTTGTATTGAGAGAACTCCATGGGAACTCGGAAGAACTGGGGCAATCGCCCTTGGGAAGTCAGTTTTATTCCTGCTCGGAAGGAATTACCCCCAACTTTGGATTTCGCCGTTATTGGCGGCGGATTCACCGGACTGGCAGCGGCAGCCTGGCTGATGACGTTGGCACCGGAGAAGAGTGTCGCGCTGTTTGAAGCTGAAGCCATCGGTGCTGGAGCAAGCGGGCACACGGGCGGCGTTGCACTAGCGGAATCCGCGGTGGGAGATCTGCCAGGCCTGGGCGATGTTTTGGCCGGGTATCAAGCGATCCTGCGGAAACTAGAAGTGGATGCGGATCTAGCGCTTCCAGGCGCCTATGAACTAGGTCGCAGCGGCGCTATAAAGAACTCACCTGTTTGCTGGAAGGACTCGGGCGACCTCTGCGTCGTCAAGGAAGTGCCCGGTGGAAGTATCGATCCGGGAAAGGTAGTCAGCGGACTAGCCAGTGCCGCTGAACGCTCTGGAGCCTTGCTGTTCGAATATTCTGCGGTAAGTGAAGTTAAGTTCTCGGGCGGCATCACATTGCTTTCGGCTGCGGGAACCACACAGCCAACAAGTGTTTTGTTTGCGACAAACGCCTTTGCTCTCGATCTCAATGGGCTGGAAGGTCGCGCCCAACCTGCATTCACGACGGCCCTCATGACGGAATCACTCAGCGAAGATCTGATCGCCAGAATCGGCCTTGGCGAACGCAAGCCTTTCTACACGGTGGATCTGCCGTACCTCTGGGGCAGATTGTTAGGAGACGCTATCATCTTCGGTAGCGGTTTGGTTTTCCTTGAAAACTCAGAAGGACTCTACTTGCTGGACATTGACGAGGGTGAAGCGCTCGAATTGTTTGACAAGCTACAAAAACGAGTTGCCAGACTCCATCCTGCGCTCCAAGACGTCAATTTCACTCATCGTTGGGGCGGGCCCATTTGCATAGCGGAAGATTGGCAGCCCGTCTTCGAATACCACCCAAGAAGCAAAAGTGCCATTGTCCTCGGCGCCTTCTCAGGCCACGGTGTGGCGCAATCCGTTTATCTGGGTGCGTGGGCAGCCGAAGCACTGCTCGGCAAAAGGGCTTTACCGGAATGGAAATCAGCACGGCATGCAAAACCAGGCTAGCGCGCAAGCGTTACCACGGACTTCAGCAGGGTGGATAGACCGTTCCAGATAATTTGTACCCCGATGCAAACCAGCAAGAACGATGACAGCCGCATGATCACGCTCATCCCCGTTTCGCCGAGCACCCGCGCGAGCCGGTCAGCAAACGCGTAACAAAGATATACCGTTCCCGCAATGAGCACTGCTCCGATAACAGCCCCCAACATGGGAAAAACAATTTGGTGGTCGATGTGTGGTTCATTCGCACCGAGTGTTATCGCCACGGAAATCGATCCGGGTCCAACGGTAAGCGGCAGCGTCAGCGGGTAAAATGCCTTGGTCAAGAGATCCTGCGCGCCCACGCTGCGATGCACATCCGCCTTTGTGCTGTCTTCGTCTTTTTGTTTCAGCATGGCCCAACCCGTGGAAGCGAGCACCAGTCCTCCGCCGACTTGAACCACCGGCAACGAGATCCCAAAGAAGGCCAGTATGTGCGTTCCAATAAAATATGAAACCACGATCAACGCAATGCTGTTTAACGCAATGCGCCGTGAAAGAAGCTTCCGTTCTTCCGTGGAATAGTAGTGCGTCAGCGACAGAAAAAGTGGCGCGCTTCCCAACGGATTCACAATGGGGAACAGCGCGGTCAGGATCAGGAACGTCGATTTGAGCAGTTGCGCCATAATTGTGCCGGTCAAGTATAACCGGGCATTCCGCCAGAACAATGAATTCTTAACGCCTCGTCACCAACTTTGCCGTCGCAATCGCCTGTCCCACGTGCCGTTGCGTGTGGTCAGCGATGTGTACCAATAGACCGCCGATCGTGGTCGGCAATTGTTTCTTGCCCACGGCTCGCCGCGCTTCAAAATCAGAAGAGGCCAGCGTACGTATGCGAAGCGCACTGCGGTTCAGCGCATTTACCAGCTCTAAGAAAAGCGCTTCGTGTTTAGCTCCGGGGCAAGTTCGGAACTCAGAAGGGAGAGTTGTACTTCGTCAAGGGCGCCTCCTTCGGCGTAGGTCAGCAGCCGGTCCAGGCTCCGCGCAATATGTCGTAGATGGAAGGCGACTGGCGCCAACCCTGCCTGTTGATCATTGAGTTGCTCGTCAGTCAGAGGAAAGCACCACTTCCAAAGGTCTTCTTTCGCAAGTTCCAGCGCGTGTAACACGGCGCGTGGCACCGCTGGTACGTCGCTGAGCGTTCCTCGAAGCCAAGGCTCCGGCGAAGTTGGATTCGGCGGGTTCATATTTTCCCTCTCTGTGTTCTAGCCGGGTTGAGATCTCTTATT
>Ga0074045_10000147_pt1 | contig 63076 bp, 61 predicted proteins | sample BogForMeECP23OM2_FD_94442 | JGI IMG/M metagenome (GOLD analysis project Ga0074045, IMG submission 94442) | Bog forest soil microbial communities from Calvert Island, British Columbia, Canada - Bog Forest MetaG ECP23OM2 | ecosystem: Environmental > Terrestrial > Soil > Wetlands ... | reverse complement strand
CGAAGCTTCGATCGCCAGCGCCAAAGCCTGGGTTTACATCGCCTCCGTGCAGCTCCTCATTAGGAGATTGGCTTGATCATAAGACGATCTATACAGATCAAATACAACCTATACGATTAAGATGTCCCTTCCACCCGCGCGGCGCAGACGACACCTGCCGCCCGCTTGCCGACGCGAAGTTCCGTCTCATATGACGGAGCCATGCGAAATTATAATTGTTTTATTAACATGATAGCACTGAAGCAATCGATGCCAAACGGCGATCCGGCGGTTTTCGGGCTTCCCTGCCGTTTCCCTGCCGCGCCGTCGATTCGACCAGAGAGTCGTGCGCAAGCTTTTGGCAAGAAACGACTTTTCGATTCGGAGCGAGCCCAGATAAATCTTTTCCCTGAGTTACCCTGAGCGGCAGGGAAAGCGAAGGGAGCCGGCGCAGGCCCTATCGACCCCGGCACCGTGTCGGCGTACCTTTTCGGTCTGACGAAAGCGGAGGGAGAGATGCAGTCGACGCGCATCGGCGATTTCGAAGTTCACCGCGTGGCCGAGTTCGAGGGGCCGTTCCTGACCCCGGCGGAGTTCTTTCCCGATTTCGCCCCCGAGGTCGTGCGGGCAAACGCCGATCTTCTTGGACCCCGGCTGATCGAACCGGCGAGCGGCAGGCTCGTCTTCAGCTTTCACACCTTTGTCGTCAAGACAGGGCATCACACGATCCTGATCGATTCCTGCCTCGGCAACGACAAGGAGCGTCCGACGCGGCCGCAATTCCATCGAATGCAGACTCCCTATCTCGCCGATCTCGCCCGCGTCGGGGTCAAGCCCGAAGATGTCGACTATGTCATGTGCACGCACCTGCATTGGGACCATGTCGGCTGGAACACCAGGCTCGAAAACGGCACCTGGGTCCCGACCTTCCCCAACGCGCGCTACGTTATGGCCCGCCGCGAGTTCGCGCATTGGCAGGAGGTGCAACAGCGCGGGGAGGACACGCCGCATCGCCGCGCCTTCGAGGACAGCGTCCTGCCGGTGGTGCGCACCGGGCAATCGGTGCTGGTCGACGACGATTATGCTTTCGAGGACGGGCTGTGGTTCGAAGGTGCGCCCGGCCACACACCGGGGAACGTCGTGATCCACGCCCGCTCGGGCGACCAGACCGGCGTCTTCATGGGGGACGTCATCCACCACCCGCTGCAGCTGTTGAAGCCGGAATGGTCGACCCTCGCTTGCACCGATCGGGAACTATCGCGCAAGACGCGCACACGGCTGATCGAGGAGCATGCGGACCGGGGCACCCGCCTGCTGCCCGCGCACTTCCCGGCGCCAACGGTCGGGCGGATCGTCCGGCAGGGTGGCGCCTACTGGTACGAATTCGAATAACGGCGGAGGGAGCGATGGCGAGAATGACGGGCGGAGGCGCACTGGTCGAGATGCTGCGCCGGCATGGGGTGGATACGATCTTTGCGCTACCCGGGGTGCAGAACGACGCGCTGTTTGTCGCCTTCTACGACGCTGGCGAAGCGCTCCGGGTGATCCATACACGCCACGAGCAGGGCGCCGCCTACATGGCCTTTGGCTATGCCCGCGCCAGCGGCAAGGTCGGCACCTACGCCGTGGTGCCGGGACCCGGTCTGCTCAACACCACAGCCGCACTCGCCACCGCCTATGCGACAAACGCGCCGGTGCTGTGCATCAGCGGCCAGGTCGCCTCCGATCTGATCGGCCGCGGCTTTGGCCTGTTGCACGAGATCCCCGATCAGCTCGGGATCCTGGAGCGGCTGACCAAATGGGCGGCGCGGATCGAGCATCCGACGCAGACCGGAAAGCTGGTCAACGAGGCATTCCGCCAGTTGCGTGATGGCCGCCCGCGCCCGGTCGGGCTCGAGATCCCGCCCGATGTGCTGGCGCTCGAAACCGAGGTCGTTTTGCCGGCTGCCGACACGCAGCCCGACATCGCGACGCCCGACCCCGAACAGATCGACAAGGCGGCGGCACTGCTCGCCGACGCCAAGAAGCCGTTGCTGTTTGTCGGCAGCGGTGCCGTCGGCGCGGCCGCGGAGGTGCTGGCGATCGCCGAAATGCTCGAGGCGCCGGTCGTCAGCTTTACCGGCGGCAAGGGCATTGTCAGCGACCGCCACTATCTCGCCCAGCCGGCGCTCGCGGGCCACGAGCTCTGGCGCGAGACCGATGTCGTGCAGGCCGTCGGCACCCGCCTGCATCAACCGCAGGTGCGCTGGGGTGTCGACCGTGACCTGAAGCTGATCCGTATCGATATCGATCCCATCGAGATCACCCGCATTCTACGGCCGACGCTCGGCATTGTCGCCGACGCCAAGCCGGCGCTCGCCGCCCTCCACCACGCGCTCGAACGGCGCAATATCAGGCGCCCGTCGCGCAAAGACGAGCTCGAAGCACTAAAGGCCCGCACTCTCGCGAACCTCGCCGACCAGCTCGGGCCGCAGTGCCAGTACCTCGAGGCGATCCGCGCCGAGCTGCCGGAGGACGGCATCTATGTCGAGGATTTGACGCAGGTCGGATATGTCGGGCGGATGGCATTCCCGGTCTACCGCCCGCGCACCTACATTCACAGCGGCTATCAAGGGACATTGGGCTTCGGTTTTGCCACGGCGCTCGGCGCCAAGGTCGGTCGCCCCGATCTGCCGGTCGTCTCGGTTTCGGGCGATGGCGGGTTCATGTACAATGTCCAGGAGCTCTCGACCGCGGTCAGGCACGGCATCGACATCGTCGCGATCGTCTTTGCCGACGGCGCCTACGGCAACGTCCGGCGCATGCAAAAGGAGGATTATGGCAACCGGCTGATCGGGGTCGATCTGCTGAACCCGCAATTCCCCAAGATGGCCGAGAGCTTTGGCGCCGCTGGGGTGCGCACGACGACTCCGGACGGCCTGCGCCGCGAGCTCGCCGCCGCACTGAAGCGGCGCGGCACCACCCTGATCGAGGTGGCGGTCGGCGAGATGCCCGATCCTTGGAAGGTCATGCTGCCGCCGCGCGTTCGCGGGATACGGTAGCTCGCTCACGATGTTCGACAAGGCGAAGCTCGAGGCGTTGCGCGCCAAATACACCGGCGCCAAAGAGACCGAGGTTGCGCCGACCGAGTTCAGGAAGGCGCTGTCGCTGGTGTTCGGCACGGAGTACCGGCGCTCGATGCCTTATGCCGGCCTGTCGAGCCTGCTGGATATGCCCTACCGGCCGGAAGCGGCCGACCTGCCGGATTTTGGCGGGCTCGATGTGGCACTCGTCGGGGTGCCGATGGATCTCGGGGTCACCAACCGTGCCGGGGCCCGCTTCGGGCCGCGGGCAGTGCGCGAAGTCGAGCGCATCGGCCCCTACAACCACGCCCTCGGGATTGCCCCCCGCGGCGAATGCAAGGCGGCCGACCTCGGCGACGTGCCGCTGCGCTCGCGCTTCAGCCTCGACAGCTCGATCGAGGATATCGCGGCGTTCTACGCGCGCGTCCACAAAGCCGGCGTAAGGCCGATATCAGTCGGCGGCGACCATTCGATCACCTATCCAATCCTCCAGGCATTGGGACACGACCGCCCGGTCGGCCTCGTCCACATCGACGCGCATTGCGACACGATGGGCGAGATCGACGGCTCCAAGTTCCATCACGGCGGGCCGTTCCGCCAGGCCGTGCTCGCCGGGGTGCTCGACCCGGAGCGGACAATCCAGATCGGCATCCGCGGTCCGGCCGAGGTGTTCTGGGGGTTCTCCTACGAATCGGGCATGACCGTGCTGCACATCGAGGATGTCGACCGACTCGCCATCGAAGGTGTCGTCGAGCAGGCGCGCGCGGTCGTCGGGGACGGACCGACCTATGTTTCGTTCGATGTCGACGGCCTCGATCCGGCTTTCGCCCCGGGCACCGGCACACCGGAGACGGGCGGTCTGACCCCGCGCGAGGCGCAGGCGATCCTGCACGGCCTTAAGGGCATCGACCTCGTCGGCGGCGATGTCGTCGAAATAGCGCCGCAATACGACGCGACCAGCAACACCGCAATGGTCGGCGCCCAGATGCTGTTCGAGCTCTTCTCGCTGATGGTCCTCGGGCCGCATCTCAAACGGCGTGGGAGCTAATCTGCGCTTCCGCTTGCCGGCGGATCTCGGATAATGTCGTGCGCGTCGTGATCATCTCCGGATCCATCTTGAGCTCGATGATCGCGGCTTGGTTGCGGGCGGCGGCCTCCTCGAAGGCCGGTGCGAACTCCGCGGTGCGCGAGATCGAAGCGCCAAAGACGCGATAGGCCCGGGCGAGGGCGAGAAAATCCGGGCTTTTAAGAGTCGTCCCGACGACGCGACCTGGGAAGCGCCGCTCCTGATGCATGCGTATCGTGCCGTACATCGCGTTGTTGAACACCAGAATGATCGGTCCGGTCCCCTCGAGTGTCGCGGTTGCGAGCTCCTGACCGGTCATCATAAAGCCGCCATCTCCGCAAAAGCCGACGACGAGGCGCTCGGGATGGACAAGCTTGGCGGCGAGCGCGGCGGGGACGCCGTATCCCATGGCGCCGCTCGTCGGGCCGAGTTGGCGGCCCGGCCGGCGATACTGCAGAAAGCGGTTCGGCCAACCGCTGAAATTGCCGGCGTCGCTGGTCACGATCGCATCGTCGGGAAGGCGATCGCGCAGCCATCCCATGATTTTGCCGAGATCGAGCGGGCTGCCGGACCGGGAGGGAACAAGTCCGGCCTCATATTCCGAGCGCGCTGCGTCGCGCCAGCGCGACCACCGACCCGCTGCCACCGGCGCCAGCGCCGCCGCGGCGGCGGCAAATTCGGGCATGCCGGAATGGATCGCCAACGTCGGTCGGAACACGCGGCCGAGCTCCTCGGCGGCGGCATGGACGTGGACCAGCACCTTGCCAGGCTCGGGAATGTCGAGCAGCGAATAGGATTGCGAAGTGATCTCGCCGATCCGCGCGCCCACTGTAAGCAAGAGGTCAGCCTGTTTGACGCGTGCCACGAGCGAGGGGCTTGCACCGGTACCAAGATCACCAACAAAACACGGCAGGCGGTTGTCGACGATGTCCTGACGGCGGAACGAACAGCAGACCGGGAGATCGTTCGCCTCGGCAAACCTTGTGATATCGCGGCAGGCGTCGTCGCTCCAGCCGCTGCCGCCGACCAGCATGATCGGCCGTTCGGCGGCTGCGAGAAGCCGCCGCAACTCGGCAAGATCGGCCGCTCCGGGGTGGGCGCGCACGGCGCGGTACGGTCCGGCGACTTCGGCCGCGCGACGGTCGCGCAGCATGTCCTCCGGCAGTGCCAGAACCACCGGACCCGGTCGCCCGGAGGTCGCCACCTGGAAGGCCTGATTGATCAGCTCGGGGACGCGCTCCGCCATGTCGATCTGCGCCACCCATTTCGCGAGCGGCGCGAACATCTTGCGAAAATCGACCTCCTGAAACGCTTCGCGATCGATCTGATGGCGCGCGACCTGGCCGACCAGCACGACCATCGGCGTCGAATCCTGGAAAGCGGTGTGGATGCCGATCGAGGCATTGCAGGCGCCGGGACCGCGGGTCACGAGCAGCACCCCGGGCCTGCCGGTCAGCTTGCCGTAGGCCTCGGCCATGAAGGCGGCGCCGCCCTCCTGACGGCAGGTCACGAGGCGGATTTCGGGCGCGTCGAACAAGGCATCGAGCACTTCGAGATAGCTCTCGCCGGCGACGCCGAAGGCCATCTCGACACCGTGGGCGCGGAGTGATGCGACGACGAGCTGGCCGCCGCTGAGAAGAGCCTGGTTCGTCGCCATCACCTACCTCGACCCTTGTCGCAAGACGGCCATTTGAGACCATGCGGGCGGCGGACGGAAGCGGGTTGCTGGTTGGCGGGATGTCTCGGCGTCCCCAGGCCTATAACCAGCTGACTACCAATTGTATCGGTCGCGCAAGTTGTCGGGCCCGGAGACGCACGGGCAAAAAGCTGCTAAGAGTAACCCGTAGGGTGTCATGGACGACCAGCGCAGCGAAATACTAGTACCTCGAGGTCGAGCGGAAGTGGATGGCGATGCCGCTCGCTTCGAATTCGAGCGCCCCGGCATCCGGCCGACCGACGTGGTGTCAAGACCGTCACGCCGGTCGCGGCTGCGGTGGCTTTTCTGGGTACTGCTCGTTCTGGCGATCATCGGCGCGGTGGTCTGGTATTACCCACGGCCTGAAAACCAGCCGAAGACCGGCGGCCGCAACCAATTCGGTGGTCCGGTGCCGGTCGGAGTGGCGACGGTGCAGAAGGGCAACATGCCGGTCACACTGACCGGGTTGGGCACCGTAACGCCGCTCGCGACGGTTACGGTGAAGACCCAAATCAACGGGTATCTCACCGAGGTCGCCTTCCAAGAAGGTCAAATGGTCAAGAAGGGAGACTTTCTGGCTCAAATCGATCCCCGCCCCTACCAAGTCGCGCTCGAACAAGCCGAGGGCCAGCTCGCCAAGGACCAGGCGCTGTTGAAAAATGCCCAGCTCGACCTCGTCCGGTACAACACGCTCGTCGCGCAAAACTCGGTGGCGACACAGACCCGCGACACGCAGGTCTCGCTCGTCGCCCAAGACCAAGCCGCTATCAAGACCGATCAGGCGCAGGTCGATGCACAAAAACTCAACCTCGTCTATGCCCATATCGTCTCGCCGGTTACCGGCCGGGTCGGGCTACGCCAGGTCGACGCGGGCAATTACGTGCAGACGAGCGACGCGAATGGCATCGTCATCGTCACTCAACTGCAGCCGATCTCGGTGATCTTCACATTACCTGAGGACAATCTGCCAGCCGTTCTAAAGCAGTTGCACGCCGGCGCTAGCCTTGCGGCTACCGCCTATGACCGCACCGGGACCACCGAACTCGGCAAAGGGCATCTGGAAACGGTTGACAACCAAATCGACACGACGACCGGTACGGTCAAATTGCGGGCAATATTCGAGAACGAGCAGGAGATCCTGTTTCCCAATCAGTTCGTCAACGTGCAGCTGCTCGTCAACACGTTGCACGACACCGACATCGTGCCGACTGCGGCGATCCAGCACGGCGCTCCCGGTGCCTTTGTCTATGTGGTCAAGCCTGACCAGACCGCCGCGGTCCAGCAAGTGAAGCTCGGCCCTGGCGACGGCCAACACATCGCGGTCCTCGATGGGCTCCAGCCTGGCGAAAAGGTGGTCGTAGACGGCTCCGACAGGCTGCGCGACGGGGCCAAGGTGACTTTAGCTCCGGCGCCTAACCATGAAGGTGTTGCACCTAGCGCTCAGCAGGACAAGGGCCAGCCGACGTCCACGATCGATCCGAGCGCGCCGGCCGCCCCAGCGCAAGTCCAGCAGCGGCACGAAGGGCAGGCCGGCGGGAGCCGTCGCAATACGCAATGAAGCGTCGCCGAGGCGGCGCCAGTCTCACCAGCACCTAAGATGAGCCCCTCTCGCCTCTTCATCCTGCGCCCGGTGGCGACGACGCTGCTGATGGCGGCGATCATGCTCGTCGGCATTTTCGCCTATCGGTTCCTGCCGCTCTCGGCGTTGCCCGAGGTCGACTATCCGACGATCCAGGTGCAGACCTTCTACCCCGGTGCCAGCCCGGATGTGATGACTTCTTCGGTCACCGCGCCGCTGGAAGTGCAATTCGGCCAGATGCCCGGGCTAAACCAGATGTCGTCGACGAGCTCCGCGGGAGCCTCGGTCATCACCCTGCAGTTCAGCCTCGATCTCACTCTGGATGTGGCCGAGCAGGAGGTCCAGGCGGCGATCAACGCGGCCGGCAACCTGTTGCCGTCGGACCTGCCGGCGCCGCCGATCTATGCCAAGGTCAATCCCGCGGACGCACCAGTCCTGACCTTGGCATTGAAGTCGAAGACGATGCCGCCGACCCAAGTGGAGGACATTGCCGACACCCGCCTCGCGCAAAAAATCTCTCAATTGCCGGGTGTAGGTTTGGTCAGCATCAGCGGCGGTCAGCGTCCGGCGGTGCGCATCCAGGCCAATTACCGTCAGCTCGCCGCCTACGGCCTCAACATCGACGACCTGCGCACGACCTTGGCCAACGCCAACGTCAATACGCCCAAGGGCAATTTCGACGGGCCGAGCCGGGCCTATACGATCAACGCCAACGATCAGATCAAAAAACCCTCCGACTATAACGATCTTGTCATCGCCTACCGCAACGGCGCGCCGGTGAAGCTGTCGGACGTCGCTCAAGCGATAGAGGGCGCCGAGAACACCAAGCTCGCTGCTTGGATGAACACCGACCAGGCAATCATCCTCAACATCCAACGGCAACCCGGTGCCAACGTCATCGAGGTTGTCGACCGGATCCAGGCGCTCCTGCCGCAACTCCGGGCGGCGCTTCCTGCCGGGATCGACGTCGAGGTGCTGACCGATCGCACTACGACGATCCGTGCGTCGGTAGCCGATGTCGAGTTTGAGCTCGGCCTCGCCGTGGTCCTCGTCGTGGTCGTGATCTTCGTGTTTTTGCGCAGTCCTTCGGCGACACTGATCCCGAGCCTGTCGGTGCCGCTGTCGCTCGTTGGCACTCTGGCCGTCATGTATCTGGCGGGTTTCAGCCTCAACAACCTCTCGCTGATGGCGCTGACGATCGCGACCGGCTTTGTCGTCGATGACGCGATCGTGATGATCGAGAACATCTCGCGCTACATCGAGGCGGGCGATCCGCCCCTGCAGGCTGCGTTGAAGGGATCCGAGCAGATCGGCTTTACCATCATCTCGCTGACGGTATCGCTGATCGCGGTATTGATCCCGTTGCTCTTCATGCCCGACGTGGTCGGCCGCCTGTTCCGCGAGTTCGCCATCACCCTGGCAGTTACGATCGTGATCTCGGCCGTGGTCGCGTTGACGCTCGTTCCGATGATGTGCGCCAAGATCCTGCGTCATCGGCCTGCATCGGAGATGTCGCTCGTGGCCCGCAAAAGCCAGGAATGGTTCGATGCGCTGATCGCCCAATACGGCAGGTTGTTGACTTGGGTGCTCGACCATCAGCCACTGACCTTGCTGGTAGCGATCGCCACCCTCGGCCTGACCGTGTTTCTCTACATCGTGATCCCGAAGGGCTTCTTTCCGGTCCAGGACACGGGGCTCATTCAAGGTATCTCGGAAGCCGCGCCGTCGGTCTCCTTCGAGGCGATGGCGCAGCGCCAGCAGGCGTTGGGCGCCGCCATCCTCAAGGACCCCGATGTCGTGAGCTTGTCTTCCTTCATCGGCGTCGACGGCACCAACCCGACGCTCAATACCGGCCGGTTTCTGATCAACCTCAAACCGCGTGATCAGCGCCGCGCCTCGGCCAGCGACGTGATCCGCCGGCTGGAGCGGGAGACGCAAGACGTCGCCGGCATCACGCTCTACATGCAGTCGGTCCAGGACCTGACGATCGATGCGACGGTCAGCCGCTCGCAATACCAGTTCGTGCTCGAAGACGCCAATCCAAGCGAGTTCGCGAAGTGGGTGCCGAAATTGCTCGAGCGCCTGCAGCAGATCCCGCAGATCGAGGACGTCGCCAGCAACTACGCGGAGAACGGTCTTTCTGCCTACATCTTGATCGACCGTCCGACCGCCGGGCGTTTCGGGATCACCCCGGCCACCATCGACAACGCACTCTATGATTCGTTTGGACAGCGTATCGTCTCGACAATCTTCACTCAGACGAACCAGTACCGGGTGATCCTCGAGGCCGACCCGTCCCTGCAGCAATCGTTGAGCTCATTGGGATCGCTGTACTTGCCGTCATCGACCACGACGAATGGCCAAGTACCTCTTTCAGCAATCGCCCAGGTCCAAGAGCAAACGGCGCCGTTGGAGATCGATCATCTCGGCCAATTTCCGTCGACAACCGTTTCGTTCAACCTGGCACAAGGCGCATCGCTCGGCGCGGCAGTCGACGCGATCAAGCAGGCCGAGCAGGAAATCGGCATGCCGGCCAGCATGATCACCGTGTTCCAGGGCGCGGCACTGGCGTTTCAGGCGGCACTCGGCAACGAACTCGTGCTGATCATCGCGGCGATCATCACGATGTACATCGTGCTGGGTGTGCTCTACGAGAGCTTCATCCACCCGATCACGATCCTCTCGACCTTACCTTCCGCCGGTGTCGGAGCGCTGTTGGCGCTGATGATCGACGGCAGCGATCTCAGCGTCATCGCGATCATCGGCATCATCCTGCTGATCGGCATCGTCAAAAAGAATGCGATCATGATGGTCGACTTCGCCCTCGACGCCGAGCGCAACGAGGGCAAACCGCCACGCGAGGCGATCTATCAGGCCTGCCTCTTGCGCTTCCGGCCGATTCTGATGACGACGATGGCAGCACTCTTTGCCGCACTGCCTTTGATGCTCGGGAGCGGAACCGGCTCGGAGCTGCGCCATCCATTGGGGGTGACCATTGTCGGCGGCCTGATTTTCAGCCAACTGCTGACCTTGTTTACGACGCCGGTCATCTATCTCGCCTTCGGCCGGCTCGGTGAGTTGATGCGCCGCAAGCTCGGCGCGGGCGAAACGACGCCGGAGGGCGCCGGCCCGTGAACCCATCGGCGCTGTTCATCAAGCGGCCGGTCGCGACCACCCTGTTGACCCTCGGCGTCGCGCTCGCCGGGTTTTTCGCCTTCTTGAAGCTGCCGGTGGCGCCGCTGCCGCAGGTCGATTTTCCGACGATCTCGGTGTTCGCGACGATGCCGGGTGCCAGCCCGGACACGATGGCGACGACCGTGGCGACGCCGCTCGAACGCCATCTCGGCATCATCGCCGACGTCACCGAAATGACCTCGCAGAGCACGGTCGGAACGACCCGGATCACCCTGCAGTTCAGTCTGAACCGGAACATCGACGGTGCGGCGCGCGACGTTCAGGCGGCGATCAACGCCGCGCGAGCGGACCTGCCGAGCAGTCTGCGGACTAACCCGACCTATCGCAAGGTCAATCCCGCCGATTCGCCGATCGCGATCCTGGCGATGACCTCGGCGACGCTGACGCGGGGGCAGATCTACGATGCGGCCTCGACGGTCGTGCAGCAGGCATTGTCGCAGATCGACGGCATCGGTCAGGTGGCGATCAGTGGGGCTTCGCTGCCGGCGGTGCGCGTCGAGCTCAATCCGCTGGCTCTGTTCAAATACGGCATCGGGCTCGAGGACGTGCGCGCCGCGCTCGCCTCGGCCAACGCGCACAGCCCCAAGGGCATGATCGAACAGGGTGAGCAGCGGTTCCAGATCTACACGAACGACCAGGCGAACCACGCCGCGGATTACCGCCCGTTGGTGATCGCCTATCGCGATGGGTCGCCGGTGCGGCTGACCGATGTTGCCGAGGTCAAGGACTCGGTCGAAAATCTGCGCAATCAGGGCCTTTCAAACGGCAAACCGGCGGTTCTGGTCTTTCTTTACAAACAACCGGGTGCCAACATCATCGACACGGTCGATCGCATCAAAGCGATCTTGCCGCAGCTCGAGGCCTCGATCCCGAGCGCCATCAATGTCGCGCTGACATTGGACCGGACGATCACGATCCGGACCTCGCTGCATGACGTCGAGCGCACGCTGATCATCGCGATCATTCTCGTGGTCCTCGTCGTCTTCGCGTTCCTGCGCAATGTGCGTGCGACCTTGATCCCGAGCGTGGCGGTGCCGGTTTCGCTGATCGGTACCTTCGGGGTCATGTATCTGCTGGGCTACAGCCTCGACAACCTGTCGCTGATGGCGCTGACGATCTCAACCGGCTTTGTCGTCGACGATGCGATCGTCGTGCTGGAAAACGTCACCCGGCACATCGAAGCCGGGAAGACGCGGATGCAGGCGGCAGTGCAGGGCGCCGGCGAAGTCGGCTTCACGGTGCTGTCGATGAGCCTCTCGCTGATCGCTGTCTTTGTCCCGATCCTGCTGATGGGCGGCATCGTCGGACGGCTGTTCCGCGAGTTTGCGATGACGTTGTCGGTCGCGATCATGATTTCTCTGGCCGTCTCGCTGAGTACGACGCCGATGATGTGCGCCTATGTGCTCGCCAACCCGCGGGACCACAAACCCGGTAGGCTGTACCGGGTTAGCGAGCGCGCCTTCGCGGCGTTCCTCGGCCTGTACGACCGTACCCTGCGCCGCGCGCTGCAATGGCCGTCGCTCGTCATGCTGAGCCTGCTGGCAACGCTGTGCCTGGGCGCCTATCTCGTCACGGTCATTCCGAAGGGCTTCTTTCCAAATCAGGATGTCGGACTGATGTTCGGCGGCATTCAGGCCGACCAGAGCATCTCCTTTCAGCTGATGGAAAAAAAACTGACCCGATTCGTCGATATCATTCGGCAGGATCCGGCGGTCCAGAGCGTAAGCGCCTTCACCGGCGGCGGCCAGACCAATGGCGGTTTCGTGTTCGTCGTGCTGAAGCCGCTGTCCAAGCGCCGCGTGTCGATGCAGCAGGTGTTGGGACGTCTGCGGCCCAAGTTCAACGAGGTCGCGGGCGCTCGGCTGTTCTTGCAAGGAGCGCAAGACATCCGGGTCGGCGCGCGCGCCAACAACGCGCAGTACCAGTACACGCTGCAAGGCGACGACGCCAATGACATCTACGAGTGGGCACCCAAGCTCGAAGCGGCATTGCAGAAGGTGCCGCTGTTGACTGAGGTCAATCTCGACCAGCAGCAAAAGGGGCTAGAGACCGACCTAGTTATCGACCGCGCCACCGCTGCGCGACTCGGGCTTACCGTCAGCCAGATCGACAATACCCTCTACGATGCGTTCGGCCAACGTCAAGTATCGGTGATTTACGCCGCACAAAACCAATACCATGTGATCATGGAGGTGGCGCCCGAGTTCTGGCAGAACCCGGACACGTTGAGCCAGATCTATGTCAGCACGAGCGGCGGTGCGGTCGGCGGTACGAAATCGACCAACGCACTTGCTGGCACGGTACTGGCAAAGGTTCCGGCCGCGAGCAGTGCCAATGCGGCGGCCACGACCGCACAGATCGCCAGCGACACCGCCCGCAACCTGGCCAACAATGCGCTTGCCAATACCGGCCACGGCGCTACCTCGACGGGCGCCCCGGTCAGCACCTCGTCTGAGACGATGGTGCCACTTTCGGCCATTGCCCATTTTGGCCCGGGCAACACGCCGCTCGCGGTCAATCACCAAAATCTGTTCGTCGCCTCGACGATCTCGTTCAATCTCGCGCCGGACGTGTCGTTGAGCCAGGCCACGGCGGCGATCGAGGACCAGATGCGCCAGCTCGGCGTGCCGGTCTCGATCCGTGGCAGCTTCCAGGGCACGGCACAAGTCTTTCAGCAATCGCTCGCGAATGAGAAGTGGCTCGTCGCTGCTGCGCTGATCGCCGTCTATGTCGTGCTCGGCGTGCTCTACGAGAGCTATGTCCACCCGATCACGATCTTGTCGACCTTACCCTCGGCCGGCGTCGGCGCCGTGTTGGCGCTGATCGCGACGAATACCGAGTTCAGCATCATGGCGCTGATCGGCGTCATTCTGCTGATCGGTATCGTCAAGAAGAACGCGATCATGATGATCGACTTCGCGCTCGATGCCGAGCGCAGTGAGGGTCTGAGCTCGCGCGAGGCGATCTATCAGGCCTGCCTCAAACGCTTCCGGCCGATCATGATGACGACGATGGCGGCGATGCTCGGGGCGCTGCCGCTTGCGATCGGGTTCGGCGAAGGTGCCGAGTTGCGCCGCCCGCTCGGCATTTCGATAGTTGGCGGGTTGCTGGTCAGCCAGATGCTGACCCTCTACACGACCCCCGTCATCTATCTCTATCTCGACCGCCTCCGCCTGTCGGCGAACCGCCGCTGGCGCGGTCGCCATCCGCGCTTCGCTCCCGGCCACCTCCCCGAACCCGGCGAATGACGAGTTAACGGCGGCGAACGTCCAGGGGGATGGGGGTGGCCATTAGCAAGCCCCTCTCCCGCACTGCGGGAGAGGGGGGACCCAGCCCGAAGGGATGGGTGGGTGAGGGGTTAGGCTGTGTGCCGTGCGCGCCCTCACCCGCCGAGCTGCGCTCGGCACCCTTTCCCCCAGTGCGGGAGAGGTGCCGGTTGATGGGCATTCCGGCCGGACTGCTCTTGCTCTCGGCCTGCACCGTCGGGCCCGATTACCAACGCCCTGACGCTCCGGTGCCGGCTCAGTACAAGGAGGCGGGCTGGAAGGTCGGCGAGCCGCTTGACGCGATCGACAGAGGCGCCTGGTGGTCGGTTTACAAGGATCCGCTGCTCGACGAACTGCAAAGACAAATCGATATCTCCAACCAGAACCTCAAAGCCGCCGCCGCCGCGTTCGAGGAGGCGGAATGGATCGTCGCCCAGGCGCGCGCCGCGTTCTTTCCGACCGTTGATCTGAATGCGAGCGCGCAGCGCTCGCGAACCGGCGGTGGCTCCAGCAGCAGCACGGGTGCCGGCCGATCCGGGTTCACCAGCAGCCAGTTCAGCACCTCGGCGTCAGCGAGCTGGGTACCGGATCTCTGGGGTAAGATCCGCCGTACGGTCGAAGGCGATGTGGCGAGCGCCCAGGCCAGCGCCGGCGATCTCGCCAGCGCGCGCCTTTCGGCTCAGGGCACGCTCGCCAGCGACTATCTGCAGCTGAGAATGTCAGACGAGCTCAAGCGCCTGTTTGATGCGGCGGCCTCGTACTATGCGGAATCGCTGCGCATCACCCGCAACCAGTATCGGAGCGGCATCGCGGACCAGTCGGCTGTCTCCCAGGCTGAGGCGCAACTCGAAAGCACACAATCGCAGGCGATCGCAGTCGGCGTGACCCGCGCCCAGCTCGAGCACGCGATCGCGGTTTTGATCGGCAAGCCACCCGCCGAATTTTCGATCCCGCCAACGGAAGCGAAGATCGCGGTGCCGGTGATACCGGCAGAGATGCCGTCCGCGCTTTTGGAGCGCCGTCCGGACATCGCCGCCTCAGAGCGCCAGATGGCGGCGGCCAATGCCCAGATCGGCGTTGCCGTGGCGGCGTTTTATCCCAATATCACTCTGTCGGCCGATAACGGGACTTCTGCGTTGACGTTGAACCGTCTCTTGGCCACTACGAGCCGCTTCTGGTCATTCGGCTCGAACCTGGTACAGACCGTATTCGACGCTGGCGCGCGCAGCGCCCAAGTCGAGCAGGCCCGCGCTGTCTTTGACCAAGACGTCGCGAATTACCGGCAGACCGTTCTCACCGCGTTCCAGCAGGTCGAGGATCAGCTCGCGGCCTTGCGCATTCTCGCCGAGCAGGCCGAGGTTCAGGACAAGGCCGTGGCGGCAGCATTCGAGGCGGCGCGGATCCTCAACAATCAGTATCTGGCCGGCACCGTCGCGTTTACCAGCGTTATCGTCGCCGATCAGACGGCGCTGGCGAACGCCGAGACCGCCGTCAATATCCGACAGAGTCGGCTCGTCGCCAGCGCCGCCCTGATCCAGGCACTGGGCGGCGGTTGGGACACGACGCAGCTGCCGAGCCGCGACCGCATCGAAGAGAACGCCCCGCTCAACTTCAGCCCGTTCCCGCCGGCAGAGCAAGTGCGGGCGCCGTGAACGCCATACGTCTTGCCGAGCTGCACTGGTAGACCAAAAGAATGCAAAGTTAAATCGCTGTAATGTGAAGGTTTTTAGGCACGCTTCGATCCACAGCCGCGTAGATCATAAATGAGGGGTAACAACCCCGTTTATGATCGAGGTGAACTCTCATGACCTTTCGTACACCAATTCTTGCGGCTGCTTTGTTGACGAGCGTCGCCGCTCTCGCGCTTAGTCCTGCCTCAGCGCAAACTGCGCTGCCGGCGGCGAATTCCGGCACGGCGCAGACCCAGGCGCGCCATCATGCCCGAATGCTGCCCGGACAATTGGCAGACGGGCGGATCGCCTTCCTCAAGGCCGAGCTGAAGATCACGCCGGCGCAGGAGACGCAATGGCAGCAAATGGCCACGGCGATGCGGGAGAACGCGAACGCGCTCGACCAGGCGATCACCAGCGCCCGGGGGCAACGCGGCACGACGGATGCGGTTCAGCGCTTAACCATGCGCGAGCAATTCGCGAAGGTCCGCGCTGAAAACGATGCGCGCCTGCTGACGGTGTTCAAGCCGCTCTATGCGGGCTTGTCCCCGGAGCAGCAGCAAATAGCCAACGATCTGGTTGTCCCGCATCACGGCTGGCACCATCGCGCCTGAACCTGCCTTTCGCCGCGCCGGAAGCCGTCGGGCCGAAGCCCGGCGGCTTCTTCGCATTGCGGGTTCGTTGACACCGCGACCAACCCCGCGAAACACTCTCGCGTCCGGTGGGCGAGAGGTGGGTGAGTTGTGAGGCACGGAAGATTGGGTGTCGATATCGGCGGCACCTTTACAGATGTGGCGCTCGAGCTGGGCGAAAGGCGGTGGAGCGCCAAGATCCTGACGACCCCGGCGGCGCCCGAGCGCGCCGTCCTCGAGGCGATCGATATCGTACTGCAGGAAGCGGCGCTCGCGCCCGCCGATCTGTCGATCATCATTCACGGCACGACGCTCGCGACCAATGCCATCATCGAGCGCAAAGGCGCCAAGACTGCCCTGCTGACGACCGAGGGCTTTCGCGACACGATCGAGATTCGTCACGAGAACCGGTTCGAGCAATACGACGTCAATATCGATCTGCCGGCGCCGCTGGTGCCGCGCCGGCTGCGCTTTCCGGTGCGCGAGCGCATCGACGCGCGCGGCCGCGTGCTCGTGCCGCTCGACGAGGCGGCGTTCGCGCAGCTCGCCGCCCGTCTCGCTGCCGAGCGCATCGAGAGCGTTGCGATCGGCTTTCTGCACAGCTTTACCAATCCGGCGCATGAGCGCCGCGCCGGCGAGATCCTTGCTTCGCGGCTGCCCGGGGTCGCGATCACCCTGTCCAGCGACGTGTCGCCCGAGATGCGCGAATACGAACGCTTCTCGACCGCCTGCGCCAACGCGTACGTCCAGCCGCTGATCGGCCGTTATCTCGCCAACCTCGAAGCGCTGCTGCTCGGCAGGGGGTTTGTCTGCCCGCTGTTCTTGATGCTGTCGGGCGGCGGGCTGACCGCGGTCGAGACGGCGATCCGCTTCCCGGTGCGGCTCGTCGAATCGGGTCCGGCGGGGGGTGCCATCTTCGCCGGCGAGATCGCGCGGCAATGCAAGCTCGACAAGGTGTTGTCCTACGACATGGGCGGCACGACCGCGAAGATCTGTCTGATCGACGAGCTGAAGCCGCAAACCAACCGCGTATTCGAGGTCGCGCGAATTTACCGCTTCAAGAAGGGCAGCGGGCTGCCGCTGCGCATCCCGGTCATCGAGATGGTCGAGATCGGTGCTGGCGGCGGCTCGATCGCGCGGGTCGATCGGCTCAAGCGGATCACCGTCGGGCCGGACAGCGCCGGGGCGGATCCCGGTCCAGCCTGCTATGGACGCGGCGGCGCTGCGCCGACGGTAACCGATGCAGATCTCTTGCTCGGCCGCATCGATCCCTCGGGCTTCTCGGGTGGGCGGATGGCGCTCGATCGCGCTGCGGCCGAGGCGGCATTGCGCCGCGAGGTGGCCGATCCTCTCGATCTGGCGATCGAGCTCGCCGCACTCGGGGTCAGCGAGATCGTCGACGAGAACATGGCGAACGCCGCGCGGGTCCACGCGATCGAAAGCGGCAAAGACGCGCGCGGCCGCACTCTCGTCGCCTTTGGCGGTGCGGCACCGTTGCACGCCGCGCGCATGGCCGAAAAACTCGGTCTCGACCGGGTGCTGGTGCCCTCCTACGCCGGGGTTGGCTCCGCGGTTGGCTTTTTGCGTGCCCCGATCGCCTACGAGATCGTGCGCTCGGCCTTGCAGCGCCTCGACCAGTTCGACGCTCGAGCCGCCAATGCGCTCTACGCCGCAATGCGGGGCGAGGCCGAGCCTATCGTCCGGCGCGGCGCCGGCGACGCAGTGCTGACCGAAGCGCGCTCCGCCTTCATGCGCTATCGTGGCCAAGGCCATGAGATCGCCGTGCCGTTGCCGACCCGGCTCTACCGCGACGACGATGCAGCGATGTTTCGCACGGCCTTCGAAGAGGCCTATCGCCGCCTCTACCATCGGGTTATCCCGGGCGTCGAGGTCGAGGTGCTGAGTTGGGTAATGCTCCTTTCTGCGCCTCGCCCCGCAGAGACTGAAGCCGTCGATTCGACGCCCAAACCCTATGCGCCCCAACCCGCGCGCTCTCGCCCGGTGTTCGATCCCGAGAACGGCGAGTTCATCGAGGTGGCGATCCACGAACGCCGCATCCTGCAGCCCGGCGCCTTGATCCCTGGCCCCGCGGTCATCGTCGAAGACGAAACCTCAACCGTCATCAGCCGATCGTTCGACGCCCGCATCGACGCCTTCGGCTATATCGAGCTAATCCGTCGAGCAGGATCGTAGACCGATTCAGGGCGGCACAATGCCCCGAACCGCACGGACGATGATCGCGAACGACCGCGGGCCGTCGGGCAGTCCGGCCAGGTAGCCGCTGCGAACGTGCCGCTCTATCTCGGCGCGCAGCTCGGTCGGCAATGCCTGCAGACGCTGGGCAATCCTGGTTGGGCCGGCCGACCAGCTCGACCAGTAGTCCTCGAACGAGGCATAGTCGAAGCTCAGGACGATCGGCACCTCCACCACGTCGACCAGTCCCGTCTTGCGCCACAACGCCGCTTGTCCGTTCGCCCACACGAGAGGCCGCGCTTTCATGTGGTCCCGGAGAGCACGGATACTTTCGTCCAACACGGATCCGGTGTCGTACACCAGATCCTGGGCGGAGTTTCCGCCCCAAAAGTCGAACACGCAGCACGCTACGACTCCGCCGGGGCGGGTGACCCGCCGCATTTCTGCGGCGACCTCGTCGACCTCCGGGATGACGTCAATCGCCAGGGCGGAGACGCAGGCGTCGAAAGAGCCGTCCGAATATTGCATGCGGCGTGCGTCGCCGAGCTCGTAGACGACGGTGGGGTGTGGCCGGTCGCCGCGGGCGGCATCGAGATAGGGCTCCGATGCATCTACACCGACGGCGATACATCCGCGCTCTGCCAACGCCGCCGTGATGACGCCAGTGCCGCACCCGACATCGAGCACCCGGTCGCCCTCCCGGACCCCGGCAAAATCGAGGAACGGGCCCGCCAGGCGGCGACTCCATCGCCCCATGAAGTGCTCGTAGGCCGCCGAATCGGTCGCCAGAAATGGGGGCACAGAAATGGCCATCAAAGCCTCGTTCGACGAACGAGGCACAAAGACTACCACGAGCACAGGCTTGCAGGCCTGGGGGGTAGCCGATCCTGTCGAGCTCGACACCGAGCCCTGGCCTCCGACGCCAGGGGCCCACCTCAAGGCCATCGCCTGTCGGCGATAATAACATCCAAAAATTGGACCAGCCGGCGTTGCGCAGATGAATGCGCAACACATACAATACAGGTTGCAGGAGCATAGTTCAGAAAGACAGCCGATGCTCGGCAGACCCAATACCGCACTCTCGCAGCTCCACATGCAGATCATGTGGAGCCGGCTGATCGCGGTTGTCGAGGAGCAGGCGCAGACCCTGGTGCGCACCGCCTTCTCGACGACGGTGCGCGAGGCCGGCGACCTCTCGGCCGGCGTCTTCGACCGCGACGGCAACATGCTGGCGCAAGCGGTGACCGGCACCCCCGGCCATGTCAATTCGATGGCCTCGGCGGTCAAGCACTTCCTCGACGCCTTCCCGCTGAAGACGATGCGGCCGGGTGACCATTACATCACCAACGATCCGTGGCTGACCTGCGGGCACCTGCACGATCTGACGGTGGTCAGCCCGACCTTTCTGCGCGGCGAGCCGGTCGGCCTCTTCGCCAGCACCGTCCATGTCGTCGATATCGGTGGGCTCGGGATGGGGCCCGACGGACGCCAGGTCTACGAGGAGGGCCTCTCGATCCCGCTGATGGCGCTTGCGCGAGAAGGGCGGATGAACGAGGACCTGCTGCGTGTGATTCGCGCCAATGTCCGCGAACCGCTGCAAGTCGAAGGCGATGTCTATGCGCTCGCGGCGTGCAACGACGAAGGCAGCCGCCGGCTCGTCGAGATGATGGAGGAGTTCGGCATCACTAATCTCGACCGGCTCGGTGAGCACATCATCGAAACTTCGCGGCAGGCGACCGTGGAGGAAATTGGCAAGCTAAAGAAAGGCCGTTATCGCAACAAATTGACAATGGACGGCTTCGAACGGCCGCTGACCCTGGCTGCTGAGATGACAATCGGCGAGGGCGGCATTCACGTCGACTTTACCGGGACCTCGCCGGCGAGCGCCTTTGGCATCAATGTCGTGCTCAACTACACGACAGCCTATACCGCCTTTGGAGTCAAATGCCTGGTCGCTCCCGAGGTGCCGAACAACGCCGGCTCGCTCGCTCCGATCACGGTCAGCGCGCCCGAAGGTTGTCTGCTGAACGCCAAGCGGCCGCGCGCCGTCGCTGCGCGGCACACGGTCGGCCATATGCTGCCCGATGTCGTGTTCGGCTGCCTGCATCAAGTCATCGAAGGCGGCGTGCCGGCCGAGGGCGCGTCCTCCCTGTGGATCCCGCAGATCTACGGCGGTGCCGACGTTCTCGACGAATTGGGCGCGGAGGACGGGAGTGCGCCCCCCGACATCAAGCCCTTCAGCACCGCTATCTTCCATTGCGGCGGGGCCGGGGCGAGGCCCGGCAAGGACGGGCTCGACGTGACCGCCTTCCCGAGCGGTGTGCGGACGATCCCGGTCGAGGCGACCGAGGCGGTGGCGCCGGTGCTGTTCCGGCGGCGCGAGTATCGCGAAGGCTCGGGCGGGGCCGGCCGGTTCCGCGGCGGTCTCGGTCAGATCATCGAGCTGGGCGGCGCCGACGGCACGCCGATCGCGATGCTGTGCAATTTCGAACGGGTCGGCAACCCCGCTCGCGGCCGCGACGGCGGCGGCGAGGGCGCCCTGGGCCGGGTGACCCTCGTCTCCGGCAAGCCGATCGGCCCCAAAGGCCGGCAGAGCGTCCCCGGCGGCGATTTCATCCGGCTCGAATTGCCGGGCGGCGGCGGCTTCGGCAATCCGGCCGAGCGCGATCCCGAGCAGGTTGCGCTCGATGTCGCGGACGGTCTGATTTCGCGCGAAATCGCCGAGCGCGACTATCGCGTCGTCCTCGCCGCCGACGGCAGCCTCGACCGTGACGCCACGGCGCAGCTGCGCCCGCGCTGCTGCGCGTAGACGGGACAGTCGAAGGTCTTCCCCCCGCTGCGCTGCGAGAGGCCGTCGCGGCGCTCTGGCGGATGCGGAGCCTCGGTCCGCGGAACCTGTTCTACGCGCCCGAATTCGTTCGTCTGCGCCACTTTTGCGCCACTCAGTATCCCGGCGCCGGCTCCAAATCCGAGGATTTTCTTGGCATTGCACTAGGTCATGCGCTGGAAGCGCTGGGGCTGCCTTGCAGTCTTCCATCGGAGCACTACGGTCTGGCACTTCCCGCCAACCTGGCTGCGATCCAGTTGCATCAAGCCCTCCAACGCACGGACGCGGCCCGAGTGTGTCTGTGTCCGCTCGACAGCGCCGACGACCTGCCTGACCTGGCGTTTGGCCCCAATCGCATCGCGAGACTCACGGCCGCCGAGCTGCAAAAGCTGGTCGATCCACCGCGGTTGAAACGCGTCAACCCGACCTGGACGTTCGACGCCGACCGGTTCTCTAAATTTACGTGGCTGGTGATCCAGAAAATCTATCCGCTGGACCGGACGCCCGCGGAACGCGCGATCCCCTTGCTCTTCGAACCCATTGGCCGCGATTGGGGAGCGATCGAACCACATCGGCAGAGGGTTCCACCCGCCGCCGAGAAGGCGCTGTTTACGATCTTGCTGGCGCCTTGGGAAGACTGGGTAAAGGATCCGGAGTGGAGTTGGCGGGGTTTTGATGTTCCATGGGTCTATCAGTTGGACGACGATATCTTCGTCCGTCCACCACCGCCTCCATCTCCTGACACCCTGGCGTGGGGCGACGAAAGCGAGGGGGTGTTTGGGGCCGAGCATCCGAAACGCACGCCCCTCCATGAAGCTGACCGAGTTGCGGTATCGGACTGGTTGAACGATGTCCGTTGGTCGAATGTCACACAGGCGCTCGAAAGGCCGCTCTTCGAAACCCCGATCGCCCATTTTTTCGTGAAGGCGTTTCTGGCGGAGCACCCGTTGGACGAATTCCTCGCGCACATCACGACGATCGAAGCGGCGTTGGGGCTTGAAACCGATTACAACCAGCGTGGTGCGACTAAGCGGGTCGCCGCACGCGTATCAGCCTTGCTGGGAAGCGAGGACTGCGGTCGGGACTACTGCCGTCTGTTCAATATTCGAAGCAAGTTTCTGCACGGCCGACCGATGGGTGCCATCCCTAGCCAAGACCGCATCGCGGCGCGACGGCTTGCGCGACAGGTCCAGAACTCGCTGGTCAAAGCAGCTCTCGGGCCGCCCTGGCCGCAGTCCCGCAAAGACTATTTGCATGGCTTGGCGCGTTGATCCAGCCGGCGATAACGGTCGTCCAGTCAGATTGCGGTGGGTCCTTGCCGCCCTGGCCGCGTCGCCGAACTGCCCGCGAGGTGAGGGACGTCGGCGCTCCCGTCTGAGCAGAGATGAAACTTCATGAGCACGCGCGCGCTCGGATGCTCGAGCGAGGGGCGAGCGAAGCCGAGATTTTGGCCATGATCATCGAAGGCGAACGATTTCCCGCAAAATTTGGGCGACAAGGTTTCCGGCGGAATTTCCAGTTCGACAGCACGTGGCGCGGTCGCCCCTATGCGATGAAGCAGATCGAGGCGGTGGCTATATGGGAGAGCGATGACTGGCTGGTTATCACCGTCATCGTCAAGTATTTTTGATCCGAACTCCCGAGGAGCGAGCGGGTATGCAGCTGAGCTACGATCCTCGCCGAAACATCGCCTATATTCGCCTTCGCGAGCCGGCTGGGTTGCAAGTCGAGACCTTTCAGCTGAGCGACGAGCTGAATGTCGATCTTGCGCCGGATGGGACGGTTTACGGCATCGAGCTGCTGAATGCCAACGTGCAGCTACGAGGCGCAGGCGGTGGGTTTTTCGTGCTGGTCGATGAAGCCAACGGCCGCCGCGTCGAGGTTCCGCTGCCCGAGATCGCCTAGAGAGCGTGCCCGGCGCCGATTTCATCCGGCTCGAACTGCCGGGCGGCGGCGGCTTCGGCGATCCGGCCGAGCGCGATGCCGAGCAGGTCGCGCTCGATGTCGCCGACGGGCTGATCTCCCGCGAGACGGCAGTACGCGACTATCGCGTCGCCCTTGCCGCCGACGGCAGCGTGGATTTTGCCGCCACCGCCCGCCTCAGAGCGTCGCTGGACGCCGAGTAGCCGCTGCGTTACCAGACGATTTGCAGGGCCATAGGAAGCGAAAACCCGGTCGCTAGTGGCGATCGGGATGCCCTCGGCGAGCGCCTGCGCGATCATCATCCGATCGAACGGGTCTCTGTGACGGCGCGGCAATATTCCGAGGTGGCGCAGATGCAGGAATGTGATTGAGAGAAGGGAAAATTGCTGGCTCGCCACCATCGTCTCGAGGTCTGCCGGTAAATTCAGCTTTCCGGACGATGCCTTGCTCGTGAGTTCCCAGAGCGCGGCGACGCGATCAGCACCTCATTTTTCGGATCAGAGATCGCGTCACGGGCCGCGAGGCTGAGGTGCGGCGATGCCTCCGACCACCATAGAAAGGCATGGCTGTCGATTAGAAGCCGCACCTAGTGATCCCATTTTTCCCACAGGTTCCAGCTCTTCTTCGCTCATCGGATCGAAACAATCGGGAGAGATCCAGATCTTGCCCTTGTATCGCCCCGGTACGCGCGGTTTGGGTTCCTTAGGCACCGGCACGAGCTTGACCGCTGGCTCGCCATTACGGGCGATCAAGATCTCTTCACCGGCAAGTGCCCGCTCGACAAGTCGCGAAAGGGAACTCTTCGCCTGATGCATGTTTACGATTTCGGTCATTGTATTGGTCCCAACTTAGCTAATGATATTCCCCGCTTTTGGCCGAGGTCAAGTCGAATCGAGTGGCTCTGTCGTTGGCCGTGAGCCGAGTGCCGGCCTCTCGGGTGCCCGGGCATTCCCCTGGGCTTTGCATCCGAGCATGGACGCCGCAGCCGGCGCGGCGTAGGGTCTGTCGATGGTCCGACCGCTGGCGTCCTATGCGTCGAAGCCGGAGGAGACCCGCGGGAGGCTCCATCTGGAGCCCGAGCATTCGATGCGGTCGCCGTTTCAGCGCGACCGCGACCGCATCATCCACTCGACCGCTTTTCGCCGGCTGACCCACAAGACTCAGGTCTTCGTCTATCACGAGGGCGATCATTACCGCACGCGGCTGACGCACAGTCTCGAGGTGGCGCAGATCGCCCGCACGATCAGCCGCGCGCTGGGCCTCGACGAGGATCTCGCCGAAACCTTGGCACTCGCCCATGACCTCGGGCACACCCCGTTCGGCCATGCCGGGGAGGAGGCGCTCAACGCCGAGATGGCCCGCTTCGGCGGGTTTTCGCACAACGAACAGACCTTGCGGATCCTCACCCGGCTCGAGCGCCGTTATGCCGAGTTCGATGGGCTCAACCTGACTTGGGAATCGCTCGAGGGCACCGTCAAGCACAACGGCCCGTTGCGGGGCGCGGGCATCGACCGACCGGTGCCCCCGACGATCGCCGAATACGACCGCTGCCACCCTCTCGCCCTCGACACGTTCCCGGGCGCCGAGGCGCAGGTCGCAGCCCTTGCCGACGACATCGCCTACAACAACCACGACATCGACGACGGCTTGCGCGCCGGGCTGTTCCCTGTCGCCGACCTCGGCGATGTGCCGCTGGTCGGGCCGGTCTTCCAGTGGGTCGCTTCGCGATATCCGGGGCTCGAGGAACCGCGCCTGATCCACGAAGCGATCCGCCGGCTGATCGATCGAATGGTCGGCGATTTGATCGTCGAGACCCGTTCGCGGCTCGCCGCGAGCGGGGTGACGTCGGCCGACGAGGTCCGAGCGCTTGGCGCGCCCGTCGTCGCCTTCTCCGCCGAGATGCGATGCAACGACCGGGCACTCAAGGATTTCCTGCTCGAGCGGATGTACCGGCACTATCGCGTGAACCGGATGAGCTCGAAGGCGCACCGCGTGGTCCACGAGCTGTTCACGCTCTACCTCGCGGAGCCGCAATGCCTGCCGAGCGAGTGGCGCCAACTCGCCGCCGGTCCCGACGATCCGCAAACCGCGCGCGTCGCGGCCGACTATCTCGCCGGGATGACCGACCGCTTTGCCCTCGACGAGCATCATCGGTTGTTCGATACCTACGCCCCGACATGACCAATATCTTCAGCGACCTTCGTCGTGTGGTGCTGACTGCGCTCGGCGATATGGTGACGCGGGGCGAGTTGCCTCCGAGGCTCGATTTCGACCGGCTCACGGTCGAGCCGCCGCGCGATCCGGCGCACGGCGATCTCGCGACCAACGCGGCTATGGTGCTGGCCAGAGTCCTCAAAGAGAATCCGATGGCGCTCGCCGAGCGGATCGCCGCCGCGCTTGCCGGACGCGAGTTGACGACCGGCGATTACCGCGGCTCCGGATTTAGCATCGCCGCGGCGCAGCCGGGTTTTCTCAACATCAAGCTTGCGCCCGAGGTCTGGTACGCCCAGCTGCGCGCCATCCTGCGCACCGGCACCGCGTTTGGCGATTCACGGGTCGGCGACGGCGGCCGCGTCAATGTCGAATTCGTTTCGACCAACCCCACCGGGCCGATGCATGTGGCCCACGGCCGCGGCGCGGTGGTCGGCGATGCACTCGCGTCATTGCTCGCCAAGGCTGGGTTCCGGGTGCAGCGCGAGTACTACATCAACGACTCCGGCGCTCAGGTAGATAATCTCGCGCGGTCGACGCATTTGCGCTACCGCGAAGCGCTGGGTGAGGCGGTCGGCCCGATCCCGGAAGGGTTCTATCCGGGCGATTATCTCGTCGAAACCGGCTGTGCGCTGGCCGAGCGGGACGGACAGAAATGGCTCGGTCGGCCCGAGGCGGAATGGCTCCAGCCAATTCGAGAGTTCGCCGTCGAGCAGATGATGGCGCTGATCCGGGCGGATCTCACGGCCCTCAATGTGCGCCACGATCTGTTCGTCTCGGAGCGCGAGCTGGTCGAAAAAGGGGCGGTCGACGAGTGTCTCGCCGAATTGGAACAGCGCGGGCTGATTTACACCGGCATGTTGGAGCCGCCCAAGGGCAAGCCGCCGCCCGATGATTGGGAGCCGCGGCCCCTGACATTGTTCCGCGCCACCCGATTCGGCGACGACATCGACCGGCCGATCAAGAAGTCGGACGGCACATGGACCTATCTCGCGGCCGACATCGCCTACCACCGCGACAAGTTCCGCCGGGGTTTTACGAATTTGATCGACGTCTGGGGTGCCGATCACGGCGGCTACGTCAAGCGCCTGCAGGCCGCAGTCCGGGCGGTGACCGATGGTGCCGCGAACCTCGACGTCAAGCTCTGTCAACTCGTCCATCTTTTCGACAAGGGCGTGCTGGTGCGCATGTCGAAGCGGGCCGGCACCTTCGTCACCTTGCGTGAGGTCGTCGACGAAGTCGGCAAGGATGTCTTCCGCTTCATCATGCTGACGCGCCGAAACGATCAGACCTTGGAATTCGACTTTGCCAAGGTGACCGAGCAATCAAAGGACAACCCGGTCTTCTACGTGCAATATGCCCATGCCCGCGCCGCCTCGGTGATGCGACACGCGGCCGAGGAATTTCCCGAGCTCGACCTTTCCGATACGGCGCTGGCCCGAGCGCCCCTCGAACGACTCTGCGACTCGGCTGAGCTCATGCTGATCCGTCAGCTCGCGGGCTGGCCGCGGCTGGTCGAGGGCGCGGCCGAGGCGCATGAGCCTCACCGTATCGCGTTTTTCTTGCAAGACGTGGCCGCGCAGTTCCACATGCTCTGGAACAAAGGCAAAGACGAGGCGACACTGCGCTTTATTGTCGCTGGCGACCCGGCGCTGACCCGTGCGCGCCTTGCTCTGGTCCGCGGGGTTGCCGCCGTCATCGCCTCCGGTCTCGCGGTCATCGGCGTCGAGCCGGTGCAGGAGATGTAGTCATGTCCTATCATCTCGGACCGGTTGATCCCGATCAGCGGGCCGAGCTTTTCGTCGATCCGGGCGATGAACAACACGAATTGCGACCACGCCGGATGTTTTCGAAGGTGCTCGTTCTGGTTGTGATGGGGCTGTTCGGCGGTGGTCTGTGGTTTGCCTATGTCCAGGAAACGCGGCATGCCGGCGGCGATGCCGCCGCGAGCGGCGACGTCCCATTGATCCGCGCCGATGAGCGGCCGACGAAAGTGAAGCCGGACCGGCCCGGCGGGATGGAGATCCCTGACCGGGACAAGCTTATCTATACCCAGCCCCGGACCGTCGTCGAGCACCTGCTGCCGCCTTCGGAGAAGCCGATGCCCCGCCCGGCACCACCGTCGCCGCCGGCGCAAGCCGAGGCGCCGCCGCCTGCAGCAGCCGCGCCGTCGACGGCAGCGGGCCCGCCGGTGAACCCCCCGGCGGCTACCCCGGCGACCCAGCCGCAGGAACAGGCCGCCCCGCCACCGGGCAGGGGCGTGCAGACAGCCTCGGCGATGCCTAAACCGGCTGCCGCCCAATCTGCGGCGAAGGCCGGCGGAATCCGGCTGCAGCTCGGCTCGGTGCGCAGCGAGGATGCCGCGCGTCAGGAATGGGAGCGAATCAGGCGAAAGAACGCCGACCTGCTCGGGGATCTGTTGGCGACGCCGATTCGCGCGGATCTCGGCGACAAGGGGATCTACTATCGGATTGAGACGGGACCGGTCGCGAACCGGGCTACGGCCGAGCGGATCTGCGGGGAGCTGAGGCAGCGCAACATCGGGTGCATCATTGCCCGATAAGACGACTACCGCGGCTAGCAAGGCACCGCGCGCGGTCGTTCTCGGTTGCGCCGGAGAGCAGCTGGCCGAGGACGAACGATGCTTCTTCGGCGCTGCCGATCCGGTCGGTTTTATCCTGTTCCGGCGCAACTGCCGCTCTCCCGACCAGGTCCGTGATCTGGTCGCCTCGTTGCGCGGCGCGATCGGGCGCAGCGACGCTCCGATCCTGATCGACCAGGAGGGCGGGCGAGTGGCTCGGCTGAGGCCGCCGCATTGGCGGACCTATCCGTCAGCCGCCCGCCTCGCATCGCTGCCGGACCTGTGGGCCGAGGCGGCGGCCCGGATCGGCGCGCTGCTGATTGCCGACGATCTTCGAGCTCTCGGCATTACCGTCGATTGCCTGCCGGTGCTCGATCTTCCGGTCCCCGAGGCCGACCCGGTGATCGGCGATCGGGCTTATGGAACCGAGCCGGAGCGCGTCACGCGGCTCGCCCGGGCGGTTTGCGAGGGGCTGCTCGAGAGCGGTGTACTGCCCGTCATTAAACACATCCCCGGCCATGGGCGTGCGGTGATCGACAGCCATCACGCTTGTCCGGTGGTCGCGACCGGCGACGACGAACTGTCGCGTTCCGATTTTGTGCCGTTTCGCGCGCTGGCGGTTATGCCCTGGGCAATGACCGCCCATATCGTCTACATGGCTATCGACCCGACAGCGCCCGCAACATTGTCGCGCCGCCTGATTTCAGAGGTAATCCGCGGCGAGATCGGCTTTGACGGCGTGCTCGTTTCCGACGATCTGTCGATGCGGGCGCTCGGCGGAGAAATTGGCGAAAGGGCAAAGCGCGCGCTCGCGGCCGGTTGCGACCTTGTCCTCCATTGCAACGGCGAGCGCCGCGAAATGGAAGCGATTGTCGCGGCGATCGGGCCGATTTCGGCCCACACGACGGCTCGTATGGCGCGAGCGGAGGCGTTACGGTGCAGCTCTGAATCCGGGAGCTTCGATCGGCCCGAAGCCGAGGCGCGGTTCGATTCGCTGTTGGCGGGCAAAAGTATTTCGGAGCTTTCCGAGCGGTGAACCCCGTGGGCGGCTTGGCGGCGGCCATCTACCAGGCGAGCACCTGGGTGCTCCCGGTCGTCTTCGCGGTGACCTTCCACGAAGCGGCGCACGGATTTGTCGCCTACCACTTCGGTGACGACACCGCGTGGCAGGCGGGGCGGGTCACCTTTAATCCGCTCAAGCACATCGACCGGTTCGGTACGATCCTCCTGCCCGCCCTGCTGATTCTGATGCGCTCGCCCTTCCTGTTCGGCTACGCCAAGCCGGTGCCGGTGAATTTCCGGCGGCTCGACAAGCCGCGGCGCGACATGGTGTGGGTCGCCCTCGCCGGCCCGGCCACCAACGTGCTGCTCGCGGTGGTCTCGTCGCTATTATTCTACGGGGTGGATTTGGTGCCCGCGAGCCCCGCAGAGTGGCTGGCGGCGAATCTGGTTCATTCGATTCAGATCAATGCGGTGCTCTGCGTCTTCAATATGTTGCCATTGCCGCCCCTGGACGGCGGAAGGGTGGCGGTTGGGCTGCTGCCCGACGCGCTCGCCCTCCCCCTCGCGCGGCTCGAGCGCTACGGCATGCTGATCTTACTGTTGTTTCTGTTCGTGCTGCCCTATGTCGGCGAGCAGACGGGACACAATCTCAATATTCTCGGATGGTTAATCGGCAGGCCTACCGAGGCGCTGATCCGCTTTGTACTAGCGATCACCGGGCAGAGCGGATGAAACCGGATCTCGTCGATGGGCCCCAGCAGCTCGTCCTCGACCTCGACGGGTATGAGGGACCGATCGATCTCTTGCTCGCGCTGGCCCGCGAGCAGAAGGTCGATCTGGGCAAGATCTCGATCCTGGCGCTTGCCGATCAGTATCTCGCTTTCATTGCCCGGCAACGCCGGCTTCGGCTCGAGATCGCCGCCGACTACCTGGTGATGGCGGCTTGGCTCGCCTACCTGAAGTCGCGCCTTTTGTTGCCGCAGCCTCCGGATGACGACGAGCCGAGCGCGGCCGAGCTCGCCGCCGTGCTGGAGCACCGGCTGAGATTGCTGGAGGCGATGCAAACCGCCGGCGGGCGCCTGATGGCCCGACCGCGGCTGGGCTACGACGTTTTCCTGCGCGGGGCGCCCGAAGGGCAAGCGGTTGTCCGGGTTCCGGTCTACGAGCTGAGCCTCTACGAGCTGCTGCGAGCCTACGGCGAGAGCCGTCGCCGCGGCACGGTAACCGTCCTGACGATCGAGCCCTCCGCCTTCCATTCGATGGATGATGCATTGAAGCGCCTGGCGCGCTTTGTCGGCCGGGTGCCCGATTGGCGCGAGCTCAGGAGCTTTTTGCCGGAAGAGGTGCGCGGAGAGGTGTTCCGCCGATCGGCCCTTGCGGCGACCTTCGCCGCGACGCTCGAACTCGCGCGCGGCGGCCGCATCGAGCTGCGCCAGGATCGGGTGTTCGGTCCGATCTATCTGCGCAGCCCCGCTTTGGTCGGAGATTAGTACGCCGGCGTGAGTGAGCGCGCGCAGCAGTTGCGGCTGGTCGAGGCGCTGCTGTTCGCGTCCGCCGGGCCGCTCGACGACGCGGCTTTGGCACAGCACCTCGGCGAGGCGGCTGATGTCCGTGGGCTGCTGCGGGAGCTCGCCGAGGGCTACGCCGGGCGGGGCGTCAACCTTGTCCAGTTGGCCGGTGGCTGGGCGTTTCGCACGGCACCCGATCTTGCCGCCAGACTGCGCACCGAGCGGCCGGTAACCCGAAAGCTGTCGCGCGCGGCGGTCGAAACGCTCGCCGTCATTGCCTACCATCAGCCGGTGACCCGCGCCGAGATCGAGGAGATCCGCGGGGTCGCACTCGGAAAAGGTACCGTCGACAGCCTGATGGAAGCCGGCTGGGTGCGCCCCAAGGGCCGGCGCGCGGGTCCCGGCCGACCGCTCCTGTGGGTGACGACGCCGGGCTTCCTGGCGCATTTTGGCCTGGACACCCTGAACGAGCTGCCGGGTGTCGACGAATTGCGTGCCGCCGGCCTTCTCGATCTCGCCCCCGCGGTGGTCGGCAGGGAGCAGCTGGACGAGATTACGTAGATCTGTTCTCCCGCCGAGAACCTGCAGCCCACCGGTCCCTAGACTGTTTACTTCATATCGTAATAATGCTATTTGATTAATATCCGGCCTAACGTAGATGCCGATTTCAGCAAGGCAGAGGCGTGCGGTCGAGTTCCGCTGCCGATCCGCTGCCGACCCCGTTCCGGCAGCCGAAAACCGCCCGGAATTCCGCTGTCGGACGACTGGGCCAAATCGGACCCAAGGTCTTGGTATCAACCAATTTTTGGATACCAGAGAGGCGATTTTCGGCCGCTGAAATGCGTTTTTCCGCTGTCGTCGGCGGAAAGGAAGGTCTACGAAGTCGCGGGTGACCGAAGGCGGGCTTTGCGGCCGGGAGCCATGGTGGGCGAATATGTTAAGATCCGCGATTGCACGGTAGACGAGATCATCACGACCCTGTGGGCCAGCAACAGTTTTCGCCGCCATGGCCGAGGGAGTCTCGGTCAGCTGGCGTGGCAACCGAGGTTTGCCCATATGAGCGGCATCTGACATCATCATGCGCTTTGCGGACGCTGTCCGTATCGACGCGAGGGGCTTGAGGCACCATTGCGATGCTGCTTGACTTCGGCTGGTCGGAGTTGATGCTGATCGGGATCGTCGCGCTCGTCTTCATCGGGCCGAAGGATCTTCCGAAGGCATTGCGTGTCGCCGGGTTCTGGGTGCGCAAAGCACGCACTCTGTCGCGCGAGTTCCAGAGCAGCGTCGAACAGATGGTCCGCGAGGCCGAGCTCGATGAAGTGCGCCAGGAGCTCAAAAAGGCGAGCGAGATCGACCTCGACAAGGAGTTTCGGCAGGTCGTTGATCCGACCGGGACCCTCGCCGAAAGTTTGAAGCCACCGGGGCTGCCGAATTTTTCAGAGCCCGCGGCGGATAGCGGTGTGCAGGCCGCAACCGGAGCAACCGAGCTCGTGACGACGAATCCCGCAGCTCCGGCGATCGCGCCGCCGGACGCTGTCGGTCACGATATCACGCCGTCGAAACCCTAGGGGTTCGTGGTGGACGACGACAGGGAGGCCGAACTCGAAGAGGGCAGGATGCCGCTCCTCGATCACCTGATCGAGCTGCGCAACCGACTGATGTGGTCGATCGGGGCGATCATGGTCGGCTTCCTGGTCTGCTATCAGTTCAAGGAGCGCATTTACGGCTTCCTGGTGCACCCGCTTGCCGTCATCTTCGAAGGACAGACCGGCCGACATCTAATTTACACCGGCTTGACCGAGGCGTTCTTCACGTATGTGAAGGTGTCCCTGTGGGCGGGTCTTTGCCTCGCCTTCCCGGTCGTGGCTAACCAGATCTGGAAATTCGTCGCACCTGGCCTCTATAAGAAAGAAAGGCGGGCTTTCTACCCTTACTTGTTCGCTACCCCGGTGCTATTCGCGATGGGTGGCGCGCTCGCCTATTTCGTGGTGATCCCGGTCGCCTGGCGCTTCTTCGTCAGCTTTGAGACGCCGGCGGGCCTAGACGGCGGGCTGCCGATCGTCCTCGAGGCGAAGGTCAATGAGTACCTGTCGCTGGTTATGACCCTGCTGTTGGGCTTTGGCATCGCCTTTCAGATGCCGGTGCTGTTGACTTTGATGGCGCGCGTCGGGCTCGTCACCTCCGCCGGCCTCGCCTCGAAGCGCCGCTACGCGATCGTCATCATGTTTGTCGTGGCGGCAGTGCTGACACCGCCCGACATCATCAGCCAGACCAGCCTCGCGGTGCCGCTGATCATTCTGTTCGAGGCCTCGATCATCTCCTGCCGCATGGTCGAGAAGGCGCGCGCCCGGCGCGAGGCGGAAGAGGAGGCCGAGCTCGCCGGCAAGGCGAAGCCCGCCCCCGGCGCCTGACGTTGCCGTCCGGTGGACGCGCCGGCGCAGGCTCTTTATATCCGCGTATTGTTTCGTCATCGCCGGGCTTGACCCGGCGATCCAGGAGATGCCCGGGACAGGCCCGGGCACGACGGGAGCTGATGCACGATCTCAGATGGGTCCGGGAACACCCCGAGGAATTCGACCGCGGCCTCACCCGGCGTGGTTTACCGACGCGCTCCGAAGAAATCTTCGCGCTCGACCGCTCGTGGCGCGCCGCCGAGACCAGCGCGCAGGAAGCCCAGGCCCGGCGCAACCGCATCGCCCGGGAGATCGGAGCCGCCAAGGACGGGCGAGGGTCGGCGATCGGCGCGAACGTCGAGGTCGGCCCGCTCGGGGCGCAGTCGCTGTTGCAGGCTGAGGCAAGGAAAGCCGCCGAGGACGCCCGACAGGCGGGAGCCGAGGCCACTGAGCTGCGTGCGGAAATCGACGTGATCCTGGCCGCGTTGCCGAACCTCCCGGCCGAGGACGTACCGGACGGTCCCGACGAGACCGCGAATCGGGTGCTGCGTCATCACGGCGAGCCGCCTCGCTTCGACTTCGAGCCGTTGGCGCATGAGGCGATCGGCGAACGGCTCGGCCTGATGGATTTCGCGCGTGCCGGCAAGTTGTCCGGGTCACGTTTTGTCGTGTTGCGGGGCGCGCTCGCCCGGCTCGAGCGGGCGCTCGGCCAGTTCATGCTCGATCTTCACACGACCGAATTCGGATATACCGAGGTTTCCCCGCCGCTGCTGGTCCGCGATGAGGCCGTGTTCGGGACTAGCCAGCTGCCAAAGTTCTCCGAGGATCTGTTCCGCACCACCGATGGTTACTGGCTGATCCCGACCGCCGAAGTGCCGCTGACCAACCTGGTCGCCGGCGAAATCCTCGACGAAAGCGCGCTGCCGCTGCGCTACACCGCCTGGACGCCATGCTTTCGGTCGGAAGCCGGCGCAGCGGGCAAGGACACTCGCGGCATGATCCGCCAGCACCAATTCGAAAAGGTTGAGCTCGTCTCGATCACTCGACCGGAGGAGTCCGTGGCCGAGCACGAGCGCATGACCGCTTGCGCTGAAGAGGTGCTGAAGCGGCTCGGCCTCGCCTATCGCGTCGTCGTGCTGTCGACCGGCGACATGGGGTTTGCGGCGCACAAGACCTACGATATCGAGGTCTGGTTGCCGGGGCAGGGGACCTATCGCGAGATCTCCAGCTGCTCGAACTGTGGTGCCTTCCAGGCACAGCGGATGAAGGCGCGCTTTCGCCCGGCCGGAGGTAAGGGCACGTCGCCTGTGCACACCCTCAACGGCTCCGGTCTCGCGATCGGCCGGACCTTGATTGCCATCCTCGAGAGCTTCCAGCGACATAACGGCACCGTGGCGCTGCCGGCCGCGTTGCAGCCTTACATGGGGGGGCAGGAGGTCATCGAGCCCGATGGCTGACACCCGGCGCCGCAAGGCCCGCAAGACGGTCTTCGAGTGACCCCAGGCGGAGCAGGTTTTGGCAAGCCGGGTCCGGTGCAAAGGAAGCTGCGGCTGCTGATGGAGCTGCGCCGCGCCGGGATCGGCGACGCGCGGGTGCTCGGGGCGATCGAGAGGACACCGCGGGAGAAGTTCGTGCCGCCGGCTTTCGAGGATCAAGCGTACGAAAACATGGCCTTGCCGATTGGCCAAGGTCAAACGGTCAGTCAGCCTTATGTGGTGGCGCTGATGACCGAGAAGCTCGAACTCGGCGATCGGAACAATGCTCTCGAGATCGGCACCGGTTCGGGGTATCAGACCGCGGTCCTGGCACGGCTCTGCCGCCGGGTCTTCTCGATCGAGAGGCATCGCGAGCTGCTGCGTGATGCCGAGCGCCGATTCGGCGAACTGCGCTTACGCAATATCATTTGTCGCTTCGGGGACGGGACGAAGGGATGGCCCGAGCAGGCGCCTTATGATCGAGTGATCGTCACGGCCGCCGCGGCGGAGGTCCCGGCGACCCTTGTAGACGGGCTTGCACCGGGCGGGATTCTGGTGGCGCCGGTGGGCGAGGATCACCGTGATCAGCAGCTTCTCCGTATCCGCCGCAACGATGACGGGTTTTCGACCGAAAATCTCGGTCTTGTGCGGTTCGTGCCGCTCGTCGCCGGGTTGCCGCGCCGCGGCGGGAGTGAAGCTTGACATGATTCCGGCTTAGCGTACCAAGTACAGAGTTTCTTGCGCGTTGGGGGGCGTGCACGGGGGAAATGAGGAAGTTCAGTGAGAGAGGGGTCGGCGGCGGTGCCACGGCGTGGGCTGTCGCGTTTGCTTTGCTGGTCGCGGCTTGCGGCCAGCGGATCGACGGGCCTGCTCCGGTGGTCAGCGGCGAAGCGACGGCCACGGCCGAGCCAGAACGAGTCGTGGTACGGCCCGGCCAGACACTGTCCGGGATTGCCCATGCCTATCATGTTCCGATGCGGACTATAGCCGAGGCGAATTACCTGCTGCCGCCCTATCGTATCGAGATCGGCCGCACTCTGATCATCCCCCAGGCCGACCAGCCCGCCGTGTCGGTCGCAGCGGTATCACTCGGGGCGATGCCTCCGGCGCAACCCGCAGCCATGTCGGGAGCCAATCAGCCCGAGGCGAACCCGATCGAGCGCGCATCCCCAACTCCAGCCGGGCAGCCATCTCTTGCTGCCACAGCACCGCCGAACCCGACAACGTCAACACCGTCACCGGCCGGCGAATTGCCCCGTCCCGATGCAAAGCCCGCTGCAGCGCCGCCCGCAATACCGGAGGCGCCGCCGGCGGCTGCTGCGCCGCCGGCTCCGGTGCAGAACAACGTTACTTTTGTCTGGCCGGTGCGCGGCCATGTCCTCGGGGGCTACGGCTCGGGTCCGGACGGAACACACAATGACGGCATCAATATCGCCGCCCCGCGCGGCGCGGCGGTCGAAGCGACCGATGCGGGTGTTGTGGCATACGTCGGCAACGAGCTGCGCGGATACGGCAACCTCATTCTTATCAAACACTCGAATGGGTGGATCTCGGCCTATGCGCATTGCGATCTGATGATGGTCAAGCGTGGCGACCGGGTCGGGCGCGGCCAGGTGATCGCGAAAGTCGGCTCTACCGGGAATGTCAACGAGCCACAGCTCCATTTCGAGCTTCGTCGCGGCAACCGCGCGGTCGACCCCCGCGAGTTCCTGGCGCCGCTGCCAACCGCTCGGGGCAGGGAGGGTTCCGGCCCGGGTTAAACGGCTCTCTCGTCCGGGCGTTGCCGCCCTAACCGCTCCACGACCAAGGCCGAGGACCACCTAATTACGCGCTGCCGCGAAAAGACCGGGCCATTGCTCTTTCGCCGGGCATCGCGTACCAATTTGCCTGTCGTGCGGTACCGATATTCCGGTCGCAGACGGCGGAGCCGCTTCTTCGGGTCGATGCGGTGCGTGATCTCGGAGCTCGATGCCGATGCTGATTTCTGCCGCCTATGCCCAAGGAACGGGCATAACGGGCATCTTCGACAATCAGGGCGCGCTGATCCAGTTCTTGCCGCTGGTCCTGATTTTCGTCGTCTTCTATTTCCTTCTGATCCGGCCGCAGCAGCGCAAGGCGAAAGACCATGGAGTGATGCTCGATGCGTTGCGGCGCGGCGATCGGGTCGTAACCGGGGGCGGCATCATCGGTACTGTCGCCCGCGCGGACAACCCGGAGGAGGTGACGGTCGACATCGCCGAGGGCGTCCGCATCCGCGTCGTGCGCAGCACGATCACAAGCGTGGTCGCGAAGCCGGACCCGGCGGCGGCGCGTGAGGCCGCGAAGCAAAGGGAGGAGGCTCGGGCGAAGGCCGAAACAAAGGATTGAGTGGATTTCGCCGATACGAAGGCTCGTAGCATGCTCTATTTCGCTAACTGGAAAGTTACTCTGATCTGCGCTGTATGCGCGCTCGGCGTGTTGCTGTCGCTGCCGAACCTATTCAGCCCATCTATCCTTGCGCAGCTGCCGCGTTTCCTGCCGCACAAGCAGGTGGCGCTCGGGCTCGACCTGCGCGGCGGGTCCTACCTGCTGCTCCAGGTCGATGTCGCCGCCGCGCAGCGTGAGCGCCTCAACTCGATCATCGACAATGTGCGCAACGCGCTGCGCGATGCGAATATCGGCTATACCGGCCTCGAGGTCGAAGGCGATGCGATCACCTTCACGATCCGCGAGCCTGACCGCATCGATGACGCGCGCCAGGCGTTGCGCAAGATCGATCCGGATCTCACTGTCGAGATTGCCGCCGACGGATCGGGGACGATGCGGTTCAGCACGGTCGCCACCGATGCGCGGCGCCGACAGGCGGTCGATCAGTCGATCGAGATCATCCGCCGCCGCATCGACGAGACCGGGACCAAAGAGCCGACGATTCAACGCGAGGGTTCGGACCGCATCCTGGTCCAGCTGCCCGGTGTCGACAATCCCGAGCACGTCAAGGCGCTGCTCGGTCGCACCGCCAAGCTCACCTTTCAGCTGGTCGACACCAGCATCTCGCTCGAGGACGCGCGCCGCGGCCGCCTGCCGCCGGGAGACGAGATCTTGCCGGCGGAAGAAGGGAGGGCCGGGCATACCGGGCCGCCAGCCTATGTCGTGCGCAAGCGCGTGATGGTCGGCGGCGACACGCTTGTCGACGCTCAGCCGACCTTCCAAAACAACGAGCCGGTCGTCAGCTTCCGCTTCGATGCCGCCGGCGCCAAACGCTTCGGCGACGCCACGCGCGACAATGTCGGCAAGCCGTTTGCCATCGTGCTCGACAACAAGGTGATCAGCGCGCCCGTCATCCGTGAGCCGATCCTCGGAGGCAGTGGCATCATCTCCGGCAGCTTCACCGTACAGTCGGCAAGCGATCTCGCCCTCTTGCTGCGCGCGGGTGCCCTGCCGGCACCGATCACGATCCTCGAGGAGCGGACCGTCGGACCGGATCTGGGTGCCGATTCGATTCACGCCGGGGCGGTCGCCAGCATCGTCGGGGTGGTGCTGGTCGTCGTCTTTATGATCCTGTTCTACGGGCTCTTCGGCGTGTTCGCCGACATCGCGCTGTTCTTCAATCTGTGCCTGATGCTCGGCAGCCTGTCGCTGCTCGGCGCCACCTTGACATTGCCCGGCATCGCCGGCATCGCGCTGACGATGGGCATGGCGGTCGACGCCAACGTCTTGATTTACGAGCGCATACGCGAGGAGGTTCGCGGCGGTCGAACACTGCTGTCCTCGCTGGACGCCGGCTTCAAGCGCGCCTTCGGCACGATCCTGGACAGCCATGTGACGACCTTGGTCGCCGGCTTTCTGATGTTCTGGCTCGGGTCTGGCCCGGTCAAGGGCTTTGCGGTGACCCTCAGCATCGGCGTTCTGACTTCGCTCTTCTCGGCGATTCTGGTGACCCGGCTGTTGATTGTCACCTGGCTGCGCCAGTGGAAACCGAAGGCGATACCCATTTGACCGGCCGCCATCCTGCGATGACCAAGCTCAGATGAGACCGCTCATCGTCATTCGGCGCACGCCGAAGATCGACTTCATGGCCTGGCACAAGGTCGGGTTCGCCTTCTCGCTTCTCCTGACCCTGGCGTCGATCGTGTTGTTCTTAACGGTCGGGCTAAATTACGGGATCGACTTCGTCGGTGGCACCTTGATCGAGGTACGGTCGACGACCGGACCGGCGAACCTCGCAGAGATGCGGCAAAAGCTCGATGCGCTCCACCTCGGCGATGCCTCGCTGCAAGGCTTTGGTCCGTCGACCGACGTGTTGATCAGGCTGCCGCGCCAGCCGGGCGGCGACGCGGCGCAGGAGCAGGCAGTCCAGCTGGCGCGCCAGGCGCTCGGTTCGAGCGTCGAATATCGCCGGATCGAGGTGGTAGGCCCGAGCGTCGGCAGCGAACTGGTCCGCGCCGGGGTGATCGCGACCGTCCTCGCGCTGTTCGCGATCGCTATCTACATCGGGTTCCGCTTCGAGTGGCAGTTCGGCGTCGGCGGGATGATTTCCACGTTGCACGACGTCATCACCACGGTTGGGCTGTTCGCGCTGTTTCAGCTCGAGTTCAATCTGACGACCTTGGCAGCGATCCTCACCGTCGCCGGCTATTCGGTGAACGACACGGTGGTGATCTACGACCGCGTGCGCGAATCGATGCGCAAATACCGTACGATGCCGTTTCGCGACCTGATCAACCTCGCACTCAACGAAACCTTGTCGCGGACGATCCTTACCGTCAGCACGGTTGCCCTCGCCGTCCTGTCATTGCTGTTTCTCGGTGGCGAGGTGCTCAGAGGGTTCAGCATCGCGATGCTGTGGGGCGTGGTGATAGGCACCTATTCCTCGCTCTTTATCGCCGCTCCCGTGCTCTACTACGTGCAGCCGAACCGCGCCGCGATCGCCCGGGCGGGCGAGGGTGCCAAGGCCGGAGCTTCCGGGACGTCATAATCGCACGGGTGATCGCGATGGAGCTGACCCCGCTCGTCCCTGCCGGCCGTCAAATCATCGAACGCTATGGAACGAGCGGCTTTCGAGTGGCCGGCGTGATCTACCACGGCTCGGTTCTGGTGTTCCCCGACCGCACCTTGCCCTGGGCGGCAGCGAGCACCGCTTCGGTTACCTGGGGGAGCCTGGCGCCGGTTGTCGAACATGGCGGCGTGCAAATTCTTCTGCTCGGCCTCGGCCGACACCCAAGCGTGATACCGGGCTCGTTGCGCACTGCGTTGCGAGCCGTCGGGATTGTGCTCGAGGCGATGGACACCGGAGCGGCGTGCCGCACCTACAACGTGCTGCTCGCCGAGGACCGGCGCGTCGCAGCCGCGTTGGTGCCGCCGGTATGACCTCATGCGCCGCCCCAGCAGGGCGATGGAGCGCACCCGGAACCATCTGATAGCTGCCGGCGTTTCGGCAATAGCAGTCACTCATGGAGCCGATCATGGCTTTTTGCGCACGGCTACTGCCCGCGGCAGCTCTTGTCGTCAGCTTGGCAATAACCCCCGCCGCTCATGCGGCACACTGGCATGGTGGTTACTATCACCATGGTAGTAGTGGTAACGCCGGGGCCGCGATCGTCGGCGGTCTCATCGGCCTCGGCCTTGGTGCGGCGCTCGCGTCGGGGGGCTATTACGCACCGCCGCCTGTCTACTACTACGGGCCGCCCACCGGCTACTACACTCCGCCACCTCCGGCCGTCTACTACGGTTATTGAGGCCGGCGGCTCTTCGCAACACCTGAGGTTGGAACGCTCCGATGAAGGTCATCCTGAACCGTCTTACTCCCGCGGCCATGGCCGCGCTCCTCGCCCTGCCCGCGGCCGCACTGGCGCAGTCCTCGCAGGCTCCCGCGCCGGCCGCGCCGCAAGGCGCACCGCCGCCCGCGGCCGCCTCTTCGCCGATGGCTGGACACGCTGTGCTCGGCAAGAATGCCGAGGAGCGCGTCGAGCACCGCATCGACGAGCTCCACGCGCAGCTGCGCATTACCCCGGCCGAACAGCAGCAATGGAACCAATTCGCCGAAGTGATGCGCGATAATGCCCGCGACATGGATAAGGCGTTCATGCAGCGCGCCGAGCAGTTCCAGTCGATGAACGCGCTCCAGAACATGGAGTCCTACGAGCAGATTGCCGAGGCGCACGCCCAGCACCTGCAAACGTTGGTCCCGGCTTTCCAAAATCTATATAGCGCGATGCCGGATCAGCAAAAGCGGCTCGCCGACCAGGTATTTCGCGCAAATGCCGAGCAGCGCGCGCAGCACACGGCACAAGCGCATCGCAACCGCAACGGATAGCATCGCCAGCCGAATCAGAAAAAGCCCCGCCGAGGCGGGGCTTTTTCCGCAATGCGACCGGTTCAGCGGGCTTTCGACAGGTTCTGAGCGACGAAGTCCCAGTTCAGCAGATGGTCGAGGAAGGTCTGCACGAAATCCGGCCGGCGGTTCTGGTAATCGAGATAATAGGCGTGCTCCCAAACGTCGCAGGTGAGCAGCGCCGTCTGACCTTCGGCCAGCGGATTGACCGCATTTGGGGTCGCGGTGATCTTGAGCTTGCCACCATCGGCGACGAGCCACGCCCAGCCGCTGCCGAACTGGCCGACAGCCGCCGCCTTGAATTGCTCCTTGAACTTGTCGAGGCCGCCGCAATCGCGGGTGATCGCCGCGGCGACATCGCCGCTCGGCGAACCGCCGCCATGCGGCTTCATGCTGTTCCAGAAGAAGGTGTGGTTCCACACCTGAGCGGCGTTGTTGAACACGCCCGCCTTCGATGAATCTCGATAGGCGGCCCTAATTAGCTCCTCGAGCGATTGACTCTCGCTCGGGGAGCCCTTGACGAGGTTGTTGAGGTTCGTGACATAGGCTTGGTGATGCCTGCCGTGATGGAAGTCCATCGTGCGCTCGGAGATGTGCGGCTCGAGCGCGTTTTTCGGGTACGGCAGGGGCGGCAGTTCGAAAGCCATGGCGACCATCCCAGGTTATGTGCAAGAGGACCGTGGAGAAACGCCGTTTCCGGATCGAGGTTCCCGCAGGGCGGATCGTCTGTCGCCGGTTGCGGCGTTGGTGCGGCGCCACGACCGCGACCGGTTCCAAACGGCGCTGTTTGCCCCGGCCGCGCGCCGCGAGGCGCTGTTCGCGCTCTACGCCTTCAACTGCGAGATTGCAAGGGTGCGCGAGCGGGTCACCCAACCCACCCTCGGCCGGATTCGTCTCGAATGGTGGCGCGAGAGCATCGCCGCCGCGTTCGAGACCGGTCCCATTCGCCGCCATATTGTCACCGAGCCGTTGACCGGGGCGATCCGCGATCTCGGGCTGACGCGGGCGCATTTCGATCGCCTGATCGATGCGCGCGAGACCGATCTTGACGCAGAGGCGCCGGCGAGCCTCGCCGCCCTCGAAGACTACGCCGAGGCTGCTTCGGCGCGGCTGATCTACCTCGCCCTCGAGATCCTGGGTGTGCGCGACCCTGCAGCTCGCCAAGCGGGGTTCCATGTCGGTATCGCCTACGCGCTCGCCGGTCTCCTGCGCGCGATGCGGTACCAGGCGCGCGCGGGTCGCCAGGTGATTCCAACGGACCTCGCGGCGCGAACCGGGCTCGACCACGAGGATTATCGTGCGTTGCGTGTCACGCCTGCGGTTCGCGCCGCAACGGCCGAGCTCGCCGCGGCGGCGCTAAGGCACCTCGGCTTGGCGCGCACCCGGCACCGGAAACTCCCGCGATCGGCGCTTCCGGCACTGTTGCCGGCAATCGTCGCGCGGCGCTCGCTCAGGCGGCTGAAAACGGCGGGGTTCGACCCGTTCGACCAAACTCTGACGGCCCCTGACCCGCTGCAGAGCTGGCGGTTTGTCGCGGCTGCGGTCTTCAACCGATTCTAACAGCCCCGGAAGTCGGGGAGGCGGCGCTCGGCCATCGCCTTGACGCCCTCCTTGAAGTCCTCGGTGCGGCGCAGCCAGTCCTGCTCGACGAGCTCGCGCTCGGTGGCGGCTTCGATCGCGTCGCAGAGGCCGCGGCGCACTGTCTCCCGCGTCGCCATGACGGCGAGGGGTGCGGATTGTGCGATCTCGAGCGCCAGCGCCTGAGCCGCACTCCGCACCTCGGCGAGCGGCACCAACAACTCGGCGAGCCCGATCTGGACGGCTTCGTCGCCGGGGACGCGGCGACCGGTATAGAACATCAGCGCCGCCTGCTGGACGCCGACGAGCCGCGGCAGGGTTGCGGTCAATCCAAACCCGGGATGAAATCCGAGCCGGTTGAAGTTCGCGCTGAAGCGCGCCTCCTGACAGGTGACGCGGAAATCCGCAACCAGCGCCAGACCGAGCCCGCCGCCCACCGCCGCGCCGTGCACTGCGGCGACGATCGGTTTCTGGGTGCGGAACAGCCGGATCGCTTCCTTGTAGAGGTGCCGGCCGGCGCCGCTGCGCGACCCCTCCGAGACTGTTCCGGTTTCCATGCGCTTGGCAAAGTCGGCGCCGGCGCAGAACGAGCGGCCCTCCGCGGCGAGCACGATCGCCCGGCATTGAGGGTCGCTGTCGAGCCGCTCGAACGCCTCGCCGATCTCGGCGATCAGCTCGCTGTCGAAGAAATTGTGCGGCGGCCGGCGCATTTCGACCGTAGCGACGAAGCCGTCCTGGCTGACACCGATGTCGCGGTAAGTATGGGAAGCGGTCATGGTGCTATCTCCTGGGTCGCCCCTCCCTTTCCCTCCCCCGGAAACGGGTCAGGGTGGGGACCGTTTGACGATCAGCGCATCGACCACCGTGAGGCCCTGTCCTTGCGGGTGGACGATGACCGGGTTGAGGTCGATTTCCTCGATCAGATCGGCATGATCGGCGGCAAAACGCGACAAGGTCGCGATCAGTTCGGCCAAGGCGTCGCGGTCGGCGAGCGGCGCCCCGCGCGCTCCATCGAGCAACGCCGCGCCCTTGAGCTCGCTGAGGAGCGACAGCGCCTCTCGCTGCTCGATCGGAACGGGCGCAAAAACGACGTCGCCCAGCACTTCGACATGGATGCCGCCGAGCCCGACCATCAGCATCGGGCCGAAGTCGGGGTCGCGCGTCACGCCGAGGATCATCTCATGGCCCGGGGCCGCCATCGCCTGAACCAGGACGCCGTGGATCGCTGCACCGGGATGGGCTTGTTCCGCGCTTGACACAACCCGCTTATAGGCCTCGCGCACGGCGGCCTCGCCGGTAACCCCGAGCGCGACAGCGCCGGCCTCGGTCTTGTGGGTGATGTCGGGCGACTGGACCTTCAGCGCGACGGGACCACCGATGCGGGCGGCCGCCGCGACTGCCTCGTCTGCGCTCGTCACCAGCGCCTCGGGCGAGCGCGGCACCCCGTAGCGCGCAAGCAAGGCCTTCGCTTCGGCCTCGATCAGCACCGGACCGGCGGCGGCTAGCGCACCGCCCACCTCATCGCGCAGACCCGGGGGCGTCTTCTCCGCGGTTTGCGGTCGACGGCGCCGAGCCTGGAACTGAGCGTAGTCGACGAGCGCGCGGATCGCCCGCGCGCAGCTCGGCATGGAGGTGTAGCAGGGGATACCGGCCTCGGCGAAGGCGGCCATCGCGCCTGGCGTCGCGGTCGTGTAGGTCGACAGGATGATCGGCTGCTCGGTATTGCCGGTAACTGCCGCCAATTCCTCGGCGCGCTGCTTCGCGGTTGCTTCGTTGGCAAGCGAGCCGATGAGCAGAACCGTATCGATCCGCCGCGATTCGCGCACAATCTCCACCAGTCTCGCATAGCCGACTTCATGGATCGCTTGCGCGGTACCGTCGACCGGGTTCTGCGCCGAGGCGTAGGAGGGCAGCAAGGCCATCAGCCGCTGTTGCAAATCCTCCTCGAGGACCGGCAGTTCCAGTCCATGCGCCGCCAGCAGGTCGGACATCCATACGGCACTCCCCCCGGAGCCGGTGATGACCGCGACGCGGTTGCCGCGCGGCGGTTTGCAGAAGGCGAAGGCCGCCGCCATGTCGAGCATGTGGTCGAGATCCTCGCCGCGGATGATGCCGTGATGGCGGAAGATTGCATCGTCTATGACGCCGGAATGGGCCAGCGAACCGGTGTGTGAGGCCGCGGCGCGTCGGCCGGCCTCGGAACGGCCGACTTTCGCGACGATCATCGGCTTGCCGGCCTCAGCTGCCTTGTCGGCGACGGCGCGGAACCGGGTGGGATCGCGAATACTTTCGAGATAGGCGAGGAAGATGTCGGCGCCGCCGGTATCGAGCAGCCAGTCTACATAATCATGCGCTTCGAGGCAGGTTTGGTTGCCGGCGCTGGCCTGGTAAGTAAATCGCAATTGGCGCGGCAAGCCGCGGCTCAAAAACGCGAAGGTCAATGCACCGCTCTGGCAGCTGACAGCGATCGCCCGGCTCTTGCGGCTTTCGGGAAACAGGCTCTGCGTCGGGTCGTGGAACACCGGGCTGAATGTCGCGACGAGCGGTTTCAGCGGGTTGACGAGGCCCTCCGAATTGGGGCCACAGACGACGATGCCGAAGCGGTCGATGACCTCGCGCAGGGCCCTGTCGCGCTCCTGTGCCGCCTCGCCGCGCTCCTCGGCAAAGCCGGAGCTGATCACGACCGCGGCGCGCACACCCTTGCGTCCGCATTCCTCGAGCGTCGGCACGACGTAAGCCGCTGGCACGACGACGACAGCGAGGTCGGGTGCCTCCGGCAGTTCGGCGACCGTCGCGTAACTTCGGAGCCCGAACACCTCCGGCAGGCTGCGCGTGACCGGATAGATCCGCCCGGGATAGCCGTGTGCGATCAGGTAATGGGTCGTTCGGCCGCGCAAGGTGTGGGTATCGGCCGAGGCGCCGATTATCGCGACGCTGTCCGGCGAAAACAGGGGTTTTAGATCAGGCATTCGGGAGCAGCGCAACAGCCCTCTCCGCCCTTCAGGGGGGAGAGGGAGGGGACCCGTCGCGTAGCGACGGGGAGGGTGAGGTGGGCGGCGCCGGTACGTGGTTCTGGCACCCACCTCACCCCTACCCTCTCCCCCCGCAAACGGGCGGAGAGGGAGAGTGGGGTGGAGGCCCCGGCTCTTGAATGCATATCAGCGCAACCCGAGGCCGCGGGCGATGATGCCGCGCAGGACCTCGCGGGTGCCGCCCTGGATTGTTAATTTGGGGGCGATCAGGGTGGCGTAGCGGAGCGCCTCTTCGAACCGGTCGTCATTGCTGTCGGGCTCTGCATCGCCGGTTTGCGGCGCCAGCAGGCGCACTTTGTCGGGCAGGGCCTGCTCGAAATTGGTCCCGAGGTCCTTGACCACTGCGGCTTCGACGGACGGCGTCTTACCGGCTTGCAGCATGCCGGCGACGGAGAGCGACATGCGCCGCAGGGTGGCGAGATGGGCCACCTCGCGCCCGATGCCCTCGGCCAGCCGCTCGCTCGGTTCCTCACCCGCCCGCCGGACCAGCTCGACCAAGGCCGGAAAGGTCTCGATCCAGCGGTCGGGGCCGCTCCGCTCATAGGCGAGCTCGTCGGTCGCCTGCTTCCAGGCCATGTCGACCTCGCCGATCAGGTGGGAGTCGGGCAGGAACGCGTCGTCGAACACGACCTCGTTGAAATCATGACCGCCGGTCAGGTTGACGATCGGCCGGGTGGTGATTCCTTGTGTCTTCATCTCGACCAGGAACTGAGTCAGCCCGTGCCGCCGGTTTTCCTTGGTCGACGGCGAGGTGCGCAGCAACGCGATCATGTAATCGGCGTGATGCGCGCCACTCGTCCAGATCTTGCGCCCATTGACCAGCCAGCCGCCCTCGGTCTTGGTCGCGCGGGTCGAGGCGGCGAACACGTCCGATCCCGAATTGGGCTCGCTGAGCCCGATACAGAAGCACAGCTCGCCGCGGGCGATCTGCGGCAGGATCTTCTGCCGGATCTCCTCCTGGCCGTAACGCAGCAGGACCGGGCCGCTCTGCCGATCCGCGGTCGAATGCGCGCGGGTCGGCGCGCGCGCCGCCAGCATTTCCTCGGTTACGACATAGCGCTCGAGATGCGAGCGCTCGTGACCGCCGTATTTCTTCGGCCAGGTCATGCCGATCCAGCCCTTGGCGCCGACCCTGCGGCTGAATTCGCGCGAAAACGACCCCTTGCCTCCGTCTGGCGAAAAGGTGCCGGCCTCCGTCTCCTGGCGCAGAAACGCCCGCACTTCCTGGCGCAATTCCTTGGCCTCGGGCGGCAGCTCGACTTGGTCGAAGCGAAAGCTGAAACTCATCGGTGCCTCACGGTTTCGGTGTCTTTATGAGCCCTGGGTGATGAAGGGCCAGAGCTGGTCGGCGCCGTGCGCCGCGACCATGCGTCCGAGGCGCTGGGCCCACACCGCCTCGTTGCCAAACTCCTCGCGCCACGCCCACAGCCGGCGTGTCGCATGATGCAGCGAATGCTCGTAGGTGAACCCCATGGCACCATGCACTTGATGGGCGATCGCGGCCCCGGTGCCGGCCGCCTCGCCGCCGCGCACCTTGGCGATCGCCACCTCGCCGACGTTGATCACCGGGCGGGAGCAGGCCTCGGCAGCGGCGTCCGCAGCCGCACTCGCCGCGGCCACCTCGCCCGCCAAGATCGCCAAGTTGTGCTGGACCGCCTGAAATTTGGCGATCGGTCGCCCGAACTGCGAGCGGTCGAGCGCGTACTGCACCGACTGTTCGAGGATCTTTTCGAGCGCACCGGCCATCTGCTGCAACCGCACGGCCGCGCCGAAGCTGACCAGCAGATCCTCGTCGAGCGAAACCGGCCGCACCGCCGCGGGAACGGCATCGTCGAACGACACATCGTCGCGCGGCTCGCCGGCGAGGCCGGTCGATTGGCTGATCGGGAGACCTGCCGCCGCAACCAGCGCCACGGCAGCGTTATTGCCGCGGTGCACGAGAACGGCGATGTGGCCGGCATTGCGGGCGAACGGCACCCGGCGCGCTCGGCCGGCGAGCCTGCCGTCGTCGCGCAGCACGATATGGCCGTCGGCATGAACCGGCGCCACCGTCATCGGCCCGCTCGGTACCGCGAGACCGGCGCGGGCGAGCAGCCAGCCGGCCATCAAGGTCTCGGCGAGCGGCACCGGCGCCGCGAAATGACCGGCCAGGCGCAGCACGGCGAAGCCGTCGGCCATTGCCGCGCCGGCGCCGCCGAGGTCGTCGTCAACCCACGCAAGCGGCAGCCCCGACTCCTCGAGCGCGTCCCAAAGAGCCTTCGGCCAAACGCCTTTCTCGGCGTCGTTGATCGTGGCGGGCTCGCACAAATCCTGGAAGATGCGGGTCGCGGTATCGACGATGATGTTGTCGGCGCTGTCGTTCATCTCGCTCCCGCTCACGCACTCTTTACCGGTGAACGATCGTAGAGCAGCCGAGCAGGGACGGGAAGACTTCGCCTGTCGATCGCCTGCGGACGGTGCGTCTTTCAGCCCGCCGCACCACAATTATGAAGTGAATCAATTATTGCGATTTGGTGCACCTACAGCAAATCTGCAGCGGGTTTCTCTTTCAGGTTGTCCTGCCCAGCCCACTCGAACGGCTAATGCTCGGCCGTCGGTTGGTTGCTCGAAGGCGACGATTTAATTGCTATAATAGCATATCGAAAAAGGATCTGTCAATCAAAATGCTATTTAGCGACTATCGGTCCGGGCGACGGGGTTCTACGTTTGCGTCGCCCCTTCGGCGTATTGAGCATTCACAATCGATAGGTGAAGCCGTGTTCATCGCGATGAATCGCTTCAAGGTGGTTCCCGGGTCGCAAGCGGATTTCGAGCAGGTCTGGACGACGCGGGATACGCATCTGCGCGACGTACCGGGCTTCATCAATTTTCACCTGCTGCGCGGCCCCGACCTGGAGGATCATACTCTCTACTCGTCGCACTCGGTGTGGCGCAGCAGGGCCGATTTCGAGGCGTGGACCCGGTCGGAAGCCTTCCGTCGCGCGCACCGTGATGCCGGTTCCAACAAGCCGCTCTATCTCGGGCACCCCGAATTCGAGGGGTTCGAAGTCATCCAGACGGTGGAGGGCGCGGCGCCGCAGACTTGAAGACGGGGAGGGAGCGGCGGCGATTACGGGTTAATCTCGGCGCGAAAAACCGAGCGCTGGGTCAATCATGGCCGCCACTCGTCGTCTCGCAGCGATCCTCGCCGCCGATGTCGCCGGCTACAGCCGGCTGATGGGAGCCGACGAGGCCGGCACCGCACAGGCGTTGCGCGAGCATCGCGCCGCCGCCGATCCGCTCGTCGCCGGGTATGGCCGGCCGATCGTCAAGACGACGCTTCTACGAGGAGCCCGCAAGCGGGGGCGAGGGGCTTTCGCTCAATACGGGCCGGTGCTTCCGGCAGCGGTTTAGGAGTGCCGGAGCGCATTTCCTTCGTAGTCGCAGCATGGGCACCGCATCTGTGATATCCCGGCTGAATTAGCAGAGGAGGTACCCTCGCGCCATGCAGATCGTTGTCGCTCTCGTTGCCATTTGGTTCCTGTTCGTAGTGCTTTCGTGGTTGCTGCATGCCGCTCAGTGGTTGCTGGGTGTTGCCATCATCGCCAGCCTGGCGGCCGTCGCCGCGAAATACCTCCGGCAAATCCTCCGTTAGCGGCAAAGTTGCCCTGAAATCCATTGTTCCAAAGGCGCGCAGTCCGGCCGCGGCGACGAAAATTCCCGCAAGGATCTCACATCGGAACCGCAACGCGCTCCAATAACCCAACGTCGCGGGAAGTTACCAAGAGCGTCGTGGGTCGCTGGTGCGGTGCGATGACGAAGCACAATCCGAGAGGCGAAGAAGAGAAATCCGCAGCGTTGCGCAGCGCCGCTGTAGATGTATCGCAAGCCGCAGAGCTGATGCGGCTGGGCGCCATGTGATCATGGTCACCTTCTGCAGGTTTCTTTTCAGCTTCACGATCCTCGTCGCGATCGCCGGTTGCATTGTTATCGGCATCACCATCGGGCAATTCGACCGCGAACTGCCTGACTATCAGCAGCTCGCGCACTATCGGCCGTCGATCATGACCCGCGTTCACGCGGGGGATGGCCGTCTGTTGGCCGAATACGCCGCCGAGCGGCGTGTCTTTGTGCCGATCGAGGCGATCCCAAAACCGGTCGTCGATGCCTTTCTCTCCGCTGAAGACAAAAACTTCTATAGTCACCACGGTGTCGATCCGCTCTCCATCCTGCGCGCCGCTGTTACCAATGTCGGGAGGTTAAACGCGGGCCGCCGCCCGGTCGGCGCCTCGACGATCACCCAGCAGGTCGCCAAGAACATGCTGCTGACGAACGAAATTTCGATCAAGCGCAAGATCAAGGAGATCCTGCTGGCGAGCCGGATCGAGGCGGCGCTGCCAAAGGACCGCATCCTCGAGCTCTACCTCAACGAGATCTATCTCGGCTCAGGGGTCTACGGTGTGACGACTGCGGCACTGACCTATTTCAACAAATCGCTCGACGAGCTGACGCTCGGCGAGGCGGCCTTTCTCGCCAGTCTGCCGAAATCGCCAAACCGCTATAATCCGACGCGCCACCCGCAAACCGCGAAGGCCCGCCGGGATTGGGTCCTCGATCGCATGCTCGAGGATGGCATGGCGACCAAGGAGGAGGTGACGCAAGCCGCAGCACTTCCACTCGAGCCGAAACATCGCCAGGAGACCGAGGAGGTCAGCGCTCCCTACTTCGCCGAAGACGTCAGGCGCGAGCTGCTGGCCCGCTACGGGGATAAGGTCCTTTACGGGTCGGGGCTGTCGGTACGCACCAGCCTCGATGCACGGCTGCAGGCGGCAGCCGACAGCGCACTGCGCGCCGGACTCATCCGCTACGAGCGCGATCATGCCGGGTGGCGCGGACCCGTGGACCGCATCGATCCTAAAGGTAATTGGGAAGCGCGCTTTGCCAAAATACCGGTACCTGCCGTCGCCACGGATGTCGGCTGGCAGCTCGCGGTGGTGACACGCAATGATAGGGACGGTGCGGCAATTGGCTTTAAGGGGGGTGCCGCTGGGCACATACCATTTTCTGAGATGCATTGGGCACGGCTGCGGCACGACAACGGGAGCTTGGGGCCATATCCACGCACCGCCGCTGACGTCATAAAGCCGGGCGACGTCGTGATGGTGGAACCGATAATCACGGCGTCCAAAGGAGAGGCAGTCAGTGCCAAGATGCCTGCCGCCTATACTCTGTGCCAAGTCCCGGAGATATCGGGCGCGCTCGTCGCCATGGATCCCCACAGCGGCCGCGTCCTTGCGATCAGTGGCGGGTTCAGTTTCGAGATTAGCCAGTTCGATCGCGCGACTCAGGCCAAACGGCAACCCGGATCATCGATCAAGCCCTTTGTCTATCTGACCGCCCTTGATCACGGTTTCACCCCGTCGACACTGGTGCTGGACGGCCCCATATCGCTTCCGCAGGGCCCTGGGCTACCGATGTGGTCGCCCACCAATTACACCAACCGCTACCACGGGCCGACGTACCGCGGACCAACCCCCCTTCGCGTCGGGCTTGAGCAGTCGCTCAACGCGATGACGGCCCGGCTGGCCTCGATTATCGGGATGGAGCCGATCGCACAGACGATCGAGCGGTTCGGCATCATGGATCACACGCCGCGGGAATACTCGATGGCTCTCGGCACCGGTGAGACGACACCGCTGCGGCTTACGGCCGCCTACTCGATGCTGATCAATGGCGGCAAGCGCATTACCCCGACCTTGATCGACAGGATTCAGGACCGCGAGGGCGCGACGATCTTCCGGGCAGATCAGCGCCCCTGCGGTGCTTGCACCAATGTCGTCTGGGAACACCAGCGGCTTCCAGTCATCCCGGATACCCGGGAACAGGTCGCCGATCCCGGTTCCGCCTTCCAGATTGTCTCGATGATGCAGGGCGTGGTGGAGCGCGGCACCGGAACGGCCGTGCGGGCCGTCGGCAAGCCGATTGCCGGAAAAACCGGGACGACCAACGATTTCCGCGATGCCTGGTTCCTCGGAGGCACCCCGGATCTGATTGCCGGGGTGTTTATCGGGTATGACGATCCCGACAGCCTTGGCGACGACGAGACCGGTGGACACATCGCCGCACCGGTCTTCCGCGACTTCATGATCGCGGCGTTGAAGGACGCGCCGGCAACCGCATTCCGTACCCCGCCAGGGCTGCGGCTCTATCGCGTCAACCCGAGCACCGGCGAGACCGCCGCGGGAAGTTCCGCAATCTACGAGGCCTACAAGCCCGGGACAGAGCCAGGCACGAACCGAAACTTGGGCCTCCAAGGTGCGCCGGAAGAGATTCCGATCCGCTCAACGAGCGACGAGCGCCCGTTGACACGAGATCGCGCGGGCGGTGCTCCGGCAACCGGAACGGGTGGCCTCTACTAAGTTCAATCAGCATGTGCGCATAGCGATGAATGCGGGAGCATGTCCGCAAGGTTTTAATATCAAGACCGCAAGCGAGTGCAATCGCGCCCCGCTTGCCTTCCCGTAACATCGGGTATCTTTTCCAGGTGAGGAGGTGCGTCGTGTCTATCATAGGATGGATTATATTGGGCCTCCTCGCCGGGTTCATCGCCAGCAAGATCGTGAATAAGACCGGAGTGGGCTTCTTTCTCGACCTCGTCCTCGGCATTGTCGGGGCAATCGTGGGTGGTGTTATCTTCAGCGCTTTGGGCGCGAGCGGGATCACCGGTCTCAATCTCTACAGCATGATAGTTGCTGTGATTGGAGCGGTCGTCGTGTTGGTGATCTATCATAAGGTGAGCGGTCGACGACGGGCTTTTTGAGCAGAGGAGCAGCGCTATGGGACTTCTCGACAACGTATTGGGTTCAGCGGTACCCGGTGGGAGCCTCGCCAAACCATTGATGATAGGTCTAGCGGCGCTGCTCGGCGCGCGCGCGGTCGGAAGCGGCCTCGGAGGTCTGCTCGGGGGGACCGGAGCCGCCGCGCCGACCCCGCCAGTTGCACCCGGTCAGCCGCAGGGCGGTCTTCTGGGCGGCCTCAGCGGCATGCTGCAGAGCTTTCAGCAAGGTGGGCATGGTGACGTCATCAATTCATGGGTCGGACCCGGACAGAACCAGCCGATCGCGCCGGCTCAGCTGCATCAGGCGCTCGGCCCCGACGCGGTCAATAACCTTTCTCGTCTGACCGGTATGTCGCAAGACCAACTGCTTTCGGAGCTGTCACGCGTTCTTCCGGGCGTCGTCGATAAGCTCACTCCACATGGTCGCATGCCGGATCAAGCGGAGATGTCTCGCTGGTAAGCCGGTCAAATAGTCGGCCAGCCGCACGTTCGCCGGCGCCGTATAGCGTGAGCCTGAAACGGGAAGATTATCCCGCGGTCATCGACCGCTGCAGCGAAAATAGCGCAAAAAGCAGCGCCTCGGGCCTCACACCGAGGAGAAGCCGCATTATGCCGCACATATCGGTCAGCATCTCCGCAAGGATTTAAGATCAATCCAGCAAGGGTATGCAATCGCATCTCAATGGACTTCCTTATATTGTGCAGTCTGGCCTCCGCGTTAGTCGATCTGAGCGCAGGCTGGAGCGGACTAGGCGACCAAGCACCCGGCCGCCAAACACCGCAGATTAGTGAAAATCGACCTTCGGAGGCGACTATCATGATGCTAAAGAGGACGGTGAGTTTGACTTTCGCGGCCGCTTGCCTGACAGCGATCGCGACCATGCCAGCCTATGCCCAGATGGCAGACACTTACGGCTCCACGCCGGGCTACAGTGGCCCGCAGAGTAACGCCCCGCAGGCCAATCAAGGCGATGTGGGACAATCGGCGTCGGCGCGCCGAAATGTTATCGAGAGCCATCAATACGATCGGGCCGTTGAAACAAATCGCGCGTTCCGCCAAGCGCGGATACGCAAGGAATGCGGCCCGATTACCGATCCGGAACTCCGTCAAAGCTGTCTCGCGAGCTTTAATCAAGACGAGCCTCAAATGGGGTCATCAACCCCGAGCCGGGCTCACCACAGCGGATCCGGCCGATAAATCGCCTTAAATCGGGGTCGGCGTTTCGCGCCGACCTCGGTTTCTTATGTGTACGCGTTCCCGGCGGCTTGGGTCACCATACGAAATGATCGATCGCCGATCTACATCAAAGCATGTTGGTACAACCACATCGTGATTTTTCTAACCCAGTGGGGGCACGAGATGTCAGTCTGGCCACTGCAGGTGTTGAGCTCGCGCATGGCGGGGTCACGAGTTGAGGCCGTTCGGGCGCCGCAACGCGCCCTATTGCGCCCGCCTTTCTGGCTGCTGCTTGCTGGCATCATTGTCATCGGGATAGTCATTGGGCTATTTGCCGCCAGCATCACGGCGATCTTATTGTCCGGCTCCGCGGCGGAGGCCGCCGGCCCCGCCGGAAGCTCCGTCCCGCCGAACCCGCCGACGCCGTTGACGACCGGCGATGGCCTTCATCTCTACAGATCGCTAAACTCTGTGGGGTTGGACACAGGGACATTCACCCAAGGAGGGCGGTTCGATGAATTCTGACACGCCGAGCAAGGGCTTCTCCGGTTCTTCGATCGAGGACGCCGGCGACAAGGAGGGCACCGGCGGTGCAGTGCGTGACCGTCTGGCGGAGGACGTATCGAGCCTTCGCGCGGAGATGGCGAAAATGCATGAAACCTTTTCGAAATTTGTTTCAGAAACGGGTGAACATGCCGCGCGGACCGCGCGGAGTGTCGGTCAGGCAGTCGCGTCACAGGTAGGCTCGACGGCCAGCGGCCTCGCAAATACCGGCGCTGAAGTGGCCTCATCGGCGACCGAGCAGTTAAAGACCTTCGCCACCGAGCTCGAAGGCGTTGCGCGCAAGAACCCGCTCGGTGCTCTCGCCGGCGCGCTCGCTGTCGGAATTGTAATCGGCCTGATCGTGCGCGGCCGTGGCTGATGCTGCGAGAGGTATTGCGCCTTCTGGGAGTGGACCTCGACTATAAGCTCGCCGAGATTCGCGCTGGAGTTGAAGAGTTCAAGGCAAGGACTACCCGCCAGGTAACCGAGCGGGTTAAAGAAACCAGCTTGACGGTTGGCTTTGCCCTGGTCGGGGCAATTGCGGCTATCGCCACTTTCATCATCGCCCTTGTCGCGCTCTACCGGTGGGTGGACCTCTACCAAGGGCCATTCGCGGCGCTCGCTGCAGTGGGCGCGGTGATGGCATTATTGGCGGCTGCCATGTTCGTGCTCGCTTTCGGGCGCAGAAGTCGTAAGCCTACATCTGCCGTTGTAGATCGGCGTCCGGCCGGTTCACCGCCGCCTTCATCCTCCACGCCTCAGCCGATGGCTGTCGCCTTGTCTGCGGCTTTGCCTCCGCTACCTCCGAATGCGCCTCTCTTCGACGTTCTGACGCACCGATTTTCGACGCGCGTGGCTGGGGCTAGCGACGAAGCCATCGATGCTGCGGTCGACATCATGCGCACCGGCTCCAAATCCGCTCTCCTGGGAACGTTGGCGGTTGTCGCGCTGGTCGGCGTATTGCTCGGCCGCCGCCACCGGTGACAGCGCTGTGAGTAGTAGCAACTCCGCGACGGAGCTGCGCGGCGGCGATGCGCGCATTAAATCGGATCTTTAACCGACCCGGCATCTGGCGGGGCAAAGCGCTACTGCGGTTCTTACTGATGCTGGCCGCCGCCGCAGCGGTCGCCGCATTCGCGGCGAGCTTTGGCGTCTCTCGCGATTACGCCCACTTGCGCGCATCGCTGCTGTCCGGGGTTCCCGGCGGCGCCTACCATACCCTCGCCACTCGATTGGCGACGCGGGCCAAACAAGGACACGGCAGCCTGATCGTCGTGCCGACGGCAGGTTCGGTCGAGAATGTCGCTCGCCTGACCGAAGGTGGGCGGCGCGGCGAGGCGGCCTTCGCTCTGGTGCAGGACGGCATACCCGTGCCGGCGGATGCGGACCTCGAATTGTTGGGGCGGCTTCCCGAGCCGGAGTCCCTGCTGCTTCTCGGGCGGCAGGACCGCAAGTTTCTCACCTTCGCCGATTTGCGAGGAAAATCGATAGGGATCGGTCCCGAAGGCTCGGGAACAGCCTATCTGTTGCGCCAGCTGTTCGAGGATCCAGACCTGCGAGGGCTAGGCGTCCAGCTCTCTTACCATGAGCTTGCGGAGCAGGCCCAGTCGGTCGGCCAAGGAGGGCTCGATCTTGCTGCGTTCGTGATGGAGCCAGAGGCCGAGCTATTACGGAGCGTCATCCAAAAGTACGATCTGGACATCGTGGCCTTCACGGATCTCGAGGGCCTGCTGGCGCGTCACCCCTGGCTCGCTCTGGGACACATCCCGGCGGGCTTTTACGATTTAGCGCGCCCGACACCGACAATGGACAAGCCCGTCGCCCGGGTCGCCACCTTAATTGTGGTCAACTCCCGTGTTCACCGAGCCGACCGGGTCGCGATGCTGATGTTGCTCACTGCGGAACTGCCGGGCTTTCTCCAGAGCAATCCCCCAAAATACACCAAATCCGCCGCCACTCTGCCGCTCGCTTCCTCGGCCCGCCAGTACTTTATCAAGGGAGAGCCGGAAATCGCGGATGTTTATTTCCCGTGGGCGGTCAACTTGTTGTCGCCGGTGTATTGGGTCTACCTGGCAATGGCGGTAACGATTCTATCAAACGCGTTGAGAGCGATCAGCCGGTTTGAGCTGTGGCGAATCGATGCCGCACGCGAAAGGCTCGAGGGACGGCTCAAAGAGCTCACTGATCCCAAGCTGACACACGCACAGATTCAGGCGTTTCCCGGTGGGGATTTACTGACTGGACCCGGCGCGTGCGCAGCCGCTCAGAGTATCCGAGACGAGTTGGTGCAATTGCGTGCCCGCTGCCAGCGCTACGCCGCTTCGTTTGTCACTCCGATGGGCGATGAGATGTTCTACCGCTACCAAGCATCGCTAATAGACGAGGCGACGACTAGCCTGGCTCTGCTGCTCCAACGCTCGGCAAGCGCTGCAAGGCCGTCGGCCGCCTGAGAAACGTCTCTTTTGGTCTCTTTGCCAGAGCAAAACTGGGGAAGCTCGCCAGCCGGCGGCAGCGACTCAATCGAGCTGCGGAAGCCATTGCCGGGGTACTCGACCGGCACAATCCCGAATTGCTGCAACCCTTCGCGGGCCCGGTCCGAAGAGTCGCCGGTCATCCAGACCTCGATACGCTGGACCGGCAGTCGCTTCTGTAGTCTACGGGCCTGGCTTGTCGTGATCTATGAGACTCTGATCAAACCGAACAGACGATCTGGCCGGAGGTTCAGAGCCGGCCATCGGCGATTTTGACCCTGCTGCTCTGTCAGGGCGAACGAAGGTCGGTCCGAGGCGCTTCGGCGCAACCGTTACAACAATTTACTAAATGTTACTAAACTGTCACGCAGTTCGCAGCTATGCGGACTTACATGGTGAAAATAGGGTGAATTTCCTAAATCCCGAAGCGCTAAATGCCCTGTTTGTCGATCCGTCGGCAATCATGCCTGCGCCGTCGAACGGGCTATCCCGCGATCGCCTGAAGCGGGTACGCGACTATATCGAAACCCATCTCGATGATCGATTGACGTTGACCGATCTCGCCGGGGTAGCCTGTCTCAGCCCTTATCACTTCAGCCGCTCCTTCAAGGAGGCGGTCGGCATCGGCCCGCAGCGCTATGTCATGTACCGTCGGCTCGAGCGGGCGAAGACTTTGATCCGCAGGACCAACCAGCCCCTCGCCGAGATCGCCCAACAGGTCGGGCTTTGCGACCAGAGCCATTTGACATCGATATTCCGCCGTGAGACTGGGGAGACACCGGGCCGGTACCACGCTGCGCTGGCGTGAGCCGGCCGGCCGCAACCATCCCGTGCGAGCAAATCATCGCTAGCCACAATGCCGCTCCAGCACCCGTTGGTCTGAAGGTGGGTAGGCCGCGCCCTACCGCGGCGCATTTTCGCAAGGTTCTCACATCAGGACCGCAAGCCGCTCCAATCACTCGTCGCTGCATTCGTTTACCAATATCGCCGGCATCACGCGGTCGGCGGTTATGACCGAACTCGACCCCGAAAGGGAAGAAGACGAGCCTGAAACACTACGCAGCGCCGCTGTCGAGGCATTGCAAAGTGCGGCTCGTCAAAGCGACCCAGAGGAGAGCGATCGGCTCACCCGTCATGGCCTTGCGCTGATCGAGCGGGCTCGCGCTATCGGCCATCGCCGGCGAGGCACCATCTCGGAAGCCGATGGGGCGACCGTACGGAACGACCCTCGCCTCCAAGAAAACGAGGAACCCCGTCATTCAGGCAAGTTGATGGCCAAGTTCATCGCCACGCTCCGGCGGCTCTGTTGGTTGGCGGACTGGGTGCTGAGTCGGCTCCGGCGCGCTGCAGCTGGTGAGCAGGGATAGCAACTGCGCAAAGATTTGCTAATAATCCCGCAAGCGCCTCCAATCGCATGGGGACAATCTCGTCCATCTTGCACATGTGGTCCGGCGATGGAGCAGGAGCACGCGGCGAACCAGGAGGAAAGGTAAGAAGATGAGTTTGCATAGAATTCAATCCTTTGCTTTGGCGCTCGCTTGCCTGACGTTGGCCGGCCAAGCCCTTGCCCAGACCGCGCCTGCGCCGAATGCGTCAGCGCCGAGCGCGCCTGTGCAGACAACGCCCGCCCCGAACGTGCCGACCCCCCCAGATGCCGACGAGACATTCCTCACGGGTTTGCGCAGAGTTGGCGTAATGGCCGGCCAGGTGGTCGAGTGTTCGGCCGATGCGGACAGGCAGGCTAAGATCGGGCAGGCGATGGAGCTCGCCAACAAGATCGCGATCCATTTCGGCCTAAAGGCCGCCTTCAACTACGTCGGCGCTGTTGGCTACGGCTCGGGGCACCCGTTCGACAAAGCAGACTGCGGCAAGTCGGCAGAGGGTTGGAAGGAGATCCAGGCCAAATACCTCTCGAAGTGATGGGTGCTCTGATGAAGAAACTATTGATCTACCTCGTGCCGGTCGTCTTGATGGCCGCGCATGCGTCGGCCGCCCCTCCTTCGGGCTGGGCCGGCATCGTGGCAGGAGATCTCGGCGCCGCGACCCGAGCGAGCGACGATGCGCAGTTGGTACTGGTGCAGTATCGACGCGGCGGCGGTGGCGCCCATGTCAACCGTGCCAATGTGAACCAGGCCAGCGTCAACCGAAGCAGCTTCAACAGCGCCAACTTTCACCGCGACGTCTCGGTAAACCGAAATGTCAACGTGAACCGAAACGTCTCGGTCAATCGCGGCTATTACGGAGGCGGCTCCTACGGGCCCAACTGGGGCGGCGTTGCCGCCGGCGTTGCGGTGGGTGCCGGTGTGACGGCGATGGCGACCAGCGCCGCTGCTGCTTCCTCTGCCTACTATCCACCGCCTCCGCCCTATTCATATTACCCCAACGGCTACGGCTATTGACCGCTGACAAATTAGACTACGCCAGGGCTGCTCTTGGCAGCCTTGGCCAGGGCAGATGGGGTGCGTTCAGGGCGGAGGCGCTGGATCAACGCCTTGCTCCGATTGCGCACGTTCACCATCGAGGCTGCCTTCGCCGGAGCGATAGAGCGATCTGTGGCCGATCCTATCCGATCAGTTGCAAAAACTGCATCACACATCTTACGCAAGCCTTACATAAAGTTACAAAAATTCTTTAAATTGTCATGATGACGTTACGCTGAGGTCGTATCGTCTAAAATTGCCCATTTTGAACGCGGCATAAGGGTAGACGCTGTTGGCCGTGCCTAACTAGTCGCTCGCTTTGATCGCACCAGAAGTCGGTGCGGCGGGTCAGAGCCGTCTACTCTCCGGCTTATACCACGGGATGGGGATAACGCCTGCATGGCTTCGCGCTGCGGTCGCGTAGGTGGCCGTGACGCAATGTCCTCGCGATTCGCTCGCTCAGACGACGGCCGAGGCGAGCACACCTTGCGTTGACACGCATAATCCGACTGCTGGCGCCCCCAGGCTTTACGCGGAGAAGACGCGCTCCTTGGGGCTGATTTCCGCCGGTGTCATCAGCCGCGCCCCCGGCGAGGTGAATTGGCACAGCGATCAACATCGAATCTGCCTCGCCCTGACCGCCATACGCGGCACAGCTAATCTTGGCGGGGGGCCTGCGCAACCAATGGAGTTCTCGCCGGGGGAGCTCTCGTTTACTCCTGGCGGCGTGTCGACTCGAACCATTTTGCCCACGGCTCGGATGATAAACGTCCTGCAGAGACCCGAGACCTACGACACGATCATTTCGGACATCGTGCGGGGCGGGTCCGTCAATTTCGAGATGCGGTACCCCATTATCGATCCGCTCCTTTCACAGATGGCGTCGACAATCGCTCACGAAATGGAGGGTGGTTTCCTCGACCGTATCCTCGTCGACGCGTTGAACACGGCGCTCGCGGTGCGGATCGTGCGGCAGTTCGTCGATCCGTCGAAGATCACATTGGAGCCGTCCAACGGGCTATCGCGCGAACGGCTGCAACGCGTGTACGACTACATCGAGGCCCATCTGGACGATCGGCTGACCCTGGCAGAGCTCGCCGGGGTGGCCTGTCTCAGCCCCTATCACTTCAGCCGCTCGTTTAAGCAGGCGGTCGGCGTTGGTACACAGCGTTACGTCATGCTACGGCGGCTCGAACGGGCAAAATCCCTGATGCGGCGGAGCAATCAGCCGCTGGCCTTGATCGCACAAGAAGCCGGGTTCACCGACCAGAGCCATCTAACCGCGATTTTCCGGCGCGAGACGGGCATGACGCCCGGCCGATATCGCGGCGCGATCGCATAAGCCGGGCGGTGAAAACATGACAGAAACCAGCCGGGACCGCTCCAGCCGCACGAGCGTGCGGCCGGGTTTCGGCCACGCCGATGAGCATAATCCATATTGGAGCTTCTCCGTGGTCCGCACAGAGAGCGCGCGATCTTGGGGGTCGATCTCCGCCGGTATCGTCAACCGCGCCGCCGGCACAGTGGTGTGGCGGAGCGATTACCATCGGGTTGCCTATGCGCTTACCGATGTTCTCGGCACGATCCGAAATGATGAAGGGCCGACGCAAGACTGGCCACTGGAGCGCGACAATTTCGCGTTTCGTCCCAGTGGCATGACGATGCAGAGCACTGTGGAGGCACCGGTTCGAAACGTTCAGATCCCGCAGAGTCCGACATCTACGAACAGCTTGTTTCGGACATCGTTCGAGGCGGCACCATAGGTCTCGAGCCGCGGAGTGGCCTTCACGATCCGCTGGTTTCGCAAATAGCGCTGACGATCGCCAACGAAATGGAGGGTGGCTTCCTCGACCGTATCCTTGTCGACGCATTGAACACGGCGCTGGCGGCGCGGATCGTGCGGCAGTTCGTCGATCCGTCGAAGATCACGCTCGCGCCGGTGAATGGGCTATCCCGCGAGCGGCTTAAACGCGTGCAGGACTACATCGAGGCCCATCTGGATGATCAATTGACCTTAACCGAAATCGCCGGGGTAGCCTGTCTCAGCTCCTACCACTTCAGCCGCTCGTTCAAGCAGGCGACGGGCGTCGGGCCACAGCGTTATGTCATGATACGGCGGCTCGAACGGGCAAAAACCTTGATGCGCCGGACCAATCAGCCGCTGGCCTTGATCGCGCAGGAAGCCTGGTTCACCGACCAGAGCCATCTAACGGCGATTTTCCGTCGCGAGACCGGGGTGACACCCGGCCGATATCGCGCTGCGATCGCGACATGACCGAGGCTTCTCGCGATCTTTCGGTTCGGACAACGGTGGAGACGAGCGACGGCCGCGTCGACGATCACAATCCCATTTGGAACTGGTATCGAGTCAACAAGACCCAATCCTGGGGGCCGATTTCCGCCAGTGTTTTCAGCCGCCCCGCGGGTGAAGTTGATTGGCGGAGCGACTATCATCGGATCGCCTACGACCCCATCGGTTTCACCTCCGGCACGGTTCAAGTCGAAAATGGGCCGAGCCGGGCATTCCAATACTTGGCCAATCAAGTCTCGTTTGTTCCGCGCGGCGTAGCGGCTCGGTTCACTGTTCCGGAACCGGTTCAGGGGATTCAGATCCTGCAGGACCCCGAGATCTACGACGGCTTGATTTCCGACATGGTGCGAGGCGGCGCCGCCCATTTCGAACCAATAATTGGCCCCTTTAGCGATCCGCTAATTTCACAGATAATGTCGACGATCGCTCACGAAATGGAGGGTGGTTACCTCGACCGTTTCCTCGTCGATGCGCTGAACACGGTGCTCGCGGTGCAGATCACGCGGCGCTTTGTCGATCCGTCGAAGATCATGGTGGAGCCGTCCAACGGGCTATCGCGCGAGCGGCTGCAACGCGTTTGCGACTATATCGAGGCCCATCTCGACGATCGGCTGACCCTAGCGGAGCTCGCCGGGGTGGCCTGTCTCAGCCCCTATCATTTCAGCCGCTCGTTCAAGCAGGCGGTTGGCATCGGGACACAGCGTTACGTCACGCTACGGCGGCTCGAACGGGCAAAAATCTTGATGCGGCGGAGCAATCAGCCGCTGGCCTTGATCGCGCAGGAAGCCGGGTTCACCGACCAGAGCCATCTAACGGCGATTTTCCGCCGCGAGACCGGGGTGACACCCGGCCGATATCGCGCCGCCCTGGCGTAAGAGGCTGGCCGATAATGAAGCTCGGAATGTCAGTAGTTTATTCGTCATTCCCGCGAAAGCGGGAATCTAGGGACCCAAGGACTAAAGCGGTTCCCCCTGTTCATGCCAGGGGCAAGCTCTGGACCCCCGCTTTCGCGGGGGTGACGGTAACTCATTGCAAACACGGGCGCCATTTTCGGTCGGATGCTAAGGCCGGCGGCGCAAGGGGCGTCGGTCCGGGGGATATTTCAGACGGGCTCGGCGAGATGGAACCAGCGGGCCGTACCCTCCATCTCGGACCACGAGGCGTAATCGACGCCGCGTGCCACCCTGAACTCCTCGGCGAGGGCGACGAGCCCGACCAGCATGTGCAGGGTGGGGGGATCGCTCGGGTGGCTTAATGCCAGACGCCGGCGAAGCAGCCCGTCGGACATTTCGATCGCGAAGATCACGCGATAGCCGAATGACATGACGAGGCTCAGCGGCGCTAGCCGAGGCGGCGGCGGCCAGGTGGCAAGGCCGGCGTTGAACTCGGCCTTGGTGATCGGCGCGGCCGCGGCCAAGCCGAGGATCTCTCGCACCCGCCGCCGGGTCGCGGTGTCGATGCAGAGCGGCCGGATCGGCGGCGGCAGTTTCCGGGACCGAGCCCGACGTCGATTTTTCTGGACCAACCGGGGCTCGGCCCGACTGTCGATATTTTCGGTTTTGCATAGCATTCCGGTGAAGTGGGGCGCGGCGGGGCACCATGTTTGATAATTCCGGCCAAAAAGTTGATGCAACGGTTGCGGTCTCGCCGGACGGCGCCGAAACGCTTGCGGCAGACACTGGGGTCAGCCGGCCGCACTGAACGAGGTGGGACGGAGTCTTCCGTTAAGCAGACGCAAGTGAAGCTGGCAGATTTCTCGCTCTGCGTGGCGATGTGCCGAACCACCGTTTGAACGCATGATTGAAAGCGGCAAGCTCCGAATAACCGAGCAGCCAAGCGATCTGTTGGAGTGAAGTACGCTGGTCTTCAAGGTAACGAAGAGCGAGGCTGTACCGCAAACGGTCGAGGATTTCGCTGAAAGTTACGCCCTCCTCAGCAAGGCGCCGCCTGAATGACCGCTCGGTCATGCCGAGTTTTTGAGCGACCATCGCCGCCCGCACCCTGCCGCTGGGAAGCACGCTAAGGAGCTGGTTTTCCACTAAGCCCCGCAGTCCGGCTGCCGTGTGTCGCTGCGCGAGCAGATCGTCCGCATGCGTCTCCAGGATCTGCAGCAGGTGGCTGTCCTCGGAGACTATCGGAAATTCCATAATGCTTTGCGG
>Ga0074045_10000146_pt1 | contig 63210 bp, 44 predicted proteins | sample BogForMeECP23OM2_FD_94442 | JGI IMG/M metagenome (GOLD analysis project Ga0074045, IMG submission 94442) | Bog forest soil microbial communities from Calvert Island, British Columbia, Canada - Bog Forest MetaG ECP23OM2 | ecosystem: Environmental > Terrestrial > Soil > Wetlands ... | reverse complement strand
TCTCGGGCCGGCTGGCCGACGGGAGCGTCGGCACGGTGGCGATCGTTCCCGAGGGAAGCGCCGCGGCCAACCCCGCGTTTGACGTGACTCCTGCGCGCCTGGTCACCGGCCTCATCACCGAGCGGGGCGTCACGGAGGCGTCCGAGGCCGGCCTGCGCAGGCTCTTCCCTGGGCACCAGGCGACGGCGCCCGGCTAGCGCGGCCCCCTCCAGCCCGATTCCCCAATGAAGACGCTGAGCCGGAGAGAATTCATGACAGCCACCCTAGCGGCCTCGGCCGCCGCCGCCCTGGCCGGCGCCCCCGAGCCGGGCGCGCCGGCGCCGGCGCGCGAGTACTACGAGCTGCGCCGCTACCGCCTCGGGGCCGGCGCGCCCCACGCTCTCCTCGACGGCTACCTCGAGGGGGCGCTGATCCCGGCGCTCAACGCGCGCGGGGCCGAGGCCGTCGGTGTCTTCACGGAGCCCGACCCGAAGGACGGCCCGGCCGTGTGGGTGTTGATCCCGCACGCGTCGATCGACACGGTCGCCTCCGTCGACGGGGCGATCAACCTGGAGCCCTCCGTCCAGTCGGCCGGCGCGGGCTACCTGCTCTCCCCGACGGCCGCGCAGCCCGCGTTCGAGCGCATCGACAGCTGGCTCCTCGTGGCCTTCGCAGGGCTGCCCAGGCTGGCCGTGCCGGCGCTGGCCCGGGAGAAGAGGCCGCGGATCTTCGAGATGCGCACCTACGAGAGCTTCAGCGAGCTCAAGGCGCTCAAGAAGGTCGAGATGTTCAACGCGGGCGAGATCGCCGCCATGCAGGAGCTCGGCCTTTCGCCGGTGTTCTACGGCCAGGTGCTCGTGGGCCGCGACATGCCGGAGCTCACCTACATGCTGTGCAGCCCGGACATGGCGACGCACAAGAGAAACTGGGCCGCGTTCGGCGCGCACCCGGCCTGGGTGCGGCTGAAGAACGACCCGCAGTACGCCGACACGGTGTCGCGCATCACGAGCCGGTTCCTCGTGCCGGCCGCGTTCTCGCAGATCTGAGGCGCGGCGGTGCGCATGGGCGCCGCGGGGGCCGCCGGCCCCCGGCGGGGCCCTGCCTTTCCCCGGCGGGACCGGCTTGACGGCCGGGGCGGGCTGTAACCCACGGGCGCGGCAGGCGTCTAGGGGGTTAGTCAACCCGAGCTTCGTCCAACAACAATCGCATCCGCATATCATGAACTCCTGGAAGAAACTGGCCCTGGCCCTCACGGCGGCCCTCTCGGCCGGCCTCACCCATGCCTCGGCGCAGGTCAGCCTGCGCGGCATCTACACGTCGGCGGTCAACAGCACGCTGACGGCGGTGATCGCCGTGCACGACAACAACAGCCTCGACGCCTACCTCTTTGACACGGTTCAACAGGAGGTGGGCAAGGGGGCGACGACGATCGACTCCTCGGGCAACTTCGCCCTGACCGGCGTCATCGGGTACGGCATGACCGGCAACCTGGCGGCGACGGGCGCGTCGGCCGCGATCACGGGATCGGTGACGAACCCGAGCTGGACGTCCCCCGTCGCCTTCACGGCCCCCAGGACGGTGTTCTTCGGCGCCAACAACAGCGGGGGGGTCTCGATCATCAACGGGCGCTTCACCGGCAAGTGCTCGAGCGCGAGCACGCCCGGGCAGACCAACATCACCTTCATCGTGGACGCCAACAACAACATCTACGTCATCCACGAGTATGCTTCGGGCACCTACGGCGGCGGGATAGGCACGGTCACACCGAACTCCACCGACGACGGCGGCACCTTCCAGCTCACGGGCGTGAAGGGCGAGGTGGTCAACGGCACGTTCACGACCAACGCGTACACGATGGCCGGCTCATTCACCGACACGGACGGGACGTACAACTTCGTCGCCTTCCGCGACGCGGCGGCCAACCGCCTCGGGAACATCTCGACCCGCGGCTTCGTCGGCACGGGCCAGAACGTGCTCATCGGAGGGTTCGTGATCGGCGGCGGGCCGAAGCTGGTCCTGATCCGTGTCCTCGGCCCCGGGCTGGCAAGCTTCGGGATCACGGCTCCGCTCATGGACCCCACGGTCACGCTCTACAAGGGGCAGACCTCCATCGAGGCCAACACCGGCTGGCAGAACCAGCCGAGCGCCGGCCTTGTCGCCGAGATCCAGGCCACCCATCTCGAGCCGCCGGACGCGGGTGACGACGCCATCCTCGTCCAGCTCGAGGCCGGCGCCTACACGACGATCGTCACCGGTGCGAGCGGGGACACGGGCACCGCCCTGGTCGAGGTCTACGAGGTGCTTCTTGACTAGCTAGAGGACGGGGCCGGGCCCCTCTTTTTTCCACGGCAGGCCGAACCAAAAACGGATCGGCCTGTCTTTTTTTTCGCGGAGTAGAGGCTCAGGGCCTCGAGGCTGTCATACAACTATGTCAACCAAGCCATGAATCAGACCAGCGAGATCGAGGTGGGCGCCAGCCAGTCCCAATTCGAGCGGGACGGCTATCTTGCTTTGGAAAAACATTTTACGCCCGAGCAGATCGACGGCGCGGCCTCCGCGATGCGCGACCTGCTCGTCGAGAGGCCGAACGAGGTGGTCGTCGACAGCCTGAGGACGGGCCGGCGCATGTTCTGGTCCCAGGCCGACCGCCGGGAGCACCGCGACCACGAGTTCAACGACCTGTACCTCCTGAGCGAGGAGCTGCGCGAGCTCGCCCTCGACCCGGGGCTGGCGTCGGTCCTCGAGACGCTCCTGGGCGAGCCGGCCGTCCTCTTCAGCAGCGCCAACTTCCAGAGGGGCAGCTCCCAGCACATGCACATAGACTCCCTCTACCTGACTCCGCGCACGCCCCATTCGCTCGCCTCGGTGTGGATCGCCTTTGAGGACGTGCACCCGGACGCTGGCCCCCTCTTCTACTACCCGGGCAGCCACAGGATCCCCCTGTACCGGTTCAACGACGGCTCGCACCACGCCTCGCGTGAGGAGGAGGCGGACTGGTTCGACTACATCGACGTCCAGATCCGGCTGCGCGGCCTGAAGCAGCGCAGGCTGCTCGCCCGAAAGGGAGACGTGTTCATCTGGCATGCCGACCTCGTGCACGGGGGCAGCGCCATCAGGGACGCGGGCCGCACGCGCGCCTCGATGGTCTGCCACTACTTCGGCGAGTCGGACTGCCGGGAGCGGGACCTGGAGGTGGTTCCCCTGCACGGGGGCTGTTGGATGCGGCGCCAGCAGCTGCCCGTCAGGCCCGACCCGGACGCGTTCGGCCCGGCCTTCCCGTTCCCCGAGGAGTCCTACCTGCGGCGCCATCCCGACGTCCGCGACGGCGTCGAGGCGAGGCTCTTCCCATCCGGCGAGTACCACTACCGCAACTTCGGGTTCGGGGAGGGCCGCGGCGTGTAGGGCCCGGCCCGGGTCACGGAAGCCACTCGCCGCCGACGACGACGTTCTCGCTCGTGAAGAAGCGCGAGTTGAGCGTCACGCGCTTGGGGACGGACTCGCCGCGGAGGATCCTGAGGGCCGTCTCGACGGCCTCGCGGCCGCCCGTCGGGTACTCGAACGACGCCGCGAGCAGGCCCTGGCGCACATAGACCTGGCCCTCCTGGGGGAGCCCGTCGATGCCTACGAAGACGATGTCCCTGTCCCGCTCGGCCGCCTTCGCCGCAAGGTAGGCGCCGTGCGCCGCGGGGTCGTTGTGCGCGTAGACGAGGTCGATCACGGGATTGACCGCGAGGGCCGATTCCATCTCCTCGCGCGCCCGGGGCTCGAGCCACTGGGTGTCGGCCGAGAAGACGATGTCCACGGGCTGGCCCTTGAGCGCCGCGTGGAACCCGGCGAGGCGGTCCTGCCCCGGTGTCGAGGTCATGAGCCCGGTGAGTTCGACGATCCTGGCGCGGCCCCCCGCCCTGACCCGGGGGAGGGAGAGGAGCCGGCGGACCGCCCATTCGCCCGCGGCCCTGCCGATCCTCTGGTTGTCGGCGCCGATGAACTGCGTGAACTCGTCGCCGAGCACCTTGCGGTCGAGGACGATGACGGGGATGGCCCGGCGGAACGCGGCGGCCACGGGCGGCGTGAGCGGCGCGGCCTCCTTGGGCGAGACGACGAGCAGGTCGACGTCGGCGTCGATGAACTCCTCGATCTGGGAGCGCTGGCGCAGCGTGTCGTTCTGCGCGTCCTTGAAGACCACCTGGAGCTCGGGATGCGCCTCGGCCGCCCTCCTGATGTCGGCGTTCATCTGCACGCGCCAGGGCTCGCCGAGGTTGCACTGGCTCATGCCGATGACCCATTTCTCGCCGTGCTTGGGCCCGGCGTGGGCGGCGGGGACAGTGAATAGGGCGATGGCCAGGATCGGCAGCGTTGCCTTGTGCATGGAGTTTCCTCGTTTTTGGGGGGTGGCTCGGGGGAAGGGGGCCTAGCCGGCCCTGCGCCGCTGCAGCAGGACCGCCGCTATGATGATCGCGCCCGTAAGCATGAGGCGGCTCGACTCGCCGACCGCGTTGATGCTCAGGACCTTTTCCAGGTAGCCGATCGTGAGCGCGCCGAGGAGGGTGAGGCCGATTCCCCCGCGGCCGCCCGCGAGGTTGTTGCCGCCGATGACCGCGATGGCGATCGCCGTCAGCTCGTAGGTCGAGCCCGCCTCGGGGTCGCCCTGCTGCTCCTGCGCCGCCTGGCAGACGCCCGCGACCGCGGCGAAGAGGCCGCTCAGGCCGTAGGCCAGGAGCTTTGCCCGGGCGACCGGCACCCCCGAGAGGCGGGCGGCCTCCTCGTTGCCTCCCGTCGCGTAGAGGTAGCGCCCGTAGCGGAGCTTCTCGAGCACGACCCAGGACAGGAGCACGCAGCCGAGGAATATCAGGGTGACCACCGAGAGGTTCCCGCCGAGGATCCGGTGGTCGAGGCGCTGGAAGATGGCGGGCAGGTCCACGTAGGTGAAGGTCCCGTCGGGATGCTGGATCGCCTGCGAGATCTTCTGGCCGCCCGAGACCCACTTGGCCAGGCCCCGGGCGAAGACCATCATCGCCAGGGTGGCGACGAAGGCCTGGACCCTGAAGCGCGCCACGAGGGCCCCCGAGATGAGCCCGATCGCCGTGCCGGCCCCGAGGACGACGGCGAGCGCGGCCGGGGCGGCCTGGCCCTGGTGCAGCGTCTGGCGGGCGAAGAGGACGGCGCAGAGGCCGACCACGCTCCCCACCGAAAGGTCGATCCCTCCGGAGATGATGACCAGCGTCATCCCGCAGCCGAGTATCCCGTAGACCGACACCTGCCTCAGCATGTCGCGGTGAGTGCTCCAGCGGAAGAACGCGCCGTCGGCGTTGAAGGCGCAGCCTATCGCGACGACGAAGGCGAGCGCCAGCAGGGCGCGGAACGAGGGGGCCGAAAGCCACCGGCGAAGGGACGGGGCCTTCACGCGCAGGCCTCCCCGGCGCGCCCGGGCGAGCCCATGGCCGCGGCCAGTATCCGCTCCGGCGTGGCCCCGTCGCCGCTGAACTCCGCGGTCACCGAGCCCCGGTGCATGGCGAGGATCCGGTCGCAGAGCAGGAGCAGCTCCGGGAGCTCGCTCGAGATGAGGAGTATCGCCATGCCCCCGCCGGTCCACCGGCGCATGAGCGAGTAGATCTCGCTCTTTGCGCCGATGTCGACGCCGCGCGTGGGCTCCTCGAGGAGGAGGATCCGGGGCCGCGTCTCGAGCCACTTCGCCAGGACGACCTTCTGCTGGTTCCCGCCCGACAGCGTGCCGGCCGCCTGGTCGAGCGACGCCATCCGGATGCCCAGCGCCGCCGCCTGGGCGGCGGCGCTCGCCCGCTCGCGCCCCGGGCGCAGCACCCCCCAGGGCGACGCCCGGGGGAGCGAGGCGAGGGTCACGTTGTGCTCGACGCTCATGGCCAGCACGAGCCCCGAGCCCTTGCGGTCCGCCGTGAGGTGGCAGAGGCCCCTCCTGATGGACCGGGAGGGGGACTCGGGGCGGAAGGGCTTGCCGGCGATGGCGACCGCGCCGGTGCAGACCGGCCCGCGGGCGCCGAAGAGCCCCTGGAACAGCTCGGCCCCGCCCGAGCCCTGGAGCCCGGCGATGCCCACGATCTCGCCGGCCCGCACCGAGACCGAGAAGCCGCGTACGGCGGGCGGCCGCCCGGCGACGGGATGCGGGACGCCGAACCCGCGGACCTCGAGGACGCCCTCCCCGGCGCCGGCCTCCCGGGGGCGCGGGCGGCCCTGCGGGGCCAGGTCGCGGCCGATCATCCACTGGATGAGGGTGGATTCCGGGCATTCGCCGGCGGGCGCGGTGCCGACCCGGCGGCCGTCGCGCAGGACGGTGATCCTGTCGGCGACGCGGTAGATCTCCTCCATCTTGTGCGTGATGTAGATGACGCCGCATCCCCTGCGCTTGAGCGCCCCGACGAGGGCGAAGAGCCTCTCGACCTCGGCGCGGCTCAGGGCGCTCGTCGGCTCGTCCATGACGAGGATGCGCGCGTCGAAGGCGAGGGCCTTGGCGATCTCGACCAGGTTCTTGACCGAGAGGGGGAACTGCCCGACGGGGCGGCCGAGGTCCTCCGGGGACAGCTCCAGGCCGATCCGGCGGCAGAGCGCCAGGGCCCGCTCCGACTGCCCGCGGCGGTCCAGGACCAGGCCCCCGGGCAGAGCGGTCTCGCGGCCGAGGTGGATGTTGTCGAGGACGCTCATCGAGTCGATGAGCGAGAGCTCCTGGTGGATGACGGAGATGCCGGCCCGGTTCGCCTCGTGCGGCGTCGCGAAGCGCACGGGCCGGCCGCCCAGCTCGATCGCGCCCTCGTAGTCGGCGTGGATGCCCGCCAGGATCTTGATGAGCGTCGTCTTGCCGGCGCCGTTCTCGCCGGCGAGGATGTGGACCTCGCCGGCGTCGAGGTCGAGCGAGACCCCCTCGAGCACCCGGTTGGCGCCGAAGCGCTTCCCGATGTCGCGCAGGGCGAGAAGCCGCTCGGGCATGGGCGTCGGGGCCGTCAGAAGCGCCGGCCGTCGGCCCGCCTGCCGCAGAGCGAGACCTCGAGGCCGAGCTCGCGGGCCAGCGCCGCCTTCGTGTAGAGCGCGAGGTCGGCCTCCCGCGCGCTGCGGGCGTAGGCGACATGGACGTGGTTCGCCTTGTGGCGGGCCATCATCTGGTTCCTGGAGACCCCGTAGGTGACCGCGTGCATGATCGGCCACTGGGGGGTGGTCTCGCGCCAGCGCCGCTCGGTCTCCTGGCGCGGCAGCCTTGCGACCCTGCCGCGCCCGAGGTCCATCTTGAGCCGGCCGCCCTCGACGAACACGCGGCTCCACACGATCTCGCCCGGCTTCGCGACCCCGCGCACGGTGCCCCCGCCCAGCCTGAAGAACATCGGCGGCTGGCGCACCGAGACCGTGCCGCGGTAGCCGCCGATGTGGTGGGCCGGAGGCGCGGCCCCGGAGATCAGGAACACCCAGACGTAATCGCCGGTCGAGCCGCTCCGGTCGATGTCGCCCCAGCGCAGGTCGTGCAGGGTGTTCTCGGGCGGCTGGCCGAGCGCGCGGTGGACGCGCTGGGTCAGGAGGCCGTCGAGCCCCGCGCATTCGTCGGCCTCGTTGAAGTGCGTCAGCGGCTCGCCGGCGCGGATGACCCGGCCCGCCGCGTTCCTGACGGGGGGCCGGTCGGCGTTGTTCAGGAGGCCCTCGGCCAGGTCGGACGCCGGGAGGAGGTCCTTCAGCCCCTGCTGGTACTGGATGCCGATCGCATCGCACCCGAAGTCGTCGGCCATGCGCAGCGCCGCGACGTACGTGCGGCACTGCCAGAGCACCTGCTCCTCCGTGAGGTCGGTGGCCGGCCTTCGCCCGAGGGCGAACCTCATGCCCCTCTTCCTGAGCCACGAGTACACGGCGCGGGCCTCCTTCGCGCTCACCCTCGTCGCCGCATAGTAGAGCGCCGATTGCGAGAGGCGCTCCTTGTAGACCCCCGTGGGAAACAGGAGCTCGTCCGGGATGATGGCGTTGTACATGCCCATGCAGCCCTCGTCGAAGACGCCCATGATCGCCTTGTTGGCGCCGAGCTCGCGTGCGAGCCGGCGCGCGACGGCGGCCGCCCTTGGGGGAACGGAGCACCCCGAGAGCGGGCTGACGTGGGCCGTGGAATGGCGGACCCTTCCCGTGGCCAGCCACCGCCTCAGCCCCCGGGTGAAGAAGTCGTCCTTGAAGTCCTCGCTCCACAGGGTCGAGTAGGCGACGCCGGCCTTCGTCAGCGAGGCGTTCAGGTTGAGCATGCCGACAAGGCCGGGCCACGCGCCGGACCAGTTGGCGACCGTCAGGATCGGCCCCCGGTGCGAGATGAGGCCGGCCAGGAGGTGGTGCGAGTACTGCCAGACGCTCTCCGCGACGACGAGCGGCGCCCTGCGGTCGATCCCGGCGAAGACGGCCATCCCCTCCTTCTGCGAGCTGATGAAGCCGTGCCCGCTCCCGGGCTTGTAGGGATGGGCGCGCACGAGGCGGGCCCCGAGGCGGGAGAAGGCGCGGGTGAGCGCCCTCTCCATGGCGGCCTGGGCGGGCCAGCACTGCTTGTTGGCGGACGGACGCAGGTCGCCGTTCGCGACCATCAGGACCGTTTTTCGGTTCATGGGGGGACGATTGACGATTCCCCGGCGGCGCCGGGTCGGAACAGGCACGATGGCACGGCCGCCCGCCCGCGTAAATGTGCAAAAAGAGGAAAATGCGGGCGCTCGCCGGGCCGCGGGCCCCCGCTACGGACGCGGCCGCGGCTTCTCGTAGGTGAAGGTGTATCCCTCGGGGTTTAGCGGCACCTCGACCCTCTTCTCCTCGGCCATCCGCTCCACCCAGTACGGCCAGTGGAAGTCCTTCCACCGCTCGAACCTGAAGTTAAGGCCGGTGTTGAGGAGGATGGCCGCGAGGAGAACCCCGCAGAGCCACCGGAGGGCGGGCCGCCCCCTCAGGCCGAGGATGAGTATCCAAATCATGCATACCTTTGGCACGAAGAAGTAGCGGTCGCCGTTGTGCACGATCGAGAGCATGACGATGTCCCCCCTGTACTTGTAGATCGCCGCGCCCACGAGGATGAGCGACGCCGCGGCAAGGGCTCCCCTCGTCCGCGCGGCGCCGGCCCCGGCGCACAGGGCCGCGAGGAAGGCGAGGCCCAGCGCGCCGGCCGCGGCGCGGGCCCGGACGGACGCCCCGTCCGCCACGGCCGGGGTCGCGAGGAGGTCCAGCCAGATCCGGTGGCCGTAGGTCGCCAGCGCCAGGAGGGGCGTCGTGTCGCTTGGCGCCGAGGGAAGCGGGTGGTGGGCGATCTCGTACGCCTGGACGGCGCCTCCGGCGGCGACGAGGCATGCGGTCGCGACGGAGGCCGCGGTCCTGCGGGCCGCCGCCCGCGCGACAAAGAGGGGGGCGAGCAGGATCGAGAATATCCCGCTCAGGCTGACGACGGCGGCGAAGACGGCGTCGAGGAGCCATTGGGCCGGGCTCCCGGGATCGCGGGCCAGCAGGAGCACGACCAGGCCGAGGGCGGTGATCCACTGGAGGTTGGTCAGGTTGTCGAACACCTCGCCGGTGTGCGGCGCGAGGACGATCCCGAGGGCGAAGAGGCCCGGGCGGCAGAGGCCCACCCTCCGGGAGAAGAGCGCGAGCGTCAGGGCCGCGACGGCCGCGACGCTCACCGCGAAGTAGGCGAGGGGGACGAGGAGGGGATCAAGGGGCGAGCAGAGCGCCGCGACGAGGCGGGCCAAGAGGTGCAGGTAGCCCGCGTACGGGACGCCGACCGACCCCCACGGGTCGCGGGAGGCGTCGAGATAGAACACACCTCCGTCCTCCGCGAAGAGCTGCGGGCGGACGAACGACTCCGGGCGCCGGAGAAAGAGGATCAGCAGGACGGCCGCCGCCGTCGAGCATGCGGCCGCCGCGGGGTAGGCCGCCGGCTCCCCCGCGCTTCCCTGGCGGGGCACGTGCGCAGCGTCCATCCTAGGCCCCCCCGCGAGCCGGGGGCGGCGCGTCCGAGGACGGCGCCGGCCGCCCGTCGACGGTGGACGCCTCCATGATCTCCACGCGCGTGCCGTCGGGATCGTAGCAGTTGATCTGGCGCCTGCGGTTGACGCCCGTCCTGACCGGGCCGGCCGGCCTGCAGCCCGCGGGAGGCGCCCGGGCACTGAGCGCGGCCCCGGCCGCCGCCGCGTCGGGAACCTCGAGGCAGACGTGGTTCAGGACATGGAGCTGCTGGACGCCCGGCTTCGCCCCGTAGAGCATCAGCTCGATGTAGTCGTCGCCGTCGGGGGCGCGCAAGTTGACCCAGCTCAGCGTCCTCCCGTCGCTGCTACCCCTCCAGAACTCGCGGAAGCCGAGGATGTCCCGGTAGAACCTGAGCGAGGCCCCGAGGTCGGCGACGGCGATGCCGGCGTGGCTCATCCGCACCGAGATCCGGGTCGGGGGCAGGGACCGCCCCGCGCTCTCCCTCGTCCACCCGCCGGGCATGTACTGCGTGAACTCGACGATGTGCCCGTCGGGGTCCTCGGTGAAGTAGTTGAGGTTCCCGATGCGCCCGGCCTTGGCCGCCGCGGGAAGCGGCTTGCCGCCGGGTCCCCTGACGCCCCTGGAGGCTAGGTATTCGAGCATCCGCTGGGCGTCGTCGGTCTCGAGGGCGAGGTGGTAGAGGCTGTCGGCGTCCGCGGGCGCCCTTCCGTCCAGCGGGAAGAGCTCGATCGACTGGCGGTCGTTGATCTTTATCCACGTGATGAGGACCCCTCCCTTGCCGTCGTCGAGCGTGTACGGCTCGTCGAAGCCAAGGTAGCCCTTGAAGAATGCGCGGGACTTGGCGAGGTCCCCGACCCAGAGGGCGACGTGGGAGAGGCCGGTTATCCTGGGGCGCCCGGGGGCGGGCGCGCCGCCGGCCCGGGCGGGCCCCGCGGCCATGGCCGCGACGGCCGCGACGGTTAGGATTCGCGGGATCATCGCCCGGGCATGATGGATGCGGCGGGGCGGCATAGGCAACTGCCATGAGGCGCCGGCGCGCCCGGCGGTGGCCCTGCCGACGCTTAAAAACAATCGTTGCCTTTGGACTTTCCAGGCCTGAGCAACACGGGAACCCCGAACCGGGGGCCCCCGCGGGCCCGGGGACGCCCGTCGGCGCCCCGGTGGCCGCGCCCCCCATTCCGACCCCAGAACCAATCGATGGCCCTCCTGCCCAGCGCCGACCCCCATCCCGGACGCACCCGCTGGCGGCGCGCGCGGCGCCTGGTCCTCGGGGCCCTTGTCCGCGTCGCGATCCCGGTCGTCTTCTTCTGCGCGCTCGAGGGCTGGCTCAGGCGGATCGGCTACGGCAGGTCGACGCAGTTCTTCATCCCGGACATCGTCCCCGGGTTCTACCGGACCAACCCCGACTTCACCGCGCCCTTCATTCCCGCGTCGTTCGGGGTCCGGCCGCTCAGCTTCCGCATCCGCAGGGACAAGGGGCCGAACACGGTGCGCGTGTTCGTCCTCGGCGAATCGGCAGCGCAGGGGGCGCCCGCGCCCGCCTTCGGGATCCCCCCGCAGCTCAGGGCCCAGCTGGAGGCGCGCTACCCGGGAAGGAACTTCGAGGTCTTCAACCTGGCCATCCGGGCGATCAACTCCCACGTGGTCTGCCGGATCGTCATGCAGGTGGCGGAGTTCGGGCCGGACCTCCTCGTGATCTACATGGGCAACAACGAGGTGGTGGGTCCCTACGGCCCCGGCTGCTCCTACCTGTCCTCGAACCCGCCCCTGTGGGTCATACGGGCCAGCGCCTGGGTCCGCGGAACCCGCACCGGCCAGCTGCTGACCGCCCTGCTGGGCAAGGCGGCCATCGCCAAGCTGAGGCCCCGGGACTGGAGCGGCATGGACACCTTCTCCGGCAATCCGGTCCGGGGCGACGACCCGCGGCTCGGCGCGGTCTACCGGAACTTCTCGGGCAACCTGCGCGAAATCCTGGACGAGGCCGGCAGGGCCGGCATCAAGACGGTCCTCTCCACCGTCGTCACCGACGTGAGGGACGGCGCCCCGTTCATCTCGCGCCACCGCTCGGGGCTTTCCCCGGCGGACGCCAAGTCCTGGGGCGACGCGTTCGAGGCGGGATCCGTGGCCCTGGACCTGGGCGACGCGCGAAGCGCCATCGTCGGGTTCGGCGAGGCGCTCCGGATCGACCCCGAGTTCGCCGAGATCCATTTCCAGCTGGCGAGGGTCGCGGAGGCGGTCGGGGCGGCCGGGGTCGCCCGCAGGCGCTACTTCGACGCCCTGCACTGGGACGCGATGCACTTCCGGCCGGACCGGCGCGTCAACGCGATCATCCGGCAGGCCGCCGCGCAGGCCGGGGGCTCCGTGCTCCTGGTGGACGCCGCGCGGGAGCTGGGATCCGAGCCCGAGTCCGCCGCGCCGCTGGCCGGCCACGAGATCCTCCTCGACCACGTGCACTTCAACTGGGAGGGGAACTTCCGGATGGCCCGGCTGCTGGCCGACGGGTGCGCCCGGGAGCTGTTCGGCCGGGGGGCGCCCGCGGCGGGCGGGCTCGACTCGGACGGATGCGCCGCCGCGCTCGGGTACTCGGCCGATGCCCGGCTGAAGATGCTCCAGGCCACCGTCCAGGAGACGGTCAGGCCCCCGTTCGCGGACCAGTCGACGTTCACCGAGGACCAGGCGAGGCTCGAAAAGGGCATCGACGCCGCGATTGCCGCCGTAGGCGCCCCGGGCGCGCGCTCCGCGGCGATCAGGGCGGTCAGCCGGGTGCAGCGCCTCGAACCGGACAGCGCCGATCTCGCCGTGCTCCTGGCGGACATGGAAGCGGACGCGGGCGACATGAGCGAGGCGATGTCGATGCTCGAGAGGGCCAGCGCGCTTGAGCCCCCGTCCGCCGAGCTGTCGAGGCGCAAGGCCAGGGCCCTGGTCGGCCTCAGGAGGTTCGACGAGGCGGAGGAGCTCCTGCTCCAGGCCCGCGAGACGGACGGGGACCATCGCGCCACCGACCATGCGCTGGTCGAGCTTTGGGCGGCGGGCCGGCAGCTCGACAGGGGCAGGCAGTTCTTCGAGCGCGAGCTGTCTCGGGCGCCCTCGGACCGCTACCTGCGTGTGGAATACGCGGACCTGCTCCTGCGCGGAGGCGAGGCGGCCGCCGCGGAGCGCGAGGCGCGCAGGGTCTGGGACGAGGACCCCGACGGCCGGCCCTCGGCGGACGCGCTTGAGCTTCTGGTCCGCCTCTACACGGGCCAGCAGCGGGCGGACGCGGCGGAGGCGATGACGATCGAGGCGCGCGAGCACCAGCCGGGCGACTACGCCAACAACCAGCGCCTCGTGAGGATCTACACCGCGAGGGACGACCCCGCGAAGGTGGTCGAGGGCCTGCGGGCCGTGGAGGCCAGCGGACCGTTCTCCTCCGCCGAGCACCTCGACCTCGCCCGCCGGATGGCGGACCTCGACCGCGGCCTCGAGATGCTGGGCGAGCTCGCCAGGGCGCGGGACGTGGCCCGGATCGAGGGCAGCGGGGAGCAGACCCAGACGATCAGCCGGCTGATCGGGATCTACCGGCGGCGCCTCAGCCACGCCCCGGCCCCGTGAGGGCACCCGCCGCGGCGATCGCGAGGCCTACCGCGACGGGGAGCTTTCCGAGGTCCCGCACGGCGCGGGCCCCGGTCCCTTCATGCGCTCAGGCATCCTTGGGGTCCAGGGGATGCAGGAACCGCCCGAGCCTCGGAAGCAGCCAGCGGGAGGTGTCGAACGACGCGAGCACCATGGTCGCCCGTCCGACGATGTCCCGGCGGGCGACGGTTCCGAAGAAGCGGGAGTCGGTGCTGTTGTCGCGGGAGTCCCCCATCACGAAATACCGGCCCTCCGGGACGGCGCAGGGCCCGAAGGTCCGGAGCGCCGGGCGGTCGGGGATGACGACGATCAGGTGGTCGCGCCCGCCGAGGCTCTCGAGCGCGACGATCGGGTTCCCGGCCTCCGGGATGTCCCGCAGGAAGGGCCGCGGGTCCTGGAGCGAGTAGCCCTGGCGGACCCCGTTTACGAACAGCACGTCGCCGCGCATCTCGATCACGTCGCCCGGCAGCCCGACGACGCGCTTGACGAGGCGCGTGCCGTCCCGGGGCGAGAACAGGACCGCGATGTCCCCGCGCGACGGCCCGGCCCGGGTGGAGATGCTCCTCGTCGTGAACGGCACCCTCAGCCCGTAGGCCAGCTTGTCGACGAGGACCAGGTCGCCCACCATGATCGTGGGCTTCATCGAGCCCGACGGGACCCAGTTCCAGTCGACGACGGCGGACCTGAGCGGGGCCATGACAAGGAAGAACAGCGCGAACGGCTTGATCCATTCGCGCCAGGCGGACTTGAACGTCGGTTTCATTTGGGTGGGCTAGTTCGCGGCCGACAACGTGCGCAGGGTGGCGCCCCGGCGCAAGCCGGCCCGCGGCTACCGGGGGGAACCGGCGAGCTCGAGGAACTCCTGGCGGGCTCGGCGCCCGTCAGGCGCGGCGTGGGGATTGGCCGCGATGCGCATCACCTGGTAGCCGTCCCGGGCGCCGTACGCCGGCCAAGCCGGCAGGCCCGGCCCGTTCGGGTCCCCCGTCTTCGCGAAGTTGGTCCAGTAGGTGGACATGAGCTCCGAGACGTCGCGGTCCTCCTGCCTCCACGGGAGGTGCCTCGACGAAAGCACCCGGAAGACGTACTCGATCTCCCAAGAGTGGCGGGCCGCGGGCTCGGCGCCCGGCGGCGCGTCCAGGGGGAGGGGAAGCGTCTGGTCGAACTCGTACCGGTAGACCGGGGAGCCGCCCGTCCTCAGGTGGGCCTCCATCCATTTCCAGGTGTCGTGCACGATGAAGTCGTCGCCGGCCAGGTCCTGCGCCGCCCGCCTCGCCTCGGCGTCGGTCGCCGCCGGGTAGAGCTCGAGGAACCCGTCCGCGCCGGCGCCGAACCTGGCCCCGGCGAGCGCTTTGTAGTTTGCGACGGTCGGCTCCTCCTTGCCGAAGAAGGAATCGAAGTGACCCTCGTCCCTGTTCCATCCGGCCAGGACCGGGACGCGGCTCTGCCCGCCGGCCGCGAAGACCGAGCGGCAGTCGGCCGGCAGGAAGTATCCGTCGATGTCCGGCTCAAAGTAGAAAGTCGGCAGCTTGAGCGCCGCGTCGAGCAGCTCCCGGGCGGACCTCGAGCGCAGGGCCCCGAGGGAGGCCGTCCCGAACGCGGCCTGCGCGAACCTGACGCCCGCGTCCTCGGCCTGGGCGAGCGTCCTCGTGGGCGGGCTCGCGCTGAACAGCGCGCCGCTCTCGCCTATCGCCCGGTGGAAAAGGCCGCGCGCCAGGGGCGAGGCCATGAGGGCGCTCACCGACTCCGAGCCGGCCGATTCGCCGAATATCGTCACGTTGCCGGGGTCGCCGCCGAACTCGGCGATGTTCCTCTTTACCCACTCGAGGGCGGCGACCTGGTCCAGGAGCCCGTAGTTGCCCGACGCATTGCGCCCCGACTCCCTGGAGAGCCCGGGGTGGGCGAGGAACCCGAAGACGCCCAGCCGGTAGTTGAAGCTCACCACCATGACGCCCTTCTTCGACAGGTTGCCCGCGTCCTGGCGCGGCTCCGAGGAGGATCCCGCGGCGAAGCCGCCGCCGTGGACCCAGACCATCACCGGCAGCTTCGCCTGGGCCCGGCCCTCGGGCATCCACAGGTTCAGGTACAGGCAGTCCTCGCTCGGCCCGCTGTCGTTGAAGACCATGTCGCTGTAGATGGGCCCCTGCATGGCGCGCGCCCCGTAGTCGGCGGCCTTCCGGACCCCGGCCCATGGGACGACCGGCTGCGGCGGCATCCAGCGCAGCGGGCCGACGGGCGGCGCGGCGTACGGGATCCCCTTGAAGGTGCGCACCTTCCCGTCGGGGCTGACCACGCCCTCCAGCACGCCGTCAGCGGTTTGCTGCTGCACGTAGCGGAGCTGTTGCGCCCGCGCGGCGCCGGGCAGGAGCGCGAGCAGGATTCCCCATCTCAGTCGGTTGAGCTTCATGGTCGGATCTCATCCCCTAGTGAATCGGCCGCCAGCGCTCAATGCTCGAGGAGCAGCAGCCGGGACGACTCGTTCTCGAGCAAGGATTCCAGGGAGAGGAGCTTGGAATAGTCCTCGGGCGCGACAAGCGCGGGCCGGGCCTCGAGCTCCTGGGTCACCGACCAGTCCCCGCCCGCGACCTTCGCCGAGACGTGGACGGCGCCCGCCCCCGAGGGGGCGGCAAGGTCCTGGCTGCGGGGCGCGATCACAACGTGCCTGAACCCCGCGGGCAGCTCGACCTCGGCGTGCACGCTCTCGACGAGGGCCTTCCTGATGAGGAGCGGCAGCGTGTGCCGGTCCGTGTGAGTCGGGAACAGGCTGAGGGAATAGGGCAGGTCGAAGTACAGGTACTTCCCGTCGACCACCGCGTAGTTGTCGATGTCCACGGTGAACTCCTCGACGCCCGGGTACGCGTCGAACCTGGTCGCCAGGTCGCCGACGGGGCGGGCCCCCTGGGCGACGCCGCTCACGGCCTCCTGGAAGTAGCGCTTCCGCTCCTCGGGCGGCAGCTCCGAGAAGAACTTGTTCTTCTCCCCGAACTCCTCCCCCGAGTACTCGCGCCGGATCCGAAGCCGGACCCGGCCGGTGTCGTCGACCTGCATGCGGTAGTCCACGGCCAGGCGGTTCTCGTCGCCGCGCGCCGCGTTGATCACGACGCTGCCCTGGTCCGTAAGGTTTATCCCCAGGTACCCGTCGTGCCCGGTCGCCCCCAGCCTCGCGTACTGGTCCGTGTCGTTGAGGTAGTAGTCCTCGCCGTCCACGCGGACCCTCACCAGGACCGTCTGGAACTCGTAGGGGAGCGGGAAACTTCCCGTGACATCGCGGATCGGGCCTATCGCGGGCTCCTGCGAGGCCAGCACGAACTCGGGCTTCAGCCCCGCCGCGGAGAGCATCGCGTGCAGCAGGATCGCGTGGTCGGCGCCGTGCCCGTAGCCGTCGGCCAGGGTCGTGTCCGCGTTTGAAAGTTCCGACAGCGGCAGACGGGTGAACGCCGGCCCGGCCAGGCGGATCGAGGTGCTGGCGAGGTCGCGTATCGCCCGGACGGCGTCGAGCCTGGTCCTCGCGGCCGCGGCCAGGCCCCGGGCGAGCGCCTGCGCCTTATCCGAGTGCGCCGAGCGGTCGAGGAGCGTGCGCTCGAGTTCCGACAGGTACGCCGCGGGGTCGCCGACATAGTACGCCACCCCGGCGCGGTAGAGCCAAGGGGGCGGCAGCTCGCGCTCCGCCGGCATGGCCTTCATGTCCGTGGCCCTCCAGGTCAGCACCTGCGCCCCGTCCGGGGCCTTCCGGTCGGCCGCCACGATGCCGGCCGGCCCACGGTCCAGCGTCCGCACGGGCAGCGAGGAGGGCGCGGTCACCTGGAAGACCTTCCGCGCGACCTCGTCGTTCTCCTGGAATGACTGGAATCCGGACAGGTAGGCCTTGTCGTGGTAGGAGATCTCGTACTCGACCTCGATCGTCGAGCCGACGTCGACCCCGGGCAGGTTCGCCACGAGGACCCGGCCGCCGGTGTAGCGCCTCGCGCCGGCGTTCCAGCCCTCATCCATCAGGTTGAGCTCGTCCTTGGCGAGCTCCTGGCGCTGGCCGGACTTCGAGGTCACCACGGCCTTGACGATTCGGGCGTCGGAGACGGCCGGGTTGAAGTCCACCTTGATCTCGGACTCCCTTATCTTGCCGCTGTAGTTTAGGATCTCCTTCACGACCCGCACCCTGAGGAACGCCGTGTGCGCGTCCTTGACCTGCAGCTCGTCGCGCTCCTCGAGAACGCGCGAGTCCGACTCCACCGGCCCGGCGGGGCCGGCGTCGGCCCTGGCGGCCAGCAGGTCGCCCGCGGTGTAGGTCGTCGCGAGGATGGGCTCCTTCCGGTCGTCGTTCTGCAGGTGCTTCAGCGTCTGCTTCAGCGCCAGGTACTGGGCCGGCGAGAACTCCACCGTCTTGAGCCTGACGTCTCGGGAGCAGGAGAGGACCCCGTCCCTCAGGGAGAAGGTCCGCTGGTATTCCACGCAGGCGTCGTCCTGCGGGGCGCAGGCCGGCATCGACACCGTGCCCGTGAAGCCGGGGGCCAGGCGCAGCGAGACGTCCTCGTGGATGCCGCACGTCACCTCGGTCTGCATTGGGAACCGGCGCTTCTCGAGGCCGGTCCCGCCGAGGATGAAGTTCACGACGCCCAGGTCCTTGCCGATCCAGGGCACGCTCACGACGGCCTTGCCCTCGCCGAACGCCGCCGTGGTGGGCGCGGAGAAGTCTATCTCGGCGCGCACGGGGACGGACGTGTCGAGGATGTTCGCGGGCGCGATCCTGAGGCTCCCCAGCGCAGCGCCCGGCAGCGCGCGCTTGAGGGTCGCCTCGAAGAAGCGCCTGCGGTCGTCGGGCTTCATCTGCGCGAAGGCCTGCCGGTAGGCGTTGTCGTTGATGCCGTCGAACGACATCTCCGCGTGCGCCTCCAGGGCCCCGGTCGCGCTGAGCGTCCCCGTTGTCGCTATGCGCATCATGCTGTTCTCAGGGGGGTCCACCGGGCTCAGGCGCAGGCTGTCCCCCTCAGCGCGGCAGACGAGGTAGCTCTGGTTGTCGTCGTAGGTGGGCAGGAGGTCGCGCGTGTTCTCGTCGGTCGGGTCCATGAGGACGTACTGGCCCTTCCTCAGCTCCACGCCGACGATCGCGTGGTTGAAGAACGGGTTGGGCACCTGAGGGTCCTTCTTCCAGCCGACGCTCACGAGCACCGGGTAGGCGTTCTCGCCGGCGGCCCGAAGCAGCGAGACCAGGAGCGCCGCCTTGTCGCGGCAGACCCCGTATTTCTTCTCGTAGGTGATCTCGACGTCGTGAGGCTCGAACCCCGGGCGGTCCTTCTCCGGGGTGATGCCCATGTAGCGGATCTTCTTCGAGACGTAGTAGAAGACCGCCCTGATCCTGTCCATGTCGGTGGAGGCCCCCGCCGTGAGGTCGGCCACCTGCTTCTTCATCGCGGGGGTGATCGCGTCCAGGTGCGGCTTGCTCAGGTCCCAGTACCAGCGCGACACGGCGGCCCAGTCGGCGGTCGTGCTTACCGACAGGCGCTGGAGGACCTCCGGGTAGGGCGGCATGGCCGGCTCGTCGAACATCCTCGGCACCCGGTTCACCTCCCAGTGGTAGACGAGGCCGTTGCCGGTTGTCTTCGTCGCGGCCGAGACCGTCCCGGGGGTCTCGTCGCGCAGGACGACCTGCCTTAGCGGCTTGTCCGCGGGCATGCGGACCTCGAGCGAGATGTGCCTGATGTAGCCGTTGCCCTCCATCATGAAGTCCTCGGCGTATTCCCCGGGGATGAAGGGCCGCTCGACGGTTATGCGCATCACCACGTGGACGATGTCGCCGATCTCAACCTTGGGGATGTTGACCTTGAGGACCTTGGAGTTCGGGTCGTAGATGTTCTCCTGCATCTGGCTCTCGTCGATGCTCTCCTTCGAGTTCGCGGCCACGTCGACCGGCACGACATCGCCGCTCGGCCTGATGATCTCGAGCCGCGGCACCGACACGGTCCTGTAGGGCAGGACGAAGTACAGACTCAGCGTGTCGTTGTTGCGCCGGCCCTTCTCGGTCAGCACCTTCGTGAACACCTCGTCCTGCATCTCGGCCGTCCCGTCCTCGTGGACCACGCGCATCGACTTCTGGTCGACGGTGGCCTCGTCGCAGTCCGGCAGGCGCGCGAGGGTGACCTCCGACGCCTCGGCCTCGACCTTCTTCAGGTCGAGGGTCGACCACTCGGCCCCGGAATAGCGCGCGTCCTGCCCGGCCCTCCCGGTCGAGGCGACGGCCAGCGCCGCGGCGGCCAGGATCGCGGCCGGCAGGCGGAGCCTCGGGTGTCTCATGGGTGATGGCGGGTGTGGGATCCTGGGCATAGGGATGGGGGGAGGGGACCGGCTCGGGCCATGAAAGGCAGGAAGGCCCATGGGTCCCGGTTCCCCTTCGGCGGGCGGGCCGCCCTAGGCGGCGAAGCCGTAGTTGTAGGGGCTGCGCATGTGGCGCGACACGTAGTGGTTCGCCTCGACGTGGTGGGGCCCGACGAACTGCTCGTTCCCGGCGTCCCATACGAGCTTGCAGCCGGTGCGAAGCGCGATGGCGCCCATGTGGCAGATCGTCGCCGCCCGGTGGCCGGCCTCGACGTCGCAGATCGGCAGCTGCCGGGACCGGACGCAGTCGAAGAAGTTCGTCATGTGCTCCTTGCTGACGGGCAGCCGGAACGAGCCCTCGGGCAGGGGCGTCCGGAGCAGGTCGGGGTCGCTTGCGGTGATCTCGTGGCGGTTGACCCAGATCCAGCCGCTTGTGCCCTCGAAGCGGATGCCGTTGTGCTGGCCGTCCTTGTTCACGATGGACCCGTAGATGTCATCGTCCCTGGTGGTGCGCACGTGGATGCCTATGCCGTTCGCGTAGGTGTAGCGGACGTCGTAGTCGGCGTAGGCGGTGTATCCCCCGGGGACGGGCTCGGACAGCTCCTCGCCCTCGACCTCGCGGGGCGCGGCAAGGCCGACCGCCCAGTTGACTATGTCCAGGTGGTGCGCGCCCCAGTCGGTCATCGTGCCGCCCGAGTAGTCGTACCAGTAGCGGAAATACGTGTGGCAGCGCTGCGGCATGTACCCGACCCTCGGCGCCTGCCCCAGCCAGAAGTCCCAGTCGAGCGTCGGGGGCACCGGGACCTCCTTGAACGGGCCGTCGCGCATGCCCGCGGGCAGCCACACCTCGGCCCGCTTGATGCCGCCGATGCGGCCGTTCCGCACGAGCTCGCTCGCCAGCCGGAACCGCTGGGAGCTGCGCTGCTGCATGCCGGTCTGCAGCACGGTCCCGTTCCTGCGCACGGCCTCGATCACGTGCCGCCCCTCCTCGATCGTCAGCGTCAGGGGCTTCTCGGCGTAGACGTCCTTGCCGGACCTCGCCACGGCGATGTTGACCAGGCTGTGCCAGTGGTCCGGCGTGGCGTTGACGACGGCGTGGACGTCCTTTCGCTCCAGGAGCCTGCGGAAATCCGAGTACTGCGCCGGGACCCTGCCCCCCGCCGCGAACCTCTTGGCGGCCTCGGCCGCGTGGCTCGAGTCGACGTCGCAGACGGCGACGATGTCGCCGTGGTTCGCCGCGTTGCCGGCGTCGGCCTTGCCCATGCCGCCGCAGCCGATGAGGGCGATCCCCGGCCTGTCGTTCGGCGCGGGGGCCGGCGCTGCCTCCTCGGCCCGGAGCATCTGGCTCTCGACGAACCACGAGGGCAGGCCGGTCGCCGCGGCGGCCGCGGCGACCCGCCCGAGGAAGGTCCGGCGCGAGACGTGGAACTGCCTCGGCGGCTGCGGTGCCGCCTGGCCGGACGGGGTGGGTGGGTTCATTCTTCTTGCGCGCGTGCCCGGCGGTCCAAGGGCTGGGGCGTGCCGAGGAAGAAGGCGCAGGGCGGCGTCAATTGCAAGCCGCGCCGGCAGCCCCTGCGCGCCTTATCGCGGCCAAAAGCCGCGGTACTCTGTGGCCGGGGCGCCCTCCGGCCATGATTTTAGAGTGGCTAAGAATCCGCGCCGGCGGCAACCTGCACCCCTTGGAAAAGTCCGGCCGGTTCAGCAAAATCCTGGCACCTTTGCCCAGGCCCGGCCGTCTTGCCCAAGTACCCCGGGAACGCCCGCGGACCCCGGGGGCGCAGTGGATGTCTGGCACCTTGGAGCCAGGCCCGGGCCTGGCCCTCCTCTTTATAACCCCCGCATTTATCCATCCCGCAGCAAGCGCTCCCGCGCGACATCGCCCTAGCAAAACCTCATGAACACACCCGGAATGAACCGCAGAACCTTCCTGAAGACCGCCTCGCTCGCCACCGCGGCCGTCTCGCTGCCCAACATCCTGCGCTCCCAGGACGCCGGCGCCCAGTCGCCGAACAACAAGCTCAACGTCGCCTGCGTCGGCGTCGGGGGCCGCGGCGAGGGCGCGGTCGCGGGCATGAAGGGGGAGAACCTGGTCGCGTTCTGCGACGTCGACGACGAGCGGGCCGCCAAGTCCTACGCGGAGTTCCCGAGCGTGCCGCATTTCCGGGACTTCCGGGTCATGCTCGACAAGCTGGGCGGCAAGATAGACGCGGTGACGGTCTCCACGCCCGACCACATGCACTTCCCGGTCGCGATGTCCGCGCTCGCCCTCGGCAAGCACGTGTTCATCGAGAAGCCGCTCGCGCACAACGTCCACCAGACCCGCGTCCTCCTCGAGACGGCCCGGGAGAAGAAGGTGGCGACGCAGATGGGCAACCAGGGCCACGCGGGCGAGGGAGCCCGCAGGCTCAAGGAATGGGTCGACGCCGGCGTGCTCGGCGAGGTGCGCGAGGTGCACAGCTGGACCGACAGGCCGATCTGGCCCCAGGGGGTGAAGCCCCTCGACCACAGCAAGATGATGCCCGTCGTCCAGCCGACGCTCGACTGGGACCTCTGGCTCGGCGTCGCCCAGGCCCGCGATTACGACCCGGCGTACCTTCCCTTCACCTGGCGCGGCTTCTGGGACTTCGGGACGGGCTCGCTCGGCGACATGGGCTGCCACATCATGGACGGGGCCTACTGGGCGCTTGGCCTGACGGCCCCGACCTCGGTCGAGCCGGTGTGCGCCAACGGGACCGAGATCAGCTACCCGTCCGCCTCGATCATCCGCCTGAACTTCCCCGCCCGGGGCGACCGGCCGCCGGTCCAGTGGACCTGGTACGACGGCGGCCTCATGCCGGCGCGCCCGCCGGAGCTCGAGGAGGGCCGCACGCTCCTCGAGAACGGCACGATGCTCGTCGGCTCGAAGGCCACCGTCGTCGCCGACTGCTACTACGACAGCATCCGGATCATCCCCGAGGCGAAGATGAAGGAGATGGCGCCGGGATTGCCGCCGAGGACGATCCCGCGCGTGCCGGGCGGCCATTTTGCCGAGTGGATCCGCGCCTGCAAGGGCGGCGTGCCCGCCGGCTCGAACTTCGAGTACTCGACGCGCCTGGCCGAGAGCGTCCTCATCGGCAACATCGCCCTGCGGACGAACCGCAGGATCGAGTGGGACTCGGCCGCCATGAAGGTGACGAACCTGGCGTCCGCCAACGAGTTCGTCACGGAGCACTACAGGCCAGGTTTCGGCGTCTGAGCGCGCCCCCCCGAACGCCATGAGCGAGACCACGCAAAGCCCCCAGCCGGCCCAGCGCTGCGAGTACACCTGGGCCTTCCTCCTGCTGCGCCTGTTCCTCGGGCTGCGCACGCTCCTCGAGGGCCTCGAGAAGTACGAGCGCAACGGCCGGTACACGTTCGCCAACTACTACGAGAACATGAAGGGGATGGCCCAGGGCATAACCGCCAACTCCTTCCTGCCGCTATGGGCCACCCGCCTCTACGCGGACTCGCTGGGCTACCTCCTTCTCTTCCTGGGGGCGCTGCTTCTGCTAGGCGTCAAGTCGCGCGAGACCCTGATCGTCACCGGCCTCCTCTATGTCAGCCTCTCGTTCGGGCTCATGGCGGTCCAGGAGAACGAGGGCGTGGCCTGGCTGGCCGTCCACGTGATCCTGATCGTCGGGGCGCTTCTCCTCGTGCGCTACGAGCGCTTCGCGCTCCTGCCCGACCACAAGGCATAGGCCGCCCCGCCGCCATGCCCGCCGCGCCCCTTCCCGGGTTCACCCGCCGCGACTTCCTCGCGACCGGCGCCAAGCTCGGCGCCGCCATCATCGCCGCACCGTACCTCTCGCGCGCCGCCCCGGCCGGCGGCGGCGGGGCCAGCCTCAACGTGGCCCTCGTAGGCTGCGGCGAGCAGGGCCGCGTGCTCATGAACGCCTCGTTCAGGATCCCCGACATCCGCTTCCGCGCCGTCTGCGACATCTGGCCGTACAACCGCAGGTACGGGGAGCGCCTCCTGAAGAAGTTCGGGCACGACCCCGTGCCGTACGAGGACTACCGGGAGATGCTGGCCTCGGTCCCCGACCTGGACGCCGTGATCGTCGCGACGCCCGACTTCATGCACGCCGAGCACGCGAACGCGGCGCTCAAGGCGGGCAAGCACGTCTACTGCGAGAAGCTCATGTCCAACACGGTCGAGGGCGCGCGCTCCATGGTGCGCACCGCCCGGGAGGCCGGCCGCCTGCTCCAGATCGGCCACCAGCGCCGCAGCAACCCGCGCTACATCTACGCGCGCGACAGGGTCGTGCGCGAGGCCAGGCTCCTGGGCCGGGTGACGAACGCCGCCGCGCAGTGGAACCGCTCCGTCACGGAGGACCTGGGGTTTCCGGCGAACCAGGGCCTGGCCGAGGCCGTGCTGAACAGGTACGGGTACGGCAACATGCACGAGTTCCGGAACTGGCGCTGGTTCAGGCGCTACTCCGGCGGGGTCATCTCCGACCTTGGCGCCCACCAGATAGACGTCTTCAACTGGATGCTCGGGGCGAACCCGAGCTCGGTGCTCGCCGGCGGCGGCCGCGACTACTACACGGACCACGAGTGGTACGACAACGTGTTCGTGATCTACGAGTACCCGACCCAGGCGCAGGTCGTGCGCGCGAGCTACGAGGTGCTCACGACGACCAGCGCGGGCGGCGGCTACTTCGAGTACTTCATGGGGGACGAGGGCGCGCTCAAGATGTCCGAGAACCCGAAGGTGACGCGGCTCTACCGCGAGGCCCGGGCCCCGGAGTGGGACGCCTGGGTGGACAAGGGCCTGATCGCCAGGCCCGGATCCGGCGAGGGGGCCCCGGCGCCCGTCAAGCCCTGGGAAAAGCCGCGGCCGCGCATCCCCGGGTTCTCCGCAGCCGCGGCGGCGGTCGACGTGCGCGAGACCGCGGAGCTCTCCGCATGGGAGATGCCCGTCGCGCTCGACAAGCCGATCCACCAGCCCCACCTCGAGAACTTCTTCGACGCCATCCGCGGCAGGGCGGCCCTGCACTGCCCCGGCGAGGTGGCGTTCGCCTCCGCCGTCACGATCCTAAGGGTCAACGAGGCCGTGGCGGCCAGGAGGATGCTCGCCTTCGCGCCGGAGGACTTCAACGCATGAAACACGCCCCCGTGATACGCCTCGCCGCCGCCGTCCTCGCCCTCGCAGCGCTCGCCAGCGCCCGGGCCGAGGACCTCGTCCCCTTGAAGGTCGAGCTCCCGAAGCCCCTCTTTGTCGGCACGCCGCGGCCGATCAAGGTCTCGAACCTCGAGCCGCAGCAGGACGCCGCCAACCGGCCCCCGGTGATGGTCCCGCCGGGCACCGCCCTGCTCTCGCGCGGCAAGCCCGTCACCGCGAGCGACTCGTACCCGGTGATCGGCGAGCTCGGCTACCTGACCGACGGGGACAAGTCCGGGGTCGAGGGCAGCTACGTCGAGTTCGGGCCGGGCGTCCAGTGGGCGCAGGTCGACCTGGGCGCGCCGGCCCGGCTGGCCGCCGTCGCGGTCTGGCATTTCCACGCAGAGGCGCGCGTCTACCACGCGGTCGTCATCCAGGCGTCCAACGACCCGGCCTTCAAGAGCGGCGTCACGACGCTCTTCAACAACGACGACACCAACGCCGACGGCCTGGGCAAGGGGACGGACCTGGCGTACGTCGAGACCTACAAGGGCAGGGTGGTCGACGCGAAGGGCGTAGTCGCCCGCTACGTCCGCCTCTACAGCGACGGCAACACTTCCGACGAGCTCAACCACTACACCGAGGTGGAGGTTTACGGCCGGCCCGTGAACTGACCCGTCCGCGTCGTGGCGCGCGCCCGTCGTCCGCCGTGCCAAAGACCCTCTCCCGCTGGCTGCCCCTGGCGATAGTGACCGTGGCGGCGCTCTGGCTGAGGACGCGGGGGCTCGCGCTTCGCCCGATGCACGCGGACGAGGCCAACCAGGCGGTCAGGGCCGGCGAGCTGCTTGAGACCGGGCGGTACGCGTACGACCCGCGCGACCACCACGGCCCGCTGCTGTACTACGGCGTCCTCCCGGTGGCCTGGTGCCGCGGCCAGGGGACCCTCGCAGGGCTGGACGAGGTGACCGTGCGCCTGGTTCCCGCGCTGGCGGGGACCGCCTGCGTCCTCCTCCTCGGCCTCCTCGCGGCCCCGCTCGGGCGCTGGCCGTCGCTGGCGGCCGCTGCGTTCCTGGCGGCCTCGCCCCCCGCGGTCTACTACAGCCGCTATTTCATACAGGAGACGCTCCTCGCGGCGTCCGCGCTGGCCGCCTTCGTCTGCGCGCGCCAGTGGCTGCGCGAGGGCCGGGCGCGCTGGGCGGGGGCGGCCGGCGCCTGCCTCGGCCTCATGCTGGCCTCGAAGGAGAGCGCCCCGCTGTTCGCCCTGGCCGCGTTCGCGGCCTTCCTCTTGGCGCGGGCCGCGGGCGGCCCGCCCCTGCCGGGCAGACCCGCGCGCGGCCTCCTCGCCGGGGCCGCGGCGGCGATCGCCGTGACGGCGCTCTTCTACTCCTCGTTCGGCGCGCACCCCTCCGGCCTGCGCGACCTCCTCGGGGGCTACGGGCAGGCCCTGGCGCGGCTTCGCGGCGCCAACACCGGCCACGAGAAGCCGTGGTGGTACTTCCTGAGGCTCTTCACGTGGTGGCGCGCGGGCGGGCTCGTGTTCGAGGAGGCCGGGTTCGCCGCCCTGGTCCTGGCCGGCTTCTGCGCGGCCCTCGCCCGGGGGACCCCGCTGCTGCGGTGGGCGGCCGCGTACTCGGGCCTCGTCCTCATCGCGCTCTCGGCGGTGCCGTACAAGACGCCGTGGCACGCCGTCGACCTCGCGCCGGGATTCGCGCTCCTGGCCGCCGGCGCCGTCGCGGCGCCCTCCCGGACGAGGCCGGGGCGGTGGGCCGCGTCCGCCGCGGCGCTCGCGGTCCTCGGGATGCTGGCCTTCCAGGCCGACCGGTCCGCCCGGGCCTACGCGTCGGACCCGCGCAATCCCTTCGCCTACGTCCACAGTTCGCCGGACGTACTCAGGTTCCGGCCCATGGCAGAGGCCGCTCTCGGGCGCTCGCCGGATGGCGTGATCCGCGTGATCAGCGAGGAGTACTGGCCGCTGCCGTGGTATTTCAGGGGCCTGGCGCGCGTCGGCTACTGGGACCGGCCGCCGGCGGACTGCGACGGCGCCCTCGTCATCGCGTCCGCCGACCTGGCGGGCGCCGTCCGCTCGCGCCTGCGCGGGGCATACGCCGAGTCGTACCTCGGCCTGCGCCCCGGCTTCGTCTGCGTCGTCTTCACGCCCCGGCCATGACCCCGCGCAACTCCCTCGTTGTCCCCGTCTACAACGAGGCGGGCAACATCGCGGAGGTCGTCGGGCGGGCGGCCGCGGTCTTGTCCGCCCTGGGGGAGCCCTTCGAGATCATCCTCGTCAACGACGCCAGCACGGACTCGACCGGCGCCGAGATCGCGGCGGCGGCAGGCCGCCTTCCGGCGTGCCGCGAGCTGCGCCTGCCGGCGCACGCCGGCCAGGCCGGCGCCCTGCTTGCGGGCCTGCGCGACGCGCGCGGGGAGCGGATCCTCACCATGGACGGCGACCTCCAGAACGATCCCGCCGACTTCCCGGCGTTGCTCGCCCTGCTCGAGGCGGGGCCGTTCGACCTTGTCTGCGGATGGAGGGTCGGCCGCAGGGACCCGCCGCTGCGCCGCGCGATGTCGCGCCTGGCGAACTGCGTCCGGCGCGCGGTGCTGGCCGACGGGGTCCACGACGCGGGATGCCAGCTTCGCGCGATGCGCCGGGAGGTCCTGGCCGCGATTAGGCCGATGGCGCTGCTCCAGGCGTTCATACCGGCCCTGGCGGTGGCCGCCGGCCTGCGGGTGGGCGAGGTTCCCGTGCGCCACCACCCGAGGATTCACGGCCGCTCGAAGTACGGCCTCGCGAGCCTCTGGTGGCGGCCCGCCTTCGAGATGCTGCGCCTGCGCCTCGAGCTGTGGAGGCGCCCGCGCCCATGAGCTCCGGCGTCTTCCGCCACGAGGCGATGGCGACCTGGTTCGAGATCGCCATCGCGGGCCAGGAGGGGCCCTACGCCGGGCAGGCCGCCGCGGCGGCGTTCCGGGAGCTCGACCGGCTCGAGGGCGAGCTCAGCCGCTTTGTCGAGTCGAGCGACATCGCCCGCGCCAGCCGCCTGCCCCCCGGGGGGACCCTGGCGATCGGCGACGACGCGATGGAGTGCCTCCTCGTCGCGGCCGGGGTCGCCGAGTCGACGCGGCGCGCCTTCGACCCCGCGTACGGGTCCGTTCGCGGGCCGGGGCTCCCGGACGGCGCCCCCGCGTTCACCCTCGACCCGGCCGCGCACGTGCTGACCTCGCGGGCGTCGCGCCTGCAGATCGACCTCGGGGCCGTGGGCAAGGGCTACGCCCTCGACCGCATGGCGGACGTGCTGGCCGAGTGGGGCGTCGGCTCGGCCCGCCTCAACAGCGGCGGCAGCACCGTGCTCGCCCGGGGCAATCCGGCGTCGGCCGCCGGGTGGCCGGCCGCGCTCGGCGAGGGCGGCGCCCGCCGGGAGATCCTGCTGAGGGGCGAGGCGCTCAGCGGCTCCGGCCTGGCCGTGAAGGGCCCCCACCTGGTCGATCCCCGCACCGGTCAGCCGGCGGCTCGGACCCTGCGGGCCTGGGCCTCGGCGCCGGGAGCCGCGGTGGCCGACGCCCTTTCCACGGCGTTCTTCGTCATGACCGACCCGGAGGTGGCGGAGTTCTGCTCGGCCAATTCCGGCATAGGCGCCGCGCTGGCCCGGCCGGACGGGACGCTCGGGCTCCACGGCGCGCTGGCCCCGCAGGGCGCCCGGGGATAGGGCGGGGCGCACCCGGCGGGCGGCCGCGGGTTTGTGCTCGCCCCTGCCGCGATGCCAGCGCCATCCTTCCGCCCCAAGCGATACATGCCGGCCAGCCCCCAATCGACCGCGAATCGCGCCGTCTTCCTAAGCTACGCGCGCGAGGACGCGGCGGCGGCCGGCCGAATCGCCGAGGCCCTCCGCAGCAACGGGGTCGAGGTGTGGTTCGACCAGAGCGAGCTCCGGGGCGGCGACGCCTGGGACCAGAAGATCCGCAGGCAGATTGACGCGTGCACGCTCTTCGTGCCGGTCGTCTCCAGGAGCACCGAGGAGCGGGGCAAGGGATACTTCCGCCTCGAGTGGAAGCTGGCGGTCGAGCAGACGCACCTCCTGATGGAGGGCGTGCCCTTCCTGGTGCCGGTCGTCGTGGACGACACCCCCGACTCGACACCCGCGGTGCCGCCCGAGTTCCGGCGCGTGCAGTGGACGCGCATGCCGGGCGCGCTGCCGTCGCCGCAGTTCGTCGAGCACGTGAAGGCCCTGCTCGACGGGAGGGCGCCGCCGGCCGCGGCCGGCCGCGCGGATGGCGCCAAGCCGGCCTCCGCGGCGCCGCCCGCGAAATCCGGCCCCGCGGCGTGGGCGCCCTGGCTCATTGGGGCCCTCATCCTTTCTCTCGCCGCGGCCGGCTGGTTCGTCCGAAGGCCCGCCCTCTCCAGTACCGCCGCGCAGGCGGGGCCCGCGCCGGCGAACGCGGAGGAGGCGAGGCCCGCGCCAGTCGATGACAAGTCCATCGCGGTCCTCCCGTTCGAGAACATGAGCGAGGAGAAGGACAGCCTGTTCTTCACCGACGGGATCCACGAGGACATCCTGACCAACCTGGCCCTGATCCGGGACCTGCACGTCGTCTCGCGCACGTCGGTCATGCAGTACCGGGGAACGACGAAGACCATCCGCCAGATCGGAACGGAGCTTCGCGTGGCCTACGTTCTCGAGGGCAGCGTGCGGCGCGCGGGAAGCAAGGTGCGGGTGACCGGCCAGCTGATCAACGCGCGCAACGACGAGCATGTCTGGGCCAAGGCCTACGACAGGGACATCACCGACATATTCGCCATCCAGGCCGAGCTGTCCCAGGAGATCGCAGGGGCCCTGGCGACGGCGCTCTCGCCGCAGGTCAAGACCCTCATCGATCGCCGCCCGACGGAGAACCTCGCCGCATACGACCTCTACCTGAAGGGCCGGGACGTGCTCAACCGCTCGCCGAGCGGGCAGCCGGCGCGGCTCAAGGAGGCCGAGGGGTTCCTCCAGCAGGCCGTCGATGCCGACCCGAAGTTCGCGGCGGCCTGGTGCTCGCTTTCCGAGGTCCACTCGCTGTTTTACTTCTGGGAGATGGACCACACCGCCGCGCGGCTGGCCAAGGCGGACGCGGCCATCGGCAACGCGGTCCGGCTGGCGCCCGATGCGCCGGACGTGATCCGCGCGCTAGGAACCTACGCCTACTACGCCTACCGGGACTACGCGCGCGCGACCGAGCAGTACCTCAAGATCGCCCAGCTGCAGCCGAACGACCCGACGGCGATCTCCTCGCTCGGGCTTATCATGCGCCGCCAGGGGCAGTTCGCGCAGTCGCTCGGCTACCTGCGCAAGGCCCTTGAGCTCGATCCGGGCAACGTGAGCTACGTGCGCAATCTCCTGCAGTCGCTGCGCTACGCCCGGCGCTGGGACGAGGCCATCGAGACGCAGCGAAAGCTGATCGCGATGATCCCGGAGCAGCAGCTCAGGGAGGAGGTCACGCTTGCCAACATATTCATGTTTGCCAAGGGCTCGACGGCGGAGGCCGACCAGCTGCTAGCCCGTCTGGCGCCGGAGCAGCTGAACAACGCACGCGTCATCAACTTGCGAAAGGGCGTCGCCGCCTGGAAGGATGACTATGCCGAGTTCAAGCGGCTCGACGCCCTCCAGCCCTTCTTCGACGAGGACGGCACCGAGCACTACTATCATGCTCTGAACGCGGCCGGGGTCTATGCCGCACACGGCGACCCGGCCTCCGCCCGGGACCGCCTCGCCGGCTTCCCGGCGGAGCTGCGCGCCCGGATCGAGCGCGAGCCGGCCAACCCAAGGCTGTACAGCACGCTCGGGGAAATGGAGGCCCTGCTGGGCAACGGGAAGGAGGGGCTGCGCCTGGCCAGAAGGGCCGCGGAGATGCTGCCCGAGGCGCGCGACAGGATCGACGGCTCCAGTCTGAGCCTCGTCGTCGCCGAGGTCAGCGCTTGGAACGGCGACAGGGAGTGGGCGCTCCTGGAACTGGCCCGGCTGCTGAGCATTCCCTGCCCCATCAACGTCCATTCGGCGAGGCACGATCCGCTCTTCGCCCCGCTTCGGGGCGATCCCCGGTTCGAGGCCCTGCTGAGCGACCCGAAGAACGACGCGCCGCTCTTCTGACGGGGCGCTCGGCCCGCGCCCGGTCAATCCGGCCGGAGCAGTTCCCGCGGGGCCACGGGCGCGCCGCCCTGGGCCGCGCGCGCGGATCTCCTGAGGTGGTACCGGTCCCACACCACCTTGGCGACGTAAACCAGGATGACCGCGTTGACCAGGAGGACGGACAGCCTGAGCCACGTGAACTTGTGCAGGAGGATGAGGCACTCCTCCGGCACGAAGACCCCTGAGGAAATGACGACCATGTATTCGGCCCAGGCGGCCCCTATCCACAGGCCGAAACCCTCGACAAGGAGGATCGAGGCGTAGAGCGCCGACAGTATTCCGAGTTGCACCAGCGTCCTGGTGTCGACGAGCCCGACCCTGTCCAGAAGGAGCACCACGTACCTGTTTTCCGGCGATATCCTGGCAACCTCCAGAAAGCGGAGCGCGAGCGAGGGAAGGTCCCTGTGGACGAGGTCCAGCACCCCGAGCGACAGGCATGCGAGGACCGCGCCCTTTGCGAGTTTCGCCGCAGCTATGAGTTTCAGGCCGAAGGGGGCCTTTGTGTTCGCGTTCAATTTCCCCGGGATCGTTTCAAGGTTCTGCCGGACCGGCGCCGGCCATGCCAAAGGGTCAAGCCTCCCATGTCCCGCGCCCGGCGGCAAGCCCGGCCCGCGCACCGCGTGCCGGCGCCCGGACGGCAAGGGGTCCCAGAGGCGGCGGCGCAACCCCGACCGTCTGGGAAGCAATGGGTTCCGGCCGTTGGGCCTTGACGGAATCGCCTTTCGTATGCTTGTCCTCGGCTGATGTGCGCGCGCGCCAGATGCCGATGGGTCCCGAGATCCTGGGGGTTGTCTTCAGGAAACTGCGTTTGAGCCCAGCGGCCGAACCGACGCCAATCGCCCCGCCTCCACCCATGCCTCCGACGCCCAAGCCCACCGACCCGGCACCCGGCCAAACGGGCGAGGGCGCAGGGAATGCCCCTGCGAGGGCGACGCCGATCAGGCCGGTATTCGACGTGCAGGTCGACGAGTCCCGGAATCTCCTAACGATCCGGTATTTCGGGCACGTGACCGGAGCCGAGATGAAGGGGGTCACCGAACGCGCAGGGGCCATCCTCTCGAAGGTCCGCCCGGGATTCACGGTCCTTACCGATCTCAGCGGTCTCAACTCCATGGAGCTGGACTGCGTGCCCGACCTGACCGGCATGATGGACAGGTTCAAGGCAAAGGGTGTCGGCACCGTCGTGAGGATCATCCCGGACCCGTCCAAGGACATCGGGTTCAACATCCTCGCCATCGTGCACTACAGGCGCGGCGTCCACGTGGTCACATGCGAGACCGCCGCGGAGGCCGAGCGCATCCTAAACCTATGAACGGACGCCGGGGCGGGCCGACGCAAGCCATCGCCCTCAGCGTTCCCGCGGCGCTTCCCGGCGTCTTTGCCGGGCCCGCGCGCCCGCCGGACCCGCAATGACGCCGCAAATGGACAACACCCCCCTGTCCGCACGGGAGAAGATCGGCTACGGGCTGGGGGACGCGGCCAGCCACATCGTCTTCGACAACGTCATGTTCTACATGATGTTCTTCTACACGGACATCTTCGGGCTCCCGGCGGCGTTTGTAGGGGGCATGTTCCTGGTCGCCCGAGCCCTGGATGCGGTGAGCGATCCCGTCATGGGCTGGCTGGCCGACCGCACCCGTTCGCGCTGGGGCAGGTTCCGCCCCTATCTCCTGTGGGGGGCCGTTCCGTTCGGGCTGAGCTGCGTGCTCGCGTACAGCACGCCGGGCCTGGGGCTGGCCGGCAGGATGGTCTTCGCCGGGCTCACGTACCCGCTGCTCACGCTGATGTACACCGTCGTCAACATCCCCTACTGCGCCCTTGGCGGCGTCATCACGGCCGACGACACCCAGCGCATCTCCCTCCAGGCCTACCGCTTCGTGCTGGCGACCGCGGGCGGGATGCTCGGCACCATCCTCATGGTGCCGATGGCGGGCTGGATCGGCGGGGCCGACAGGGCCTCCGGCTACCAGGGCGCCATCGCAGTGCTGGCCGTGGCGGCGGCGGCCATGCTTCTCGCCTGCTTCGCCACGACCCGGGAGCGCGTTTTGCCCAGGCGGGAGGCCGCGGCCTCGTTCTGGGCCGACGTGAGGGACATCGCGCGCAACGACCAGTGGCGGATCGTCGGCGTCCTGACGGCTCTCAACATCCTAGCCGTCGCGACCCGGGGCGGCGCGATGATCTATTATGTCACCTACATCCTGGGGCGTGCGGGGCTCTTCACGGCGTTCCTGGCCACCTACTCGGCGGGCAACATCCTGGGATGCCTTCTCACGAAGCCCCTGACCGACAGGTTCTGCAAGGTGAGCGTGTTCGCCTGGACGAACCTGGCGCTGGCGGCCCTGAGCATCGCCATGTTCTTCGTGCCGCTCGAGCGGCGGCTGCCCATGTTCGCCCTCATCCTCTCCATCGGCGTGCTGCACCAGATGATCACCCCGATCCAGTGGGTGATGATGTCGGACACCGTCGACTACGGCGAGTGGAAGCAGGGCAAGCGCCTTACGGGGGTCAGCTTCGCCGGCACCCTCTTCGTGCTCAAGCTGGGGCTGGCGCTCAGCGGGGCCGTGATCGGCTGGGCGCTGGCCGCCAGCGGCTACGTGCCGGGCGGCCAGACCCAGGCGCCGGGCACGCTCAGGTGCGTCGTCGCCCTGTTCACGCTCTTCCCCGCGGCCTGCTACGCGCTGAGCGCCCTCGTCAGCAGGAGGTACAGCCTTCGCGCCGGTGAGATGAGCACGATCGCGGCCGCGCTCAAGACGGGCGCTTGAGCTGCAGCCGCAGGAGCCTTGCGTCCGGGGGCCCCGTCGGGCGCGCGCCCCGCGCCCCGAGGAACGCCGCGGGTCCTTTTGGAGCTTGAGGCGGCTGACGAGGCCGGGCTTACATGTCCATCCAAGGAACGCCCATGACGACGATTAAGGGCCTTCGACGGTGCTGGTTCGCCTTGATTGCCGCCCCGCTCGCGGCGATGGCCGCGGGCCCGGCATGCGCGTCCGCGCCCGCGGCGGGAGGCCGGGGCCCCGGCGATGAGGTATTCTACCTCATATTCGTGCGGAGCTTCCGCGACAGCAACGGCGACGGCAAAGGCGACCTGAGGGGCATCGAGGAGAAGCTCGGCTACCTGCAGGACCTCGGCGTGACGACCCTGGTGCTGACGCCGCTCTACCAGTCGCCCTTCTACCACAGCTACTTCGCGACCGATTTCTCGAGGATCGACCCGGCCTACGGCACCGAGGCCGAGTTCCGCCACCTCGTGCGGTCGCTTCACATGCGCGGCATGAAGATCTTCATCGACGAGGAGGTGCAGTACGTCGCGGCGGGCCACGAGTGGCTCGCGGACTCGCTCAACCGGCCCGATTCGAGATTCAGCCGCTACATCCTCTACAACGGGCCCGGGAACACGCAGCCCGAGTCCCTGGAGCTCCCCACCTACGAGGGGACGAAGTTCCTTATCGCCACGGTGAACATGCACGAGCCGGCGGTCCTGGAGTACCAGACCCGGCAGTTCGAGCACTGGATGAACCCGACGGGCGGCGCCGGCGCGGACGACGGCGTCGACGGCTTCAGGATCGACCACATGATGGACGACCTCGACCAATCCGGGAAGCTGACCGGGCTCTTCGCGGGCTTCTGGGCGCCGATGTTCGGGCGGCTGAGGGACGAGAACCCGAGCGTGCGCATCCTCGCGGAGCAGGCCGACTGGGGCGCCTACGGCGAGGACTGGTTCAACCGCGGGAAGGTCGACATGGTCTACGCCTTCCGGATCCGGGGGGCGATCGCTGCCCTCGACAAGAGGCAGCTCGTCGAGGCGGTCGGCGAGACATGGAGGAGGACGCCGGCAGGCAAGCAGCAGCTGATATTCATCGAGAATCATGACACGAACCGGTTCGCCACCGAGGTCGGCGGGGACGCGCGCCGGGAGAGGCTCGGCGCCTGCCTCAACCTGCTGCTCAAGGGCATCCCTCTCATCTACTACGGCCAGGAGCTCGGCGTGGAGGGCAGGCAGGGCAAGTGGATGTCGGACGGCAACGACATCCCGGTGCGGCAGGCGTTCCCCTGGACGGCGGGCGCCGGCCCCGGTGTCGCCGCGTGGTACGGGGACACGGGCCCCTGGTGGACGCAGAGCGCGCTCGCAACGGGCAGCACCATCTCGCTTGACGGCGAGGCGCGCAGCCCCGACTCGCTCCTGTCATATTACAAGTGGCTGATTGCCCTCAGGAGGAGGCACCCCGAGCTGGTCGCGGGCGACCAGGCCATAGTCGCGAACGACAGCGACAGCGTGTTCTCCTTCGAGAGGTTCCAGGGCGCGCGGCGCACCCTCGTCGCCGTCAACCTGGCGGGCGCGCCGGCGACCTTCCATGTGGCGGCCAGCGATGCCGCCCCCGGAGCGAAGAACGCGTCCTTGCGGGGCGTGGCCAACGGGGAATCCGTGGCGCTGGGCGCCGACGGCAGCTTCACCATCAAGCTGGAGGCGTACGGCGTTCGCATCTACGGGGTTTCGACGCCGGACTAGATCCGCTCCATGCCGAGGAAAGGGTGTTGGGATGACGCCGAATCCGGGCCCTTCCCATTAATGGGACGGCCGGGTCTCAGTATCGGTCAACATCCGCCGCCTTCAACGGGGCAGGGTATCTGCTAGTGGCGGAATCCCAGCGACAAGCGTCACGCAGGATGCGTGGCATGCTTCCTGCCATTCAATGGGGCCGTGTCCACTAGCCGCAACTCCAACCCCAATCCATCGGGATCCCCGCCCGGTCGCACGCCATGATTCCCGAATCCTTCCTCCAGGACCTGCGCGTTGGCCTCCGGATGCTTCTCCGCCGGCCGGCCTTCAGCCTGATGGCTGCGGCATCCCTGGCCCTCGGCATCGGCCTGGTCGCCACGCAGTTCAGCCTGATAGACGGCATACTGCTTCGCGGCCTGCCTTTCTCCGGGGCGCAGCGCCTGATGCACGTCTCGCGCACGGACACGCAGCAGGGCGGCTCCATCGGATGGCAGCCGGTGGCCTACCGCGACTACCTCGTGCTGAGGGAACGGCAGAGCGTCTTCGAGTCGCTGGCCGGCATGAACGAGCTGAGCGTCAACCTGAGCGGCGGGGGCCGCATACCCTCCAATCACATGGGGGCGCTCTGCAGCGCGGACCTGCTGGACGTGCTGGGCGTTCAGCCGATGCTCGGGCGCTGGTTCACCCCCGAGGAGGACAAGCCGGGCCGGCCGCTCCAGATCGTCCTGTCCCACGCGGTTTGGCGGGACGAGTTTGGCTCGGACCCCGGCGTGCTCGGCCGGGCGCTGAGCGTCAACGGCGAGCCCGGCACGGTGATCGGCGTGATGCCCCCGCGCTTCGGATTCCCGACCATACAGGACGTCTGGACGAACCTGCGGGCCGCGCCCGGGGACCCGCGCCTGCGCCTTGTCGATCGCGTGGAGATGGTTGGCAAGCTGAGGCCCGGCGTCACCCCCGGCCAGGCGCGCGCGCAGCTCGACATGCTGGCGGCGGGCCTGGCGAAGACGTGGCCGGAGACCAACAAGGGTTTCGAACGGATGAGCGTGCAAAGGTTTGCCCTAGCCTACGCCGGAGGCGGCACGCAGCCCCTCCTCTATCTCATGCTTGCGATGACCCTTTTCGTCCTTGCGCTCGCCTGCGTCAACGTCGCCAGCATGCTCCTCGGCCGCGCCTGCCAGAGGACGCGCGAGCTTGCCGTGAGGGCCGCTGTCGGGGCCGGCCGCGGCCGGCTGATCCGGCAGCTCCTGGCGGAGGCCCTGCTGGTCGCGGCCCTTGGCTCGGTCGGCGGCCTCCTGCTCACCGTGGAGGGCGTCAGGCTCCTTCAGTACAACCTGGTCGAGAAGATGACGGTGCCCACCTGGTTCGACTTCCGGGTCGACGGGCGGGTGGTTGCCATTGCGATCCTCGCCACGCTCGCCGCGGGTTTCTTCGCCGGCATCGTGCCGGCGTGGCAGGCCTCCCGCATCGACCTCAACACGGCGCTCAAGGACGACTCGCGTACGGCTGCCGGCATAGGCGGCAGCCGGCTGGCCCGCTGGCTGGTCGGGGCCCAGATCGCGTTCTCGACGATGCTGCTCGTCGCCGCGGGCGTCATGACCCTGACGATCTACCAGGCCCGCAAGGCCAACCTGCGCTACGAGCCGGACCGGCTGCTCACCGGCCGAATCGAGGTCCAGGAGGCCACCCAGCCCACGCCGGAGGCCCGGGCGCTGTTCTACCGCTCGCTGATCCAGCGCCTGCAGACCGAACCCGGCGTGGAGTCGGTGGCCGTCACCAGCCGCAATTTCATCGGGCCGGGGGTGGCCACCCACGTCTCGCCCGAGGGCGCCGTCTTCGCCCATGACAACGACAGGCCGAGCGTGTGGCTGGACGTCGTGTCGACCGACTATTTCAAGCTCATCTCGGTGAAGCCGGCGGCCGGACGGCTGTTCGACGCCCGCGAGCAGTCCAAGGAGCCCCTGTGCGCGGTCGTGAACGAGTCGTTCGCGCGGAAGTTCTGGCCGAAGGCCGATCCGCTGGGCAAGCGCTTCCGCAGCGATCAGACCAAGGAGGAATGGACCACGGTGATCGGCGTCGTCCCCGACCTGCAGATGCAGGGGCTGTTCGCCCCGCTGGGACGCAACGAGGCCGGCTTCTACCTGGTGGAGGACCAGATGGGCTGGGGCTGGCTCGACCTGTTTGTCCGCACGAAGTCCGATCCCCTCCAGCTGGTGCCGGCCGTGCGAAAGGCCATCGCCAGCATCGATCCCAACCAGCCCATTCATTCGGTCGGCACGCTCACGAGCCAGACGGCGCTGGCGATGCGAGGGTTCAGCATCGTGGGCACGATGGCCCTGATCTTTGCAGGCATCACGGTCTTCCTCGGCGCTCTCGGCGTCTACGGGGTCACCTCGCAGGCCGTGAGCCGGCGCACGCGCGAGTTCGGCACCCGCATGGCGCTTGGCGCCACCATTGGACAGGTCCTGGGGCTGGTGCTGGTGCAGGGGGGCCGCCAGATCGCCGCCGGGGTGGGGGTCGGCCTGGTTGCGGGCTACTTCATCACCCGGCCGCTCGAGGACCTTTTTGGCTCGCAGATGGTCAACAACCCCGGGGTCTACCTTTTCGTCTCGGTGCTGATAGCCCTCGTGGGGCTAGCGGCGCTCTGGATACCCGCCCGGCGCGCGGCCGGCATCGACCCGATGACCGCCCTGCGCTCCGAGTAGCCCTCCACCGAGGGAATCCCGCGCCGGCCGCGGCTCCGCCTATGCCGAGGCGTCCAACGGTTGATGCTTAACGCCCTTGATCAAGAGCCACAGGGTTAGTCCGAATTCCGCGATGAACATGACCGGATACAACGGGTACATCATCCTTTCGTAGCCCGGGAAAAGGAAGACCTGAAAGAAGCATGCCAGAAGGCAAAACCCATCCATGATCAGCAGGATGCCCAGGATCTTGGGCAGAAAGCCCGACTTGTAGACCAAGTAACCGAGGGGAAAGAGCCAAATGCCGTAGAACAGCCCCGCTACCGTTCCCCCTTTGTAGCCCAGATTGAGGAAGAACATTGACAGGGCTTGAAGCTGGTCTGGCCGAAACACTTTCAGGTAATCCGCGTCACTCAAGAGCAGCTGGGAGGCAAAATGATTCAGCGAATTGACGCACTCGATAGCGACACCACCCAAGAGGAATAGGACGAACAGCAGGGCGAGGGCCTTGTTGACCGGCTTCAACAGCTCGTACAACGCCCATGCCGCCAAGAGAAAGAACACCGCGGAAAACAGCTCGCTGATCACCCCGATTCGGAACAGCCACACGTGGGCCAGGATATTCCTGGCCGTTGCCGCGGCGTCCCCGTGCACAATAGGCCCAGACTGAACAAATGTGGAGGATGCAAATGTTACCATAAAGATCAGGTAAAGGAATCCTGCCATTCTGGCGGCCTTGAGCGGCGATTGGTCTGCTATGCGGTTTGTCATGTTATCCCCCTTGCTTGACTGAATTCGCGCTTCTCCCGTTGCGGGCGGCCGTTGTGGTGATCGGGTATTTGTCAGGACCTGGGTTTTCCCAGCGACCTGGCGACCCATTTGTTCGCCGGATCGTTTCCGTAGATGGCCTGACCAGCGCGGCGAGGGAATCAATATGAAAGTCTCGCGCAGGTTCCTCCCGGGGCCCCATTGGAAACAGTCGACTACCCGAGTCCCCTTTCCCCGACGCTGCATTCGAGTGTGCCGGAGGCACCGCGACGAAATTCAAAGATGGTCCGTAATTAGTTAGCCCAGGCGGCGTTACCGACTGTGAAGCAACGGCCGGCCGCATGCTACCACGCGATCATTCGGCGCCTGCGGATCCACGCAAACGCACCGCTGTCGACCGCGCGACGGGACACCCGTTTGCTTTCCTCTCGCGGCGCGCTCGACAGCCGCCAATCCTCGGGAAGATAACACCAGGTGAAAGACTCCAACCAAGTATCCAACATGAATAAGCTCGGGATGATGTTCGCGTGGGCTGCGTGCGGTGTGCTCGCCTTCTCGGGCCTGCGGGCCGGCGAGTTTCCGGACAACTGGACCTGGGATGACGACGCGCAGACGCGCGCCGATCACGCGGGCCTGGAGGGCAAGCCGATGCCCAGGCTCGAGGTGACGGGCTGGATCAACGGCCAGGTGAATCCCGCCGATCTCCAGGGCAAGGTTGTCCTGGTCGATTTTTACGCCACGTGGTGCGGCCCGTGCATGCGCTCGATCCCGCACAACAATGAGCTCCTCAAGAAATACCAGGGCCAGGGGCTCGTCGTCATCGGCGTCTGCACGAGCAACAGGGGCCAGGAGGAGATGGCGCAGGTGGTGAAGGACCACGGGATCGAATACCCGACGGCCCGCGACCCAAACCTCGCCTCGGAGACGGCCTGGCGGGTCCAATACTACCCCACCTACGCCGTCATCGACCGCAAGGGCCGGGTCCGCGCGCTTGGGCTGCAGCCGGACCACCTTGAGGCCGTGATCAAGAAGCTCCTGGCGGAAGGCGCCTGACGGCGCGGACGGCCCCATGTGGGCCGTCGCCGCGCAAAGGGGAGGGTTTGGGCGGATACCGCGGCACGGTCCGGCGGCGGAGGGCTTTGAAAGCGGCCGCGCCGCAGGTCATGCCCTCTCGCTTCGAAGGTCAGTTCCCATTCGCCACCAACCCGTAATACGGCAGCTGAAGGGTCCTTTTGAAGCCCAAGCGCGCGGCCAGGGTGTGGGACGCGTGGTTGTCGAGATGGGCGGACCAGACCGGCTCCAATCCCCTGGAGAGGGCGTGCCGTATCAGGGCGGCGCACGCGACGCTCGCCAGGCCGCGCCTTCGGGCATCGGGACAGGTCTCGATTCCGATCTCCAGAACATCCCTCAGGATCCATGCGGAGAAGGCCACGCAAAGGGGACGGATGCCCTCGAAGACGGCGAACGCGACCCCGTCGCGCTCGAAGTGCTCCGGGCTGTCCCAGAAGTTGCCTGGCACGACCAGGCCCCGTTGCCAGGGGCGGAAGACAGCCCGCCCCGCCCGCCCCAGGCGGAGCCCCGCCTCCAGGAGAGGATCCGGCGCGGCCTCGAAGGCGGCGCGGTCGAACTCAAAGTTCAGGCGCACCCACTCGATGACCCGCCCGTTGCCCAGCGTCTGGACTCCCGCGTGATCGAGCCCGCGGCGGCTTGGGTCCGCGTTTCGTAGCAGTCGGGGCCCGAGCAGCCGGGCCAACTCGTCGTGCCAGGAATCCGGATGGGCCTGCGCCATCTCGAAGCTCCGGCGCGTACGGGCGTGATCAAGCATGTAGCCCACCAGGGCGCTCTTGAATGACCCAGAATGAGCGGAGCCGCACAGCAGCGACATGCCGCAGGGATGCAGGATATAGGCGGCCTTGGGCCGCACCGGATCGTCGACGTGGACGGTGCCCGTCACCCGTCCCTCGAGCACGGCGCGGGCAAAGTGGAGGTTGAGCCGGGGCGAGCGCAGAAGGGGCTGCAAGCCTGCGTACTGGGAGGGCTGTACCTGGATCATGGAGTTGGCGGCCGCGCGATATGGCCGAGGCGCGGATTCTAGAGGACGACTGGCCCGTGTGGAAGGCTTCAGCTTCGAAACGGGCCGGTTCCCGGGGCCGGGCGCCGCACCCGCGGTCTAGCGCGGGCGGGTTCGGCGAGCCGCGATGGATCTGTTGCCCGGATATTGGCCGGGAGATTCTCTGCGGCGGCCCGGATCCCCGGCACGCAGAAACACCGCTACTAATTTGAAGCGCTCCAAGAAACCTCTTGCCCGTGCGCACAAAGCCGCTACGGAGCATGGCTGCAAAAAGGAGGCGCCCCTGTCGCAATAGACCCGGGCCCCGCACGCCGCTGGAACACGCTAACCCAGCCCCCCATCATTTCGCTCGGCGCAGAACCGGTCTTCAGAAGGTCCGTCAACCACCTCAAACAAGGAGACAACCATGAGCCGCAGGTACATCGATTGCCGTGAGTTCCCCGGGGACATCAAGTGCAGCATCGCGATAAGCGCCGACAGCGACAAGGAACTGCTGGAGGCCGCCGTTCAGCACGCCGTTGCAGTGCACGGATACAAGGACACGGCCGGGCTGAGGAGGGAGATCAAGTCCTGCTTCAAGAAGGGCACGCCGCCGGTGGCGGCGCCAAAGCGCCCGAAGGGATGACCTGCCCGCCCCGCCGCCGGGCGCAGCATTCGGGAGGCGGCATCGGTGCGTAGGTCCCCCGTGTCGGCTAAGATCCTGCGGGCGGCGCCTATCTGATGACCTCGTGGTAGGTGCCGTTGCCGACCGTGGTGCGGATCTTCGCCACATCTTGGTTCCATTCCTTCAGCAGGGCCTTGTCCCAAATCGTGTCGATGAGCTCCGCCACGCGCGACTGCGACGGCAGCGACAGCACGACCAGGTGGGTCGCAGTGGTTCGCCCGGCGGCGTGGCGCCACAGGTTGACTCGCACGTCCTTGAAGCCGTTGGCGTCAAGGATCGCCTTCAGGCCGTCGAGCGCCTTGAGGTAGGCATCCTCATCGGTGCAGACGATGCCTGTGTCGAGCACGGCCCCGCCCTCATACATGCCATCGTAGCGGACCGCCTTGTAGAGGTAGCTGGCGCCGAGGTGACGGATCGCGTTCAACTCGGCCAGCAGGGCGTCCATCTCCGGGTAGCCCTTCATCTTGTCCTCGGTCTGGTAGATCGCCGCCGCGGAGGGATACGTGCTCACGACGAATATCTCGTGCGAGCTCTCGCCTGCAAAGTCGCCCATCCAGATATGGCGCAGGCGGTCGAGGCCCGTGCGGGCCTTGATGAGCGCGTTGTCCTTGGCGATCATCGCGATGTACGAGTCCGGGACTTCGGTTTTGACGACCTGCACGACCATGGCGGGATGGGTCTCGGCGAACAGCGGTCCAACGGCCACCGCGAGCATGGCGGGCATCACTAGCAGTCTCGATTTTGCATTCATGGGTTTGTAATTTGCGTCCGGCGCAGTCGGCGGGCGGCACCAAGCCGCCCCGCTCCAGCACTTGGCTATGAGTTGTTCGGGGTGAATTCGCCCGATGGCGGCGAGCCCGATGCTCGGGGGTATCCGCCAGCCTGCGAGGGGCGAAGTATTTCGCGGTTCATCTCGGGGGCAAGGGCGGATTTGGCGACCAGGGGCAGCTGCCATCGACGCGGGTCGCAGGCGGAATGCGCATCCTGCGTGCGGCCCATCCTTTGATTCAGCGCCATTCATCAACGCGGCAAGCCGTCCATGTAATGCCCCTCGCGCGCTGTGGTGTGCCGCGCAACTTCTCCCGCGTCGCCCAACCGGACGGCATAACTCAAAACATCATTCGCCATGAATGTCATCGACATCGCCTCGCTCCGCGCCGCGGCCCTCGCCGGCGCGCTCCTCCTCGTCCCCTCGATAGCCTCCGCCACGGACGCCGGTCCGACGGATTCCGCCGCCCGGCTGTTCGCCACCACGGGCATTGTGCAGGTCAAGGCCGCCAAGCCCTTCCGTTCGCTCAATCCCGGGGCGTCGGCCGTCCAGATTGGAACCTGGCGGGAGTTTGTCTCGCTGAGACTCGGCCGGCCGAGCGAGGTGCTGGAGGATGGCACGTGGCTCTACCGGGACTTCTCCGTCGACGGGAGCCTCGCCCACGGCACCCTTGTCGTGCGTTTCGACCACGGCGACGTGTCCCAGCTCTCGCTCGTCTCTCCCTCCGTGGAGTCCGCAATGCTGACGACCCCCGCCGGCGCCAAGGTGCAGAAGCTCATAGCCTCGAAGAGGGCGACGCTCCCTTAGGCTGGAGCGGCAACAGGCCGCAGGATCGAGCGATGCGGCCTGTTGCATCGCGCGGCGGCGCCAGACCCCGGCCGATTGGGGCCTGGGCGGACGTCAATCCCCTGTTCGAACCAGTGACTGAAGTCTCGGAAGTGCATGGCCGGTCGTTGCGCTGGCGTTCGGCTCGCTGCGAATGCGGGGACCCGCCTACCGTTTCAATTCTATAGGCTTTCGCCTCGCCCTCAGGGCCGCCCGTTGGCCCAAGAACCGAGGCGGGATCTCAGCGAACGTAAATCAGATCGACAAACGCCTTGGCACTTGATGCGTTGCACCCCCGATATACCCCGGCAACGACTGCACCCAAGCGGAGGTTCACCCATGAAAAAGACACACAAGGGAAGCTGCCATTGCGGCTCCGTCCGCTTCGAGGCGGACCTCGATCTGACGGCGGGCACATTCAAGTGCAATTGCCCGATGTGCATCAAGACGAGGATGTGGGGCGCTTTTGTTAAACCCAGCGAGTTTCGCCTGCTGGCAGGCGAAGCCGACCTCACGGACTATCAACCCGCTGGCGCCCATCATTTGTTTTGCCGGCGTTGCGGAGTGCGCCCGTTTGCGTGGGGAGATAGCCCGTCGCTCGGCGGCAAATACTACGTTGTCCGAGTCTATTGCCTCGATGGCGTGGACATCAATGAGCTCATGAATGCACCCATTGCCTATCTCGACGGGGCCCACGATAACTACAGCTCTGCCCCCGCCGATACACGGCATCTTTGAGGCCGGTGGCCCGGGACGAGCGTGCGCCGGGCGGCTGGAGCATATTCCGAACTTCTCTTACCCTGGCCAACCCGAAGCTGGGGGCAAGAGCTGCCAGCATGCGGGCCCGCCTTCTCAAGCGGCTTGTCTCCTGGGGTCGGGGAAGGGGAGGTTGAAGTAACCGGCTCGATCAGAGCAGCGGGTCGTTGTTTCTCGGGTCCGAAACCAATTCCTTGAAACGCGGTTCGTCGCGCAGCGGCCGAAACGAGGACTTGATCTCATGAGTGTTCAATCCCCACGGTGTGAGGAGCAGGCGTCCGATTTCCGACAGTGCACGGTCCTTCTCCCCAATCCATGCAAGCGCAAGGGCGCACATGGCCGAGTTCTCGCGTCCGAATACCGCATCGTGGGACTCGGGCAGGAGTTCAACCGACTTTTGCGCGGAGCGGATCGCCTCATCCCGATTGCCCAGGAGCGCGTGCACGAGGCTTAGGCCGGCCCATAGCCGCGAATTGCCCGGCTGCCGCGCAAGCTCGGTCTTGATTGGAACCATTGCCTCTGCCGCGCGAGCTTGTGCCGCAGCCATATCACCGGCCTCGGCGAAGCTCTCCGCCGCCTTCAAGTCCTGATTCCAGCGCGGATCCCGGGGGTCGTTGTCGACATAACCCAGTTCGCGGTCGAGTCGGACAAAATCGGCCCAGTTGCCGCACATCCGCGCGTTGTTCCGTTGCGAGTTAAGGTGCGCCTCACGCTCCGACGGATCAACCGCCCGGCGCGCGAAAGTCTGCATCTCGCCAGTTGACCCGCTCGCATCGAAGACGGTCCAGCAAAGCATGCCTTCGAGGGTCAGGTTTCCGCCATGGCCCTCGATGAACGTCCGGAGCAACGCCTCTGCCTCGTCATAGAACCGGACAGCGATCAGGGATAGGGTGAAATCGATTATGTAGGCGCCGTTCGTTGGGTCGAGTTTCAGCGCCCGGCGAAAATTTGAGATCGAATCGGCCCAGCGGCCTTGGCGCCGCTGAATGAGCGCCAGGGAAAAATACATCGCGGGATCATTTGGGCGCATCATTGCTAGCCGCAGGTACTGTTCGGTGGCGCGGGCATAGTCTCTGTAGCCGTAGTAATGGAAGTCGCCGAGCCCCTTTATGACGGCCGGATCGTCGGGAGCGAGACGCACGGCGGTATCAATCGCCTCTCTTGCCTGGCCAATCAGCCGTTCCGTCTGTTCGAACCTGAAGTAGGCAAGCACCCGCAGTGATGCGAGGTCAGCCCACGCCGCAGCAAAGTTGGAATCGAGCCGCACGGCGCCCTCGAGCTCGGAGATCGCCCTCGTCGCGGTCGTCAAGAAGTCCGCTGAATTGCGAAGCTGCCGAGCCCTGAGATAGGCATCGTAGGCCGCGGCATTCTCGGTTGGGCGTCGCGTCAATATCGCCTTCGTCTCGGGGGAAAGCACCGATTTCAAAGAATCAGCAATTGCCTCTGCGAGTTCACCTTGGATCGCGAAGATATCCGTCACTTCCCGGTCGTATGCCTTGCCCCAGGCGTGTACATCCGTGCGCGCGTCGATAAGCTGGCTCGTGACGCGGACCTTGCTGCCAGCGCGGCGCACGCTGCCCTCAAGCACGTAGGCTACGCCGAGCTCCAGCCCGATCTGTTTGATGGACTTTGTGGTACCACGGTACTGCATGACCGACGTGCGGGAGATGACGCGAAGGTCGCGGATGAACGACAGGTTCGTCAGCACATCCTCGTGAACACCGTCGGCGAAGAACGTGTTTCCTTTGTCTTCGCTCATGTTCTCGAACGGAAGGACCGCGATTGCCTTGTCGTCCGCGATCGTGGGTTGTGGGTGGACATGGGCGGCGGCCGGGCGCGCCGGTGAATACTGCGAAACCACGAGCGCGGCCCCGCTTGGCTCTTCCAGCATCCGCTTGATCTGCAGAGCGAATTGCGGTGTTGGAATCGCACCCGGGAGCCGAATCCATTGCCGCTCTCGAAAACGTTCCGGCACCCGCGCTACGGCGTCGTCGACGCCGTCGATCACAATGGGGACAAGGAATGTCTGATCATCGGCCTGGTCATGCATCCGCTCGACCGCCAGCCGCCATTCGCGCCGGAAATACCCTTCGGATCGCGCCTGCGTGTTTGCCGATACTATCGGTATGAACAGGACGCACTCCTTGATCTGCCTGCGAATGCTTTGATCCCAGGCGTCGCCGCCTCGGAGCTCGCTCTGGTCGAGCCAAACCTCGATTCCAGCAGAGCGCAGTGCCTCACAGATGCGCCGCGCTGCCTCAGAATCCTGCGAGGCATAGCTGAGGAAGGCCGCCCCTTTGGGGATTCCGGTTTGAGCGCTATCTGGCATGAGCGTGGCTCCGGACGGACGCTGTGGAACCCCCGGGTTTCTGGCCAGTTGATTATCTGAATGGCGGACGCTGCTGGGTTCGAACCAGTGGCTGAATCCACTTGCCGAGCTGGGTCTTATCCCGGATCGCCCTCCTTTTTTGGAGGGAGCCGGCATATGAACTGCGATTATGGCCTGGGGACGATCGGAACGGCGGGCCGCGTGTCAGCTAGGGACTTCAGTGAGCGATTGGATGAACATATGCTCTAATAACATCAACAAGATGCAGCCGACTTGCGCAAAACCGCTGCCCCTCTGATGGGAATCTTCTGATCATCCGGCGAGCGAAGCTTCCGGCTCTGTTGATTCTTCGATCGAGAGATCGCCGGCCAAGAGAACGGCGCTGATCAGGAAACGTCATAACCACCAAGAAAATGCCCACGTCAAAGAAGAAAGCCACGGCAAGACCCAGTGTGGAATTCAAGGACCTCGCAGCGAAGAAGAGTCCCAAGGGAGGAAGCTTCAGTTGGGGGGCAAGCAGTCCCTCAACAGTAGGTGTGGGAAGCGGTGGCGAAGTGGGCCTAAAATTAAAGGTGTGACAGGGGCCTGGTTGCGTTCGCCGGAATGGCGCCGCACCTTGATGTTCGGCTGTGGGCTTGGCTAGCGCCGTGCTGTTAAGCCGCTACATTGCTGACCTGCTCTATGAATTGAGCCCTACAGATCCATTGTCGTACGCCTCAGTCGCCTTTCTTCTTGTGGCGGTCGCCCTGCTGGCAAGCCACCTGCCAGCGCGCCGAGCAGCGGGCATTGACCCAATCCGGGCGCTGCGCGCGGAGTAGCGATTTTGGGGTTAAGGCGCTAGGGGACGTACACCGTTCTGTGTCCAATGGACCATTTAGCGACACCGGCTGGTAAGCCGACACCTCGCGAACCATTGTGAGGTCTAGCGACCCGCCCGGGGGAGGCGGCGCTTTACCTTGGTCCTTGAAATCGCTAGGCGATTGGATGGTCCAATGATCCACTCCCTGCGTCAGCTGGCCAGGAACCCAGGATTCACCCTCGTCGCCTTGGCGACGCTTGCATTGGGGATTGGGGTCAACACCACGGCTTTCACAGCGCTCAACCGCCTCTTGCTTCAGGCGCTACCCTTCCGGGAACCGGGCCGGCTGGTGCAGATATGGGCCACCGTGCCGCAACAGGGAAATATACCCCAAACGCCCGGCGACTACGTCGACATATGCGACCAGAACACGGTTTTTGACAATGTCGCCGCGTATATTCCCGGCGCGCGCGCGAGCCTGGCCGAACCCGGCCAGCCCCCTACCCAGTTCGTGACGGTCTATGTCACGGCGAATTTCTTCCCTCTCTTCGGGATGCAGGCCGAGATGGGGAGGATTTTCACCGAGGCCGAGGACCGGCACCTCGACGCCCTCGCCCTGGTCAGCAACTCATTCTGGCACGAGCACTACGGCACTGATCCGAAGATACTGGGCCGCACGGCCAAGCTCAACAGCAAGGTGAACACCATTGTCGGCGTGACCCAGCCCGCCCTGGACGACCCGACTCTTTTCGAGGGGAAGCCGGCCTTCTTTGTCCTGGGTGGGACGCGGGTGAACTCCACCCTCCGGAGCGGGGGATGGTATCGGGTGGCCGCTCGCCTCAAGCCGGGCGTGACCTTGGGCCAGGCCCAAGCCAACCTGGATGCCCTTGCGAAAAGGCTCGCGCACGATTTTCCGAAGACGAACGCCGCCCGCGGGTTCAAGGTGGTCCCGTTCCCAGCAAACGAGATGGGGGATATCGGCGCTGAGCTCACGTGGCTTGTCATGGCGCTTTCCAGCGTGGTCCTGCTGATCGCCTGCGTGAATCTCGCCAATCTCCAGCTTGTCCGCACCACGCGCCGCGCGCCGGAGATCGCCATCCGTCTTGCGCTCGGCTGCTCCCGCCTGCGCATGATAGGGCTCCTCCTCACGGAGAGCCTCATCATCTCGGTGACCGGTGGCGCTATTGGTCTTTTGCTGGCAAAGTGGAGCAATGGATTCGTCGCCCGGTTCTTCGAGGTCGAGATGCCGCTGGACCTGCGGGTGATAGGCTTCACGTTCGGGGTCGCCCTCCTTACCGCATGCGTCTTTGGAACCGTGCCCGCGTGGCTTGCCTCGCGCACGGACGTCAACACGGCGCTTAAGACCGGCGGGCGCGGATCGACCTCCGACAGGTCGCGGCACTGGCTCAGGCAGGGCCTGGTCGTCGTCGAGCTGGCGCTTGCCCTTACCCTTCTAGCCGGTGCGGGCTTTTTCGTCACCGGCATCTACAAGGTGACGCACAAGGACCTTGGCTGGCACGCCGACAACGTCGTGGTCGGGTTCATCGAGCTAGATCATGACCACTTTGGGGAGCAGAAGGACCCCCGCTCGTTGGCTTGGGGCGAAAGGATGCTTGCCGCGCTCAGGGCAATGCCGGGCGCAGAGGCCGCCGCGCTTTCCATCGATTCGCCGGCCTGGGGGCTTCGTGGCATGCCCTTCAGGATCGAGGGGCAGCCTGCACCCGAGCCGGGCAAGGAGGCCTATGTCGGATCGACATATGCGAGCCCTGGATACCTGAATGTTTACGGAATACGCATGGTCCAGGGCAGGGACTTCAACGAGTCCGATCGCCCGGGCGCGCCAGCCGTGGCCATTGTCAACGAGACCATGGCCAGGAAATTCTGGCCGGGCGAGAATCCAATCGGGAAGAGGATCGGCGGCACGGACCCGGCCAATCCGGGTTGGGCCGAGGTGGTCGGGGTGATGGCCGACTTCAAGGGCGCTGCTGACTTCTACAACCCGAACCTGGACAACTCGAAGTTCCTGCTGCCGTGGGCCCAGAACAACCACCGGTTTATCTCCTTCAATGTGCGCACTACTGGAGATCCCGGTCCCTTCAAGGAGACGGTCCGTAAGACCATTGGACTACTGGCTCCGGACGTGGCGCTCAGCATGCTCCAGACGGTGCCGGAGGTCCTGGATTCCGAGGTGTCCTATTTCACGTTCCTAAGGAGGATGCTACTGCAGACCTCCGTGCTTGGACTCCTGCTTGCCGCCGTGGGCATCTACGGCGTCGTTGCGAATCTGGCCTCCGAGCGCACGAAGGAGATTGGAATCCGGATGGCGCTCGGGGCGCAGACCACCAGCCTCGTATGGCTCTTCCTAAAGAACGGCATCCAACTCGCCTTCGTCGGGTCGGCCATCGGGCTAACAGCCTCGTTCTTCCTCCTGAAATTCCTGACCAAGATGCTTCCCAATCTCCCGGGAAGCGATCCGTGGGTCGTGACCTTTGTGGCCGTCCTCCTGTTCGCGATAGCCGTCGTCGCCTGTTGGCTGCCGGCCCGGCGGACAACGAAGATAAGCCCAACGATCGCACTGAGGGCCGAATAGCTGGCTTCCTTGTGCAGGTGAGCTGGCGAGGTGCAGCGCAGCGTTCGCTTTCGGCCACGGTCATCACTTGGGCGCGTGGGTCGAAAAGGACCCTTTAAGGACACCCTGCCGTCTGTAGCGATGCCCCCTCACACGAGAGATACCCGAGGGCTCGGTGGACCCGGACCCGCTCAAGGTCGGCTCTCAACAAACTCTGGCTGGTATGGGTCGAGCTGGAAAGCGTCCAAGTAATCCCGATCGTGCAGGATGCTCCTGGCCTTCCCCTTGAGCTCGATGCGTTTTGCCGCACCCTCAAGGTTCAGATAGAGGAAGTGGGTGGCATCGATCCGTCTGGCCATCACGCCGCCCGGCACAGCCGGCCCTGTGTTGATTTCCAGCCGGTCGATCAGGTCTCCGAGGATTGGCCCAAGCACGTCCTCCCGGGCCGGCAGGCCAACGTAGATGGCGGTGCCGGCCCCATAAGGATGCGACGTCACGATCGGGTAATCCTGGTAGAGGCTGACAATCTGGCCGAGCACTTTGGCGCCCTGGGGATGAATCACGTCGAACCGAGGCGACTGGCAGTCTATGCGGTGGCCGTTGTAGGAGAGGCGCAGCGCGCTGCCCTTAAGCCCGATCCTGGAAAGCTCGTTAAATTGCTCGGTCTCCTCGAAGCCGGAAACGCGGATCCCGAATACGTCGCTCAGGCGGCCGGGGAGCTGGCTGGAGAAGACCTGGCCGTGCTCGTCGACCATAGCCGAGTACCCGGTCATGACCGCTGTCCCGCCCTGGTGCACATACTCGCGAATCTTCGAGGCCGTCTTCTCGTTAATGAGCGCGACGCCAGGAAGCACCAGCAGTTTGTAATGCAGCGAGCTACGGCTGATCTCCACCACTCTTGTGTCGACGTTCCGTCGATTGAAGACATTGAACGCCGTCTGGATCTGGTCGTCGTGCCGTTCCGGGAAACTGGCGCTGGCAATCTGGCTGTCGAAGGAAAATGCCAGCGCGACCTCCGGATGCGGGTGGTAGGGAAACCCGTAGGGCCCGATCTTCTTAAACTCGGCGGCGATCGTCTTGTACTCCTCGTACTTCCGGTTCGGGGCGCCGTCCCAGTCGACCATCCCCTGGAGATACTGCTCCTCGCCGCCGTGCATGGCCTGCCAAGTCCAGCCGCAGACCAGCTGGTTTCCTTCCATCAGCGAAGCGTAGGCCGACTTGCGGATGGAGCCGGGCGCTGCCGTGTGGGTCGTGAACTCCGTGCACCAAAACGGGGTCGTGTTCTCAAACTGGATCCGCGCGATCCCGAAGAGAGCGTTCTCGATGCCCTCGTTCTTCTGCAGTGAGTTGCCCGGGTAGAACCCGCAGCCGCCGCGGGCGATCCTTCCAGCGTAGGCGAGCCCCGAGTAGTCGAAATACTTCATGGAGCTGTAGTACCACATGTTTGTTGTCGTCAGGACGCCAGGGGCGTTCTCGTTCACCTTGGCGATGACCTTCTGCAGGATGCCGATCACCTCGTCGGAAACGAAGCGCCGGAAGTCGAGCACCCGTTCCGGCGGGCCCTCGACCGAGCCGGAAGCCGGCAGGCCGACCTCCTCGAAGGCGCCGATCCGTCGGGACCACCGCTGCGAGGCCCAGGCAGCGTTCAGGTTCTCCAGCGTGCCATACTTTGTCCGCAGCCAGGCGATGAAGCGTGCCTTCACGGTTGCGGAGTACGAGATCGGCCCGTCACCCGGCTCGTTGTCGATCCCGAATGCCAACAGGGCGGGATGTCTCGCGTAGTGCTTGGTCAGGGCGTCCGTGAAACGGAGGGCGTACTGCTGGTACATGGGGTCGCCCGCGTCCACCATGTAGCGGTGGTTGGGATAAAGCATGTTTCCACTGCTGTCCGTGATGTTCATCGACGGGTACTTCTGGTGCAGCCAGATCGGCGCCGGCCTCACGGCGATGTCCAGGATCACCTTGATCCCGGCGTCGTTCATCATGTCCATCACCTGGTCGAACCAGGCGAAGGCAAACTTCCCGTCCTCAGGCTCGTAGCTGTCCCAGGCCAGGTGCCCCATCCGTACGACCCGGAAGCCCGCGGCTTTCATGAGCGCTATGTCATGCTTCCAGGTCTCCGGATTCGAGTCATGGGGATGATAGTTTGTGCCCACGTAGAGGTCCTGGGCAGGGACAGAGGAAACGACGGACAGACCCGCAACCAGGATGGCCGCGCGCAGCAAATGGGCGATTCGCATAGCAAAGGGAGGGGGATAAGGGGAATGAGTGAGAGTATCTGCCCCTTGAGCCGAAGGGCAAGGGGTCGTGGCCTAGCTGGCAAGGGACCACCAGGGTGGTGCCGCAGCAGGTGAGCCGCGGTCTCGAGCTAGGACAGGACCAGACTTTCGGGGCCGGGGCCGACGACAAGCTTGATTCTTGGGCCCCGACTTTGAACGGCAATCCCTTCGATTTTCACCGGCCAGGCCATGGAGTTCAACCTAGCGCAACGGGCGCAGTTCTATCAGCCAAACATCGTTCTCGCGCATCTCAAATCGACGCGAGAAGCAGGCGTCGGGGCCCACCTGGACCCTCTCGTCGAGGCAGGGGTCCCCGGAGGATGCGTTTCGCAGTGTAGCGACCTGAGCCCGCGTCAGCTGGGAGGGCGAACCCAGATCGAGCCAAGCTGCCTGAACGTCGTTTGCACGGTAACCCACCTTGTAGGCAAGCATACGATAGGTACCCGTTGCCATATGCGAGAGTCGCAACTCGGCCGGGCCTTTATCTTCAGCCCGATGATCGGCCTTGTAGTACTCTTGGTCGATGACAGCCGGTACCGGATGCGGGATCGTAAAATCCCAAAAGAGAGCCTGGACCCCACCCGCATCGTCACGGCATACGAAGGCTGCGGGATCATTGCATTTCAGCTCGACCGAGCCTAGCCGGTTGAGAAACCGGTAGGCGAAATAGGAGGGTTTTTGGAGGTCCTGATAGTTAAGCAGGCCAAAGCCACCATGAAACGGCGTCATGCGCGGGCCTGCCTCCTCGAAGATGTCAGTGAAGGTCCAATATGACATCGACGTGGCCGACGCTCCGATGTTGCGGATCTTATCCAGGATGAAAGCAGCGCTGTGATAGCTGTCGTGGATCGGATCAAACGGCGTGTAAGACGAGCTCCACTCCGTATAGTGGAGCTCCGAAGCGGCGAAGGCGGAGCGGTCCATGCGGGAGCGCACGCTCTTGACCTCCCCGGTGATCGCATTGCGGTCGGTTGAGAATACAGTTCCCGCGTTGCCGTTCTCATCGAGGTAACCGCTTGTCGTCGCATAACTGTGCGTGCTGACAAAGTCCAGAGGCAGTCCCTTCCCGGAGCAGTAGGCAAGGGTCTCATCGATCCAGCCGCTACCCGCCGTGGCCGGACCACCGACCCGATAAGCTGCATCCACCGATTTCACGGCTCGCTGGGTGGTTTCATAGAGTTTGTAGTATTCGCTGCGCGCAATCGGGGCGAACTCGGCGTCGCTCTTGCCTCCCGTAGTCCCCATCCAGAAACCGGTGAGGTTCGGCTCGTTCCACACCTCGAAATACCAAGTGCGGATCTCATCCACCCCATACCGTTCCGTGACGTGGCCGACGAACGCGGTGATAAAGGCCCGCCATTTTTCGTAGTCCTTGGGGGGCGTCACATTTGCCTTGTACCAAAAGATCGTCTGCGGGCCGCTCGCGAGGGCGCCGGGCATGAAACCCAGTTCTACGAATGGCTTCATCCCGATGCCCTCCAGAAAATCGAAGAGCTCATCCACGTACTGCCAATTGTAGATGGGATGACCCTGCTTGTCCTCCTGGTATACCCCCATGTCGTCGCAAAACAGTCCATGGAAGCGGATGTAGCGGAAGCCGCATTCCGCGCGCACATGACGAAGCTGACGCTGCCAGTCGGCTCGCAGTCCTTCATTTGCGCGTCCGGCGCCAACACAGAAATTGTACATCCGGCTTGTCGACCCACGCAGCATTGAAAGGTCGGCGTCGATGACGCGCAATGCCGAGGCTGGCTGCGCCTCCATGCACGGGTGGGCTACCAGCAGCGCGAGAAGAAGGACGGGCTTCTGCATGGGGGGATTCTGAAGGCGAAACACATGACGGCAACAGATATGGTGGCCGGGGCCACATGCGTTGGGTCATCCACGCCGAGGTGGCATGTGCTTATGTCGGAACAATCTTGGTGACTGTCGCAGGCATCGCCTCACATCCGGTGCGGGCGTCGGGTGGGGCTCGCCGGTTCGTTTTTTCCGTGAATCTAGCTCAATAGCGAGGCTTGAAAACACCCCCTGGCGTTCCCCTTTTTGGAACAGCCGGCAGGCCACTGCCGGCGCATCACTCACTCTAATCGTCGCTGCCGTCCTTCGCTTTGGGCGGTGGGTGAGGGTACGGAATGGTGTCGTTTGCGCCCCCTGCGTCTAACGCCCTGTCCTCATTGCTCATTCGCACCGGAGTTCCGACAAATTCAATTGGAAGCCCGCGAAGAATCGGAATTCTCATCCATAGCTGTCTTAGAGTATAGCGATTGAGGAATCCGCGGTCGAGGCCGTCCGGAGGGCCGAGGTACTTGTCCATGGCGATCTTCGCTTTGGCCTTGGAGGTGGGAATCTGGTCCTCGTTCGGAATCATGGCGTCCCGAACGATGTAGGCCGGCAGCAACGCTATTCCTGGTGTCGTATGAATCGCCGTCCCATCAATACTCGTTCCCGCCGTCGCCGAGTCGGTTGTCTTGGGCAAAGAATCGTATTTGGGTAAACCAGCGGCGATCACAGACGATATGTAGCCGGAAGTTGATTTGGGGCTGTATAAGGGCATCCCGATTGTTGTCCGTGCGACGACCGCTGAGGAAACCGGGCTGCTTGCTTCCGAATCGGGCGTCGGTAGCTGAAGAGTGGCTAAGGGCCTCGGTGAAAGGATGATGTTCGAGGTATCGACAGTATTGGCAGGGGTTGTGGGTTTACCACTCTGCGCTGCGGCCAGGACCGTAACCGCCATGAAGGCAGCGATGATCTGAGGGGCCCGGTCAATCACGGCTTTCTCATCCGATTGCCTTTGAGGGCCGAAAGTTCCCACCTTCCGTCGATGTTGCCGAAAATAATGCGCGACTGGCCTTCTGCGCGCGGAAAGGACGGGCATTGTCCAAAAACGGGCCGCTCCTGAGACGCCCGTGAATCCTGCCACATCTGACTTCCCATGCTCGTGACCCAATTCCCGAAAGCTCCAGACGTCTCAATCGGCCATCGCCATTCCATGGATGCCATGCAAGCTCCCTGTTTGTCCCAGAGACCAACCAATTCAACTATGTCGCTACCATCGTACGGAGAGGATATGAACTATCGTGCTTTCTTGATGTGCGGATTGGCATGGCTGCTTGTTTGTCTCGCTGGATCACAGGCGAGGGCTGCAGACGCGCCAGCAGTCGGGCCTGTTGATCAGGCGATCATCTACTTCTCCTTTGCTCCGTGGGACGGAGCCGCCTACGACATAGAGATTCCGCTGGAACGCGCGGATGACGGCGCTCAACCCAGCATTCGCATAAACATTTGGGGTTATCCCGAGTTCCCAAGACCGAAGACCATTCATTTTTCGGGGAAGGAAGATCCTGGAGGGGGACCCACAAGGGGCGACGGGCGCGCCCTTTTTCAAGCGGATCTCAATAAATCGACGCCGGAACGCTTGGTAGGTTCGGTTTCGTTCAAGGTCCTGCAGAATGGCTTCCCGGTTTCAGGAAGTTATGAATTCGCGACGTTGGATGGGAATAGGAAGTTCAAAGGTAGCTTTCAGGCGGCGTGGGGTAACAAACCGGCGAAGGTCATCCGGTGACATGCTCTTGCGTGCGACTTATTCGTCGCATGCCCCTTGTCCCTGCCACGTCGCGGTGGATGGTTCTCCGTGGGCCGCTACGACGCGCGAGATCCAATTCCCCAGGGCACCAACGAGGAGCGCGTGCGGGGCATTGTTGTCGCAGTCAATCCCGACAAGGATGCTTCAGGGAACTGCTTCGATAGCGACGCATACGACTGCTCCCGGTCCGAAGCGGTCCTTCGCCACGCTTGAACGCTCACCGCAAGGCTGGCATTCGAGCCGCGGCGGCGACGTTGATTCCAGACCGACGGCGCACGGTGGAGTCACCTGACCGTTCACGCCAAGACTACTTGACCGGCGCCGCCGAATCGTCGGGAACAGTCGGCGCGAATCCCCACGGGGCACTTCGAAGCGATGCGGCGACGATCCATGCCGATGCCGCCAGCAAGAAGGTCACGAAGGTCTCCGACCATTGAATCTGCGTTGGAGATGCCCAGTCAGGCACTGGTTTCGCGAAAAAACTCGGCAACCAGACCAATACGCCAAAAAGACTCATCATGATGGCTTCCAGTGTCGCCGCCAGGCGGGGAAGAACCCCAACGAGAATGCCGAAGCCGGCGGCGGCGTGACAGGCTCCGGTGAGATATGCGAGCCCCGTCCGGCCGGGAAGCCACGCCGGCACCATTGCCGCCGTATACTTTGCGTAGGCGAAATGCGCGGCGCCATACGCCAGGCAGGCCGCGCCGAACAGAACTCGCGCCGCATGCAGCGCACGGTCGCCGGTCATCACAGGCACCGCGGGGTTGTCATTTTGCCGGCGTATCAAAGCATAGAGGATCCATGCGCCAACCAGTGGTCCCAGGGCTTCGCCGAAACCGTACCATGAGCCGACAATCAGGGGTTTGAGGAAGACGGGGCGCGCGCGTGCCACGGCCCAGACCAATTCGAATAATCCGATGACCATCGCGCTTACCAAAGCTGTGCGCGAAAAGAACAAGCCGGCGCTTGCAGCCAGCAGTATCGACCCCGATCCATACAACCAAACCTGCGGCCAGGGAAGGGAAGCGGGAAACGGCTCCAATATCGGCGCGAAGTTGCCGTAGATTAGACTGAGAATGGCGATGCCTGCCACCGCGATTCCGAACAGAGCATGGCCGATTCCGGATACTCGCATATCGCGACAGCCTACTTCCAAGGACAGCCCGCAATAGCGGGCAGGCCAGCACTCAAGCCTGCGATAATATCCTTACGACGGGGTCTAGTCGGCTTGAACATACTTGGCCTGTTAGGTCTTTCGCCTGCCGGTATAGTCGCCGGTACGGGCCGGGCGTCCAACGAAAATGGTGCCCACTTTAGCGAGGAATTCCCAAGTGGAGGCGGTGGGCCTACCGGGCTCGAACCGGTAGCTGAAATGCTGGAAATGCCTGTTCGGCGACTGGGTTCCAAAAGCAGGAGATCGTAAGACGCACCAAAACACGCACTGATTTTCAGAGGTATGACGACCAACCTATCGGTCTTGCGAAACCTAGCAAAGCACACCTATCGGATATAAAAACCTCCAACTTTTCCGCCTCTCACGCTGAGAGTTGCGAGCAAGTCGTCGCTTCCATCCTTAAAGCTCACTTTCCAAAGCGTCACCCGAAAGGTTTTCTGCTTAAGAGCGCCTAGATACGTCACTTCATGATCGCCGCTAAGCATAGAGCTCAACTGCGTCGCGACGGAATCGAACTTATCCTCAGGAAGCGCTTTGAACGCGGGTTCTCCGTCGGTAACGAATGAATTGTAGTCTTTTTCTTGAATCGCAGAAAAAAGCTTTGTGAAGAAGTCGACATCCTCCTTCGACGGTTTGGCTTCGCTGAAAAGCGCACCCATGATAAACGCCGACGAATTGGTGTCTGCCTTTGAGGGAGTGTTACTAGGGCCGGCAGGGACGCCGTCCTGGGCCGTGAGCTGCGTCACCGCGAACAAGGAAAATGAGAGCAGTAGAGTTTTCATGACGGTTCCTTTGCGTTTGGGAATGCCCAAGATAGGTGTTAATCCCGACTACGCCAATCTCAGATCGGCCGTGCTTGCAGGGGTAATGAGGTTAGCGCGATCAATGTGCTCCAATAACGGAGAATGGGAAAACGCATGAAGACACGCACCAAGACTGTCGAGCTTTGCTAGCCGGTCAAAATTGCGCGATTTCGCAGAAGATCTTTGAGGGAGCCGACGAAAGTTGTTGCAGGGTATGTGCTTGCCAGAAATGCGCGACTTAGAGGATAGTCGCAAATGGAAACTTTGGTGCTGAAGCGGCAATTTTGCTTGATTTTTAGGCAATCTTGCCGTCGATTGATCGCATGCCCATCACCGCATTCGAAGTTGCAGAAATGCCGACGACCAAGGCAGTCGAGGTTATCCGTGCCGGCCTCCCAGCTCGTGCCTTTATAGGGGTTGCAGATGCACTGTACGTCACCGTTGACGTATTGGCAGCAAAGCTGGGAGTATCTCCTCGCACGATAAGGGACCAGCGCAAGAAGCTCGCCCGCCTTTCTAGTGAGAACACTGAAAAGCTCGTGCGTATCGCACGTATTCAGAAACAAGCCAAAAAGATATTTTCCACTGACGAGGCAGTCTCTGAATGGCTCACGTCGCCGGCACCAGCGCTCGAGGGAACGAAGCCGATCGACCTCTTGGACACAGACCTTGGGGCTCGGGAAATTGAGGCTGTCCTAAACGGCATCGCATACGGCAATGTGATGTAATCAGCCGTGCGACTGCACCGAATCGCACTTGCGACGTGCTCCGCCAACGCCGTCGATGCCTTTAGCGGTCGCGGTGGTCTTTACGGTAAGGGTCGATGGCACACCAAAGGGCGTCTTGTCGTCTACGCCGCCCAAAACACATCGCTCGCGATGGCGGAGAGCCTAGTCCACATCCAGCGATCGAACAACATCGAGCCGTTCAACCGGTGGGAGATCGAAGTGCCTGATGCATCGATTTTGGCCGCACCCGATTTGCCGGCCGGATGGCGAACAAACCTCGCCCTCACACAAGCGTACGGCGACGCCTGGCTCGCCTCTCAATCCTCGGTTGGTCATTTCGTTCAAAGTGCCTTAGTCCCAGATGAAATGAACTGCCTGATTAACCCGGCACATCCCCAGTTCAGCCCAGCGTGGGTCGTCTCTGGGCCGCATCCGTTCGCTTTCGATTCCCGAATGACCAAGCCCTAGGGTAATCCTTTAGGCTGCCCCAGTAGTGCGCAGAAGGGAATGATTATGGCGAAAGCGGAAACTGGACCCGGACCAGTAGCGGGATATTGGGAAATGCTTCCAAGAGAAGGAACTAGAAAAGCGCACGAAATTGCGCACTAATTCTCGGGGTATAATGACCCATCAGATTTTCCGGACGCGTAGAGGGAAAGCGGAGATCACGACGGAGCATCGTGGCGAAGTCTGACAACGGCTTCACCCGACCGCGCCCTCACGTCGCTCATCGGCGGCGGGCGAATGCGACCGTTCCCGATTCCCTCGTCTCGCCGCTGGAGTGGCACTAAACCGCTTAGCCTTAATGCGGAATACCTGCTCTCATTCTTGACCATGACCAGCGCCACAAACTCGTCATCGCGCTGCTCCACAGCCATCTCGACCACGACGACTGTCTGGAAACGCTTGCGGTTCGCGGCAATGCCCCGTCAATCAAGAGCCTCGCCGACGCGATGATTGCCGTCAATGGCGTCAAGCGCGGCAAAATAACCATCAAAACAACAGGCGAGAACCTACCGGTATGAAATGGGTTGAACTCGCCTTATCTGCCGCTGTCCTATGTGCCCGGGTTGCCGCGGCTGACACCGATTCCGTCACTCCCCTGCCGGAAGTCGTCGTGACCGGGACGCCCATCATCGCGGGGAATGCGCTGACACCGTTGGCCGGCGAGGTAACCTCGGTCATGGAAGAACAAATCAAGGAGTTGAACGCCCAGGATTTGCAGTCGGCGTTGCGGGAAACGCCGGGCGTGGTGGTCACCCATTACGATCCCGTCGGGAGCTTTGGTGGCGGCGAGGGCGGCGCGGTGTTCATCCGCGGCATGGGCGCGTCGCGCCCAGGCGCGGAGATCCAATTGAATATCGACGGCATAGCGAACTACAACAGTCTCTGGGCGCACCCGCTGTTGGACATGCTGAGCGTGGATATTGCCCAGCGCATCGACGTGTACAAGGGCGCGCAGCCGGTGTTGTACGGCAACATGGCGTTCGGCGTGGTGGACATGACTACCAAACGCCAAACCGACCCGGGCTTCGCGGCGAGCTTGGAGACCGCATACGGCTCCTATGATACCTGGGTGGAAGTCATCGAGCAGGGCGGCAAGGAGGGCAACTTTGATTATTACCTGGTCCAGAGCTTTCGGTCCTCCGACGGCGACCGGCCCCATTCTGCAGGCGAGCTGCAGAATCTTTTCGGGCGGATCGGGTGCGCATTGAATCCAAATTGGGAGGCGCACGTGGTGTTCAATCGTACTAACAACTGGGCCGAAGATCCGGGCCCATCACCGGACCTTGTTCCACCGTCGCAGGTGTACAACAATGGACGTTTTGAAGACGATGATTATCTGACCGTTGCCACGCTGGCGAATCATTACGACGGGGCGGAGGGTTATATAAAGGCGTACTGGAATCGCGGCACGCTGGATTGGGTCGACGAATACGACACCACGACCGGCCTAAACGATGAGAACACGCTAACCAACTATGACAACTACGGGGTCAAGGCCCGCGAAAACCTGAAACCTTGGGACGGCGGCCAGCTCATGTGCGGCGTGGATGTGGACTTCATCAGCGGCAAATACGACGAGGCTACCGCCGGCACGCTCGCGGTCTTTCCGCGCGAAACGTTCCAGATCATTTCACCATACGCGTTGATCAGCCAGCGATGGAATTTTAGCGACGGCATTTTCCTGCAGCCGTCAGCCGGCTTCCGGTATTTCGTCCACGACGTTTTCGGCAATGAGCTTGCCCCCCAGGCCGGACTGGTAGTGGGCGTCAACGATACGGAATTCCATGTGTCCTACGCCCGAGGCGTCAACTATCCGGGCATCTTTGTCGACGCCTACCCGCCGGGCGACAATCTCGCGCACGACCTCCATCCCGAGACGCTCGATCATTGCGAAATCGGCGCCAGCCATGACTTCGGAAAGCTCGCCAAGCTCGATTTGACGCTTTTTTACGACGGCGGGCAGAATCGGATCGTGATTACCTATCCGCCATACCCGCCGGTCTGGACGAACATCGGCAGTTTTCGCACCGAAGGCCTCGAGACGACCCTGACAATCACGCCTGTCGAGAATCTCTCGTTCTTCGGCGGCATCACTGCGCTCAATTCCAATCCCGGTGATCAGCCGTACGCACCCCAATGCAGTGCAAGCGCTGGCGTTGCCTGCCGATTCCTCAAGCGCTTCCGTCTCAGCGTGGACAGCCAGTACGTTGGCGACGAAACCGCGCTCACGCGCGATCGCGACATCAACGCGATCAACACCAGCCAAATCAGCTCCTACCTCCTGGTGAATGCGAAGCTCAGTTGCGATTTTGCGATGCCGAGCTGGCGTCTCCACGCCCAGATATACGTCAGTGGCCAGAACCTTACCAATGCACGCTACCAACAGCAACCCGGCTATCCAATGCCGGGCATCAATGGTATGAGCGGCATCCGCATGAGCTTTTAATGTTCTTTACGCTGACCTTAGTTGGCTGAAAAAAGTCGAGATGAGTTGGTGGACCCTACTGGGCTCGAACCAGTGGCTGAAATTTTGGAAGCACTTGCCCGGCAGCTAAGTTCCAGAATCGGGAAATAAGAAAGCGCACCAAAACGCGCACTGAGTTCCGGGCGTTCGAAGATTCGCGCAACAACCATCCGACTTATCCGCTTTTCTCAAAGTTGGACGTGGTCGCGGACCAGCCGCAGCTTGCCCTTCTAACCCGAGTGATCACGGCACTTCGTAAACTTCAACAAGCGCGATCCCGGTGTCGCCGCTAGCTCCGGACACTTGAGCTGTGTAGGCCCCTGGTGGCAGTGTGATCAGAATGGCGGAGTCAGGCGTGGCCGACGAGCCCCACGAAAACGCCCCGACGGAAACGGCAGTCGAGGCAATCTGGGTGTCGCCTCCCCACCCCGTGTCGGCTTGAAGCAAATTCGAGGTGCCGCTGCCGTTAATTTGGAAGAGCTGAAGTTCTGGGTCCGGCAGCGTTCCGGGAACTCCTAACGCTGCAAGGGCTGGTCCCGACGCCCGGATGAGCACGGTCTCCGAGGTTGTGCCGCCGAGCACGAATCCTGCGATTAGGATATTGCTTCCATTACCCACCTGTGCCCTGCCTGAAATATTGATCAGGCGAGGAGAAGCGGGCGTATAGCCGCCTGTCGGCGAGGCGTCATAGACCTCTGCCAGCGCAACGCCCGTGTCCCCACTGGCCCCCGAGACCTGAGCCGTATAGGCTCCCCCAAGCTGCGACTCGAGCAACGCTGCATCGTGGCTTGAGGCGCTAATCCACGGAAAGGCGCCGACGGAGGTCGCCGTTGAGGCAATCCGGGCATTGCCGCCCCAGCCATTGTTGGTCGCGATAGTGCCGCTTGAGCTGTTGAGCGTAAGTTGCGGATCTACGAGCACACCGGTCACGGCGAATGGAGTAAGGGCGGGCCCGGAGGCTCGGATCAACAGGGGTTCAGTGCCCGACGTGCCTTGGCCTCCCACGACATATCCGGCGATCAGCTGGTTTGCGCCCGTTCCAACGTCGGCGCGGCAAGAAATGTCTACTAGATGGCCCGGATTCGTTGTGTTTGCCACGTTGAGCGTTGCGGCGGTGCTTAACACCGCACCCGATGAGCCAGTCGCAAGACAAGTGTAGCTCCCATCGTCTGCCGCTGTAGCATTGTATATAATGTACGTCGAATCGGTGGCTCCCGATATGGCGCTGCCGTTGAAGAACCACTGGTAGGTTACGGCGCTATCGGCTGGTGTCGTTGCAGTGCGGCTCGAGGGCACCGAGGCACCGCCCTTAATAGGCGTAATAGACAAGGCACCCGTTCCACCCGTCAATGCGCTAAAAATGACCGTCTTGCCGCCCGCAATTATTTGAGAGATGGGCTGGGTGATGAAGCCGAGGGGATTGCCAGTGCCGCCGGAGTTGAAAATTAGCGAGACCGAATTGCTGGTGACCGTGCCCCCATTGTTAGAGATCGTCACCGAGTACGACCCGGCATTGGAAGCTTGGACATTGGCTTCCTGCAGCAATGAACCGGTTGCCCCGGGAATGGCCTTACCGTTGAAATTCCACTGGTAGGCAAGCGATGTCCCGTTCGCAATGACCCAGAAAGCTGCTGTCGCGCCTGTATTGACCGTTTCAGATGCGGGCTGTGTTTCGATTACTGGAGGAACCGTTGGGCTGACCGTGATGTTCCCCGAGGTGCCCGTGATGGAGGAGGTGACCGTATCAGTTGCGGTTACCGTCTGGGAGCCGACCGTGTTCAGAGTCACTGAAAACGTTCCTGTCCCGTTGGTCAGGGTTGA
>Ga0074045_10000145_pt1 | contig 63218 bp, 49 predicted proteins | sample BogForMeECP23OM2_FD_94442 | JGI IMG/M metagenome (GOLD analysis project Ga0074045, IMG submission 94442) | Bog forest soil microbial communities from Calvert Island, British Columbia, Canada - Bog Forest MetaG ECP23OM2 | ecosystem: Environmental > Terrestrial > Soil > Wetlands ... | reverse complement strand
GAACTGGACGCGCTCCGCCGGAATCACCTGAAATTGCAGCAGGCCATATATGAAGCCGCCCAGGTGCAGCGTCGGCTCTGCGCACCAAGAGAACTTACCTCAGGCCAGTTCGAGATCGCAGGCGAGATTTTTCCGGTTCGTCATCTCTCTGGCGATTTCTTCAAAGTGATGGAACTCGGACCCGACCTGGGGGTGATGCTCGGCGATATTGCCGGCAAAGGATTGTCGGCCGGAATCTGGCAGGCTCATCTGATGAGCTTGATGGAACGGTCTGCCAAGAGCCACAAGAGCCCCAGTGACGCTGTTGCCGAGGTGAACCACGAACTGTGCCATGGCAACGGGGAGGCGCCGTTGACCGCATTGTTCTATGCCAGAATCGATTCGCGGACGAACGAACTTGTCTATTGCAACGCCGGCCTGCCAGCACCATTGGTTCTGCGGAAAAGCAAAACGCTCGAACGCCTTGAAAATGGTGGACCGATGCTTGGCGCACTGAAAGATGTCGCATTTGATACCGGGAACGTGATTCTCAACGAAGGCGACATGCTTGTCGCTTTTTCCGATGGGGTAACCGAGTGCAGAAATGCGCAAGACGAGGAATTTGAAATGGAGCGGTTAACGACGGCCGCCAAGAATGTCTCGGGAGTAAACGCGAGCAAAGCCTTGTTCTCCCTGTTGGGGACAGTTCTCGCTTTCGCTGACTCCTGTGCACAGGGGGACGATTTGACGCTCCTCGTTGTTCGTAGACGCGACGGGAGGAAAGAGCAGTCCCGTTCGAGCAGCAAAGATTTTTCGACGCCTCCACAGAGGTTGGCTTCGGGCAGACGGCCGAAGCACGCAGACTGCGGAGGCCAGTTCAAAATCGCCAAGCGGTAGTACACACCGGGGTCCCGTAGTTGCCGGACTGGGACGCTTTACTGGTGGTGTGCCCGAAAGCAAAGGGGTAGCCATGGCAACTCGATCCACATCCATCCTCCTCGATGAAGCGGGGTTCTGCGCAGGCTTGAATCAGGCCCTGCAAACCGGCCCGGAAGTTCTAAGCTCAGTCTATACCACCCACTACCGCTATGTATTACAGGTCTGCCGCCGGTTCTTTCGACGCCCGGAAGATGCCGAGGACGCCGCGGCAGAGGTCTTCGTGAAACTGCACAAGGTCCTCGAGAAAAAAGATGAAGCGCATCCATTCCGAGCGTGGGTATGTCAAGTAGCCGGGCGGCATTGCATCGACAAACTGCGCCGGGGGAAGCGTGAGAAGCGTGCGCTCGTTGAAGGAAACGATCTCGGCTCCATCCCGGACGTTTCCACGCCTTCCCCGCTCTCGCAAGTTCTGCGCAAGGAAGCCAAACGCGAGCTGACGGAACAGATCAATTGCTTACCGGATTATTACAAGGTTCCGCTACTGCTTCACTATTACGAGAGCATGACCTACCCTGAGATTGCCCGGGCGCTCAATTGCCGGCCTCCTGCGGTCAAAACCATCATCTTCCGAGCCAAGAACCGGTTGCGCCAGAACTGGCGGCAGTCAGCCAAGGCCTGACCAGTCAACGGCGCTTCTCTCGGTGCAACAGAGCGCAAGTCCTACGCATTACGCAACAGATGAGCCCGACGATTGGACTATTGGTATTCCCCAACTCGCGGTGGGGTGCCTTATACTTTAGGGAGCTGTTCCCGATACAGCAAATCCATTCTACTGAGGTTCATCATGGCAAACGTATATGCCGACAACTCGTTGAGTATAGGAAGAACCCCACTTATTAAGTTGAATCGGATCACGGATGGCGCGAAGGCCACGGTACTCGCGAAAATTGAGGGAAGAAATCCTGCGTACTCCGTGAAATGTCGCATCGGGGCGGCAATGATCTGGGACGCGGAGAAACGCGGAGTGCTGAAGCAGGGAATTGAAATCGTAGAGCCGACCAGCGGGAACACGGGAATCGCGCTAGCCTTTGTCGCCGCTGCGCGCGGCTACAAAATTACATTGACGATGCCGGAAACGATGTCGCTCGAACGGAGACGCGTGCTGGCGCTACTGGGCGCGAATCTGGTGCTGACGCCGGGACCGGAAGGGATGAAGGGTGCGATTAGCAAGGCAACGGAGATCGCGAACTCGGACACTTCCCGTTACTTCCTGCCACAGCAATTTGAAAATCCGGCGAATCCCGAGATTCATGAAAAAACGACTGGCCCGGAAATTTGGGACGACACGGGCGGTGCAATTGATGTGTTTGTTGGCGGCGTGGGTACAGGTGGGACGATCACCGGTGTGAGCCGCTACATCAAGAATACCAAGGGGAAAAAAATAATCAGCGTCGGCGTGGAACCGGTGGCTAGCCCGGTGATTACGCAAACCAGAGCGGGCGAGCCGGTGAAACCTGGTCCACATAAAATTCAGGGGATCGGTGCAGGCTTTGTGCCGAAGAACCTGGATTTGAGTTTACTGGATCGCGTCGAGCAAGTGACGAATGAGGAGTCGGTGGAATTTGCGCGAAGGTTGGCCCGTGAAGAGGGAATTCTTGCCGGCATTTCGTGCGGAGCGGCTGCAGCGGCTGCGGTGCGCTTGGCAAAGTTGCCGGAATTTGCCGGCAAGACCATCGTCACCGTTCTTCCGGACACCAGCGAACGGTACCTTTCCACGGTTCTGTTTGAGGGAATCGCCTAAGAACTGACAAGAATGAGAGAGCGAGAGAGTGGCGGCTTCGATGGTCTCCGCTCTCCTTGCTTTTTCCATCTTCACAGGCGCGAAGACACTATGGCTACACCAAATGATGATTTGCGAGCACTGGCGAAGGAGTTTCGTCTGGCACTCGAAGCGCGCATGGGCGACGCCTCGATGTGGGACTACCGGTTGCCGTCCAAAGATGAGGTGCAAACGTTTTGCCGCACTTACCTGGCTGGGCTCTTTCCGCTTTATTACTCGAACGAGGATGTAAAGAGTTCTGACGCCGCGGGATTCTTGGCGCAGCTCGATCTGCAGTTGGCGGAGCAGATCGTCTATGCAATGCGATTTGATTTTCATTGTTGCGGGAAATCCGTGCCGGCGAATCTCTCTGAGAGTGCCACCGAACTGGTGCAAACGTTGCGGGCAAAGTTACCCAAGTTGGCGCAACTGCTGTCTACTGATTTACGGGCGGCAATCAAAAATGATCCGGCGGCCAGCGGATATGAAGAAGTGCTACTGAGCTATCCCGGCGTGGAAGCAATTACAGTGCAGCGCCTGGCGCACGAATTGTACTTGCTGAAGGTGCCCTATTTGCCGCGCATGATGACTGAGATGGCGCATAGCGAGACGGGTATTGATATTCATCCGGGCGCGCAGATTGACGAATCGTTTTTTATCGATCATGGCACGGGGGTGGTGGTTGGAGAGACGGCGACGATCGGGAAAGATGTGACACTGTATCACGGGGTGACGTTAGGGGCGTTTAATCCAACGAGCAAGCGCGATGCGCAAGGTGAACTCGTGCGCGGGCATTCCAACAAGCGCCACCCTGATATTGAAGAAGGCGTGACGATCTACCCGGGCGCAACAATATTGGGTGGCGATACCCGGATCGGGCATCACAGCATCATTGGCGGAAATGTCTGGTTGACTCATTCGGTAGCGCCGTATAGCCGCGTGACGATGAAGGATCCGGAGTTGCTCATTCGCAGCAATTCCAAAGGGTCAGACGAAGAGTGGTTCCTAGGAAGTTCGATATAAGGCTGCACAGGACAAGCGTGCGCCGCGACCGAACTAGAGTCGTGCGATAAAGCAAGCAGGTGAGGCCACTCAGAGACGATGGCTCACTCTGTTTGCGCGAAGTTATTGCCCCGAGTTATTTGCATGTCTCTGAAGAGAGCGCAATAGATCAGGTGGGTGGCGGAATCGATCTGGCGATTTAGTTCCGCTTTCCGTAGTTGGCCGGCTTGGGCCAGAAGGCTCCAGAGCAACGTGTCCATGGTCTTGGCCATTCCCAGTAGGTCCACGCCACTGCGAGCATTTGGTAATTGTTGAAGATGCTGGAACAGAGTTGCGACCCGACTGGTCGTCCACTCATGAATCTGCTTGTGTTTATGTGCCAAGCTGGGGTCGGATAGGACCGCTTCCTGCCAGGCTCGATAGGCGCCCAGATAGCAAAGATCGTAGGAAAAGGCACGAGACAGTAGTTGACGCAGACCGGTGCGCACATCGTGAGCCGGTTCCGGGTGAAAATTCAAATTACTCAATTTCTCCAGAAGGTCGTCCATCAAGGCGAGCAAAAGCTGGCGCTTGGAGCGGAAGTGCTGGTAAAAACTGCCGACAGCAAGAGACGTACGCTTGGCGATCCGCTCTACGCCAGCTTTCTCGAAGCCCTTTGCTCCAAACTCGGACAGCGCGGCGGTTTTTAGGCGAGACCGTTTTTCGATGCTGCGTTTCTGTACCGGTTCGGGAAGAAGATCTTCACCCGCGAGAAGATTGGGGCGTGTTTTTATGGCTGCCTCGATTGGCGGAAGGCCCCGCCTAGCAAAGCTCCGGCGCAGCAGCAAAGCATCCATCCGCCGAAGGTGCCGGCCGCCTCGGGAGCCATGTTCGGAAAGACGACAGGGAAGAAGGCGCTAGAGAAAGGATCGAGCAATAGGGTTGGCAGAGAAAGAGAGAGAGCGGCACCCAGCCATTTTTCTGACGGCAAATGAAAATTCTTGCAGAGACGACGCGCGAGCAAGGCCATGGCAGGGAAGCTCAGCGCAAAGAGGAGAAGCGTTGCCAGCCAATTGCCGGGTCGGAGAAGGTGCTGGCCAGCAAGTCGCAGGGCCACGGTGGCAGCAAGCCAGAGAGCAAAGCCGTAGGTAAACAGGCGACGGTCTAAAGTGAACATGAGTTCATGTTCGCATAAAATAGGTTGCAGCACAAGCAGCCGCCGAATTCGATCGCCGAGGAGTACAAGGCGTGCGTTGACAGTGTGCGAGAGGGTCCGTTAGGCTGAAAAGCTTGTGGATGTGCGCAGGAATGGACAGGGAGACGCATGGCTGAAGAGAAGTTACCGACACGAGCGGCAGATTTTTCGGAGTGGTACAACCAACTGGTATTGAAGGCGCAACTGGCCGACTACGCGCCGGTGCGCGGATGCATGGTGGTGCGCCCCTACGGATGGGCGCTGTGGGAAAACATCCAGGCGGGACTGGACAAGCGCTTCAAGGCAACAGGCCACCAAAACGTGGCGTTTCCGCTGCTGATTCCCAAGAGTTTCATCGAAAAAGAAAAGCATCACGTGGAAGGATTCTCTCCGGAACTCGCAGTGGTGACGATTGGAGGTGGAGAAGAATTGGCGGAGCCGCTCATCGTGCGGCCGACCTCTGAAACAATCATCGGGCACATGTGGGCGAAGTGGATTCAGTCTTACCGCGACTTACCGGTGCTGATGAATCAGTGGAACAGCGTGGTCCGTTGGGAGCTCCGCACGAAACTGTTTCTGCGCACGCTGGAATTTTATTGGCAGGAAGGGCATACGGCGCACGCAACGCGCGAAGAAGCGGTATTTGAAACCAAGCAGATGCTAGATGTATACACGGATTTCGCGGTGAATGAAGCGGCCATTCCGGTGATTCCGGGCGCAAAATCTGACGCCGAGAAATTTGCTGGCGCAGAGGTTACCTATTCTATTGAAGCGATGATGGGGGATGGAAAAGCGCTGCAGTCTGCTACGTCGCACTTCTTGGGACAAAACTTTGCGCAAGCGTTTGAAGTGAAATACCTGGACCAGATCGGGCAATTGCAGCATTGCTGGACGACGTCGTGGGGACTTTCGACGCGGTTTATCGGCGCCATTATCATGGTGCATGGTGATGATCAGGGATTGGTGATGCCTCCTCGGCTGGCGCCGACGCAGGTGGTGATCGTGCCGATCTTCAAGACCGCAGAAGAGAAGGCTGCAGTGCAGTCGGTGGCGCGAGAGTTGAAAGCCCAACTGATTAAGGCGAATCTGCGGGTAATCTTGGATGAGCGCGAAGGGTTCAGCCCGGGGTGGAAATTCAACGAGTGGGAGATGCGTGGCGTGCCGGTACGCGTGGAACTGGGCCCGAAGGATGTGGCAAAGCAGGCGGTGATGCTCGCTCGGCGGGACCGGCCTGGGCGTGAGGGGAAATCGAGTGCGCTGCTGGTAGATTTGTCGGCGACGATTGAAAAGCTGCTGGTGGAGATTCACCAGTCGATGTTTGACAAGGCGCTGGCGTTTCGCCGGGCGAACACGCACGAGACAAAGGCGTATAACGAGTTTAAAAAGGCCGTCGAGACGGGCTTCGCGTATGCGCACTGGTGCGGAGACGCCGAATGCGAAGAGAGAATCAAGGAAGAAACCCGGGCGACCATGCGGTGTATCCCCCTAGACCAGGCAGAGGTGCTTGGGGACGGTGGTAGCAGCGGTAGCGGAACGTGCGTGCATTGTGGGAAGGAGGCGAAGGAACGAGCGATCTTTGCGAGAGCCTACTGAGTAAAGGATCGATCGAGGAACTCAGGCTAACGTTGAGACGCAGAAGGGTGCAGAGGCAATACACAGAAGATCCCGCTCCCCTTCCCTGCGAGCGGAGCGGCACCCTCGGCAAACAATGGACCGCAAAGACGCGCTGTGGGGTACCCAGTCGCAGGCCTAAAAGTCCGGCAACTACATTGGTAGCTGGACGTTATGCCTAGAGAACATAGTGTTGCGGCAATTCTCGACAGTTCTGGGGAGCGGTGCTAGCTTGGAAATATCGAGTTTATGAGAATCCGCGCGAGCGAGTTGCGCGGACCTGGAGAATTTCTTTGAATTCCGGAATGAAGCGTTACAACTCCCGAGAGCGGGGTGAAGGGAAGCTGAAAGCCATTATCTACACGCTGATTTTGATCGCCGGCGTGTACATAGCCATCAAACTGGTCCCGGTTTACGTTGCGGAATACCAGTTGAAAGACAAGATGAGCGAGCAGGCACGCTTCGCCGTAGTGAACCGCTATAGTGAAGATCAGATTAAGGACATTCTCTACAAGACGGTGCAGGATCTAGACATCCCTGCCAAGCGCGATGACATCAAAGTTACGAATACCGGCCATGGGCTGAGCATCAGTGTGGTGTATTCGGTACCCATAGACCTGATGGTGTATAAGACGGACCTCAATTTTTCGCCGTCCAGCGAAGGCATCGATATAATGAAATAGCATGAAGCCCTAGAAACATGCCGGGCGGCGCGCATCATTTTTCGGCCGCGACTTCCCACCAGCCTATCGATGGCTCACAATGATTGAGAGCAGCAAGCAGGGAGCATGTCTTTGCGCTTTCGTTTGAAAAAAGGGTTCTGGACTTCCAAGATCGGTCTGGGAATATTGATTTTAGTGGCGGGCAGCTTCCTGATTGCCGCCAGCATATTTACCTATTACTACATCCAATTCTCGAAAATCATTGATGCCCGGCTTTCCGGCCACGTGCTGCAGAATACGACGCAGATTTTTTCTGCCCCGGAGCACATTTCCGACGGACAAGCGTGGGGCGTACCGGAGTTGGTGACGTATCTGCAGAAAGCAGGATACCGTCCAATGGCCGATGAGAACTCGCTCGGTCAATATACGGTGGAAGGCTCGACGGTAGATATTCGACCGCAAAAGCTTTCCTATTTTGGCGGGAGCAATGCCCTCGCTGTGCAGTTCAATGGGGAAGTGATTCGTTCGATACGGCCTCTAGGTGGCGGAGCGGATTTGGGCGCAGCGGAGATCGAGCCGGAGTTGATCACGAATTTGTTCGATAGCGCACGCGAGAAGCGCCGGCCAGTGCGTTATGAAGATTTGCCTCCGGTGCTGGTGCACGCCATTCTCTCTGCGGAAGATAAGCGGTTTTTCGAGCATCCGGGCTTCGACTTTATCCGCATCTTCGGGGCCGCGTGGGCCGACCTAAAACACAGCCAGCATTTACAGGGTGCCAGTACGATCACCATGCAAGTGGCGCGGACATTCTTCTTATCAACTGATCGCACTTGGCGCAGAAAACTTTCGGAAGCCATGTTGTCGTTTGAACTGGAGCAGCGCTTTAGCAAACAGCAAATTTTCGAGATGTATGCCAACGAAGTTTACCTCGGCAACCGCGGCAGCTTTGGCATCCGTGGATTCGCAGAGGCCAGCGTGGCGTATTTCGGCAAGGATATGAGACAACTGAGTTTACAGGAATGCGCATTTCTTGCCGGGTTGATTCGCTCGCCAAATTATTATTCAGTCTCTGATCGGCACCCGGAACGCGCGCCCCAGGCTCGCGACCGCGTGCTGGCCCAAATGCTAGAGAACAAATACATTACGGAAGCGGACGTGCAGGATGCCAAGCGCGTGCCGCTAAAACTCGCGCGCACTTCGGTGGCGGGAAACGAAGCCCCGTATCTTGTGGACATGGTGCGCGACCATCTACTGGAGAATTATAGCGAAGTCGAGTTGCAGAGCCAGAATTACCGCGTATATACGACGCTCGATCCAGAGTTACAGCGAGCCGCCGCAGCGGCGGTTGAGAATGGCATGAAGAATGTCGACGCGCTGCTGGAGAAGAAATACGAAAGAATTCGCAAAGCCAAAGGGAAGAAAGCAGATCCCAACGAGCAAGTTCCGCAGGCGCAAGTGGCATTGGTGGCAGTTGACGCGCGCACCGGTGAACTCAAAGCAATCATTGGGGGACGGGATTACGGGCAAAGCCAGTTGAATCACGCCCTATCTCACCGGCAACCGGGATCGGTGTTCAAACCCTTTGTCTATGCCGCCGCATTCAACAATGCGGTGGACGGGGCGCAGCCGGTTGTGACTCCCGCGACGACAGTGGATGATGAGCCAACCGTGTTCGAATTTGATGGTCAGGAATATACCCCGAACAATTATGGGGAACGATTCATGGGCCGAGTAACGGCCAGGCAAGCGCTAACCAATTCTCTGAATATCGCGACGGTGAAGATCGCTGAATTGGTTGGCTATGGACGCGTAGTGCAGATCGCGCGGCAGATGGGTGTACCCTCCAATGTGCGACCGACACCGGCCGTGGCGCTTGGCGCCTATGAAATGACTCCGCTCGAAGTCGCTGGGGCCTATACTGGGTTTGCAACCGAGGGAACGCGCGCGGAGCCTTATTTTCTGAAGAATGTGACCAGCGCGGGCGGAAATACCCTCGAGAAATACACTCCGGTGAACAAGCAGGTGTTGGATCCGCGAGTGGCGTATTTAGTCGATAGTGTGCTGCAGGATGTCTTGAATCGAGGGACGGGCGCGGCGGTGAGAGCGAAGGGCTTCACGTTGCCGGCCGCGGGGAAAACAGGAACCTCTCGCGATGGCTGGTTTGCCGGTTTCACCACAGATCTGGTTTGCGTAGTGTGGATCGGGTTTGACGATAATCATGATTTAGGCCTAGCCGGAGGCGTGGCGGCCGCGCCCATGTGGGCAGATTTCATGATCAAGGCCACCAAGCTCCCGGGATATCGCAATGCAGGCACGTTTGAGAAGCCGAATGGCGTCGACACCACAGTCATTGATCCGGAAACGCTGCAGGTGGCCACGCCGAGCTGTCCCACCACTCGGGAAGAGGTTTATGTGGCAGGCTCCGAGCCTAAGCAAATGTGCGAATTACATGGAGGGCACGGTACGGCTACTTCTTCCGGGTCTTTCCTTTCGCACATCTTTGGGGGAGGATCGCCTAAGCCGCCAGGAGCCCCTGGCGACCCCACCGCACCGGCGGCGGATGGAAAAAACCCAGCGGATGGCGACGCGGATCCGAGTGCCCAAGCGGCTAAGGCCCCGGAAAAGAAAAAGAGTGCTTTACAGAAGATTTTTGGTATCTTTGGGGATAAGAAGAAGAAGGATCCTGACAGACCACCTCAGGACAAAGGAGACTCGCCATGACAAGGCATTCCTTGGCGATTCCGGCAGTTACGCTTCTGGTATTACTCTCCGTATTCCCTCCCTCCCGCGCGCAAAGTTTTCTCGACAACCCCCGAGCGCAAGTTGCCAGTACCAATGTTGCGCCTGCTCCACCGGCGCAAGTTCCACTGAGCGATGAAGACATGGGCAGGCTGTTGCTCGTGCGCAGGGATTATCAGGAAGCCCAGCAGATGTTTTCCCGGCTCACGGTCGAGCAGCCCAAAAACGCAGTCTATTGGAATGAACTGGGGATCAGCTTGCACAAACAATATCAGCTGGCTGCGGCGTTGAAGTGCTATCAGAAATCGTTCAAGTTGAATTCGCACTATCCGGATGCATTGAACAATGCGGCAACCATCTGGTATGAAGAGAAGAAATATGCCAAAGCGATTCGCGCGTATCACAAAGCGATTGAGATAAAGCCTAACTTCGCGCCGTTCTACCTAAACCTTGGTTTTGCGTATTTTAATGACAAAAAATACGACGATTCGATTGCCGCGTTTCGTAAGGCAATGGAACTTGATCCTTCGGCGTTTGATCCAAGCCGATCCCGCTCGGGAACAGTGATTGAAGATCGAACTATCGGAACGGACCGCGGACGGTTTTATTTTATGTTGGCAAAATCATTCGCGGAATCAGGAAACATCGATCGCTGCATCATTTACCTAAAAAAAGCCAAGGATGAGGGTTTCACGGATATGAACTCGGTTCGAACCGACCCCTCATTTGCTTCCGTGTTAAAGCTGCCGGCGTTGCAGGAAGTCCTTGAACCAAAGGCTGCCGAGCAGGCCTCGCAGCCCTGAAGGCGCTCGTATCGCTCGGGACCAGTTCTGCGCACTTCGCCGGTCTCTCCCTCTGCTAGAATGTTGAGAGATGAAGAAGCGGCATACATCTTTCCGCAATCTCGCCCTGTTTTTTACCCTGGCTATCCTTATTTTCTGCCCCCGGCAAACTGTTGCTCTTCCGGCGGACACTACAACTCTCCCGCAGAACCATGTGCATTCTGATGAGGGCATTTACCTCGTTTTCCCATTTGAGCAATTACCCTGCGGGGCGCGGTGCGAAAATCCAGGAACGTCGCCGCGGCTGGATTGGATCGGAGAAGGCCTGGAAGAATTGACGATTCAATGGCTATCCAATGCCGGACAATCGGTTTATTCGCATGATGGGCGGCTCAATGAGATGGACCGCTCTGGATTGCCGTCTAACGCAAAGTTGAGTCGGGCAACGATGTTGCATGTAGCCCAGGAACTGGACGCCGATTTCATCCTATTCGGGAATTTCTCTTCGGATGGCAAGACCCTGAGCATTAGTGCGCGGGTATTGCGGGTTAACCCGATCGCACTGCTCCCTGTCGTGCAAGAAAGTGGCCCGCTGGAATCGTTGATCGACCTCCAATCGAAAGTGATTTGGCGACTGCTCGGGAGCAACAATCATAATTATTATTTGAGTTATTCGGAGTTCAGTCGAAGACAAAGGCCTTTGAGGCTCGATGCGTTCGAAGAATACATTCGCGGCTTGCTGGCCAATGATGATGAAGCGCGTTTGCGTGATTTGAAAGAGGCGGCGCGGCTCGAACCGGACTGGCCCGAACCAGCATTTGCTCTGGGCGAGGCGTATTACACGCGGAATGATTGTGTTGCGGCGTTACCCTGGTTTTCGCGCGTTCCCGCTACCCACCAACGAAGTGTCGAAGCTATATTCGCGACCGGTGTGTGCCGTCTCAAATTAGGCCAGCCGGACAAGGCGGAGCAGGTATTTCTGTCGTTGCAAGAAGGTTTGCAGCACAACAGCGTGAGCGGCGCGGACTTGCCGGAAATTCTAAACAATTTAGCACTGGCGCAACTTCGATTGGGGAATCTGCCCGCGGCGTTGACCGCGTTGGGGCGTGCCCGCGACATCGATCCCGATGAAGACGACTACCCCTTTAATCTTGGATTGGTGTCGATTCAGGAAAACGAATTTGCAACTGCTTCTACCCATTTTTCAGATGCTGTACAACGCGAGCCGGATAATGCCGAGGACTACGCGTTCCTAATTTATTCGCTGGAAAAGTGCGGTAAGAAGCCCGAAGCAGAACAGCAGCGAATTCTGGCCACGGAGGCGTTCGGGGAAAAGGGGCTACCCGCGCTCAAACTCGATGGGAAACCAGATTCGTTGAATAAATATGAACGGGTGAAAAGGGAGCTGGATACTACGGCCTTGCGCCTGGACTTACAGGATCCCCGCGCAGAGCAACATCCTGTAACCGCGACAAGCAGCCCTCAGGAGAAGGACGCGCCTGCCGGACACATCCGAGTCGGTCGACAGGAATTGAACGCAGGAAGATCTGATGCTGCCGAGCAAGAATTTCGCGCGGCCCTTAAGATCGACCCGAACAACGCCACGGCGCACCGCGAACTGGCGGAAATTTACCGCAAACGAGGGAAGCTGGATGATGCGGTCCAGGAACTGCAATTGTCGCTGGCGGCGCGTGATTCCGCAGCAGTGAGAATTGTGCTGGCCAGAATTTATCTGGAGCAAAAGAAAACGGATTTGGCTCGCGCGGAAGTGGAGAAGGCCGTGAAGCTGGCGCCGAATTATGCGGAAGCAAAGGAATTGCTGGAACACTTGGATCGCAGTAAATCCACGGGAGGTGTTCAATGAGCGCTCGTGGCCTAAGTAAGGGCAAGCCGGGTGTGTGGCTGGTGTGGCTGATGGGGGCGTTGCTGCCGCTGCTGGCGGGACTGTGTTTCGTGCCGCAGGCGATGGTCGCCGAGGAACATGGCTCGCCGCTGGTCTTGCAATTGAACCTCGATGGGGAAGTCGAGCCGATTCTGGCGGCTTACATTGACGAGGGGCTCGCGGACGCTGCCAATCGCCACGCGGCGCTGGTGTTGATCACCATGGATACCCCGGGCGGGCTAAGCGATTCGATGAAAGATGTCATTCAACACATTCTGGAGTCGCCCGTTCCGGTCGCCGTTTTTGTTGCACCTACCGGTTCGCGAGGCGCTTCGGCCGGATTCTTTATTTTGCTGTCGGGGGACATCGCGGCAATGGCTCCAGGTACGCATGCCGGAGCTTCAACGCCCATTTTCATTAACGGCGGATTTTCTATGCCGATCGATGAGGTGTTGCGGAAAAAGGTGAACAATGACGCGATGGCGTTTCTACGCAGCTTCACGGAAAAGCGTGGACGCAATCCGCAGTTGGCGGAAACTGCGGTTACCGACGCGCGGGCGTTCACCGAGCGCGAAGCGCTGGACGGAAAGATGATCGATCTGATTGCAGATAATCGCGAGGATCTGCTTAACAAACTGAACGGAAGGGAGATTACCCGATTCAATGGAAAGACCGAGAAGCTCTTGCTGGAGCACTACAGTTTGGTGACATTTCATCTTTCCGGGCGGCAAAGATTTCTATCGCGAATCGTTCAGCCTGACGCGTTTTTCCTGCTTCTGATCATCGGCGTGCTGGGGCTGTACACCGAATTCACGCACCCCGGGGTCGTGGCGCCAGGGGTGGTTGGCGGCATTTGCATTGTTCTGGCGATGTACGCGATGCAACTTCTGCCGGTGAATTTTGCGGGCTTGCTATTGATTGGACTGGCAATAGTTTTGTTTGTCCTGGAGGCAAAGCTGGCCAGTCACGGGGTTTTGCTGGTCGGTGGAATCGTATCGATGTTGCTGGGCGCAACGTTTCTGGTTCGTTCTCCGCTTACGCCCGGGGGCGTAAGCGTGGGGGTAGCGCTTGCGGCAACTCTTCCGTTCGCGCTGCTTTCCGTTTTCCTGATGCGCCTGGTGTTGAAAAGTCGCAAATGGAAGACCAGCACAGGTAGAGAAGAATTGTTAGGTGAACATGGTGTTGTTACGACTGCCGTGCCTGCGGGTGGCGAAGGCATGATCCGAATACACGGTGAACTATGGCGGGCAAATTCGAAAGAAGATATACAGCAGGGAACAGCGGTTCGTGTTTTGCGCGTAGACGGGTTAAAGCTAGAGGTCGAGCGGGCGGCAAGCAGTGTCTCTGGCAAGGTCTAGCGAATTCGAGGGAGCTCAGGAGGGTTCACATGTTCGAACTTTTTGGTTTGGGTGGGGTATTCGTAATCGGGCTGTTGCTGATTTGGTTCTGGAATTCGATCTACATCATCAAAGAGTGGGAGCGCGGAGTGGTGTTGCGGCTGGGAAGGTTGATGCCAGAAGCGAAGGGAGCCGGAATTCGTCTGGTGTTCTGGCCAATCGAAACATTGTACCGGATCAATTTGCAGTTGGTTACGCTCGACGTTCCTCCGCAAGACATCATCACGCGCGACAACGTTTCCGTAAAAGTGAACGCGGTTTGCTACTTTCGCGTCGTGGATGCGAACCTGGCGATGTCGCAAGTGGTGAACTATCAGTACGCGACTTCGCAGTTGGCCCAGACGACGCTGCGCAGCATCGTGGGACAATTTGAACTGGATGAGATCTTGTCGCAGCGTGACAAAGTGAACGCTAAATTGCAGATTATTCTCGACCAGGACACCGAGCCGTGGGGCATTAAGGTGAGCAAAGTCGAAGTGAAACAAGTGGATATTCCCGAACAGATGCAGCGAGCAATCGCAAGGCAGGCCGAGGCGGAACGTGAGCGGCGTGCGAAAGTGATTCACGCCACGGGTGAGTATGAGGCGTCGCAGAAATTGGCGGATGCAGCTAAAATTTTGGAGACGGAGCCGTCTGCCATCCAGTTGCGCTACTTGCAGACGTTAACGGAGATAGGTGTCGAAAAGAACACAACGATTGTGTTTCCGCTGCCTATCGATATTATTAATAAGTGGACACAGGCGCTCGGGGGGGCGTCGAAATAACCATGGCATCAGGAAGACGCAGCGCAGGGGAGCGAGTTCTCGAGGGAAAGCACGTCATTGGTTTATTTCTGCTGATGCTGCTTTTCTCTGGCGTATTTTTTACCCTTGGTTACGTTATGGGACGGAACCAATATAGTGGACAAGTGAACGCTTCGAATAATGGATTACACACCGCAGAACCACCTGTTTACATTCCCAGTTCGAAGAGCGAGCCCGCACCCAAGAAGATGGATGCACCGCCGGCTAGTGATACACCGGTGACCAATCCGGAAGCTCCAGTTAAGGGTGGAATTTGGGACATAGGAACTAAATCCAGTTCTGAGCCCCGGCTCGAGCCTGCCCCGAAGAGTGCACAAGAGGTCCAGTCATCCCCTACCCGATCTTTGAACGCAAAAGCAAAAACGGACGCGACCACTGCTTCTGTGAAGAGTGTAAAAAATTCTACCACCGGGTCGCTCATTCCGAGTGGTGCACTTTTATTACAGGTTGCGGCGTTGACGAAGCAGGATGATGCCTTGGAGATTGCCAGTAGTTTGCAGAAAAAACATTTTGCAGCGTATGTTCAGCCGCCGCAAAAGGATAAGTTTTACCGCGTCCAAGTTGGCCCGTTCAGGGACCAGAAGGCGGCCGACGCCGCGAAGAAGGGTCTGGAAGGTGCAGGATATAAGGCATTCTACGTAAAGCACTGATGTCCCTACGGCCCTGGCGATTCTATTTGCGTCCCCACCTTTTCGCGGAAATTCCCAATGCTGTGCGATTTCTGCTAGCTGCAATCAGCGGTGCCGTCCTTTCTCTTTCCTATCGCGGCGACCATTGGAGTATTTATTCCTGGTTCTGCATTGCAATCCTGCTTGTTTCCATACTATGTGCAAAGGCTTGGGTTGCGTTCGTGTGCGGATTCTTGCACGGATTGATTTTTGTGCTGACATGCGTTTCCTGGATTGCGGAAACGCTCTCGGTGCATGGGGGAATGTCGAGTGCGGCAGGCTGGGGCGTGTTGCTTTTGATCGGAACTGTCTGGGCCATCATCATCGGAACGTTTGGCTGGGCAGTCGAGCGATTATCCGTTCGGAGAGTGGGTCTTGCATTGCTGGGAGCGCCATTTTTTTGGGTTACCACGGAAGTTGTTCGCGCCTACTTGCCGGAAATTAGTTTTCCGTGGTCGTTACTGGGGTATCCTGCGGCGGGAAATCCGGCGATCGTGCAATTGACGACGGTTACCGGAATTTACGGGGTATCGTTTTTGATAGTAGCTTTCAATGCCTTGCTGGTGTGGAGCTATGTCGCAGACAATTCGAGCGAAAGTAAGCGCCACATTGGAACTCTTGCAGCTGCTGTTGTCGTGCTTCTCATGGTCGAGTGGGTAGGGCCGAGATTCGTGCCGAAAGCGGTGGGAACTCATCTTGCACGTGTAGTGCAGCCGAACTTCCCGGAAAATATACAATATGTGGGTGACTGGTACGCAGAGCACAAGCCGGACATGGCAGATTTGGAGCGGCTGAGCTTAGAGCCCTCGTCCGGAGCGCGGCAACCTGATTTGCTGATTTGGCCAGAAGCGCCGGCGCCGTTTTCATTTCAAGATCCGCATTTCGGGCCGACGATGTCGCGGATTGTAGAGCAGCTTCACCATCCCGTGGTGGTTGGTGTTATCGAGTGGAAGCCGCAGCAGATCATGATCAACGGGACGGTTCGCAATGGCGCAGTGCCGTACAACAGCGCGGCGATGATTGATGAATATGGCCAACGGAGGTTTTCCTACGACAAGATTCATCTGGTGCCGTTTGGTGAGTACGAACCATTCCCGCTGATACATCAGGTGGTGTCCAGCGTTTCGGAAGAGGTGGGTGGATTCCACAAAGGCAAGGAGCGGACCGTTGGAACGTTTTCCAATGGCAACAAATTCTCTGTGTTCATTTGCTACGAAGCGATTTATGCCGGGGAAGTGCGGGATTTTGCGAATCGCGGCGCGGAATTGTTCATCAATATTTCAAATGATGGGTGGTTCGGGACTTCGCAGGCAGCCGAACAGCATTTGCGGATGGCTCGCGTTCGCGCGGTGGAGAACCGGCGCTGGGTAATTCGAGACACGAACAATGGGATCACTGCTTCGATCGATCCCTACGGAAATGTTGTTCGAGTGATGCATCGCGATGAGCGAAATGCCGCGGATTTGCCGTACGATTTTCGTACCGACAAAACAATCTACACTCGCTTCGGCGATTGGTTTGCCTGGATGTGTGTAATCGTTTCCGTTATTCTTGTGGGTATGACATTTCGAAAGGGAAAGTAAGCCCGATCCATTCCGCGGGCAATCTTGCGCCACTATGATTCTTGAAGATTTACAGCATCAGTATGAAGAATTGAAACATCGTGTGACTCTTGTGCGGAGCTATCTTTGACGTTGCACAAAACCGCACCAAGTTAAAAACACTGGAAGAACGCGCCGCCGATCCCAGTTTCTGGAACAATCAGGAAGAAGCGCAAAGTGTTTTGCGTGAACGGAAGCGTGCGGAAGCTCCACTGGCCGCTGACGAGAAGCTCGCCTCACTGACTGGAGACCTCGAAGCGTATATCGAACTAGCGAAGGGCGAAACCAACGCCGAACAAAAAGATGAATTATTGAAAGACCTGGGCCGAGAGTTAACTGCGGCAGATACGTTCGTAGGTGAGCTGGAAACGCAGACCCTGCTTTCCGGCGAAACCGACCACTTGAACGCGATCATGACCATCAAGCCTGGGGCTGGTGGAACCGAATCGCAGGACTGGGCTTCGATTTTACTGCGTATGTACCTGCGCTGGGCAGAGCGGCGCGGTTTTGGCGCCGAAGTCCTCGACGAAACTCCCGGCGAAGAAGCGGGCATCAAGAATGCCACGGTGCAGTTCACCGGCGAAAATGCGTATGGTCTATTGGCAGGAGAAACGGGGGTGCACCGCTTGGTTCGCATTTCGCCGTTTGATCAGGCCGCACGCCGCCACACTTCCTTCGCGTCAGTCTTTGTTATTCCAGAAATTGACGATCGCATTGAAGTAAATATTCGGCCGGAAGACATCAAGTTGGACACGTTCCGGTCGGGCGGCAAAGGCGGTCAGAACGTAAATAAAGTCGAAACAGCCGTGCGCCTGACGCATATTCCTACCGGTGTCATTGTGGCCTGCCAGGCTGGACGTAGCCAGCATAAAAACCGCGAGACCGCGATGAAAATGCTGCGGTCCAAACTTTACGACCTGGAAATGCAGAAGCGCCGCGATCAAACCGACAAACTCGATGAGTCGAAGATGGATATCTCCTTCGGCAGCCAGATTCGGTCTTACGTGCTGCAGCCGTATCGCTTGATCAAAGACCATCGCACAAAGTTTGAAGTAGGAGATGTGGATAAAGTGCTCGACGGCGACATCAACCCATTTATTCGTGCATACCTAATGGCCAAGAAAACGAAGGGCAAGCTAACAGTTGAAACCGACGACACGGACATCGACGCGCAGTAAGAGAACCTCGCTTTTAACCCACAGCCGAGCGCTTATTTCTTTTCGGAGCTTCTTAGGAGGGGATGGTTTTTGCTAGGCCCGAGGCTTGGTTGGAGTCTGGTTTCGCACACTCCTCTTGGGAGGATGCGTCTGCATCCTCGTCGCGACCGTCCCCCCGGCGAGGGGAAAACGACCATGCGCTTCAAGCGCTGAGAGGACCGTTCACCCGCCGGATTTCCCCACTCAATGCAGAGCTAAGCCTTGCAAAATGAGTGCATTGATTCCAGGTGTAGGGGATGGTACCCTTTTTAAGACCAAAGTTTGCTCTTTTACCTGGGCAAGCCGCTCGCTGGGTCTGTTCCCACCGCCGCGACCATTGAGATGAGTCTATAGGAGAGGTGTTTTGAGCGAAGCCAAGAGGAATTTCCTGTTTACATCCGAATCTGTTACTGAAGGCCATCCCGACAAAATCGCTGACCAGATCTCTGACGCTGTCCTCGACGAAGTGATGCGGCAAGACCCGAAAGGCCGGGTTGCCTGCGAGACACTGGTTACGACTGGTCTAGTAGTGGTATCGGGAGAGATCACCACAACAGCGCACGTCGATTACGATGAATTGATCCGCAAGACGGTTGAGTTGGTGGGCTACGATAATGCGCTCTACGGCTTCGATTCGACTACCTGCGCAGTGATGTGCACCATCAAGCGGCAATCTCCGGATATCGCCATGGGCGTGGACACCGGTGGCGCCGGTGACCAAGGCCTGATGTTCGGCTATGCCTGCGATGAAACCGAAGAGTTGATGCCGATGCCGATTCAGTTGGCTCATCGCCTCACGCAGCGCCTCTCCGAAGTTCGCAAGAGCAAGAAAGTCGACTTCCTCCGCCCTGATGGAAAATCCCAAGTCACAGTGGAATATCGCGAGGGGAGGCCGATTCGTGTGGATTGCGTTGTTATTTCCACGCAACATAGCGACACCGTTCCCAACGAAGACCTACGCCACGCCGTCATGGAACACGTGATTAAGCCGATCATTCCCGCGCACATGCTAGATGCAAAAACCAAGTATCACATCAATCCGACTGGCCGCTTCGTCATCGGCGGACCGATGGGCGATGCAGGGCTCACCGGTCGCAAAATCATTGTTGATACTTACGGCGGCTACAGCCGCCACGGGGGTGGCGCATTCTCCGGTAAGGATCCATCGAAAGTGGATCGTTCGGCGTGCTATATGGCTCGTTACATCGCCAAGAACATCGTCGCTGGAGGACTCGCCAGCCGCGCGGAAGTGCAATTGGCTTACGCTATCGGTGTTGCCGAGCCCGTTTCCGTCATGGTCGACACGTTCGGCACGGCGAATATTCCTGAGGAAAGGATTACCGCTTTGGTCCGTGAGCATTTTTCGCTAACACCGAAAGCAATTATTGAGACCCTCGATCTGCGCAAGCCTGTCTATAAGCTGACCGCGGCTTACGGACACTTCGGCCGCACGGGCGCAGGCTTTACCTGGGAGAAGACCGATCGCGCCGATGCTTTGCGCAAGGCCGCCGGACTTGGCGCCCCAGTTGCAGAAGAAGTTTCACGTCGCTAGTCTATGGGGCGCGTTTTGTAATTTCAGAGTTTTTATAATTTTCTCTCTTGCAGGTGTGTCCCACTTGTCGGTGGGACAATAAGAAATAGACCGCCTCGGATGATTGCATCTCAATTTCTAGGAGCTCACGAATGACCACGGCAGAACTGAAAAAAGGTGATGTGAAGGATATCGGACTTGCTGAAGCGGGCAAGCGAAAGATTGAATGGGCAGCGCAGCAGATGCCGGTGCTGCAACAGATTCGTAAGCGATTCGTTAAAGAACAACCACTGAGGGGTCTGCGCGTTTCTGCCTGTCTCCACGTGACCAGCGAAACCGCGAACCTGATGATCGCTTTGCGCGATGGCGGCGCGGATATCGTTTTGTGCGCCTCGAATCCTTTGTCCACGCAGGACGAAGTCGCCGCCTCCTTGAACAAGGATTTCAATATCCCGACGTACGCGATCAAGGGCGAAGACAACAAGACCTATTTCGAGCACATGAGAATTGCCGTTGAGCACAAGCCTCAGTTTACGATGGATGATGGTTGCGACCTGGTAACCATGCTGCTGACCAAGCGGCAAGATTTGGTCGCTAATGTTTTGGCCGGTACCGAAGAAACCACCACCGGCGTGATTCGTTTGCGCGCGATGGCCAAGGACGGCACGCTGAAATATCCCGTAGTTGCCGTGAACGACGCGATGACCAAGCACTTCTTTGACAACCGCTACGGCACGGGGCAGTCGACAATCGATGGTGTAATTCGTGCGACGAACGTTTTGCTCGCCGGCTTAAAACTAGTAGTTGCTGGGTATGGTTGGTGCGGGCGAGGCGTAGCCATGCGTGCTAAGGGTCTGGGTGCGGATGTCATCGTCACGGAAATCGATCCGGTGAAGGGAATCGAAGCCGTGATGGATGGCTTCCGCGTGTTGCCGATGGTCGATGCAGCGAAGGAAGGCGACGTTTTCATTACCGTCACAGGTAACAAGAACGTGATTCGCCGCGAACACTTTGAAGTGATGAAGGGTGGCGCGATCGTTTGCAACTCTGGCCACTTCAACGTAGAAATCGAGATTCCGGCGCTCGAATCGCTCTCCTCGGGCAAGCGCGAAGTTCGTCCGCTCGTCGATGAATTCACTATGAAAGATGGCCGGAAAATTTATCTGATCGCTGAAGGCCGTTTGGTGAATCTGGCCACCGCCGAAGGACACCCTGCTTCGGTGATGGATATGAGCTTTGCCAACCAGGCGCTCTCCGCGGAATATCTGATGAAGAACTACAAGAACCTGAAGCCACAGGTATACGTGGTCCCGGAGGACATCGACCGCGAAATTGCGCGTTTGAAGCTGGAATCCATGGGCCACCGCCTGGACAAGTTAACTGCCGAGCAGGAACAGTATCTTGCCTCCTGGCAGGAAGGCACCTAATTTCTTTCTGCAACTCCCAGCGAAAAGTTAACAAAGTAGGATAATCTCTTAAGGGCACAAAGCATCGTGCCCTTAGCTTTTGGTGCCAACGATGTGGGATTACTGCGGACATTCACTAGATATCGCTAAACTGCGTGGCGCGACCTATGCCGACGTGCGGGTAATGCATCATCGACAACGCGATCTGACCACCAAAAACGGTGAAGTGGGAACGCTCGGCCAAATGGAATCGATTGGCTTGGGCATTCGCGTAGTGGTCCGGGGCGCGTGGGGATTTGCGTCAACGGATCAGATGACACGAGAAGGTGTAGCGGCGTGCGCAGCACAAGCCGTTGCGATTGCAAAGGCATCGGCGCTGGCGAAAAAAGAAAATGTGCAGCTCGCGCCGGAAGGATCTTATATCGATAGCTGGCAAGGGCCTTGCCGCAAAGATCCGTTTGAGATTCCCCTGGAGACGCAATTGGCGTTGCTGTTGGCTGCGGACGAAGCCATGCGCCGCATAAATGGAGTTACGCTAACCGAAGCGGACATGCAGTTCCGCAAGATTGATTCGTGGTTTGCTTCAAGCAGCGGATCCAAAATTCATCAGCGGCGGATAACGTCTGGTTGCGGAATTGCCGCCACTTGTTTTAAGTCCGACGCCATTCAAAAGCGTTCTTACCCGAATAGCTTCGGCGGCCAGCACATTCTTGGTGGATACGAACTTATCGAAAGGATGGAGTTGGTGAAAAACGCTCCCCGAATCGCGGAAGAAGCTGTCGCGTTACACTCTGCGGCATCGTGCCCGCAAAAAACAGGCACCCTGATTTTGGGCGGCAGCCAGTTAGGTTTGCAGATTCACGAATCGGTTGGCCACCCGATTGAGTTGGATCGCGTGTTAGGGCAAGAGGCGAATTTTGCAGGGACCAGTTTTCTCACTTTGGATAAACTAAATCATTTGCGCTACGGGTCTTCGATCGTGAATGTCGTAGCTGATGCGCGCATCGAACACGGCGCCGGCCTGGGTACGTTTGCCTACGACGATGAAGGCGTTCCCGCGCAGTCTATCGACATTATCAAAGACGGCGAATTCCGCGGCTATCTTTCCAGTCGCGAAACAGCTCATTTAATCGGTTTACAGCGTTCCGGCGGCACAGTGCGCACGGAAGGCTGGAATCGCCTGCCGATGATTCGCATGACCAATGTGAGTTTGCTGCCGGGCACTTGGAAATTCGACGAGCTCATCGCCGACACCGAAGATGGAATTTTGGTGGAGACGAACCGCTCGTGGTCGATCGACGATCGCCGCTATCAATTTCAATTTTCCACTGAAATTGGCTGGGAAGTTAAGAATGGCAAGAAGGGCCGGATGCTGAAAAATCCCAGCTACAGTGGAATCACGACGGAGTTTTGGAATTCCTGCGACGCGATTTGTGATGCGGAGCATTGGGTGCTTTGGGGCACGCCAAATTGCGGCAAGGGTCAACCCATGCAGACGATGGGCACGGGGCACGGAGCATCGCCAGCACGATTTCGAAATATAAAAATCGGGACAGCATTTGCAAACGAATGAGTGCCGCGAACAAGAGCAGTCAAAAAGTGACGCCAGTATCCACAGGTAATCCGCGGTTGCGGGCGGAACGCGAATTACGCCACATAGCCGACGTCGTTCTTCGGATCGCGAAGGCGCGCGGTGTTCCGGGAACCGAAGTGCACGTCGAAGAGGTGATCGATGCGCTCACGCGTTTTGCCAACAACATCATTCACCAGAACGTTGCCGAACATGGCGTGACCGTTTCGATTCGTACTATCCTCGATGGCCGCACCGCGCGCGTAACGACAAATCGTCTGGAAGAAGATGCCCTGCGAGCGGCGGTGGAGGATTGCTTGTCGCTTGCGGCCAGCCAGCCGAAAGATCCGTCACTCCTGCCGTTGCCAGGGAAGCAGCGCTATCGGCAGGTCAATCGCTTTACGGCTGCAACTGCGGCACTTTCTGCTGACGATCGTGCGCGGGCAGTGAAACGCGCGTGCGATCTGGCAGAGAAAAATGGTCAAGTTGCCGCGGGGATCTTTTCGTGCGGTCAGAGTCAAACTGTGTTGTGCAATTCGCGCGGTCTGTTCGCCAGTTACCGGCAAACCCAAGCGGAGTTCTCCGCCACAATGCAGCACGCTTCCGCGGCGAGTTGGGCTAAGGCCAATGCCGGAGATGTGCGGGCTATAGATCCGATCAGTTTGGCGAAAACCGCGAGTGACAAGGCGGCCCGGGCCAAAGATCCAATCGAGCTTGAACCGGGTCGATACACCGTGATTCTGGAGCCGGCGGCTGTTCTCGATTTAATTGGATTTCTCTTTTACGATTTTTCGGCTACGGCGGTGGATGACAGGCGCTCTTGCCTCTCGGAGCGAGTGGGCAAAGCACTGGTCGGTAAAAATGTCACCATCACCGATGACGTGTTCCACCCTGAGCAACTGGGCGCGGCGTACGACGGCGAAGGCATGCCCCGCCAACGCGTGACCTTGGTCGACCAAGGGGTCATCAAGAATCTGGTGTATTCACGGCGCTCTGCAAAGAAAGCGCGTACCAAGCCGACCGGTCACGGATTCGCCCTCCCGAACGAATTTGGCGAGGCCCCCATGAATCTCATCGTCGCTGGCGGCAAGTCGACGGTCGAAGAAATGATTGCCTCGACCGACCGTGGGCTTTTAGTCACGCGGCTTTGGTATATCCGCGAGGTTGACCCGTACGAGAAGATCATGACCGGCATGACTCGGGACGGATTGTTCCTGGTAGAGAAGGGCAAATTGGGCAGGGCAGTTCGGAATTTTCGATTCAATCAATCAGTTTTAGAGATGCTTCGTAACGTCCAGATGCTTGGGCCATCGCACCGGGCGAGTGCTGAAGAATCGTTCGAGATGGTGGTTCCAGCGATGAAGGTTACCCAATTCCATATGAGCGAAGTTACGAAGTTTTAAGGGACTTGGCTTGTAGTTGCTTCTGCAAAACCGATCCATCGCATAAAAAATCTGCATTGTACATTCCGCTGCTCGGCGAATTAAAACACTAAGCATGCCTCGTCTCGCAGTGCCACGAGCTGCAGGTCGCCAGCCCAACTGGGGTCACCCGGACCATGATGCTTGTGGTACGGGCTTCATCGCCGGGCTGCACGGTCCCGCACGGCACGAAATTATCCAAATGTCCTTGCAAGCGCTGGAGCGCTTGTCGCATCGCGGTGGAGTTGATGCAGATGGCGCAAGCGGCGACGGCGCGGGCTTGCTGACCTCGTTGCCGGTCGACTTTTTCCGGGCACGAGCGGCGGAAGAGCAGCTGTTCCTTGGCGAATTGTTTGGTGTTGGGATGGTTTTCGTTCCCGCGACTCGGGTTGCCGATGCGCGCTCCGCAATCGAGGAGTCGATCGGCCGCAGCAAGTTGCGGATGCTCGGTTGGCGCCGCGTTCCGGTGAATCCCAATTCGTTGGGGCAGCGGGCGTTTGAAACCATGCCGGAGATCTGGCAGTTTTTCATCGGCCCCGCCTCGCAGAAAACTGACGAAACGAATGCCTCGAAATTTGAGCGAAGCCTTTGGCTGTTACGCAAGAGAGCGGAATCCCTGCTGCCGGAGCGCTGTTACATCTGCTCGCTTTCTTCCCGCACTGTTGTTTACAAAGGGCTGCTGACGCCCTGGCAATTCCCGCGATACTACCAAGATTTGCGGAGCCCCGAATTCACCGCAAAATTTGCTATTTTTCACCAACGCTATTCGACAAATACCCAGCCTTCCTGGCAGCTCGCTCAGCCGTTCCGCTACATCGCACACAACGGCGAGATTAATACTGTCATCAGCAATCGCCGCTGGTTGCGTGCGCTCGAACGCGAGATTCGGAAACGCATCGGCGTTGGCAAGTGGTTTCGCCTGCTCGAAGAAAACGTCAGCGATTCTGCGAGCTGCGATAATGCACTGGAAATCAAGTTGCTCGAAGGCAAGAGCGTGGAAGCCGCGATGCTGGCGCTGGTGCCCCCGGCATTTCTGCACGATCCATTTTTGTCGGCCGATGTGCAAGCGGCGCTCGAAATATTGTCTCGGGACGGAGCGCCGTGGGATGGGCCAGCAGCACTGGTGTTTAGCGATGGCCTTTCGGTCGGTGCAAAGCTGGATCGCAATGGTCTTCGGCCGATGCGCTACACGGTAACCCACGATGGATTGGTGATTGCTGGGTCGGAAACCGGATTGGTTGATCTGGAAGAAAGCCGTGTCGCTGAACGCCATCGTTTAGGGCCTGGCGAAATGATTCTCGTTAATCCGTCGAAGGGCGCTTTGCTGCGCTGGCGCGAAGTCTTAAAAAGTGTCGCGCGGCAATATCCCCGCAAGACCGCCGCCCAGCCAAAACAAGTGATTCTGGAGTCATCCGCTCGGCGACCAAAAGTGGAGAATCCGCGCCGTGTTGCCGGAGCTGCCGGCTGGTCCGACGATCAGTACAAAATCCTGTTTCGACCGCTACTAAAGGGTAAGGAAGCGGATTGGAGTATGGGCGACGACGCGCCGCCCGCGTTTCTCTCAACCTTGCAACGTCCGATGTGGGACTACTTTAAGCAGCGTTTCGCACAGGTGACTAATCCGCCGATCGATCCACTACGCGAGTCGCACGTCATGTCGCTCGATGTGCCGCTCGGTCACGGACAATTTTTAACCTCACCGATTTTGGGCGCTGCTGAACTGGCGGTACTGATCGCGTCACACACCCCGGTGCAGACTGTCGATTTTAGTTTTCCCTCCAAAACCGGAGTCCCGGGTGCGCGCCGCTGTTTGACTCAGTGCATAACTACCCCTCTGAGGAGCGACGAGCATCCGAGGCTCCTCCTCCTCACTGATCGTGCGGTTGGGCCGGGACGCGCAGCGGTTCCCGCGCTGCTGGCAGTCGCGAGCGCATGGAAAAGCATGGTGAAGGAGGGCCTCGCGGGTGTGCCGCTGGTCGTCGAGACGGCACAGGTATTCGACACCCATCATGTGGCGATGCTGATCGCCGCCGGGGCCAGTGCAGTTGTACCTTATCTTGCCGAAGAACTTGCCGAGGGCGAAGAAGAGGGCGCCTTTCAGAAAGTACGCAAGGGCATGTTCGCGGGCTTGCGAAAAGTATTGGCACGCATGGGGATTTCCACACTGGCCAGCTATCGCAACAGCCATTTGTTTGAGGCGCTCGGTCTTGATGAAGATGTTTGCCGCGAATATTTTGAAGATGCCGGCTGCTACCCGGGAACGAAGACTCTCGATCTCCTGTTACAGGATTATTTGAAGATGCACGCGGCAGCCTTTGATTCTGCAACTGATGATCTGATCGATCACGGCCTCTATCGTTTTCGCAAAGGCGCGGAGCTACACTCCAGTTCGCCGGAATTGGTTCGACGCCTTCACGCGCATGTGAAGCAGCCGAACGGGGGACACTTTGCAGCAGTCGAGCAGCTGGCCGAAGGAAATGGGGTTACCTTCCTACGCGATTTATTGGAAATGGTTTCCGATCCAGCCGTTCCGATCGACGAAGTCGAGCCACTCGATTCAATCCTGCACCGGTTCAGCACGCAAGCAATGTCGCTCGGTTCGCTCAGCCCTGAAGCGCACAAGACTCTGTCGCTGGCGATGAACCGGATGGGCGGCCGCAGTAATACTGGTGAGGGCGGCGAAGATCCGGATCTGTATCTTGCCGTTGACGCCGCGAACAAAATTAAGCAAGTGGCCTCCGGCCGGTTCGGTGTCACCGCCGAATATCTGGTGCGCGCCGAAGAACTTGAAATCAAAATGGCGCAAGGTTCCAAGCCCGGCGAAGGCGGCCAGCTGCCCGCTACGAAGGTCACCGAGTACATCGCGAAAATTCGCCACGCCACGCCTGGCACCCCTCTGATTTCTCCCCCACCGCACCACGACATTTACAGCATCGAGGATCTGGCACAACTCATACACGATCTTCATGCTGTGAATCCGCAAGCGCGTATCGGAGTGAAATTGGTTTCCGGCACGGGAATCGGAGTTATTGCCGCGGGAGTTGCGAAAGCCGGCGCGAACGTCATCACCATCAGCGGACACAACGGCGGAACGGGTTCTTCGCCGCTTACTTCCATCAAAAACACCGGGCTGCCGTGGGAAATCGGCTTGCGGGAGACGCACGAAACTTTGCTGCGCGCGGGATTGCGCTCGCGTGTCGCTCTGCGCGTTGATGGCGGACTGCGATTCTCGAGAGATATTCTGATCGCCGCGATTCTTGGCGCCGATGAATTTGGGTTTGGCACTGCCGCGCTGTTGGCGATTGGCTGCGTCATGGCTCGGCAATGCCATCTGAACACTTGCCCTGTCGGCATTGCCACCCAGGATGAGAAACTACGCTTGCGTTTTAATGGCAAGCCGGAAATGGTAATCGATTATTTCCGCGCGCTCGGCGAAGAAGTGCGCAGGGGCCTTTCCGGCCTGGGTGTTCGCTCGTTGACGGAATTGCGCGGCTGGTACGAGCGGCTGGAAACGCACTCAGGCATGGACGCACTTCTGGTGATCCCGGCCTCCAAGCCACACAGCGTCATGCCGCAGCAATCTACAGTTCTCGACGCCGAAACCCTCGAGACCGAGCGGCAATTCGAGCAATCGCATCCGGGCGATTCCGGAGCCGCCGCAATTCACAATTATCATCGCAGTGTTGGCACGCAGCTTAGCGGCGAACGCATGCGTCAACGCATCCTCGATGGTGCCCGACCAACAAGCGAACGCGAATTCCACGGATCCGCGGGCCAGAGTTTCGGTGCATTCCTCGATCAGGGACTTACGTTGAAGTTATTCGGCGAAGCCAACGACTACGTCGGCAAAGGCATGTCCGGCGGAACCATTATTATCCGCGCCGGGAGGTCGGCGTCCAAGCGTGGAGATGTCCTTGCGGGCAATACGGTTCTATATGGCGCGACCTCTGGCCAGCTTTTCATTGCCGGGCAAGTCGGCGAACGATTCGCGGTGCGCAACAGCGGAGCCATCGCCGTCGTAGAAGGGGTTGGCCAGCATGGTTGCGAATATATGACCGGTGGAATCGCGGCCGTGCTCGGTCCGGTCGGAGTAAATTTTGGTTCAGGCATGACCGGTGGATTGGCTTATGTGTTGCGCAGCGAAGCGGAGCATGTCCTGAACAGCGAATTTGTGCAATCGCACGAGCTAGAACAGAGTGAAGAGCGTGATCTGCGACGATTGCTCGAAAGGCATGTTGCGGAAACGTCCAGTCCTGTCGCGCTACGCCTGCTGATGCAGGCCGGTATGCTGCCCCTTGTGCGCATACAGCCGATCCATTTTCAAGGTACTTTGGAGGCGGCCTGGCGTTTTCTTCCAGAAACACCTTCCGTTCCCTTGGCTGATCCGACTCCCGGCATTTTAGCTGTGCCCCCGCTTACATTTCCGCATTATGTTTGAGTTCCACAGGAAGTTAATCTTTTCTGTATGCAGTTTAGGTATACTTCTTCGCGAGAACCTAATCTATGGACTTTGACCAACTAACTACTTTTGTTCAAGTCGCCAAACTGAAGAGTTTTTCAAAGGCTGGACAGAAAGTGTTCCGCTCTCAATCCGCGGTGAGCGCCCAGATCCGCCAACTGGAGCAGGCCTATAAGGCCAAGCTATTGGATCGTTCGGCCAAGTCTGTCGAACTCACGCCCTCTGGCGAAGTGCTGTTCGAATTCGCCGAGCGCTTACTGCGCCTGCGCGATGAATCGATGCAAGTGGTTGCCGATCGCGGCAATCTGGTGCAGGGTCCGGTCGCATTCGGAGCCAATGAAGCGACTTGCCTATACCTGCTTCCGGATATCTTCAGCGAATTTCAGCGTCGTTACCCCCTGGTGAATATCAGCATTTACCGCAATTTCAGCCACAAGATTTTGCAGCGTCTCGAAGAAGGTTCGCTCGATTTGGGCATCGTCACTCTGCCAGTTAAGTCGCCAAACTTGAAGATGCACGTGATCAATCGCGACCGGCTGCGTTTCATGGTGAGCGCTAAGAATCCGCTATCGCAGAAATCGCACCTGACGCTAGAAGAAGTTGCTTCGGCTCCGCTGATCTTCCCGAAGACAGGTTATACGCGCCAGGTGCTCGACAAACTTTTCCGACCCTATCGCTCTCGCCTCCGTGTACCGATGGAATTACCGAGCATTGGCATGATCAAAACGTTCGTGGCGGCCGATGTGGGCCTATCGATCATCAGCGAAAGCTTTGCCCGCGATTTGGTGAAGAGCGGGGAAGTGAAGCTACTGAACGTCGATGGCGTGGACTTGTGGCGCGAACTGGCGTTGGTCTATCGCCGCGATCGCAGCTTGCCGCGTGGCGTACAAGCATTGATCGGCATGATTCGCGAGCTTCGCAAACCGCAAGACGGGCACGCAGATTAAGCTGCACCGGAGCCAGAAACTGCGATTCCGGTTGGAGAGAGGACGCCTTTTGTCGACCCGCACTGGAGGAATCCTTCCTCAGGCAACCATCCCCAGATGCCCTTTTTCCGATCTCCCACATCAAAGGTGGCATGGAACGCAGGCACTTCATTTCCGTCGCGGGCGGCATCGGTCTTGGGTTGATTATCCCCGGAGCGTTTTATCGCTATTTGATGAATGGCGTAAACGTCAGCGACGCGAACATTCGTGCCTACTTGAACGACGGCCCCCAGGCCGCTCTTCGCGCCATCACCCCGACTGAAGATTTTTACCAGATGGCTTCACACGGCGAGCCGGCGGTCGATCCCAAAACGTGGTCCTTCAAGATCGATGGCCTGGTGAAAATTCCGCTTCGCTTTACTTACCACGAAATGCGCGCCCTGCCAGTTTACGAAACCACGCTCACTCTGGAATGCATTTCCAATCCCGTCGGTGGGCGTTACATTGGAAACGCCATCTGGAAGGGAACTCTCCTGAAGCCGCTCATCGAGCGCGCCGGAATTTTGTCTGCAGCGAAGTACGCCGTATTCTATGCCGCGGAAGGGTACACGACCGGGCACCCGCTTGAGCGGTTCGACGATCCGGCCAATTTTCTCGCCTACGACATGAACGGTGCGCCGCTGTCTCGCGTGCACGGCTTTCCCTTGCGCGTTCTGATGCCCGGGCGCTACGGCATGAAAATGCCGAAGTGGCTCACCCGCATCGAATTTGTCGACAAGGAATACCTGGGTTTTTGGGAGCGTCAAGGATGGTCAAACGTTGGGGACCGCCACGCGCAAGCAGTAATCGATGATCCGCATACTATGAGCAGAATCCAGGGCCAAACGTTCGTCGTCACTGGCTACGCCATCGGCGATAAAAGCGGCATCTCGAGGGTTGAAATTTCCACAGATGGTGGCGACGACTGGGAGCAAGTCGAGATCTTCAGTAACCCGCAACCATCCGAAATGTGGGCCTTCTGGAAATACGTCTGGAAGAATCCTCCAAAGGGCAAGCAAACCCTAAAGGTTCGCGCAATCGACGGCCGCGGCAACGTGCAAAGCTCCATCGAAAAGCCAGAATGGCCGGCCGGCGCCACTGGCTACCACACGATTGAGGTGACCGTAACCTGAAGCCGCATCGCTTGGTCCGCTAACCCAAAATACGCTCTCACTCGCGTGCGGCCCGTTCCAGTCGAGGGTGATCGAGCACGCGGATTCGTTTGCGATCAACGGCGATGATACCCGCCTTCCGCAGCTCGCCCAGTGCGGCGGTGACCGATTCGCGATACACACGAAGCTGTTCGGCGATTTCCTTGTGCGTCAGATCTTTAAGGTTTTCTCCTTCGGCCCGCTCAAGAATTAACGCGGCGATGCGCGGCAATAGATGGCGGAAGGACGTGGCTTCCAGGTCCAGCAGCACGTGAACGAAGCGCTCGCTAACCAGATCGAGCAATCGGCGCGTAATAATCGGATATTTTCCAAGCAGCTTCTCGAATGCTGCCTTGCCTATGACGTGCAGGCGCGAAGGCGCAATGGTCTGCGCAGAGCAGTGATACAGGCACCTGCCGACGAAGGCCATTTCACCAAAGATCGCCGGCGCTTTCAGATCGGCAATAATCAGCTTGCGCGTGCCCGACACGCGGAAGGTCTGCACGTGTCCCTTTTTCAAGAGAAACAAACGCTCACCGGCATCGCCAGTGTGAAAGAAAATATGGCCTGAGGGAAAGTCCCGCACCTCGCTGCCTTCTCCGAGAGTTCTTAAACAGGAAGGCGGCAGACCTTTGAAAAGGTCGACCTCCGAGAGCGCGGAGGTTTCCACGGGGTCAGTGGAAGCTTTCACACTTGATTTAGGCACGGCGTTAATCTCCGGATATTTCCAGTCTGAGTATCATTTTCAGACCGATCAATGTAATGCAGGTTACAACGTTTTCCTGCAACTTGCCCGCTTGCCTGGAGTCCAATGGGTTGCGCAACAAAAATTTGACGCGATCCGAGGAGAACACAATGTCGAGACTACCTGCAATTCAAACCGAGTTAGCCAATGGCAAGGCCAAGCAACTGCTTGAGGGCATCCAGAGAAAACTCAAAATCACCCCGAATATGACCCGCGTCATGGCCAATTCCGCGGCCGTGTTAGAGGGATACTTGGGCTTCAGCGGAGCGCTGGCGGGTGGTAGTTTGCCTGCAAAGCTGCATGAAGAGATCGCGCTCGAAGTGGGCGAGCAGAACGCTTGCGAATACTGCTTGTCGGCCCACACCGCGATCGGGAAAATGACGGGCCTAACGAATTCCGAAATCGAGGCAGCCCGCGATGCGCGTTCAAGCGTCCCCAAGCACGCAGCAGCACTCGAGTTCGCCCGTCAGGTAGTGGCCAAGAAGGGCCGGGTCAGCGATGCCGATTTTGAGGCCGTGCGCGAGGCTGGATTCAGCGACGGGGAGATCGCGGAGATCATCGCCCATGTGGCGCTCAACGTCTTTACCAACTATTTCAACACTGCGGCCGAGGTCGAGGTTGATTTTCCGAAGGTCGCTCTTCGCAAGAGCGCTTAGCCGTTCCTGTTACCGGCAGATCAACCCGCTTCGGGAGTTGCGTTACTTTGAATTCAAATCGACGCTGGCAATTGAGCGGGCGATTACGTTTTCCTGAATTTGGATCAGGTCGGTATCGGCGAATGTCATTCCTAAGATCGTGAAGATATCTGCCCCCCGGGAAACGACCACCAGCGTGCCGGACCAGTCGTGGGTATCGGCCATTCCGCGATAGTGATATTCAATGGCGGGTTGTCCACCGACCACGGTTTTGCGCTCAGAAATCAGCCGGTAATTTTCGTAGACATCGCGCATGCGCTTTTCCACCGTTGCGGCGGCCGATTCCAGCGGCTCTTTGGTTTTCTCTCGGCCAATCACCATCAAAGTGGATTCGTTGCTCGTGCCCATTGCAACGATCGCGTTCGGCAAAGTCTGTCCCGCACCCTCGATGATTTGCCAACTGGGCGCTTTGTACATGTGAAATCCGTACTCATGGTTGATGTACAGATTACCTTGGATCTCTTCGCTGACCGGACGCGGCTCTTCCTGGGGCGGAGGAGGTGGTGCGGTTGCAGTGGCCAAAGCAGATTTCGATACAGTTCGCGGTGCCTTTAATGCGGGAGCATTTTCTTCCAAAGCAACAGGTGTCGCCGTGGGAATTTCTGGCCGAGCATTCACGTGGGTGATGACGGCAGCGGTTTTATCTCGCTTGGAAGGTCCAGACGCGGGATTCGTAGTGGTGGTTTCTACCGCAGGCTCAATTTTAGGCGTAGTATCAGTGCTGGGTTTGGGGGTAGCCGCGGCTGGTTGTGCTGGCGCGGGTGTTGAAGCAGGAGCCTTCGCCGCTTCATTCGGCCCCGAGGAACTGGGAATAATCTGCGCAATCTTGTCTTTTTCGACCAACACGTAGCCGAAGTCGGTCTTCACCTTGAACATGTTGTCGTCGTAACCGACGATCACGCCATAGAGCTTCTTGCCATCCTTCAGGCGGATTTCATCGGCATGGATTGCGGCCGCGGAGAGGCTCGCAACGATCAACGCGAGCACGCTTACACGGCGACATTTGCTCTGTATGCCCATGGGAAAAGTATGCGGCGCCTACCCTCAAGACCGCAATACTCAGCCTGCACCTGGTGTCCGGCGAGCTACCTCCGCCAGGATGCCTTCTAGCCGCCGGCTAATGCGGCCAAGGTCGACGACGGCGGCGTCCAGTCGGGTGCGTACCGATTCCGGCAACTGGCCGTGATATTGCTGGATCGCCAGCGCTTCGGCCAGAACGCGCAGTTGCTTTCTGTGGGGCGGATTGAGCCTCTCCCACAGCCGCCGCTTTTCGCTGCGATTGTGACCGAGCCAGCTTTCACCGCTCTCCGATGGGCGGCCGGCTTGCGGCTCTACTGGTTGAGAGCTTCTCGGCGTTGGTTGAAACATGGTTCCTCCTCGCGATTCTCTTGCGAAGTGCCGCAGGTGCGCTTGCGGAAGATGCGTGCAGCGCAGAGACACCTCATCAGGTCGAGGTAAGGGAAAGGAAACTTTTCGACTGCTACGATCAATGCCCGCAATCTCAGCGACTACCGCTTTCAATTGAAGTTAATCCGCGGCGACCGATTGGCTAACAGCTTTCGTCATATCCGCGTGCAGCAGCCGGTGGAACAGATGTTCGCCAGCCTCGCGCCGCACCGATAAGCGGCCCGCAACGTACGCGCGAGAAGAAAGTCCTCTCTGCACAGAATCGCAGATCGCCATATCTTCATCCTGCACTTTTTCGCTGACGGCGATGCTTTCTTTGTGATGCTGTGCGGCAGCTGCGCTTATATCCGAAAAATAGTAATCAAAGATGACCGCGCACTTGTCCACGCCCAAGGGCATCACCAGATTCGTATCCATCACGCCAGAATACGCGTTAATCATGAAATTCGGATACACCCACAAGTAAAACGCGTGACCTTGCCGGGTTGAGCCGATCGCGGAATCCGATGCCGCCGATGAATCCAGTGGACTCGACTGCAAGCAGGAACGCTCGAAATTCTCGATCGTGTATTTTGTGTATTCGACCACGCTGCTCAATCCCTTGTGTGCGTGCGGCACGTGATATCCGCCATCGAGATAATTATCGACGTACACCTTCCAATTGCAATTCAGGGTATAAATTCGCCGATCAAAATAATGCAGCTTTTCCTTTAAATGCAGCGGAGCGGCCAGTTCCGGCACTTTGCCCAGGAAATCCTTCAGTGGCATGGCGTGCCCATCTAGATTCACAAAAATAAAGTTTTCCCAGAGGTCTACGCGCACGGGCACCAGGCCATAGTCTGCGCGGTCGAAATTACACACGCCCTCGAACTCCACCATGCCTTTCAACGCTCCATTGTTTCCATACGTCCAGCCGTGGTACGGACACCGAAACTGTTTCGTGCAGCCGCTCGCCTCAGGAACAACAGCCGCCGCATGGTGCCGGCACACATTGTAAAACGAGCGCAACACTCCATCCTCGCTCCGCACCACTACCAGCGGCTCTTCATCCAGATCGATCGTGAAAAACTGGCCCGGCTTTTCCACTTGATCCAGTCGGCCAACGGCTATCCAATTTGCCGCGAACACGCTGTTGCGCTCTAACTGCTCGATGCGCTTGTCGAAATACCACGGCGCGGGAATCGTAAACGCTTTTTCCAGCGGATCGCCGGGATTATAGAGGTTCAAGACATCATGAATGTTGCGCTCCAGCATGGCAAGAACTCCAGTATGAACGAGAAATAAATGTTGAACTCATTCTGTCCAAAAATGTGAACGGCCGCAAGTGCCGCCACCGCACCGAACTAGCCACAGCATCAGTTTTGAACAATCCTTGGCCGAACGCCTGTGCTGAGTTAGGCAGGACAGTGAAAAGGCGAAACTAGTCAAAATGGTACTGCCGAAACGATGCTGTAAGTGTTTATCCTACTTATAGAAAGCCGTTTGACCCGATCTTCCAAGCAAGGGGGACAAAGGATTGGTGCGGGAGAGAGGACTCGAACCTCCAAGGACTTGCGTCCGGTAGCTCCTAAGGCTACTGCGTTTGCCAGTTCCGCCACTCCCGCTCATTTGCGATTCTCTACCATCGACATTGCCTTATGCAAGTCATCCTCACCGCTCGTAGAAACTGGCGCGCCGAATGGATCATGCAGAGAGCTCGATTGGGAATGCAATCCTGTTTGGGCTGTTTCGAACCAGGTTCCGGAGTGTTATCCTCCCACCCACGCCCAAATCATACTGACCGAGCGCTTTTCGATAGAGCGGAGATGACCCATGCTCAAGCGGTTCCCCAGCAAACTTCAACCTATCTTGTTATTCGCCGTTCTTGCGATTTGTCTCTCAGTAAATGCCCAGTTGCCCACCGCCGATTCCCTCGCAACTGCCGATAAACTCTTCCAAGCCGGAAAATTCGACGAAGCACAAAGGCTTTTCTCCAAAATCAATGCGAAAAAACCAAAAGATTTTGCCTCTGCGCGTCAACTTGGCCACCTCTATTTGCTCAGCAATCAGCTTGACGCCGCGCAGAAGTGGTTGGAACGAGCGCTAACTCTCAAGCCAAATGATCCCGATGTGAAAATCATGCTCGCGGAAGTGTTCTATCGCCAGGATGATTTTGACAAAGCTGCGGTTGCGTTATCGGGAATCGACTCGCAGGACGCCGACAGAATGAGGAGTTATCAATCACTCGTCGTGCCAAAACTCCTTGCGTTTCAAGGGCAGACTCCTTACGAGTTGTATGGCGAGGGGGACCTCACCCATTTGAAATTCATCAAAACCGATCCTCTTCCGCTGGTTCACGTGCGGATTAATGGCGGTCGGGAAGTGGTTTTTTTCATCGATACCGGCGGATCGGAACTGCTTCTAGATACGCAATTCGCGCAAGAACTTGGCGTCGAAAGTTTAGGCGCCGTGAAGGGTACGTTTTCCGGGGGCATGCAGGCTGAAGTGGGCAATGGCCGGATCGATTCTGTGACGCTGGGTGATTGGACCGTCAAAAACGTTCCTGTTGGAATACTTGCGCTGCGCGCGCTGTCGGAAGATTTTGGAGTTCCGCAACTGAATGGATGTGTTGGAACGAATGTACTTTACCATTTTTTGTCCACACTTGATTATCCTGCGGGTGAATTGGTATTGCGCCGTAAAACGCCGGAAAGTGTAGAACGTTTTGTGACTTCTCTCTCTGCAACAGATCAGCAAGCTAGGATGTGGCTCGTTGGCGACCATTTCATGGTCGCTTGGGGACAAGTGGAGAAAATTCCGCCATCACTTTTTTTCATCGATACGGGTCTGGCAGGGGCGGGCTTGAAGCTTGCGGAATCCACGATCAAGCAAGCGGGAATCACACTGCGGGAAGATAAAGCTTCCGTGGGAGCGGGCGGGGGCGGCAAGCTCAAAATTGTTCCTTACGAAGTAAAGGAATTTTCACTTGGGTCTGTGACGCAAGAAAACGTCGCAGGGCTCTATGACGGTGCGTTCTCGTGGGAAAGTGCGTGGGGCTTTCATGTGGATGGCATGGTAGGGCACGATTTCTTTAGACATTACGCGGTCACCTTTGACTTCACTAACATGCGGCTGATCCTTCACTAAGGGGATCCCGGGAAACCTCCGTTTAGATGCATCATCAACTCAAAACGCGGAGGCGTGGCGCGCGCCTTCCGTCATCAACTTTTGAATCTTTCCGACGCTCTCGATTCCGCCACGGGCGCCGACTGCTGTGCAATTCAGCGCCGCCGCAGCACAGGCAAACTCCAACTGCCGCTGCAATTCCCAGCGCTGCAAAAATCCGTAAATGAATCCGGCATGAAATGTGTCGCCCGCGCCAGTCGTATCCGCCACTTCCACGCGATACGCGGGCGCGTAGACCAATCGATCGCCATCCCAGGCGAGGACTCCTTCGTTGCCGAGCGTGGCTGCGGCCAATTTACAATGATAGCGCAGCGCAACTTTCGGGAGCGATTCGCGCAAGTCGGATTCAGTGGTTAAGCGCGACGGAATATCTCTGCTGGTGATCAGGTAATCGATATTTGGCAACAGTTTTTCGTAGCCTTCGTAGAGATCGTCGAGATCTGCGACGACAGGAACTCCCGCGCCGTGTGCCCATTGGGCGGCCTGCGTAGCCGTTTCGGTGTCGTGACCGTCAAGAAGCAGCATGCGGGCGTTAATAATCCACGCGCGCTGCAATTCATCGCGCAGTAAGGTGAGACGGCTGTCGCGTTTCCAGAGCACGGTTCGCTCGCCGCTTGGATCCACCAGGATGAACGCCTGCTGGCTGGGGCATCCAGGTGCAGTGAACAAGTGCGCTTCGACCCCGATCCGGTCAAACTCGGCGCGATGCATTTCGCCATGGATGTCGTCGCCAATCTTTCCGACATAGCGCGTGCGCAAACCCCATTGTTGGCACGCGGCCATGGCGCTGGCGGTTTGTCCCCCGAGCATGGCGTTTGCTGAGCGGATCTCTACTTTTTCACCGCTCATCGGAAAATGGGGAACTGGAATGAGTGTGTCGGTGGCGTTCAATCCCACGCCGACTACATCTACTTGCGGAATGCTAGTCATGGTTCGCAAAACACTGTATCAGTGAAAGCCGGTGGTTCGCCAAAGCTCGCGGCCGCAGAAGAGGAGCAAGAACAGTGACACGATGGTGAGCGCGAGCGCTGGACCCCAGCGGAAAGAAAACTGCGGTATGTGGGCGATTACTCCGAAGCCGACGAGAATTCCACTGGCAATGGCCACGAGCAGCCAATCGATAGCGCGCCGCTTTGGAATCGCTTCCCCCATGGCCTGTCGCCCATCGAAACGAGCCGCAACAAATTCTGGAGCAACTCGGTAGCGATCGCTTTCGCGCTGGGCAGCTTCTTTCCAGTGTTTCTGTTCTTCGCGGCCCGCGGAGGAAAAGGAAATCGCGGCCACCCCGAGCATCATCAGCAAGGAGCCACCGATTACCTCGGCGTAGGTCGACTGGCGTTTGCCGTGCAGTTCGCCGAAGACCAGAATTCCCCAGAGCAAACCCCACAACTGATTGGTGTTTGACAGGGGAATGCCGCGACTAATGCCGATATATTTTGCGGCGTACTGCTGGAAAAGGTCGCCGATTACCCAGATAAATCCGCCCAGCATTAACCAGAAAGCTACGTTTCGGGCCGTGGCCAGTTGGTGCCAGAGAGGGGCGTAACCAACGTAGGTGAAAGCCAGAGCGCCCATCATACCGAGTTCGCCAAAGGTAAAAAAAGTAACGAACGAAAGAGGATTCATCCCGGTCAAATATGCTTTGCGATAGGGAATGTACATCGTGCCCCACAGCACGCCGGCGCCGAGAGCCGCCGAGACCCCGCCCAGCGAATGGCCCGGCGCGAATTGACCGGCGGAGGCAATCGCGAGAATTGCGGCGCCCGCGAACATCACTACTGCGCCGCCCAAAACGCCAGCCCAGCGACGCCAGCCCGCCTGGTGGAGTTCGTTGAAAAAGAGAAAGCCCCAGAAAATTCCGAGGAGACTGTTGGAATTCCAAAGCGGGAAAGCGATGCTCAAGCCAATGTCGCGAATGGCAAAAATTGTCAGTGTATTCGCAACCGCCCAGAGGCCGCCGGCCAAGAGCGCCCAGATAATAAGATGCGGTGCACGCTGCACATCCGCGCGCACGGCAGAGGTGCCGAGTACCAACGCGGGCAGGCTCCATCGTGCCAGAAAGACCCCTACCACCATGATCAGCGAAATAACGATAGGAGAGATGCCGATCGAAACTAGTTTCGTGGGAGCTTCGGCGGCGCCTAGCCAGGCTCCTGCGGTGAAGCCGCACAGAATTCCAAGGAGTTGAAGGCTTCGCCGCCGAACGGTCTCCGGAGGGTTCTTCTGCAGGTTCTGCGGCAAGTTTTCTCCAACTCTCATTCGTCGGTAATTCCCTCCTCCTGACGAAACAGATCCCTCGCTCCGCTCGGGATGACACGGGTTGTTGGCTAGTGGATGAAGCGCAGCAGCAGCAAACCGGCAAGTAGGACCGCGGCAGGCACCCAGAAGTGGATGTCGGTAAAGATGCCGGAGATTCGACCGCGAGAAGATTTCTTCGTTGGCATAGGTTGTACTGTGTTCTCCCTAAGTGCGCTGGCATAACTCTTCAAGGCACCGGGCAGGAAGCAGACTAAGAGGCGCATTATACAGTTAGAGGAGGTCTCCTTGAAGGGAGGAAAGTCGGGAGGAAAAGTCGGGAGCTGGAAGTCAGTCTTCCAGATTGTAATTACGTGTTGAACAGAATACATCCATCCGCCCCCTAGCTTGTGCAAGTTTGTTATTCGTCCGGCGTGATATAAACTCTTTTATTGGAACTGACACAAAAAAAGCGGGACTAGTCAAATGTCTAGCAATCCCTCAAGGTGGAAGCGCCACCGCTTTTGCCTGACGGGCAAGCTCCACTCAGGAAGTGGATCTCTGATCCTGTGTGGCATACTGCTCGCCGCGAGCGCTCTCACAGCCTTCTTCTCCTTAGTAGTGCACGCCCAACAGGCCGATCCAACGACGCCGGTTGTGGTGCAGCCGGGTGCGCCGGGTAAGCCGAGCAGGACGCTGCCACCGTCGACGAAGGGAACGCTGCCGGCACGGTCGCAAGCGGATGTGGAGTTCATGCAGGGCATGATCATGCATCATGCGCAAGCGGTGGAGATGACGGCTCTAATCCCGTCGCATACGGAGAACAAGGAGTTGCAGTCGCTGGGAGCGCGAATCAGCAGCTCGCAGTCGGACGAAATAAAGTTTATGAAGCATTGGCTGGCGGCTCGCGGAGAGCAAATTTCCATGGCGATGCCGGGTATGCCGGACATGGATATATCAGGCCATCCGATGGCGCTTATGCCCGGTATGCTTTCACCAGAACAGATGGAAGCGCTGCGGAAGGCGCAAGGCGCCGAGTTCGACCGCTTATTTTTGACCGGGATGATTCAGCACCACAACGGTGCGCTCATCATGGTGAAGGATTTGTTCGACACCGCTGGCGCCGGCCAGGATGCCGACATTTTCAATTTCGCGACAGATGCGGACAATACGCAACGGGCAGAGATCAAGATTATGCAGACTATGTTAGAGGAAAAACCGATAGAGGAGAAATGATGAAGCGAGTGCCCAGTATTGCTTTTCACGTGGCGGTGGCCGCGATTCTATTGTTTGTCGGAGTGAGTCGGATGTCCGCACAGACGCCCGCCCAGGCGATTGCATCACCGCGACCGCCACAGGAGTCCACAAAGGCACCGGAGAAGGCTTCTGAGGCGGAAGAGAATCCATTTGCTCCGCAACCGGCTCCGCCGCTACCGCCGGGCATGACGGGTTCCGATGCCAGCGATCCGCGCGCCAAGCTGACACCGGGATTGTATGACGCTGGTGAAACGTCGATGGGCATGAAGCATATTATCCTTTTGAAGAAACCTGACGCGTTTCAACTCGGGGCTGCTGAGCCCGATGATCCAAAGGTACAAAAGACCCTTACACAGCTTGGCGTCGGCGACACCTCGAAGTTGCCGAAGCCTTTTCAGTTGGTGATTGCACAGCTCGCCTTCGCAAACTCTGACATGGCGTTTCAGGGCAACCACCTGTTCCAGGGGAATTTTTATGGCGTGAATATCTATGACATCTCCAACCCAGCGAACGCCACGTTGTTGACTTCGATGGTATGTCCGGGTGGCCAGGGCGATGTGTCGGTGTATAAGAACCTGTTGTTCATGTCGGTGGAAATGCCGAATGGTCGGCTGGATTGCGGGTCTCAAGGATTCCCCCCGGAGCCTCCGCCGGCGCCTGGACACGAAAAAGAACGTCGCTTGCCTGCGGCACAGAAGGACCGTTTCCGTGGGGTGAGGATCTTCGACATTTCAGACGTCAAGAACCCGAAGCAAGTCGCAGCGGTGCAGACCTGTCGAGGTTCGCATACGCATACCCTCGTACAGGATCCAAACGACAAGGACAGTGTTTATATCTACGTTTCCGGCACATCGTTTGTGCGGCAACCGGAAGAACTCGCTGGGTGCTCGGGTGAGAAGCCAGACAAGGATCCGAACACCGCGCTGTTTCGTATCGATGTAATCAAGGTTCCGGTGGCTGCGCCACAGGACGCGAAAATAGTGTCGAGCCCGCGGGTGTTTATGGATGCCCGGACGGGCGCGATGAATGGTCTGAGCAATGGCGGCAGCCATGGCAAGGGCGAAGAGAAGCCGCAGGACACGGACCAGTGCCACGACATTACTGTGTACTCGTCGATCGGGCTGGCGGCGGGCGCGTGCTCCGGCAATGGAATTCTGCTCGACATCAGGGATCCTGTACATCCCAAGCGTGTAGATGCCGTGAACGATCCGAACTACTCCTACTGGCACTCCGCTTCGTTCTCAAATGATGGCACCAAGGTTGTCTTCACCGACGAGTGGGGTGGCGGCTTGGGCGCGCGTTGCCGTCCGAACGACCCCAACAAGTGGGGTGCGGATGCGATCTTCCGTCTGAAGGACGACAAGCTGAGCATGGCGAGCTACTACAAGTTGCCCGCTGCACAGGGAGACACGGAAAACTGTGTTGCGCACAACGGCTCACTCATTCCGATTCCAGGCCGCGATATCGAAGTGCAGGCCTGGTATCAAGGTGGCGTCTCCGTGATGGACTTCACCGACCCGGCGCAACCGTTCGAAATTGCCTACTTTGACCGCGGGCCGATCGATCCTAAAACGCTGGTACTCGGCGGCGACTGGTCGGCCTATTGGTACAACGGTTTAATTTACGCTTCGGAGATTGCTCGTGGCCTGGACGTCTTTGAACTGACACCGACCAAGTTCCTGACGCAGAACGAAATCGACGCGGCGAAAACAGTCCGCGTGTCTGAGCTAAACGTGCAGAACCAGCAAAAAATCGAGTGGCCTTCACAACTGATTGTGGCCAAGGCCTACCTGGACCAGTTGTCGCGGACGCAGGCTTTGCCGCCAACTCAAATCGCAGATGTGCAGAAGGCCATAGAAAACGCCGAGACTTCACACATGAACAAAGGCAAGGTGGCGAAGCTAAAAAAAATGGCACCGTCGTTGGAACAGAGTGTGGCCACGGCGAAAACTCCGGCAGATGCGGCACGCTTACATGCTCTAGCGGATATCCTCAAGAATCCATCAGCATAACTACATCGGCAGCCTGGCGTTTCTCCGCTCGGAGTCGGGAGAGCGGGATTACTGCTCAAAATTGCAAAGAGAAGCAAAACAAAGAAGAAAGATATCGGAAAGTAGCAGATCCCTCGTTTCATGGCCGAAGCAATTAGAAAAGCAGGTGCATGACGAAATATTGCACGTAGGGAAAGATCTGACGGAACACGACCAGGCCAACGAGAAGTCCGGCGATAGCGAAACTGTTTCCGCGGAGCCAGTCGAGGTATTTTTGCGCGCCGGATTCGCTCATGAAGAGCATGATGGCGGTGCTGCCATCGAGCGGGGGAACGGGTAGAAGGTTAAACGTTCCGAGAAGAAGATTCAGCATAAAGGTTGTTACCAGAATGGTAAATAAGAAGCTGGAACCCCCGCCGGCTTGACGATGGAAGAGGTCCATGGTTTGGCCTGCCTTAAGAGCGAATGCGGCGAGCAACATTAGCGTGAAATTTGCGGCAGGGCCCGCAAGAGCCATCCACGCGGAGCGTTTAGGATAGCGGCGTTCCCAATCACGATTGAAGGGCGCACTTGCCCAACCGATCATGCCACCCGAAAAAAAGAAGCTGAGGATTGGAACGAGTACCATGCCGAAAGGTTCCCGGCGAATGTGGGGAATCGGATTGAGAGTGACCTGTCCCCCGAGTGCGGCGGTGGAATCGCCACCGTGTTTGGCGACGAGCGCATGCGCGGCTTCGTGACAGGTCGTGGAAAAGAGAAAAACGATATACGTGATGAAGGCGGAGACGAGAACGTCTGGAGTGAAGTCAGGCATAAGTCTGTCAGGTTATGGTTTTAGGAGAAGGAAAGCAAGTCGGGGAGGTCGAGGGACATTCGAAAAATACCATTAAAATCGAAGGATGGGGCACGCAAGTCTTACGCGGTTTTGACGGGCGTAGAATCGGCGGGGAGATTTTTGTTGATGAAATAGGATGCGGTCTCGGGAAGAAGGAGATAGATGAGCACGGCGAGGTTCAGGAGGGCGAAGAGAGTCGAGACGGGACGAAGGTGGAGGGCGCGGGGAAGGAGAACCAGGATGCCAAGGGCGGAAAAGACCAGTGTGAGAATGCGTGCCCAGTTTTGCAGCAGGAGCAGGCCGATGCCGCAGACAACCTGAACGGCGGCATAAATTAGAAGCGCGACCCCCATGAAATGGCCGAGGCCCCCGAGGATTCGTTGTAGGTTGTTGCCCTCGGCGGCAAGAGAGGCAAGACGGGCAGCCATGCCTCCCACAAAGAAAATTCCTCCGGCGAAAAGAGCGACGACAGCCCCGCGGAAGAATTGATAATAAGCCGAAAGAGTCACGCCGGTGGGACGCATGCCGCCTCCGATGAGAATGTGAGCATAAGACTATCGTAAGCCCGGTAGAGTGCAAGCCGAAATACTTAAGAGATGACGCTGTCACCTTTTCGGGAAGGCGGAATTAGGGTATTGTAAACCCACTACGTGTGTTGGCCGCCATTTTCGAATGTCGCGAGCCATTTCGGGGGGAAGCCTCCTCGGATTGACGGAGTCCGGGGATGCGATTTAACGCCGATATTTTCTGGTTTTCCTCTGTTCCATCGCAAATTTCCAAATAAAGTATTGCCGAGTTTGTGAGCCGGCATTATTTGCCCGTCGTCTTAGCCCCATCAGTTTGCGGAACTATCGGCACGAGTGCGAGGCGCGTCGCCAGGTGAGTTTTGCTAAAATGCGTTGGATGAAAAGGCGAACATTACTTCAATCCATCCCGGCGGTGATTCTCCCGGCAAGTTTGTGGGCGGCTGCCAATGTTGTGCGTGGAGAATCCGATTCGGAGGCGACAATGGTTTATGAATTGAGGATGTATCAGACGTATCCGGGAAAGCTGCCGGATTTGCTGACACGATTTCGCGAGCACACCATGAAGTTGTTTGAAAAACACGGAATGAAGAACATCGCTTATTGGACTCCGGTCGATGAGCCCAAGAAAAGCAATATGCTGATTTACGTGCTACAGCATGCTAGCAGGGAAGCGGCGACGGCGAGTTGGAAAGCGTTTCAGGAAGATCCGGAGTGGATCCGCGTGCGGGATAAGTCGGAAGAGAATGGAAAGATTGTGGAGAAGTTGGAGTCTACGTTCATGGTGTTGACGGACTTTTCGCCGCGATTGAGTTAGGGCAGCAGTGAACGTTGAGATAGGGAACTGGGTTGCCGGCAAAAGGGGAACCCTAGGATCCAAGTGCAGGTACTCTGTGGTGGCACTTGTCTGCTTGAGGTGAGTGTAGGTTCCTGCACGGGCCAGCTCCCTTTAGCTGTACTTCAGGACAACTTGTTGAGTCGTCGCAGCAAGCCTACGATTCCGTAAATTCTCCTTAATTGAGATTAAGCCCAGAGAAGTTCGAAGAACCGGACGATGAGACGGAACACTATCTCCATTGCATTCTCTCTGCTTGGCGTTGCCCTGCTGATTGGGGGGTGCACGAGCATGGGTGGATCGAGCGGCGGGGGGAGTGCCGGGGGCGGCGCCGCACCTGCTACACCGGCGGGAGTGACCGCCACGGCAGGCGATGCCCAGGTGAGTCTATCCTGGGGCGCAGTGAATGCGGCCACGTCTTACTACGTAAAACGGTCCACGACATCTGGCGGGCCTTATGCACAAATGAGTGCGCCGACCGGCACTTCCTATTTGGATACCACAGTCACGAACGGAACTAAGTATTATTATGTGGTTTCCGCAGGGAATGCGGCTGGACAGAGTGGGAATTCAGCAGAGGTGAGCGCAACGCCCGTAGCTCCGACGCAGATACCGGCTGTGCCGGTAGGGCTGACTGCGACGGCGGGGAATGGGCTGATTTCGCTGGTGTGGACGGCGGCCAGTGGTGCGACGAGTTATCACGTGAAACGGTCGACGAGTAATGGGGGACCGTATGCGCAAGTGGGAACGCCGAGCTCGGCGAATTACACGGATAGCGGGCTTACGAATGGGACGACTTATTATTATGTTGTGTCGGCGGTAGATTCGGCCGGAGAGAGCGGAAATTCCGTGCAGGTGAGCGCGACGCCCGCTGGGACGACGCAGATACCGGCTGTGCCGGTAGGGCTGACTGCGACAGCGGGGAATGCGCAAGTTTCGCTGACGTGGACGGCGAGTAGCGGAGCGACAAGTTACAACGTGAAGCGTTCGACGAGTAGCGGTGGGCCGTATACGCAGGTGGGTTCCACGACGTCAGCTGCTTATATCGATAACGGGCTGATGAATGGGACGACTTACTATTACGTTGTGTCCGCGGTAGATTCGGCGGGAGAAAGTGAAAATTCCGAGCAAGTGAGCTCGACACCGGCGGCACCCGTAAGTGCCGATGTGACGATCACGATTGATTCGACAAAGACCCAGGCAATTTCACCATACATTTATGGGCTGAATTTCTATTCGGGTGTTACGGGGGCGCCTCCGGATTTGACTTTTGATCGCGACGGAGGAAATCGGTGGACGGCGTATAACTGGGAAACGAACGCGTCGAATGCGGGCAGCGATTACTTGTACGAGAACGACGACTACTTGAGCAGCAGCACGGTGCCGGCCGAAGCGGTGCGCAGCTTTATCGCCGGGGATCAAAACAACGCGATGGCGAGCTTGATCACGGTGCAGATGCAGGGGCTAGTTGCGGGCGACGAGAATGGACCGGTGAGCGTGACGAATCCTCCGGATATGACGCGATTCAAGACGGTGGTGTATCAGAAGAGTACGCAATCGGCTGCACCGTTTACGATTACTCCGCCAACGACAGATGCGTACGTGTATATGGATGAGTTTGTGTGGGCGCTAGACCAGAAATTTTCGGGACAATCGATATTTGGGGCAAACCCAACGACCCGTCCGGTGTTCGTGCAACTGGATAACGAGCCAGAGCTGTGGAATACCACCCATCTGGAAGTGCAAGGTCCTACCGAAGTAACGTCGGATACCTACATCACGAAGACGATTGCCTTGACGGAGGCGATCAAAAATCAGTTTCCGGAGGTGATGATATTTGGACCAGTGCACTATGGATTTGAAGGAATTTACAACTGGCAGGGAGAATTGAGCGCGACGCCCGGCGGAAATAACTGGTTCCCGGATAAGTATCTGCCCGCGATCAAGAGAGCTGCGGGGGCGTATGGCAAGTCCCTGGTAGATGTGTATGACTTCCATTGGTATTCAGAAGCGACGGACGGGACAACTCGCGTGACTAACTTGCCGGGACCCACGCTGACAGATGCACAGGTGCAGGCGATAGTGCAAAGTCCGCGGAGTTTATGGGATACGACGTATACAGAAAATTCTTGGATCACGAGCGATGTGTTGGGCGGACCGATCTACATTCTTGGTAGACTGCAATCGCGCATCGCATCGGAAAATCCAGGAATGAAACTATCGATCACGGAATACAACAATGGTGGCGGTTTGCACATTGCCGGGACGATAGCGCAGGCCGATAACCTGGGAATTTTCGGAGTGCAGGGATTATTCGCGGCGAGTTTGTGGCCGCTGAGCCAGGATGAGCCGTACACACTTGCGGGGTTCAGGGCATTCAGGGACTTTGATAGTGCGGGTTCAAATTTCGGCGATACCTCGGTGCAAGCGAAGTCCAGCAACGTGCAAACGGTGGTGGTGTATGCAAGCACCGACAGCAACGCGCCAGGTCGCGTGGTGTTTGTGGCGATCAACCGGTCGACGTCGAGTCAGGTGACGGCGATCAATGGGCTAGTGCTTACCGGGACAGCGCATCTCTATCAAATGACGGCCAGCCGCGCACAAGGACAGAGCACAATCGCACCCGTTGCGGCCGGCACGATGGCGGTGAGCGGGAGTTCAATGACGGTGACGTTGCCCGCGCTTAGCGTGACGACCATTGACGTTCAATAAGAAGAGCAGAACGAGCCTACCCAAGAGCACGAATTGCCCGCCATCTAAGCTGCCGGGCGTTCAATTCTCCAACAAGATTTTGTGTGATTTCGCATCACAAATGGGGTAAATCACCCAAATGAGAGACTCGGATTGGGAAGCTGTGTGACCTACATCACAAATTTGCCTGAAATAACCTTCACAATATGAATAAGTTAGAGGCTATAACCGAACGTGATTAAGAATTCCGCGATTATGCACCTATTCGGCACAACAGATGCAATCCTTTACCATGCCTGCGGCCGAGCCGAGGCGCGGGAGCAGGTATGAGATTGAAAACAGCAATTCGCGTTCACCAAGCCATTTACGTGGTGACCTTGTTGATTTTGGCCGTGGCGCTGACGACTGCGCTCGTGGTGGCGGCGGAACGAAGCTCGACCAATTGCTCAAAGAAAGCGACCTCACAAGTACAGAGCCTGCAGGCGCCAACGGCCGAACGGCCGGGGCCGATCGAATGCGTGTGATGAAATTACGTCAGCCGCGCTTAATTACAGCAGCGGTGCTGGCCGGGTTCCTCCTCATCGTAGTTACGAGTCTCCAAGCAGATATCCATCCCGTGCCGCTGGATAAGAATACGGATTCGGCGAAGTGCCTGGAATGCCACGCGGACAAAGCGAAAGGTAAGTTTGTGCACACCGCGGTATCGACCGGATGCACGAGTTGCCACGAAGTGCGCGTGAATAAAGATGTAACGCGAGTGAAACTGATTACCACGACGTCATATGGAATGTGCCTGACCTGCCACGCGGATAAGAACGCGGCTGAAATTAAGGGCGTGGTCCACCCGCCGGCCCGACGTGATTGTTTGAAGTGTCATGACCCTCACGAATCCGACAATAAATATCAGTTGTTAAAGCCGGAAACTGGGGACCAGAAAGAAAATCTCTGCCTCGCTTGCCATACCACCGGACTGAATGTTTCCGAAAAGGGTAGCCGGCACGTGGCGCTCGATATGGGTTGCGAGACCTGCCACGTAACACACAAGGTTGGCGAACGAGGAAAACAAGAGTTCGATTATCACCTGACAAAAGCGACACCGGCGCTGTGTATTGATTGTCACGATGTGCAAGACGCGAGCCTGCAGAAGGCCCATCGAGATCAGCCCTTCGGTACTGCCGATTGCGTGCAGTGCCACGATCCGCACCAGTCTGCACAGCCGAAGTTGATGGCGAAGTTCACGCACCCACCTTTTGCGGACAAGCAGTGCGACGTTTGCCATTCACCCGCGAAAGACGGAAAGGTTGTGCTGACGCAGGAGAATTCGAAGGCGCTTTGCGTGACCTGCCACGACGAGAAGGCCAAGCAGATCGAGAGCGCGAAGGTGCCGCACCCGGGAGCAATGGGCGATTGCACGGATTGCCACAATCCGCACGCGAGTAAGTATCCAGGATTGCCGAAAACCAATGGAGTGGAAATTTGCCTCGGCTGCCATACCGATCTCGCCCAGTTGGAGAAGAAGTCGGTGCATCACCAGCCTGCGTTTAGCGAGGGATGTGGCACGTGCCACGAACCGCACGGCGGGGACAACGAAAAGCTGCTGCGCGCACAGGGAAACAAGCTTTGCCTGGAGTGTCACGGACCGGATGCGACACCGGTTGAGGATAAGAGTGCGGGAGTCTTGAAGATCTTTGACGGGAGAGTCCAACTGCCAGATGATTATTTCAAAAGGAATAAGGTCGTCGTGTTACCGCTGCGTTATGGTAAGGGGCACCCGGTGGCAGGACATCCGGTGTCGGACGTGGTCGATCCGACGGACGTCACGAAGATCATGACGAAGTTGACTTGTTTGACCTGCCATCAACCGCATGCGTCGGCAAAGCCTGACTTGTTGGTCCAGGATCAGGAAAACAACGCGGCATTTTGCGCGACGTGCCATAAGGATCTGACCAAGCGCTGAGAGCGGAACGGGGGGAGGGTGAAATGAATACGATCAGCAGAAATAGTGAGGGGCGGTCGCGGAAATGGATGGTTCTAGCGTTTCTGTCGGCTGCCGTGATCGTGTCCCCCGGGGCGATGAAGGCGCAGAAGAAAAGCAAGGTCGACCAGAAGGCAGAGACGGAAGCGAAAATTAAGGCGATCGACTACTCGAACATTGTGTGGCCGAATCCACCAGCAATTGCACGGATCAAGTACACCACTTGGTATTCATCGGACAAAGACACGCGGGATATACAAGGTAATAAGCAAAAGAAATCGGTGTGGATGGATCGGCTGGCAGGAACGCAATCTGGTGATGAGGTCTTCTCAAGGCCCTTTGAATTAGTGCAGCCTTATGGGAGTGCCGTAGACTCCAAAGGAAATTTGTATATCGCGGATCAAAAGGTGGGGGCGATTTTCATTTTCAGCACGAACAAGGGAAAAAAGGATGTGGACTTGATCAAGAACAGCGTCCACGCCAACTTTGTCCGGATTATTGGTTTGGCAATGGACGATAATGATCGGCTCTTCGTTTCGGACCCGGGGCTGCGACATGTCTTGATCTTTGACAAAGATCACAAAGCGGAAGATGTGATTACCGAGGGAATGGTAGAGCCGGGTGGCGTAGCGGTCGACACGAAGAACCGGTTGTTGTACGTGACAGATATCGAGTTGGACCAAGTTTTAGTGTATGACGCGGACACCTTAAAGCTACTCCGGAAGATTGGGACGACTGGCCACAAACACGAGCTCACTTCGCCGGGTGACTTTGCCAAGCCTGCCGCGGCGGCCGTCGATGCGGAAGGCAATCTGTATGTGGCAGATACATACAACAACCGAATTGAGATTTTCGACGCGGACGGTCAATTTATCAGCACCTTTGGCAAGAACGGAGACGGACCGGGGTATTTCTCGAGGCCGAAAGGCGTAGCCATCGATAGCGACGGACATATCTGGGTGGCGGATGGAATGCAGGATCGCGTACAGGTCTTCAACAAAGATGGTCAATTGCTGATCGCGTTTGGAGGGCACGGATTGCTGCCAGGTCAGTTCCAAGGATTGGTAGGAATCACGATTGACAAGCAAAACCGGGTGTTTACGACGGAGATTTATCCCGGGCGCGCGCAGCAATTTCAGTATGTAACGGATGCGGAAGCGGATGCGCTCCGAGAGAAGAGAGCGGCGGATAGGGCCAAGGCGGCGGCGACGCAGAGCGGGGCGGATAGTTCCTCGCAGATCGTGCCCTCGGTAGCTACGACGCCTGCACCGGCAGCGCCTACTAAACCCAACTGAGCGAGGTGGTGAATTTACAGGACGACAACGCATCTCGTGTGTTAGCACATCAGGCCGGACACTCCCTATAAGCCTACAGTAGAGCCATTCCAAACAAGTAGCGACGAAGTTGCCTTCGCAATTCTCCCGGTAAACGAGGATTCGCCGTCAGGTTATAGCCAAATTCGCTGTGGAGTGGTTCCATCACACGAGCATAGGTGGCATAAACATGCCGCGTGTGACGTATAACACGTTCATTTTCACGACAATACAGTGTGTGATTTCGCATCATGCTTGGGGAATATCACGCATGTTGGAACCCTAACTACCCGGCTGCGACCGACTCAAGATGCAAGCGCAATCCAGTAAGTCATATTTCTTCAGCGTTTTAGCTGGTGATCGAGGAATTTTTCAACCCTGGTTGGTTCGGCAGACGAGGTGCACAACTAAACACCGAAGGGTGAGGCCCGAAACCGGCCGAGACCAAAAAAGCAAAGAAATGGAAAGAGGAATAAGAAGATACACGGAGGTCAGACAAATTTTATGAAAAAAGTAATGATATTGATGGTCCTCGTACTCCTTACCGCCGGGTTTGCCATGGGGCAGGCATGGACATCACCTATCGACGTCCTCGGCGCACACAATAACAACGGACGGGGCTGCGCAGGCTGTCATTCACCGCACAGCGGTTCGTTTGGTTCTGGGCATGCAGGAGCAGCAGACACGGGAAGTTACGCATTGTGGGGACAAGATGCCAGCCCACTGTACGGCAAGACGATCGCGTTTGGCGACAACGGGCGTTACACCGAAGTTTTGCCAGGGAGCCTCAGTTCAGGTTCGCAAGAAGTTGGTGGCATTCTTCTCTGCCTCAGCTGCCATGATGGGAACGTAACTGCAGCAAATATGATGATCAATCAATCGTATGAACAGAGAATTGGCCTCTTGACGAACAAAGCCTATGGCGCAGGCAAAATTCCCACCTTGCTCGGCAACGATGGTACCAAAGCGGGCAACTACACGAACGATCACCCGGTGGGTCAGTTGGCGCTGATTTCGACCGGGAGCGGCCTTGTGAACACGGGCGGCACGCTCAGCGTTACTGCTGGTTCACCCTATGCGCAATTCGTAGCAAACTACGGCTGGCCAGCACTGGCACCCGGTAAGTGGAGCAACCCCTATGGCGTCACTGCAGCCGGCGCACCCTATGTGCTCTGCACCACCTGCCATAACCAGCACGTCATGACCGTATATACTTCGTCAAAGGCGAGCCCGATCGCAGGAGACGGCGGGGGGAAATACTACGCAACGTTGTTCTTCATCAATGGCCCCTATAATCCGAACATTAATACTGTGGCCAACACCAATGCGCCATCGACGACCCAATTCTGCCGTCAATGCCACTTTGGCGAATCGAACGAAGCGAACAACACCAACAACATCACCACCGTATTTCAGTAGAAAGTCGATTCATGAGGGGAGAGAAGAGATTCTCTCCCCATTTTTTTTCGAAAGGCCAGAGGAGGAGTTCATGAAGTCCCTGGTAGTTTTCGCTCTACTACTAGCAACGGCGGTAAGTGCATGGGCTCAAGTTTCGTCCCACGGTTCCACCCAAGCAGCAAAGCAAGTCCCCCCCGCGGGTTCCGCCTTCCAAATCAGTGACAAACCCGTAGCCCGAGTAAATAACGCCGTTTTGACGGATCGCGATTTGCTACGCGAAATGCTACAGATCTTTCCCTACGCCAGTCAGCACAACGGATTTCCCAAGGAACAAGAAGCGTCGATTCGACAGGGCGCGCTGCAGATGATTATTTTTGAGGAGCTGGTATACCAGGAAGCGGTGCGGCGGAAACTGTTAGTTCCCGAACAGGAGATCAAGCAATCAGAAGCGGATTTCAAGAAGCAGTTCGGCTCGGCGGCGGAATACCAGCAATATCTAAAGACGGAAATGGGCGGCTCCGAGCAGAAGGTAGAAGAAAAGATTAAGCGATCGCTGTTGATCGAACAGGTGTTAAAGAGTGATGTGGAGAATAAGGCGACGGTAACGCTAGCAGACGTGCGGGCCTACTATGATAAGAATCCCGCAAAATTCCAGGTTGGCGAATCCTATACATTTCAGTTGATTTCGATTATGCCACCGCAGAATCCGAGTGTAGACCAGAAGAAGGAAGGGCTGGCGAAGGCGAATGAGGCTTTGAAGGAAGCGAAGGCGACGAAGAGCTACCAGGAATTTGGATTGCTGGCAGAGAAGATTTCGGAAGACGATTTCCGCGTGAATATGGGCGATCACAGAGCGGTCGAGAAAGACAAATTGCCGCCGCAGGTGGTGAAGGCACTGGCGCTGCTGAAGCCTGGACAAGTAAGCGACCTGATTCAGATTGAACAAGCGTACACCGTGATCCGCTTGAATGCGCACACACTGTCAGAGACGAGGAGCTTCGAAGCAGTGAAGAGCGGGTTGAAGGCGGAATTGCAGAAGGAAAAGTACGAGCAACTGCGAGCGGGACTAGATAAGCGGTTGAGGGCGACGGCGAAGGTGGAAGTGCTCTAGGGGGTTGCCCTACAGCGCGTTCGTCTATTCGACCAAACGACTGGGTGGTTTGAGATCGAGGAGCGATCTCCCGAGTACTCGACCGTGCCCAAACGCGGCGCGGAAGAAAAGGCTGGGTCGCGGTTTGAGAGAGGGGCAGAGATTCCTCATCTGCTAGGGTGGTCTGGTCGAGTTAGGGTGGCGAAGCGAATCTCCCGGCTTTGAAATACTTGAAAAATTATAGATGCAAAATGCAGCAACTGTTTGCTGAGGAATTCAGCACTGTAGGTGGGTGAGATATCGCAGTTGGAGCGTATGAGGGAAGAAACTTAGGGCCGGCATGCAGGCTAAATCATTGTAAATAAAAGGTTAAGGAGGTGCGGTGATTCGCAGCACTTGGCAATGGTTGTGCAATCACAAAGGTTGAGTCATTTCGAAGAGAAGCTCTGGGAAGTGCAAGAAAAGAAAGGCTGAGTTCGTGAAACGGTCCGCTCAATTCACGGTTTGCCTGCTACTGCTTCTGTTCGCACAAGGGGTGAAGGCGCAAGTCCAGGTGGGCGACAACCTGAGCATGAACCTAAGCGGACTCGTGACAGGGGGTTACCAAGCGAATTACGGGGACGAGATTCAATCCAATCACAGTTTGGAGATTGGCGGAAACGGGGTTTTGAATGGATCCTATTACAACCCGAATTTTATCAATTTTACAGTAAATCCTTACTATAACCAATCGAGAGCAAACTCCAGTTTGCAGTCCCTTACCGACAGCAGTGGGGTAAACGCCAACGCAAACTTCTTTACGGGTAGCCATTTCCCGGGTTACGCGAGCTACGATTACATCCACAACAGCACTGGGTCATTTGGATTGGTTGCAAGTCCGAACTTTACAACGGTCGGCAATAGTCAAGGATTTGGCATTGGATGGAGCGCACTGCTTCCGAACTGGCCGACATTTTCGGTGAGCTACTCGCAGGGAGACGGGACAGGGACGATTTACGGGACGAATGAGCAGTCGAGTGGTTCCACAAAGACGTTGAATGTGAGATCGACGTATGAAATTGCTGGATGGAGATTAGCAGCGCAATACAATCACCTCAACATCGATTCGAACTTTCCTTTTTTCCTGGGCGGGGACACGGGAACGAACTACTCGAACTCGAGCGGCAACAGCTTTACGGTTAGTGGAATACACAGTCTTCCCTGGCATGGTTCTGTTGCTCTTGCCTATACGCATTCAGACTATGCCGCAGATTACGGGTCCACGCTGGGGGATAGCAAAGGAGTAACGAATTACACGACAAATACAGAAACAGCCGATTTTAGTTTTCGGCCGACAAACAGGTTAGGGCTTTTCCTTGATCAGACGTATACCGATAACCTAAACGGATATCTGTACCAGAATATAATTAACGGTGGAGGGGGAATCCCGCTTCTTCCTGAGAACTCTCATGCGAATTCTGAGACTTTGAGCGCTGGCGCCACTTATACGATCACGCGAAACCTCTACGGCCAAGCGCAGATTAACGTTTACAACCAAACCTATTTTGGGGAAAGCTACCAAGGATCCTATTTCAGCGGAACCTTGGGGTACGGGAAGCGTATACTGGACACCTTCACAGTGTCCGCATCGATCATCGAAAGCTCAAACCAGTTTGCGAACAGCACCCTGGGTTTCCTCGGGAATTTGAACGCGTTCCGGCGTTTTGGCGCAGATTGGGAGTTCTCCGGCGGTTTCAGTTACGCGCAAAATGTACAAACATTACTGGTGACGTACACGACGTCCTACTACAACTACAACGCAAACGTGCACAAGCGCCTGGGAAGGGGGATGCAGTGGACGGCAGCGGTTGTTGGAAACCATAGCGGGTTCACTCAGGAGCCAGGATCTCTGAGCAAAAGCGAAGGGTTTTCTACAAGCTTGTCGCTGAGACGCATTGACTTTACCGCAAATTATATTCAGGCCAAGGGGCAGTCCATCCTGACGAGCACCGGAATAACGCCGATACCCCCGACACCCGGATTACCGATCGAGGGATTGATCGTATATAACGGGAGGAGTTATGGTGCTGGAGTGAACATGACGCCAATTCCACGGCTGACAATCTCCGGAGCGTGGTCGCACGCGACGAGCGATACCCTGAGCGATCAGACGCCATCGAGCAACAAAACAGACATTTTCTACGGGCAGTTGCAGTATCGGTTGAGGAAGATCAGTTTGCTGGCGGGATACACGAAGTTCTATCAGGGAATCAGCGCATCCGGAACTCCTCCAGGCAACGAGTATTCTTACTTCATTGGGGTGAGCCGGTGGTTCAACTTCTTTTAGGTGAGGACCTTAAAACGAGGATTCAGGGGAAGATTTTCGCGGGGTGTCTGGTTGGGCTGCTGGTGGTGAACCTTGTCTGGGCGGGACCGGATAAGAAGAAAGAAGCGACGACGGTACAGATTCCAGACCTGCTGATGGATGGCGGGCGGAAGCTTAGTTTTGAGAGGTTGTTCAGCTCGGAACACGAAGTGAAACTGAAGCGTGGCTTCTGGACAAAAGTTGTGGATGTAATCGCTGGTGAACCGGACTTTCACTTTATGGTGAGGCCATACAGTATCACGACCGATTCGAAGGGGCGAATCATCGTGACCGATCCAGGTGCACATGGAGTACACATTTTTGATTTTGAGAAAGAGAAGTACAAATTTCTTTCGCGTAGAGAAACGGATAAGAATCCGCTGATCTCTCCGCAGTGCGTGACGACGGATGCACAAGACAATATTTATGTGACGGATTCGGATGCGGGCAAGATTTTTGTCTTCGGGCAGAACGGGAAATTCCAGCGGACGATCGGGAGTTTGAAATACGGCGAAGGATATTTCAAGCGGCCGACGGGTATAGCCGTGGATTCGGCCGCGCAGAGAATTTATGTGACGGATACTCTGCGGAATCAGATTTTTGAAATGGACATGCAGGGAAGCGTGTTGAAAAGAATCGGAAAGCAGGGAACCGGAAATGGGGAATTCAATTTTCCAACGGAACTGAGCTTGTACGGCGAAAATCTGGCGGTGGTGGACGCCATGAATTTCCGCGTGCAGGTGCTGGACACGAATGGCGAGTTCCAATACGCGATCGGGAAAATTGGGGATGAGGTGGGAGCAATGTTCCGTCCGAAGGGAGCGGCATTCGATTCGGAGGGACATTTATACGTAGTGGATGGCATGTGGAGCGTCGTACAGGTATTCAATCGCGAAGGACAATTGCTGTATTTCTTCGGACAAGTGGGACTGGCGCCAGGCGCATTTCAATTGCCGACAGGATTGCGGATCGACAGACAGGATCGAATTTATGTCGTCGATACATTTAATAGACGGGTTCAGGTGTATCACTACTATGCCGCGGCAGCCCAGGCAACGGGAAGGCCACAGTGAAGTGCAGCTTCGGGATCGGTGACCTGGTGGGAATGATCTTGTTCGTCGCTTGCGGGTTGGCGATTTGTCCGCTAGTGAGAGCGCAGGCGATTGCCCCTCCGATAAAAGCAGATACGCTTGGAATGCACAACATGACGATAACGAGCGGCGCTTCGACGACGACAAGCGGAGGGCTTGGCTGCACATTTTGTCATGCTCCGCATAACGGATTAGGTGGAGCCACGCCGCTATGGAATCAAACGCTGTCCAGTCAGACATACAACCCGTACACCAGTACAACGTATAAGCAAACGGGAAGCACACGCCCTCCACTCGGAAAATCCAGTAGTTTATGTTTGAGTTGCCACGATGGAACGGTAGCGGTCGGGCAAACGGCGGCCTACGGCACGATTCCGATGAACGGTCAGCTGAAAAATCAGGATTCGTTTGGCACAAACTTGAGCGGGTCGCATCCGTTTAACTTGATAACACCGATCAAAGATGCTCCGGATCAGGTAGCGTCCCTGGCGGCGTCGGGCTTGACGGCCGATCCGACGCACGCTATCAAGCTGATTAACGGAAGTGTGGAATGCACTTCTTGCCATAATCCGCATGTGCAAGGAATTGATGCCCTCGCGCAGAATTTTTTGGTGCGGGACAGTTCGAATGGACAGATGTGCCTGGCGTGTCATGACCCGAACCGCATCACCACGAGAGTTGTGAACCCGTTGAGTGGCTGGACGGGGAGTATTCACGCGGTGTCCACGGACCAGGTGGCTAGCAGCGCGCATGTTGGATCGTATTTGACAGTTGGAGCGAACGCGTGCACGTCGTGCCACGTGGAGCACAACGCGTCAGGGCCAGCGTGGTTGCTGCGTTCGGCGACGCCGGCCGCACCAGGAATTGATCCCAGTTCGCAAACTTGCATAACCTGCCACAATGGCGGAGGAAACGTTTCGCCGGCCGCAGCGAACGTGTATTCAGAGTTTGCTAAAAATGGCCCGCACCCGCTGCCAGCAGGAACGAGCGGGCATGATGCGGCTGAACCAACAGTCCTCAACAACAATCGGCACGCGACATGCGTTGATTGTCACAGCCCGCATGCTGCCAATCAGGTAACGCTATTTTCTGTGCCGCCGAGAATTCGCCCACCGCAAACAAACGCGACCGGAGTGAGTGGGCTTGATGGAGTGACTGTGTTGACGCCAGCGCTAAATCAGTATGAAACGTGCTTGCGCTGCCACGGAACAAGCGTTGGGAAACAAGTGTTGATCAAGTATGGGTATTTGCCCACACGATTGGTGTTCACAGGAGACGCCTTAAACCTGGTGCCGCAATTCAGCCCCAACGCGACGTCGAGCCATCCGGTGACACACGACAGTACCAGCCCATTACCACAGCCCAGTCTGCTGACAAACATGCTCAATCAGAATGGCACGCAGTCGGCAAGACTGGTAGGAGTCAGAATATTTTGTACCGATTGCCACAACAGTGATGACAATCGCGAATTTGGGGGGACAGGTCCGAACGGACCGCACGGATCGAATTATTCGCACATTCTGGAGCGGAACTACCAGATGAGTCAGGCAACGGCGCCAGGCGGAACGATCGGCAATACATTCCCTAATCCGGATACGAGCCCCCAAGGTCCGTATGCGATCTGCGCAAAATGCCACGACCTAGCAAATAACATTTTGCAAAACACCAGTTGGACATTGCACAGAAGACATATTGCGCAGGATGGGTTCTCTTGCTCGGTATGCCACACGGCGCACGGAATGGGCGCGGTCAATCCAACTATTTCAGGCGAGAGATTAGTCAACTTCGATATTAATGTGGTTGGGCAAAACCAGGGAGCGCCGATTTCTTATAATCGCGGCACGAATAGCTGTACGCTGAGGTGCCACAACGCAGCACATAACGCGAATGGCACAGTCACGATAAACGGAACAGGACTGCAGCAAGCGCTGCCCGGGCCTAAGCATTAAATAGCTTCATTGCGACATCATCTGCGGAGAGACGCGAACAAATGGGCGGCAGAGGGAAAGCGGCGCAACAATCGAAGGTAGGGGATGCGTTCGGTGGCATTTTGTGGCGGCACAAGAGTTGGTGGCTGCCGGCACTTGTCGTGCTCTTGGTGCTCGTGGGAATTGTGTATGTGCTGGGGCACCTTTCATCCGCCGACTCAGAGATGTATCCGACGTCTTGGCTTTACACTACATTTGCTGAACGACTGTGCTGAGGCATGCCACCTACCAGAAAAGAATTGATCCTAGCGGGAGTGGTGTTGCTGGCGATTCCGCTTTTAGCGGAAATTGCATTGAGGGCCGCGCGCGTTCAGTTCGATCCCCAGTTGTACCGACCGAATCGCGAGCTTGGCTGGGTGATGCGGCCCCGCGCAAGTGGCGTTGTAACGACCGAAACAAAGCAATATGTCGCGATCAACGAGCGTGGATTTCACGATAAAGAGCATTCCTATGAAAAACCGATCAATGTTTTTCGAATTGCAGTACTCGGGAATTCCTGGACAGAGGCACTCCAAGTGCCGCTCGAGAAGAATTATTGTTCGGTGCTTGAGAAGGAGTTGGTGGACAAGCGCTGCTTCGGTGGGAAACCAGTAGAGGTCCTGAATTTTGGAGTGGCGGGATATTCGACGGCCCAGGAACTGCTCGAACTGCAGCAAGAGGTTTGGAAATATCAGCCGGACCTGGTGATTGTGGCGTTATATCCTGCGCGGGATATTGCAAATAATGCGCGCGACCTGAATAACGCGGTGGACCCGGAGAGGTCGCCGTACTTTGTTTATCGCGGTAACAAACTTGTTGAAGATGACGCCTTCCAATCTGTGGCGGCGCTGCAACCGCCACAGATCTACCTGCAGAATATCGGGTACCAGATCAATGAGCGGTCGCGCGTACTCCAAGCAATCGTGGCAGTGCAACGATTCGGAAAAATTCGAGTAGCAATGGCCTCAGTGAAAGACAAGGCGGAGAAATCTGGACTGGAAAACCTGGAGTATGCAATTTATGCGCCTCCCTCGTTGCCTGCGATGGAGACCGCTTGGAAGGTTACGGAAGGATTGCTGATGGCGATACGCGATGAAGTGAAGGCGCATGGAGCGAAGCTGTGGATCGTGACATTGGCTACACGGCCTCAGGTAATACCCGACGCATCAGTGCGTAGGGTCTTGATGAACAAGATCGGAGTTCAGGATTTTTCGTACGCGGACGATCGAATCAAGGAATTTGGGGAACGCGAGGGGATCCCGGTCATGAACTTAGGTCCCGCGCTCTCCCTGTACGCGGAAACTCATCGAGTCTATCTGAATGGATTCAACGAAAAGAATTTCGGTGCTGGGCACTGGAACGAAACTGGACATCGGGTGGCCGCCGAAACGATTGCGGCAGAACTTTGCAAGGCAAGCCCCAGTAACTCGGCGGTGACATTTGGTGTGCATTAGTTCGCTCTTGAAACTGAAGAGTGTGGATCCCCAGCTTGATGACTAGAGAAGAGTTCTGCGGAAGCGTGAGGAGTCGACTCCTTGCACACGAAGCGAAAGTGCTGCTTCGCGTGGCGATGGGGCCCGATTTTGAACGTCCAGTCGAACTGACGGGAAGAGATATTTTGCAGCGTGGGGAGCAGTTGGCGGAGCGCTTCGATTTGCCAAAGAAGCGCTCCGTGGTCTTGCTGCTGCTTCCGCATTCACCAGAGATGTTTCTCCTCCCTCTCGGACTGCTGTTGGCTGGGCACATTCCCGCAATACTTGCGTGGCCGACAAATCGCGTTGATCCGGAGAAGTATCAGCGGAATCTGGTTCACCAGCTGAGCCACTTACCTGCGGATTTGCTCATCACGGTGCCGCAGTTGGCGGAAAATCTTGCGTCAAGCCTGCCGTACGGTACCTGCGGATTGGAGTTGGAACGCGGGTCCAGCTACGAGAAGCTCTTTCTCGGTGTCAACGCTCGCGGAAGGTCGGAGGGTAAGAAACTTGGAACGATCAGCCCTGCTCCGGACGTGGACGCGTTATTTCTTCAATTCTCTGGAGGAACTACCGGAGCCCAGAAGGCGATCGTGGTTACGACCGCAATGTTGACCAAGCAGTTAGAGCTATTGGGAGACGCTCTGAAATTTACGGACGCGGATTCACTAACGTCTTGGTTGCCCATGTACCACGACATGGGGCTGATCGCGTGCTACTGGATGCCGTTGTGGCATGGTGCTTCGTCACTCCAGATGGCTGCAAACGATTGGGTAATCAACCCAGAATTGTTGTTGAAATATATTGCGCGATACCAATCTACATTTTGCTGGTTACCTAACTTCTCATTTGCGTATCTTAGTCGGCGGCGCGAGTTCATGCAGGAGGAATATCGCCTGGATAGCGTACGTGCCTGGATCAACTGTTCAGAACCGGTACGACTGGGATCGATGATGGAATTTGCTCAGACTTTTGCGGAATGGGGAGTAGGGAGAAAAAGTTTGCAGACTTCCTACGCAATGGCCGAAACAGTATTTGCAATTACGCAGTCGGAGTTGGGAAAGGAAACGGAATGCGTGACCCGGAAAAGTGTGGAACAAGAAGGTCCGGGTTACACGGAACGAGCGTTTGAGCTGATCGATGATGTGTATATCTCATCAGGGAAGGCGCTGGCCGATACTGAGCTGAAAATTGTCGCAGCCGACGGATCGATCTGTGCAGAAACGGTTGCTGGGGAAATTTATGTGAGGAACCCCTGTTTGTTCTCTGGATATTGGGGTGTGGAGGGATTTCAGGCGCACACATTGACTGACGGATGGCATGCGACGGGAGACTACGGATTCCTGAAAGGCCCAGAGTTGTTCGTGATTGGAAGGTTCAAGGATATTGTCATCGTGGGTGGCAACAACATTTTCCCTGAAGACGTGGAAGAGGTAGTGAACACAATCGAGGGAATCTATCCGGGACGAGTTGTGGCGTTCGGAGTTGAGGACCGGGAGTTCGGCACACAGGGATTGGCGATCGTTGCGGAGATGAAAAATGATTCCACTGGGGCGACTGCGATAGAGTTGGAGGGTGCTATCAGGAAGCTCGTGCTTTCGACGATTGGTACAGCGCCAAGATATGTTGCAATCGTCCCACAGCGATGGATTGTGAAAAGCACTGCGGGAAAGATTTCTCGAAAAGAAACGCAAGAGCGATTTGTGCGTGAGCGGTTGAGTATTGCCTGACAAGGAGAGGAATTGACGCTTGATAGGGCCTTAATTCGGATTGCCGCAATGGAGGCAGCCTCGCAAATTGCGCGGCGCCCGATCCACGATGGGCAACGACTGATCTCGTCTGGTTTAATTGATTCGCTTTCCGTGCTGAGGCTCATCTCGCTACTGGAAACGAAACTGAATGTGTCGATTCCGCCAGAAACATTGCAACCCGATGATTTTGATGATGTGGATTTGATTGTGGAAACAGTGGAACGAGTAGCGAAGCCAAGAGGGTGATCCGTTCCTTGGTTGAAAGAACTTTCTCGTGACCTTCAATTCCGTGCCTTACTTGGTTTTATTGCCCTTGGTGGTGGCTGCGTACTGGCTACTGCCCCAAGGGATTCGACGATTATTCGTGCTCATTGTAAGTGTGCTGTTTTATGCATCGTGGGGATTGGTTTTTGTCTGGGTACCTCTTCTTGTTGCCGGCCTTGTGTACTTCATCGGGCAGCAGATCACGGCTGATCCCGCGGGGGCAAAGAGATGGATGTGGCTTGGAGTCAGCGCTGTCCTGGCGTTATTAGTGTTTTTCAAATATCGGGGATTTTTGCTGACAAATCTGGATTTGATGGGTTATGCGGTCAGTAGAAACTCAAATTCATCGTTCAAGACCGTTGCGTTTCCGGTTGGGATTTCATTTTACACATTTGAAGCTATCTCCTATTTGATTGACCTGCGGCAGGGCCGAGTGAAAATGCCGATGTTCGTGGACTTGTGCTTGTTCTTTTTCTTCTGGCCGAATGTTTTGTCCGGGCCCATCGTGCGGGCCCGAGAGCTGATGCCACAACTGAATATTCACAAGGCGTTTGAGCCGCGGTTTGTATTCGAAGGGATGGATCGAATTATATGGGGGTTGGTCCAGAAGAACGCTGTCGCGAACATACTGGGGATCTGGGTGGATCGGGGGTTTGCGACCGGTGTTACGAAGATTCCGACCACGATTGATGGTTGGTTCTTGGCGATTGGGTTTGCATTGCAGATTTATTTTGATTTTGCGGGATATACCAATATGGCAATTGGAGTTGCGCGACTCCTCGGAGTGACGCTGCCCGAAAATTTTCGGCAGCCGTATCATGCCCGGACGCCGGCGGAGTTTTGGACGCGCTGGCACATGACCCTGTCTCGGTGGATTCGGGATTATTTGTTCTTCCCGATCAATGCGAAGTGGTTGAGCAAACCTTTGGTGCTTTATAGCAGCATGGTGGGAGTGATGGCCCTGGTGGGTTTGTGGCACGGGGCAGGATGGGGATTTATTTTGTGGGGTGTTCTGCACGGAATTTATCTGGTGGGCTATCGCCTATATGAAAGTTGGAACGAGGGGCAGAACCGACCGGAAGAGTCGCGAGTAGCTGCGACGATGTGGAGAGTTGCGACGTTGACGGCGGTTGTTGTGGCCTGGGTGCCGTTTCGAGCAGCGAGCTTACAGAAAGCTGGGGCGATTCTTGCCTCGATGTTCTTGCGATTTGGCCGGGGCAGGGAATATGGAAACGGATTTTATGCGATGACGATGGCCGTGGCGTTGTTTTGCGCTCTTGAGCCGATGATCATGGCGGAATTAAGCGGGATTGAAGAGCGTGCAGGTGCGTGTGGCGTTTCGGCTTTTCGCGTGATTGGGAGGCCGATTGCTTATCTGTTTGGAATTTTGTTGTTTTTGTTTTTTGATGAAAATAATGCGCAGTTTATTTATACGCAGTTTTGAAGCGCAGATGGAGAGAAGAAACGAAAAGGGAT